>Ga0316575_10000363_pt1 | contig 12920 bp, 10 predicted proteins | sample J5NA_FD_203072 | JGI IMG/M metagenome (GOLD analysis project Ga0316575, IMG submission 203072) | Rhizosphere microbial communities from salt marsh grasses in Alabama, United States - J5-7_050615r2r3 | ecosystem: Host-associated > Plants > Roots > Rhizosphere | place: USA: Alabama | collected...
CACGCCGTCGGCGCCGATGGCCAGCGCGACCTCGATGCGGTCATTGACGATCAGCATGGCGCCGGTCCCGGTCAGCGCGTGTTTCAGCGCCTGTCCCTGCTCGATCAGCGCCGCGTCCGACGCGTGCTTGTCGCGCAATTGAACGATGCCCGCGCCGCCGCGCACGGCGGCAAGCACGGTCTCGACGAGGCCGCGGCCGGCGCACAGCACCGGGTCGGTGATCAGGTAGACGGACAGATCGAGACTTGGCTTCATTCTTGACTGGAACAGCAATCAGCTTCAGTTGTCGGCAGTCAGCCCGGCAGCCCTGTCTTGCTGCGATGCCCGGCCTATCGCAGCGCCAACGGCAGCATGATCGCCGACCGCGGTGCGATCGGTGCCCGGCATCAGCGCGAACGCTCGGGCGAGTCTGCCTCGACGATGCGCGCGCCGGCATCCAGCGCGTCCGGGTCGATGCCGGCCAGCGCATCGATGAAGCGGACCGCGAAGCTGCCGGGTCCGGCGGTGCCGTCAGCGGCCTGCTCCCCGGCGAGGCCGAAGTAGGCGAGCGCCGCGACGGTGCCGTCGAAGGGCTCGCAACGGGCGCCGAGAAAGGCCGCGGCGACACCGGTCAGCGCGCAGCCCAGGGCGGTGACCCGCGGCATCAGCGCATGACCATTGGCGATGCGCGCGGCGCGGCGACCATCGGTCACGAAGTCGACCGCGCCAGTGACGGCGACGACGGCACCCGATCGGATTGCAAGCGCCACCGCGGCGGCCTCCGCGGCAGCCACCTGGTCTGCCGCATCGACGCCGCGACCACTGCCGCCCTCGGCCTGTCCCAATGCGATGATCTCCGAGGCATTGCCGCGGATCAGCGTCGGACCCAGCGCCAGCAGCCGCTCCCCGGTACGGCGGCGGAACCGCGTGGCGCCGACCGCGACCGGGTCGAGCACCCAGGGCCGGCCGGCAGCCGAGGCCGCCGCGGCGGCCTCGGCCATGGATTCGATCCAGTCCGCCGACAGCGTGCCGATGTTGATGCTTAGCGCATCGGCGATGGCCGCAAACTCGGCCGCCTCTTCGCGGGCGTGCACCATGGCCGGCGACGCCCCGATGGCCAACAGCGCGTTGGCCACTGTATTCATCGCGACGAAGTTGGTGATGTTCTGCACCAGCGGTGTCGCGGCGCGCATGCGCGAGAGCGCGCGTCCTGGTCGTTGCATCGGCTCGGCTCGGTGGCGGGGGATGGTGCTGAAAACGGCGATCAGACTCCGAAAGACGCGAAAAGTACGACAAGGCGCGAACGGTCGGCGACATCGAGTGAAACTCCGGCGACGCGTAAGGCCTTGGGCCGGAACTCGGGACCGCGAAGCGACACAGACGCTCGGCGGTTCAGCCACCCTTTGCCGGCAAGGCTCTTTCCTCCGCGCTGTTCGCGCCTCGCGTGGTTCTCCCGCTTGCTCGGTTGGGAGGCGACATGCCGGCAGACAGGCGTACTCGGTCCGATGTCTCAGTGCCGTCCGGCTCGGGTTGGGGGGCCTCGCGCTCGCAGCGCAGGCGGCGCAGCGCCAGCAGCTGCTGGATGCAGAGTCCGAGCAGCGCCGCGGCGGTCAGCAGTGCCTTCAACAGCATCAGGGTGCCGGTGCTGATCACCTGAGCTCCGCGGGGCTATGCGGAGGCGTCAATCGTCGCCTTCATCGTCCTTTCGGCCTTTGCGCGAGGAGGAGCCGCGCTGCCAGAACAACAGCCAGGCGATGAAACCGATGAACAGCGCGAATTCGATCGCGGCGAGTTTGTTGCCCTGCATGATCCTGGGAAGTCTGAAGGGTTGTCGATCCGGGAAACATAGCGGCATGCCATGGCGGGGACAAGGGCGGCGCGGCGGAGACAGGCTAACGTCCATGGCAAGGTGCCACCCGGCAAGATGAAGCCTTTGTTTCATCGTACCGGTTTCCAGTTTCGCTGCCGATCAGCGCCAAGGAGGCGGGGGAGGGTTGCGCCGTTTCCGCGCGGCCCGGGCACAAGGGGCGGCCCTGAGCCGCTGCCATCGGGGCCGATATTTTCAGTCATTCAGAATATTCTGAACTATCTTTAATGCAGTGGCCTCGCCGCGTCATCGCGCGCGCTCAGCGGACTGAGGCCGGTCGGGCAGGCCCTGGCGTCCACCCGCAGCCCGGACAAGGTCACCGATGCCCCAGCGGATCGGCCCGGGCGGCATTTTGGTGCCGGCCCGGCCCACCCGCCGATCCCCGGGGACGGCTTTTCTGCGTGTCGCCCGGCCTCGGGTGATCGGGCACGGCAGTCGATGCCCCGCGGCGGAGGTGGGCTTCCCATGAGACGCAAGGCCAAGTATCGGGTGCGCCGCTTCGGCATCATCCGCAGAATCCTCGCGTTCTTCATCGAGTCGCCGCTGACCCCGCTCGTCCTCGGGGCATCCCTGCTGCTCGGCGCCATGGCCATCTATCTGCTGCCGCGGGAGGAGGAGCCGCAGATCACGGTGCCGGTCATCGATGTCTTCGTGCAGATGTCCGGCGCCTCCGCGCGCGAGGTCGAGCAGCGCGTGACCAAGCCGCTGGAGAAGCTGTTGTGGGAGCTGCCCGGCGTCGAGTACATCTATTCGACCTCGAGTCCCGGCCAGGCCCTGACCGTGGTCCGCTTCCTGGTCGGCTGGAGCGAGCAGCGGGCCATCGTCGAGGTGAACCAAAAGCTGTTCGCGAACCTCGATATCGTGCCGGACGGCGCCTCGGCGCCATTGGTCAAGCCGAGACGCATCGATGACGTGCCGATCCTGGCGCTGACGCTGCACGGAGAAGGCTACAACGCCTATGCGCTGCGACGCATTGCGGCGGCGCTCAACGATGAGGTGAAGCAGGTTCGCGATGTCTCCGAGACGACGCTGATCGGCGGCCTGCGCCGGCAGGTGCGGGTGGAGCTGGACGCGCCGCGACTGACCGCCTACGGCATCGATGCCAACGATGTCGTCGACCGGCTGGAGGCCGCCAATCGTCAATCCCGCGCCGGCAGCCTGCCGTCGGAGAACGGGGAGCTGCTGGTGGAGACCGGGGGATTCCTTGAGCATGAGGCGGAGGTCGGCGCCGTCGTGATCGGTGTCTACCAGGGCCAGCTCGTCTACCTGCGCGACGTGGCCGAGGTGCTGGACGGCCCCGAGGAGCCGGTGGATTACGTGCTGTTCGGTCACGGCGCGGCATGGGCGCAGGAGCATGGCGGTCCGGCATCGCAGTTCGAGCGCCCCGCCGTGACGCTGGCGGTGGCGAAGCGTCCGGGCACCAATGCCATCAATGTCGGTAATCGGGTCCTGCGCAAGGTGGAACTGCTGAAAGGAAACCTGATCCCGGCCGGGGTCGAGGTCACCGTCACGCGCAACTACGGGCAGACCGCCACCGAGAAGTCCAACGAGTTGCTGTTCCACATGGGGCTGGCGGTGATCGGCGTCAGCGTCCTGGTGGGCGCGGTACTCGGTGTTCGCGAGGCCATGGTGGTGGCCATCGCCATTCCGATGACGCTGGCGCTGACGCTGGCCACCTTCTATCTGCTCGGCTTCACGCTGAACCGGGTCACGCTGTTCGCGCTGATCTTCTCCATCGGCATCCTGGTGGACGACCCGATTGTCGATGTCGAGAACATCGTGCGCCACTTCCGCATGCCGGAGAACCGCGGGCGGCCGCTGACCGAGATCGTCATCGATGCCGTCAACGAGGTTCGTAGCCCGTTGATCTTGGCGACACTGACCGTGATCGCGGCGGTACTGCCGATGGCCTTCGTCCAGGGGCTGATGGGGCCCTACATGCGTCCGATTCCGATCGGGGCCACCGCGGCGATGTTGTTCTCGATGGTGGTGTCCTTCGTCGTGACCCCTTGGGCGGCCAATAAGATGCTGAGCCGGCTGGCCTTGCACCGGCCCCCGGAGCGGGAGCGCGAGGACTGGAGCACGCGGCTGTATCGGCGGGTCATGGGACCGATGATCCGGGTGCGCTGGCGCGGCATCGCCTTTCTGATCAGCATCACGCTGGCCCTGGCGGGGGCCATCGGGCTAGTTGCCACCGGCGCGGTCAAGGTCAAGATGCTGCCGTTCGACAACAAGAGCGAGCTGCAGCTGATCGTCGACACGGATGAGGGAACGACACTGGAGCAGACCGCCCGGGTCGCCCAGGACCTGGCGAATCTGGTCCGAGACGAGCCCGAGGTCACCGACTACGAGGTTTATGTCGGCACGGCAGCTCCATACAACTTCAATGGCTTGGTGCGTCATTACTTCCTGCGGCGCGGCCCGAACGTCGCCGACATCCAGGTGAACTTCGTACCGAAAGGCGAGCGCGAGGCGCAGAGCCACGACATCGCTCGCCGCCTGCGCGAGCAGATCCAGCCGGTCGCAAAACGCTATGGGGCGCGGGTCAAGGTCGCCGAGGTCCCGCCCGGGCCGCCGGTACTGCAGACCCTGGTCGCCGAGATCTATGGTCCGGACTATGAGCAGCAGATCGCAAACGCCCGCCTGATCCGCGACCTGTTCGACAAGGCGCCGAGCGTCGTCGACGTGGACTGGTACATGGAAGAGGCACATCCGCGACTGGTGTTCCGTTTCGAGCAGGAAAAGGCGGCCCTGAACGGTATCAGTGCCGATCAGGTGGAGCGTCTGGTGCGGATCGCCGAGTCCGGCGTCGAGGCCGGCCTGCTGCATGCCCCCGACGAGCGGGAGGACGTGCCGATCCGCGTGCGACTGCCCCTTGGCCAGCGCGCCGAGGTCTCGGAGCTGCTGCCGCTGCCGCTGCGTGCGCCGGACGGCAGCCAGGTTCCGCTCGGCGAGCTGGTGCGCGCCGAGCTGACGCCCGGTGAGCACAGCCTGTATCGCAAGAACCTGTTGCCGGTAGTCTATGTGACCGGCGACGTGGCCGGCGCCACCGAGAGCCCGGTGTACGCGATCCTGGAGCTGGCCTCGGAGATTGCCGCGATGCAGCCGGTGGGGGCCGCCCCCGGTGAGCACCTGGCGGTCTGGAGCACGCGCCAGCCGTTCTCGACCCTGAAGCCGGCGATGAAATGGGATGGCGAGTGGCACATCACCTACGAGGTCTTCCGCGACCTGGGGCTGGCCTTCGCGGTGGTGCTTATCCTGATCTACACACTGATCGTCGGCTGGTTCCGTTCGCTGCGAACGCCCTTCATCATCATGGCGGCGATTCCGTTCTCGCTGGTCGGCATCCTGCCGGCGCACTGGGCGATGGGCGCCTTCTTCACCGCCACGTCGATGATCGGCTTCATGGCCGGCGCCGGCATCGTCGTGCGCAACTCGATCATCCTGGTCGATTTCATCAAGTTGCGGATCAAGCAGGACATGCCGTTGGAGCAGGCCGTAGTGGATGCCGGCGCGGTGCGTTTCCGGCCGATGATGCTGACAGCGGCGGCGGTCGTCGTGGGCGGCAGCGTGATCCTGTTCGATCCGATCTTCCAGGGTCTGGCGATCTCGCTGATGGCCGGCGAGGTGGCCTCGCTGCTGCTGTCGCGGATGGCGGTGCCGATCATCTACTACCTGTCGATGCACGAGGGCGGCAGCGCCCGGGTGACCCAGGACCTCGGTGTTCCAGCGACCTCCCATTGACGGCAGGGGATCGGGCGCTACCCGTTGCCGGCGCTCGACGATGAAACCAACGCTTCATCTTGCGGGGTGGCAACGTGTCATGGACGTTAGCCGACCGCAAGGCTAGGAAACCGGCGCTGGAGTGATGGCGGTCAAGGTTGCAAGCTGCCGCCGCTGTTAGAGTTGATGCCGGCAAGACGGGACGTCTGCGGGTCGTCTCGCGCAGTCTGCGACTGCACCGGTCCACCGGGATCGGCGGCAGTTGCTGCACTGCACAAATTTCTCTAAGATGTAGCGATACCTTAATAACCCTGACCTCACTGGGTCATCACCGCTGTAGCGCCCGCCGCCGGCTTCATGCGCGGCATGCGACTGGCAAGGCCCAATGATCCGATGACAGACTACGCACTCATCCTGATCGGCACGGTCCTGGTCAACAACTTCGTGCTGGTCAAATTCCTTGGGCTATGCCCGTTCATGGGCGTGTCGAAGAAGCTTGAGACGGCCATCGGCATGGGCCTGGCGACGACCTTCGTGCTGACCCTGTCGTCGATTTCCGCCTGGATCGTCAATACCTATCTACTCGAGCCGCTCGGCATCGAATACCTGCGCATCATCGTCTTCATCTTGGTGATCGCGGTGGTGGTGCAGTTCACCGAAACGGTCATGCACAAGACCAGTCCGGTGCTCTACCAGGTGCTGGGGATCTTTCTGCCGCTGATCACTACCAACTGTGCGGTGCTCGGCGTCGCGCTGCTGAATCTGCAAGAGAAGCGCGATCTGATCGAGTCGACCCTGTACGGGTTTGGGGCGGCGATCGGGTTTTCGCTGGTGCTGGTGCTGTTCGCTGCGATTCGCGAGCGGGTCGCGGTGGCGGATGTGCCGGAGCCCTTTCAGGGCGGGGCCATCGCGCTTGTGACCGCCGGGCTGATGTCGCTGGCCTTCATGGGCTTTGCTGGTCTGGTTTCGGTCTGATGGACCGGGTCGGGCCAATCTCGGTGCGCGTGTCGGACCCAAGCGAGGGGAGACAAAGATGCTGATTGCCATTGCCGCCGTCGCCGCGCTGGCCGCCGTCTTCGGCCTGCTGCTCGGCTATTCGGCGATCCGGTTCCATATCGACGGCGATCCCATCGCCGATCAGATCGACGCGCTGCTGCCGCAGAGCCAATGCGGGCAATGCGGCCTCCCCGGCTGCCGCCCCTACGCCGAAGCGGTCGCGGCCGGTCAGGCCGAGATCAACCAGTGCGTTCCCGGCGGCGAGGCGACCATGCTGGCCATTGCGGACCTGCTCGGGCGCGAGCCGGTCGCCGGCGGCGAGATCGTCGAAAAGCCCAAGAGCACCGCCGTCATCGACGAGCAGGTCTGTATCGGTTGCACCAAGTGTCTGTCGGTCTGCCCGGTGGATGCGATCGTCGGCGCCACCAAGCAGCTGCATGCCGTCATTGGCAGCGAGTGCACCGGTTGCGAGCTGTGTCAGCCGTCCTGTCCGGTGGACTGCATTTATATGCAGCCGATCCCCGAGCACATCGGCAACTGGAAGTGGCCTTACCCGGGCAGGCAGCCCAAGCCGGCCAATCAGCCCCTGGTCACGGAGGCCGAGCCTGAGGCCGAGGTGGAACACCGCGAGGCCGCCTAGCCGGCTGACAGGCTGCCGGGACCCTCTATGAAACTGCAAACGCCCCAAACCGCCGAGCAGCGTCGCAAGCTGTGGCATTTCCACGGCGGTGTCCACCTGCCGGAAGAAAAGTACCTGTCCAACGGCAAACCGACGCTCGATGCGCCGTTGCCGCGGCAGTTGGTCATTCCGTTGCAGCAGCACATTGGTGCACCCGCGCGGGCAGCCGTCACGGTGGGCGACCGAGTGCTGAAGGGCCAAGTGATCGCCGAGCCCCAGGGCTACATCAGCGCGACGGTGCATGCCTCGAGCTCCGGCGTCGTCAGCGCCATCGAGGCGCGGTCGGTGCCGCACCCGTCCGGGCTGACGGCGCCCTGCATCGTCATCGACACCGACGGCGAGGATGCCTGGGCCGAGCTGCCTGAGCCGATTGCGGATTTCGAGCAGGCCGACGCCAACACGCTGCGCGAGCGCATTCGCGGCAGCGGCATCGTCGGCATGGGCGGTGCCTCCTTTCCGTCCAACGTCAAGCTGAATCCCGGTGCCGACCAGCCCATCGACACTCTGGTCATCAATGGCGCCGAGTGCGAGCCCTACATCACCTGCGACGATCTGCTGATGCGCGAGCGCGCCGCCGACATCGTCGACGGCATCCGCATCATGCTGCATGTGCTCGGCGCCGGGCGCTGCCTGGTCGGTATCGAGGACAACAAACCCGAGGCGATCCTCGCGATGCAACAGGCGGTGGCGCTGCGCCAGCTGGGCGGGCGCATTGAGGTGGTAGCGATCCCAACCCTGTATCCGAGCGGGGGCGAGAAGCAGCTGATCAATATCCTGACCGGCAAGGAGGTGCCCAGCCACGGCATCCCGGCGCAGGTCGGCCTGGTCTGCCAGAACGTCGGTACCGCCAGCGCGGTGGCCGACGCGGTGCTGCGCGGCCGGCCGCTGATCGAACGCTATGTCACCGTCACGGGCCGCGCCGTCGCCAGTCCCCAAAACTACCGGGTGCGCATCGGCACGCCGGCGAGCGAGCTGATCGACGCCAGCGGCGGGCTGCGCGCCGAGCTGGCCAAGCTGGTGGTGGGCGGGCCGATGATGGGCATCAAGCTCGACTCCGACGCGGTGCCCATTACCAAGGCGGCGAACTGCATCCTGGCGCTGACGCCGCAGGAGAGCCCCGATCCCGGAAAGCCGCTGCCCTGCATCCGCTGCGGTCGTTGTGCCGACGTCTGTCCGGTCAACCTGCTGCCGCAGCAGATGTACTGGCACGCGCGGGCGAAGGACATCGACAAGGTGCAGGACTACAACGTCTTCGACTGCATCGAGTGCGGCTGCTGCGCACACGTTTGCCCGTCGCATATCCCACTGGTGCAGTACTACCGTTACGCCAAGACCGAGAGCTGGGCGCGCGAGCGTGAGAAACGTGCCGCCGAGCACGCCCGGGAGCGGCATGCGGCGCGCGAGGCCAGGCTCGAACGCCTGGAGCGCGAGCGCAAGGCGAAGATGCGGCAGAAGCAGGCCGCCATCGCGCCAAAGGGCGCCACCGCCGCGGCCGACGGCGACGCCAAGAAGGCCGCCATCGAGGCCGCCCGCAAACGCGCCGCCGAGAAACGCGCGGCGCGGGCCGTCGAGCCGGCGCCGGCATCGGCGGCGGTGAAACCGCGCGTGGAGTCCGAGTCGGTCAGCGAGGAGCAGGGCTAGTGGCCGCGACTTTCGTCTCTTCGCCCCATAGCGCCCGCGTCAACCGGGTGGATTGGGTCATGCTGCAGGTGTGCCTGGCGCTGGTTCCGGGGACCTTGGCCCTGGTCTGGTTCTTCGGCTGGGGTGTGTTGATCAACATGGTCCTGGCGACGGTGTTCGCGGTCGTTGCCGAGGCCCTGGTGTTGAGGCTGCGTGGCCGCCCTGTGCTGCTGGCGATCGGCGACTACAGCGCCGTCGTAACGGCATTGCTGTTCGCGCTGACGGTACCGCCGACGCTTCCCTGGTGGCTGACCCTGCTCGGCATCCTGTTTGCCATCGTCATCGTCAAGCAGCTCTACGGCGGCATCGGCTACAACCCCTTCAACCCGGCCATGGCCGGCTATGTGTTCCTGCTGATCTCCTACCCGGTGCAGATGACCAGCTGGTTGCCGCCGCATGTGCCGGCGCTGGTGCAGGCGCATGATCTGACGCTACTGTCGTTCCTGGACTCGGCACGGCTGATCTTCACCGGCGAGCTGCCGGCGGGTCTGAGCTGGGACGCGGTGACCGCGGCGACACCGCTGGACGAGATGCGAACCATGCTCGATCAGGGCAACAGCATCGACATCATCCGCCAGAGCCCGCTGTGGGGAAGCTTCGGCGGTCGCGGTTGGGAATGGGTCGGCAACTGGTTCCTGCTCGGCGGACTCTACCTGCTGTGGCGGCGCGTCATCACCTGGCACATACCGCTGTCGTTCCTGGCCGGACTGCTGGTGATGGCCGGCGCGTTCTGGCTCATCGAGCCGCAGACACATCCGTTCCCGGCCTTTCATCTGTTCTCTGGCGGCGCCATTCTCGGTGCATTTTTCATTGCCACCGACCCGGTCACCGCCTGCACGACGAAGCGCGGCCAGTTGATCTACGGTGGCGCCATTGGCGCACTGGTGTTCGTGATCCGCACCTGGGGCGGCTATCCGGACGCGGTCGCCTTTTCGGTGCTGTTGATGAACATCGCCGCGCCGGTCATCGACCATTACACCCAGCCCCGGGTCTTCGGTCAGGGCAGGCGCGTCTGAATCCAGACGCGGGCGCGGCCGCCCGATTGACCCGGCCTTGCGAGTAGTCAAAGCTATGAAGAAAGCACCGATCTTGATCGCCGCCTTCATCCTCGGCAGTTTTGCCGTTGCCGGCGTCGGCCTGGTGGCCATGACCCACGCGGTCACCGATGGTCGCATTGCCGACAATCAGCGTCAGGCGATGCTGAGCAAGTTGAAGGCGATCGTGCCGGCTGAGCGGATGACCAACGATCCGCTGACCGATCGCGTCGAGGTCAGTGCCGAAGACCTGCTCGGGGCGCCAACCACGGAGATCTACCGCGTCCGCGACGGCGACCAGCCGGTGGCCCTGATCTTGAAGCCGGTGGTGCCGAACGGCTACGCCGGTCCGATCCGGCTGCTGGTGTCGGTGCTGACCGACGGTACGCTCGGCGGCGTGCGGGTCTTGGAGCATCACGAGACACCGGGTCTGGGCGACAAGATCGACGAGCGCAAGACCGATTGGGTCATCCGCGAGTTCACCCACAAGTCCTTGTCCGACCCGCCGCTGGAGCAGTGGCAGGTCAAGCGCGACGGCGGCGAGTTCGATCAATTCACCGGCGCCACCATCACGCCACGCTCGGTGGTCAAGGCGGTCAAGAACACGCTGCTGTATGTGCAGCGCTACGGCGACGGGTTGTATCAGCAGCCGGCCACCGGCAGCCAGCCGGCGGCGGGGCATGGAAAGGGGGCCTCCTGATGGCCGAGAAGGGCTATGGCGCCATCGTCGCCGACGGGCTGTGGAGCAACAACCAGGCCCTGGTGGCGATGCTCGGGCTGTGTCCGCTGCTGGCGACGACGACGACGGCGACCAATGGGCTCGGCATGGGCCTGGCCACCACCGCGGTGCTGGTGTTGTCGAACGCGACCATCTCGCTGATCCGCAATCTGGTGCGCCCGGAGGTGCGGCTGCCGGTGTTCGTGCTGGTGATCGCGTCCTTCGTCACCGTCGTCGAGCTGACGATGCAGGCGATGTTCTACGAGCTCTACCTGGTGCTCGGTCTGTTCATCCCCCTCATCGTGACCAATTGCATCATCATCGGCCGCGCCGAGGCCTTCGCCTCCAAGGCGCGCCTGGATCGGGCCATCACCGACGGCCTCGCGATGGGGCTCGGCATGACGCTGGTGCTCATGGTGCTCGGCGGCATCCGTGAATTCCTCGGTCAGGGAACGCTGTTCTACCAGGCGCACCTGCTGCTCGGCGAGGGCGCCCGGGGCTTTGGCCTGAGTCTCGGCGAGGACTTCCACGGCGCGCTGCTGGCGATCTTGCCGCCCGGGGCCTTCATCGGCCTCGGCCTGCTGATCGCGCTGAAGAACCTGATCGACAGCCGCGTCGCCCGGCTGCAAATGGCCCGCGCCAAAGGTGCCGAGCCAAGGGTCGAGTCCGGTACGCCACAGCCGGCGGCTGGCTAAAGAGCCGGAGCCTCCAGCGCCCAGCCACCAGCCCCCGGCCTCCAGTTGACTGGCATTTGGCGCCTGGTTGCGAAGCGGCCGCAACACTTTGCGGCGGGCAGTTACCCGTTTCGCTCTGATGCGGGGAGCGCGAGCGACCAACGATCTATCCTGATCTGGCGGCTGGCGGCTGGCGGCTGGCGGCTGGCCGACAACCGTTGTTTCTTCCGTCAATCCCTCACCGCTCCCGGGCCGCCATAGCGAACCACTGCCTCGGCCAGCGCGCCCGGGTCCACGGGTTTGGTCAGGAAATGGTCCATGCCGGCGGCCAGGCATTTCTCCTTGACGTCTTCGGCCGCATTCGCCGTTAGCGCAATGATGTTGAGATGCTCGCCAGGGCGCTCTGCGGCGCGCAGCTGACGGGTGAAATCGATGCCGTCCAGGCCCGGCATGTGCAGATCGATAAAGGCCAGGTCGAACTCCTCGCGCTGGGCGGTATGCAAGGCCTTGTTGCCGTCCGGCACCAGGGTCACGCTGCAGCCCTGGCGCTCGAGCAGCTTGGTGATGACCTGCGCGGCAATGGCGTTGTCCTCGGCGACCAGCACCCGCGCCTCGACGTCCGGCCTCGCGTCGGGCCGGGGCGGCACTGGACTCGCGCAGGGCGCGGCCTCGGGCCGATCGGCCAGCGCGCGGCCAATGGCGGCCACCAGGTCCTCGCGCAGAAAGGGCTTTGCCAGGCAGGCGCGGCCTTCGTCACCGAGCTCGCCGCGGCGCTGGCTGTAGATCAGCAGCAGACAGGGCATCTGTGCGTTTAGCAGACGCCAATAGGTGGCGACGGTCGCGGCCAGGTCCAGGCGTTCCGGCGTATCGGCAACGATCAGTAGATCGATGCCCCCCGAGCGCTGCACGGCCTCGGCGAGACGGCCGATATCGTGCTCGGCAAAGGACGTCATGCCGAGATCGCGGCAGACCTCCAGAATCAGCTCGCGCAGCGTCTGGTTGCGCTCATAGATCAGGACCCGCACCCCCTGGAAGGGTCTTGCCGAAGCCCGCGAAGGCGTCGGGCAATCCTGGCCCAGCAGCGGCAGCCACAGCGTGAAGCAGGTGCCCCTGTCGACCTCGCTCTCGACGGTGATGCGGCCGCCCATCAGCTGCACCAGATCGCGGGCGATCGTCGTCCCGAGACCGGTGCCGCCGTAGCGCCGGGTGGTCGAGTCGTCGGCCTGACTGAAGCTGTCGAAGATGGATTCGAGCTTGTCCGCTGGAATGCCGATCCCGGTGTCCTCGATCCGCAATCGCACGCAGGTACGCCCGTCGTCCAAGGGGTCGAGGTCGACATCGGCGCGCACCCGGACCTCGCCGCGCTCGGTGAACTTCACGGCGTTGCCGATCAGATTGAACAGGATCTGACGCACCCGTAACGGGTCGCCGCGCACCCGCTCCGGGACCTCCGGTGACACGTCGCAGAGCAGTTCCAGCCCCTTGGCCAGGGCGTGGGTGTGCAGCACCTCGCACACCTCTTTGATGGGGGTGCGCAGGTCGAACGCGTCGCTCTCCAGTTGCAGCTTGC
>Ga0316575_10000364_pt1 | contig 12917 bp, 12 predicted proteins | sample J5NA_FD_203072 | JGI IMG/M metagenome (GOLD analysis project Ga0316575, IMG submission 203072) | Rhizosphere microbial communities from salt marsh grasses in Alabama, United States - J5-7_050615r2r3 | ecosystem: Host-associated > Plants > Roots > Rhizosphere | place: USA: Alabama | collected...
CAGTTTCCACGCGGACTTGATTCGCAAATACGCCTGATCGGCGTCCTGTTGAGTTTTAAATTGGCGGACCGTGTGCTCTCTCTCTTCCTGCATCCAATGTTGGCGCTGCGTTTCCGACAGTTCGTGTTGCAGGGCCAGCGACAAGTGCAGCAAATATTCGACATCGAGTGCCGCGTAATAGATTTGCGCTTCGCTGAGCGGCCTCGCCAACCAGTCCGATCGCGTCTCCGATTTTGGTAATTCGACGTCGAGTACCGATTTCACCGCGTTGGCGTAGCTCAGGGAAAAGCCCTTGCCCAGCAGCGCGCAGGCCACCTGGGTATCAAAAATATTGGCCGGGATACACGCGAGTTCACAATTGAGAACGTCGAGATCTTCGGAGCAGGAATGAAGCGCAACGGCGATTTCAGCATTGTCGAATATTTCCACCAGCGGAAAATAATCGTTTACTTTTAATGGATCGATCAGGTAGCTGGCGTCGCCGTCGTTTATTTGAATCAGGCCGGCACAGGGATAGTAGGTTTTCGACCGCATAAACTCGGTATCGAGTGCGATAAGTTTTTTTTGCGACCACAGGCCGGCGCAGCGTTCGAGTTCGGCATCGCTGTCTATCCACTTGTATTGTTGCTGCAGCAAGGACGAGGACATTAAATAAGTGTTCTGCTCTTCAAGGCGTGCGCGAGTGTGCCGCCGTCAATGAACTCAAGTTCGCCGCCAATTGGAACACCGTGTGCAATTCGCGATACTTTTATTTGAGATTTACGGGCTTTCTCCGCGATGTAATGTGCAGTGGCTTCGCCCTCGACGCTGGGATTGGTCGCAATAATAATCTCGGCAATTTCTCCGCTTTGAAGTTGTGCTTCCAATATATCCAGCCCAATTTCCATCGGACCGTAGCCGTCGATGGGAGACAGACGTCCGTGCAGGACAAAATATCGGCCGCTGAAGCTTGCACTTTGTTCGACCGCAACGACGTCGGCAGGAGATTCGACCACGCACACCAGCGATTTGTCGCGCCGCGCGTTCATGCATATTGGACACAAAGGGTTTTCGGTCAGGTTGCGACAGCACTGACAGCGCGTAACATTCTCGATACTGCGCAACAGGGATTGGGCAAGACGCTCGCCGCCCTCGCGTTCGTGTTCCAACAGGTAAAATGCCATTCGTTGCGCGGTCTTGGGGCCGACGCCGGGAAGAATTCGGAGGGCGCGAACCAGTTCATCGATGAGGGGAGAAAACATAGCGCTGCTCAGAACGGGAATTTAAAGCCGGGCGGAAGCTGAATGCCTCCAGTCAGAGCGCCGATGCTCTCTTTATTGGCGTCCTCGATGCGACGCACCGCGTCGTTGACGGCGGCGGCAATCAAGTCTTCCAGCAGGGATTTTTCCTCCTGCAGCAGGCTGTCGTCGATCTCGACCTTGCGCAGGTCGTGACGGCCAGTCATGATCACTTTTACCAAACCGCCACCGCTTTCTCCGCTCACTTCGCGACGCGCCAAATCTTCTTGCAGCTGCTGCATTTTTTCCTGCATTTGCTGAGCCTGCTGCATCAAATCGTTTAAACCTTTCACATCTACCTCACTGAGCGTGGCTATCGTCTATTCGATAAACGTCAAACTGTTTTCGTCCAGACTGGCGGCGAAATTTTTCTGCAGATTCTGCACCACCGGATCCTCGCGAAATTTTTGCAGCGCCTGTTCGCGTTTTTCGCGCTTCAATCGCAGCGCGCGCCGCGCCGGAGTTTCGCAATCACTCGCGAGTGTGTCCACGCGCAATTCCACACGAACGGGTCGACCCAGTGCGGTCGACAACGCGTCTTGCAAACGGACGCTGTCCTCACTTTCAAACAGGACCTCGGCCTCGGCGTCGAGAATAAAATACCAGACGTCGTTCTCCGTGTTCGACAAATACAAATTGGCGACACGATTCAATAAAATTCCGCGCAGTTCCAGGGTCGGCAGGAACGCGGGCCAATCGATTTTTTTTTCGATTTCGCCTCGATCGTTCGCTCGCGCAACTTCCTCGACTTCGATGTCGGCCGCAGAATCGCTCACGGCATTCGTCGACAACTCCGGCTCGGCGCCTGCCGGCGCCTCAGACTTTTTTGTTTCTTGCGCTACCTCTGGCTCTTTCTCGTCGGTCGATTCGACAGTATTAATCTCGCTTGCACGCTCCTGAGCGCTGGGAGTTTTAGCAAGCGAGCGCTCGGGAATTTGAATGAGACCTTGTGGTTTGAACGCGAGCATGCGCAGCAAGGTCATTTCGAAACCGGCGCGCGGGCTCGACGCCAGCGGCAGATCGCGCGCGCCGACGATGGCGATCTGATAATAGAGTTGCAGAGTTTCCGGTGCGCTGGCGCCGGCGAATTCGAGCACGCGGGTGCGGTCGCCAAAACTGTTGTCGACCGCGTCGGGAAGCAATTGGGCGAGCGCCACACGGTGCAACAGGGACTGCAGATCGGCCAATGCGGCGGCAAAATCGGGGGCGTGCTCTGCGAGTGTTTCCACTTCCTGCAGCAGGCGTCCGCCATCTTCCGCAATCAGCGCTTCGAGAATTCGCACGATGTGCGACTGGTCGATGCTGCCGAGCATGTTGGCCACATCCTGCTCGGCGACTTTGCCATTGCCGTAGCCGATCGCCTGATCGCTCAGACTCAGGGCGTCGCGCATACTGCCGTCAGCGGCTCTCGCCAGCGCCCACAGTGCTGCCTCGTCAAAGGGAACCAGCTCGCGCTCCAACACGTGTTGCAAGTGGGCGACGATGCGGTCGGGACTCATGTTCTTCAAATGAAATTGCAGACAGCGGGACAACACCGTCACCGGCAGCTTCTGCGGGTCGGTGGTCGCCAGCAAAAACTTTACGTGTTCGGGCGGCTCTTCCAGGGTTTTCAACAGCGCGTTAAAACTGCTGTTGGAGAGCATGTGGACTTCGTCGATCAAATATATCTTGTAGCGACCGCGCGTCGGCGAATACTGGACGTTGTCGAGCAGATCACGGGTGTCTTCGACCTTGGTGCGAGAGGCGGCGTCGACCTCGATCAAATCGACAAAGCGACCTTCGGTAATTTCAACGCAGGCGCTGCACACGCCGCAGGGCTGTGAGCTGATGCCGGACTCGCAATTCAAGCATTTGGCGAGAATCCGGGCGACCGTGGTCTTGCCGACGCCGCGGGTGCCGGTGAATAAATACGCGTGGTGCAGGCGCTTGTGGTCGAGCGCGTTGATCAACGCTTTGAGCACGTGCTCCTGGCCGACCATCTCGGCAAAATTGCGCGGACGCCATTTTCTGGCGAGGACTTGATAGCTCATTGACTTGCTTGGTGCTGCGTAAACGAGCACGGGATTATACGCATTTGCGAGGCCATTGGCTGAAGTGAGCAATTGTGCAATTCGAAACGCGGCACAGCGCTGAGACGTCGACTGGGAGAAAGGGAATTGGTGGCGACCCAATCCAGCAACACCCCGGCGCACACTTTAACCGCTACCGTTGCTTCCTTCCGGACCTGGCGGGGTTCACGACAAACTGTCGCGGGGGTACCGAATTGGGCCACCATAACAGAACACTGGGTGTTCCAACTTGGAGGGGCGCGAATTATCGCAGGTTCGCCCCACATTTCAACTCAAGGAGCTGAGATTCTGCTCGTCACCGCTTTTTCACGTGCGACATCAGGCGCTTTTTCTTCGCAATCTGTCGCCGTGTCAGCGTATTTTTCTTGCCGGCGAAGGGATTCTCGCCGCCTTTAAATTCGATTTTCAAGGGCGTTCCGTGCAGCTGCAAGACCCGGCGAAAAGTCTTTTCCAGATACTTGGTGTAGTGCGCCGGCACTTCGTCGACCTGGTTGCCGTGAATCACCACCACCGGAGGATTGTGTCCGCCCAAATGGGCGTAGCGCATTTTGATGCGGCGGCCGCGCACCAGCGGTGGCTGATGCTCACGCACGGCGTCTTCCAATATGCGCGTCAATTGCGAGGTCGACAGCGTTTCCGTCGCCGCGCGGTTGGCGCGCTCGATCGAGCTGTAGAGATTGCCGACACCGCTGCCGTGCAGCGCCGAAATAAAATGAAAGTCGGCAAAGTCGATAAAGCGCAAACGCCGCTCCAGTTCCACTTTCACCCGATCTCGATGATCGGCCTCCAGACCATCCCATTTGTTGACCGCCAGCACCAACGCGCGGCCGGAATGCAAAACCTGCCCGAGCAGGTGCAAATCCTGGTCGACGACACCTTCGCGCGCGTCGATCACAAGAATGACCACGTTGGCATCGTCGATGGCCTGCAGCGTTTTGACGATGGAAAATTTTTCCACCGTCAATTTGACGTTTTTTCTACGCCGCACGCCGGCGGTGTCGATCAAGGTGTAGGGAACACCGTTGCGTTCGTAGGGGATGTATATGCTGTCGCGGGTGGTGCCGGGTTCGTCGAACACGACGACTCGGTCCTCGCCGAGCATGCGATTGATCAGGGTCGACTTGCCGACGTTGGGCCGCCCGACCACAGCGATTTTGACGCCGGTGGCGCCCTGTGCTTCCTCGTCGTTGTCGGGAGCCGGCAAGTGTTCGCAAATTAAATCGAGCACCTCGCGGATGCCGCGTCCGTGTTCCGCCGACAGCGGCTGGACCTCGTCCATGCCGAATTCGTGAAAGGGTGCCACAGCCAGGTTTTCGTCCATGATGTCGACCTTGTTGACGACCAGGACCGTATCCTTGCTGCTTTTGCGCAAATGCTGTGCGATCTGGAAATCCGCCGGCAACGGGCCGTCGCGGGCGTCGACCATGAACAGCACGAGGTCGGCTTCCGCCATCGCCAAACGCGACTGTTCGGCCATTTCATTGTCGATGCCCTGCTCCTCGCCGCTGATGCCACCGGTATCAACGATCATGAAGCGCCGCTCGTCGTGGCGAACCTCACCGTATTTGCGATCGCGGGTGAGACCCGCGTATTCGGCGACGAGCGCGTCTCGGCTTCGCGTCAGACGATTAAACAGCGTTGACTTGCCGACATTGGGGCGGCCCACCAGGGCCACTATGGGTAACATGTGGACGCTCCGGGCTCGACCTACTTCTTCTTGTCGACAATGCGGTAGGAACTCAGCTCGCTGCTGCCGCTGAAGGTCAGAAAGCCCTTGTCGTAGCTGACGATTTGCGAGTGAAAACGCTTGCCCTTCGGTTTAAAGCGGTAGGCAAAAGAACCGTCGTAAATCGAGAGCAAATGCAAGTAGTTGTCTTCGTCGATCACCGCCACATAGTTGCCGATGATCGCCGGCGCACCGGCGTTGCGGCGATGCAGCGAAGTGTTTTTCCAGGTGATGGCACCGCTGTTGGCATCGTAGGCGTAAATGTGGCTGTCCTCGTCGGTGACGATAACCAGGCCCTGACCGACGGCGATATTGTATTGAGTGGACACTTCCTGCTTCCAGATCGCCTTGCCCTGTGCGCGACTCAACGCGACGACCGAACCGTGGTAGTTGGCGTCGTAGACCAGGCCGCCGTCGATCACCGGTTTGGAGTCAACGTCGACCATTTTTTCCAGATCGGTGCGACCGCTCGGCTGGCTCAGACGAATACTCCACTGCACGGAGCCGTCTTCGAGACCGAGACTCAACAACTGACCGTTGTCGAAGCCGACCAGGACCTGCTCGCGGGAAATCACCGGAGTCGACAAACCGCGCAAGGTCAGGATCGGCATCGGGTGATCGTAGCGCCACAATTGCTCGCCGGTCTTGGCCTTGAATCCGTAGGCGCGCCCGTCGAGCGTGTCGGCAACCACATAGGTGCCATCGCTCGCGGGTGGCGAAATCACCTCGCTGGATACCTCGGATTTCCAGAGCAGATGTCCATCCTCCTCGCTCAGCGCCACCACGTAACCGTCGTAGGTGCCGAGATAAAGCTGGCCGTCAACCGCATTGATGGCACCGCCAATCTGCAACCCTGTGTCGACACGCCAGATCTTTTTGCCGCTGTCGAGTTTGTACGCGGAGACATTGCCCTCGGCGTCGGCGGCGTAAACACGAGCGCCGTCAATGGCGGGGACGAAACGCGTATAACGCTTGCCGTGACCGGCACCGACGTCGACCGACCAATTTCGCTTTACGTCGGCCGTGGCTTTGAATTTGACCAGGTCGGCGGGTTTCAGATTCGCGTCTTTACTGCTTTTCGAACTGCAGGAACACAGCAGCGCAATCAGCGCCAGTACCACAATTTTTTTTGTCATTGAGCTGATCCTTCTTCCTTCGCTGCCGGCGCCGCGTCGGTCGCGGAGCTCGCACTGGCGCTGGAATCCGCGGCCGCCGCTTTATCGTCGCTTGCGGTTTGGTCATCGGAAACGGTCGCGTCGAGCTTGAATTGGAGAATGCTGCGGCGGTTTTGGTCCTCTTCGCCGAGCGCATCGATCGCCTCTTTATACGCGGTGTGGGCGGCCGCCAGATCGTCGCGATCGAGGTAGATGTCGCCGCGAATTTCGGCGTAGATCGCCTTCATCGAATCGTCAGGTGCAGTGCCGACCAGGGCCAGTGCCTGATCGCCCTTGCCCTCCGCCAATAACACTTTCGCCAAGCGCGCCTTGGCCAGATTCTGGATCGCCACCGTCTGGCCGCCATCCACGACTTCCTGCAGGCGCTGTTCAGCCACCGAGAGTTGATCGGCATCGACGGCCAGGCGCGCCAGTATCATTTCCGAGTAATCGGCGTAAAGCGTGCCCTTGTGATCTTTGACGATGTCCATCGCCAGCGCACTGGCGGCACTGGCGGCGTCGGGTTTCATCGACTGATCCCCTTTCACCAGCTCGATAAGTTGCTGGTATTTGTCGGACGCGATTTGCGCCTGGGTCTCGACGTGCTGACGCCAGAAATTCCAGCCGGTGTAGCCGAGTGCAACCAGCACAATGGGCAGCACCAGGGACAACCAGTTTTCGCTCCACCAGCGCTTGATGGTCTCTATTTGTTCTTCTTCTGTTAAATGGTCGGCCACTGTTAACACTCCTGCTGAATAAGCTGTTGAATCTGTTCTTGTTTGACGGTGAGCTGGTCGCGCTGTTCGCGCAAAAATTTCACGCTCACCTCTGAGTTGCGGCACTCGTCTTCACCGAGTATCAAGGCCAGGCTTGCGCCGCTTTTATCCGCCTTTTTCATCTGCGAGCGGAAGCTGCCGCCGCCGCTGTGCAACTGCATCCTCAGGTAGGGAAGCTCGTCGCGAAGTCTTTCCACCAACTGCAGGGCCGCACTGTACTCATTTTGTTCGGCGATTACGTAGACATCCAAAGCCTGAAAAATTTCCCCGGGCACCACGTTCAGTTCCTGTACCAGCAGAGCCAAACGCTCGACACCGAGACCGAAGCCGACCGCCGGCGTGCGCTGTCCACCCAGTTGCTCGACCAGACCGTCGTAGCGCCCCCCGGCACAGACCGTTCCCTGAGCGCCCAATTTGTCGGTCACCCATTCGAATACGTTCAGATTGTAGTAATCCAGACCGCGCACCAGACGGGGGTTGAGAGTGTACTTGAGTCCGACGCCATCGAGCAGCGATCTCAGGGCATCAAAGTGGGCCCGACTCTCAGCGCCGAGGTAGGCGCTCAAGTCGGGAGCATCGCGCAACAGCGCCTGTGTCGACTCGACTTTGCTGTCAAATATTCGCAGCGGATTCTTGTGCAGCCGCCGCCGGCTGTCTTCATCGAGCTGATCTTGCGATTTTTCCAGAAACGCAATCAGCGCTTCGCGGTGTTGTTGGCGCTCGGCTGCGTTGCCCAGGCAGTTGAGCTGCAGCTCGACCGCATCGGCGACGCCCAGCAGCTGCCACAGACGCGCCGTCATCAGCAGCAATTCGACGTCGATATCGGGCCCGGCGTATCCGAAGGCTTCGACCCCGAACTGATGAAATTGTCGCAAGCGGCCCTTCTGCGGCTTTTCATAGCGAAACATCGGCCCGTAGTACCACAGTTTCTGGGTCAGAACTGCACGGTCATAGAGCAGGTTGTGCTCGTCGCAAGCGCGCACGCAGGAGGCAGTGCCCTCGGGGCGCAGGGTCACACTCTCGCCATTGCGATCCTCAAAGGTGTACATCTCTTTTTCGACGATGTCGGTGACATCGCCGATGCCGCGCTGGAACAATTGCGTCTGTTCCATGATCGGAAAGCGAATTTCGCGATAACCGTAGGATGACAGCAGCTCGGCAATGGTGTTTTCGAGGTATTGCCAAAGTGGGGCTTCGTCGGGCAACAGGTCGTTCATGCCGCGAATGGCTTGCAACTTTTTCAAGGAACTTTCCTCAGGCCTTGGCGATTAGATTTTTTTCCAATTCGGCCAGGCTGGCTTCCTTGTCGCGAACTTTCGCACGGATAAGTCGCTCGAGATCGTCGACCAGATTGGCTTGCTCAACTTTTTGATTGGGTTTGCCATCGATATAAAGCAGGTTGCGCGGCGTGCCGCCGGTCAAACCGATGTCGGCCTCCTTGGCTTCGCCGGGGCCGTTGACGATGCAGCCGATCACCGCGACGTCGAGCGGGGTCTTCACGTCTTCCAGGCGAACTTCGAGTTCGTTCATGGTTTTTATCACGTCGAAATTTTGCCGCGAACAACTCGGACAGGCGATGAAGTTGATGCCCTTGCTGCGCAGCTTGAGGCTTTTCAGCAGCTCCCAGCCGACCTTGACTTCTTCCACTGGATCCGCCGCCAGCGAGATACGCACGGTGTCGCCGATGCCGTCCATCAGCAACATGCCGAGGCCGACCGCCGATTTGACGGTACCGCCGCGCAAGCCGCCCGCCTCGGTAATGCCCAGATGCAGGGGTTGTTCGATTAACGCGGCCAGCTTGCGGTAGGCCGCGACCGCCATAAAGACGTCTGATGCCTTGACGCTGACCTTGAAGTCCTGGAAATCGAGTTTGTCGAGAATGTCGATGTGACGCATCGCCGATTCGACCAGTGCGTCGGGAGTGGGTTCTCCGTATTTGCGCTGCAGTTCTTTCTCCAGTGAACCGGCGTTGACGCCGATGCGCAGCGGAATATTTTTCTCGCGCGCGCTTTCGATCACCGCCCGCACCCGGTCTTCGCGGCCGATGTTGCCGGGGTTGATGCGCAGGCAATCGACGCCGAGTTCGGCGACGCGCAAGGCAATTTTGTGATCGAAGTGAATATCGGCAATCAGCGGGATGTCGACGCGCTGGCGGATCCGGCCGAAAGCTTCGGCGGCATCCATTGAGGGCACGGAGACTCTGACCAGGTCGGCGCCGGCGTCTCGAATGCGCTCAATTTGAGCGACAGTTGCCTCGACATCGCAGGTGTCGGTATTGGTCATGCTCTGCACGGCGATCGGCGCGTCTCCGCCAATCGGCACATTGCCGACCATAATCTGCCTCGACTTGCGTCGCTGTATCGGGGATTCGAAATGCATGGCTCACCCAAAAAAGTGTGTTAGGCGCTAGGGCGCGGCCACCGTCAGACGCAGGGTATTGCGGTTGGGGCCGACAGACAGGGCGACCGCTTTGCCGTCGATGCTGAGGCTGGCGGCGCGCGCATTGCCGAGCATGACCTTAAACGGAGCTTCGCCAAAAAGGCGCAAATTATCCCCGTTGTGCTTGAGATCCGCAAATACAAGCTGAGAATTTTTGTCTTTCACCTCGACCCAGCAGTCATCGCTAAAGCTGAAATCGAGTTTTGATTGATCCGTTTCCGCGGCATTACCGGCGTCGCCCGCCTCTGCTGCAAGGTCTTGCGATTGATCTGCCGCGTCCGGAATTTGTGTCGCTGCGACGGTGAATTCGGCGGGTTTGTTCAGCTCGACATCGTCGTCGAATGTCGCCGAGGCCAAAGGCTCCGGTAACGGTGCCTCCCGGTGTTCGCCGGTCGTCAACAACATGACACTGAACATCAGCGCCGCCACTGCCGTGCTGCCCCAGACAAACCACTTCTTGTTGCCGCCGCCTCCGGGCAGGCGCGACATCAAGGTCGCCGAGGACGAGCTCGACGACATCCGCGCTGCATCACCGTCGCCCTCGCCGTCGCCGCCCGGCTCGCTGAGCAGACATTTATAGGACTGCACCAGCAATTCGGCATCCAGGTCCAGGTAGCGGGCACAACTGCGCAGGTAACCGCAGACATAAACCGGAGCATCAAAATCCTCGAAATCGTTGTTTTCCAGCGCTTCGATTTTCGCTTGCGGAATATGCAGGCTCGATTCCATCTCGGCGAGCGAGGCCCCCAACTCTTGCCGCCGTTGACGCAGAATGTCGCCGGGAGGCAAGACATCACTCTCCGGATCGGTCAGCGTTTCTTCGGACGTTAAGCTGTCGATCATCTGCCCGCTCTATTTGGTTTTTGTCATCGATTTGTATTCAAGATATTCCTTCGAATACGGATGCAGGTTTTTAAGGGCGAGCGCATAACTGGACTCTTTATCCTTATTGCCGAATACGCGCTCGATTTTGATACCGAGCAACAAACTGCGAGCACTCTGTTGGGCGTTGGCAGAGTACTGGTCAAGGTATTTTTTCGCCTTGGCAAATTCCTGATTCTTAAAATAGATGTCGGCCAACTCGATCGCAGCGGCAGAATTTTTTGGCTGGATATTGATCGCGTGTTCGAAGGCGCCGATCGCCCGAGTCTCGTCATTTTCGCGCAGCGCGCATATTCCGACACCGTAGAGCGCCATGTCGCGACCCGGGTACAAGAGATCGTCACCGGCTTTTTTCAGATAGGGCAGCGCGTCGGCACAGCGATTGTGTTCGTAGAGGAAGCGAGCGTAACTCATGGTGACGCCGGTGTCGGAAAATTTACTCTTCAGCGACATGGCTTTCTTGAAGTTCTTTTCAGCCTCGTCGTTTTCTCCGTTTAATTGATGGACGTAGGCGATGCCCTGATAGGCATCCGCATAGCGTCGATTGATATTGAGCGCATCGTCAAAGGCGCGCAACGCGCGGTCGCGCTCGCCCTTGTTCAGGTAGGCCATGCCCAGTTTGATATTGGTTTCGTAAGCTTTTTCCGGATCGACTTTGGTGCCATGAGGATTGCTGTTGACCTGGACGCAGGCGCTGAGCCAACAGGCGACAACGGCCATTAAAAAAGTTCTGGTAAACGTCATGACTGCCCCAAAATTTCAGTTCATTTAGCGATTGTAGTCGTTATAGCGTATAAAAGCCCCGCACCAAAAATCTTCAGCGAAAATAACACGCAAGAGCCGGCAAGTTGGCTTCAGCGATTTCCGCCGATATCGTCAGCAGAGGGCGCAACGCGCCGCACCGGAATGTCGTCACGGCTCGACGCAATCAGCGCGAGCGGGTCAATTTTATAGCGTTCGCTGCGCCGAGTTCTATCGTTCACCTGTCCCGCCAATTGTCCGCAAGCGGCATCGATGTCGTCACCGCGTGTGGTGCGCACCGTCGCTGTGTAACCTGCGTCCATCAAAATCTGTTGAAAGCGACGCAGGGCGTTGTTGCTGACGCGCTTGTAGCCGGACAGGGAAAACGGGTTGAACGGAATTAAATTGATTTTGACCGGAACATCGCGCAACAGTTCCGCAAGTTCCTGCGCGTGTTCCGGCCTGTCGTTGAGCTGGTCGATGAGGGTGTACTCGACAGTGATTTTGCGATGGGTATCCGGCAGTGCACCGATGTAGCGCTTGGCTGAGGCGAGCAATTCGGCGATCGGGTATTTTCGATTGAGCGGCACCAGCTCATTGCGAATGGCATCGTTGGGCGCGTGCAGCGATATCGCCAGCGAGACATCGGTATATTGGCTGAGGCGGTCGAGCGCCGGAACAACGCCGGAAGTGCTCAAAGTGACGCGCCGCTTTGACAGGCCGTAACAGTTGTCGTGCATCATCAATTCCAGTGCCGCGACGACGTTGTCGAAATTCAGCAGCGGCTCCCCCATTCCCATCAGTACCACGTTTGTGATTTTGCGCGGGCCACCGGCTTGCAACTGACCGAAGGAGCGCGCCGCCAGCCAGACCTGGCCGATGATTTCGGCACTGCTCAAATCGCGATGAAAGCCCTGTTTGCCGGTTGCACAAAAACTGCAATCGAGCGAGCACCCGACTTGCGACGACACGCACAGCGTGCCGCGATCGTCCTCGGGAATATAGACCGTTTCAATCGCGGACCCACCGCTGACACGTATTAAAAATTTCCGCGTACCATCGCTGGAGTCGAATTGCTGAATAATTTCCGGCGCTTGCACGAAGGCGATTTCGCTCAGTTTTTCGCGCAGTGCTTTGGCGATATTGGTCATCTGCGCAAAATCGGACACGCCCAATTGGTGAATCCATTTCAAGACCTGCGCGGCGCGAAAGCGCTTTTCACCGAGAGAATCAAACAGCGTCTCCAACTGAGACTGCGTCATGCCCAGCAGATTGATTTTCTCTTGCGAATGTTGAACAGGTGTTTCAAACATGTGCTTAACTCAGCGCGAACAAATTTCGTCCGCGGAAAAGAAAAATTTAATTTCGCGCGCGGCCGACACAGTCGAATCGGATCCGTGCACAGCGTTGCGAGACTTGGAACTGGCAAACACTTTGCGAATGGTATCCTCTGCTGCCTCGGCGGGATCGGTCGCCCCCATCAGCGTGCGATTGAGTTGCACGGCATTTTCTCCCTCGAGGACTTGCACCATCACCGGACCCGAGAGCATGAAATCCACCAGATCGCGAAAAAAGGGTCGCTCGGCGTGTTCGGCGTAAAAGCCCTCCGCCTGTTCGCGGCTGAGCGCAATCATTTTGGCGGCCACAATTTTCAGGCCCGCGGACTCAAAACGACTCAATATACGGCCTATCCAGTTCTGCGCCACCGCGTCGGGTTTAATGATGGATAGGGTCTGCTCGACTGCCATTGTTGTCTCCGTTAAGTGATGTTGGGATGGTTTGCGCCTTTGGGGGCCGCGATTATACTCGCAGCTTTGACAAAAGCCTAAGTCTGATGGTCAAACCAAAACGAC
>Ga0316575_10000365_pt1 | contig 12881 bp, 7 predicted proteins | sample J5NA_FD_203072 | JGI IMG/M metagenome (GOLD analysis project Ga0316575, IMG submission 203072) | Rhizosphere microbial communities from salt marsh grasses in Alabama, United States - J5-7_050615r2r3 | ecosystem: Host-associated > Plants > Roots > Rhizosphere | place: USA: Alabama | collected...
ATAACTGATTACGTACATTGTTCTTTTGCGTGACAATGTAGCGAATGTTGGGGCGGTCGAAGCTGGATACGAATTGGCGTGCCTGTTCCAGAGACAACCGTTCGAGAATTTCCGCGCGAGTCGGCATGTCGGCAGTTGCAGTCAGCGCGATGCGGGGTACCGAGGGAAAGCGGTCGTGCAATACGGTCAGTTCACGGTACTCGGGACGGAAATCATGGCCCCATTGCGAAACACAATGCGCCTCATCGATCGCAAACAGCGCAATCCCGGGTTTTTCACTGATTTGTCCCATCAACTCCAGAAAGCCCGGCGTGAGCAATCGTTCCGGGGCAACATAGAGCAGATCAAGTTCCCCCATGCGCAGCCGGCTTTGCACTTCACGCGCGGCATCTGCGCTGATGCTGGAATTGAGGAAAGCGGCTTTCACGCCGAGCTGGCACAATGCATCGACCTGGTCCTGCATCAGTGCGATCAGCGGCGAAACCACGATGGCGACACCCTGGCGCAGCAGCGCGGGAATCTGGAAACACAGCGATTTCCCGGCGCCGGTCGGCATCAGTACCAGCGCATCGCCGCCAGCTGCGACATGCTCGATGATGGCCTGCTGCTCGCCTCGAAATTCGCCATAACCGAATACATTCCGGAGTGTCTGCCGGGCTGGGAGCATCTGCTGGGCTGAACGGGATGTCATGGAAATAGTGGTGGCCTGGTTGATGTGAGGAGGATTACAATTCTGCAATGCACCGGCATGAAGGCCTGATGCCGGCAGTTTATCGTACGAAGCACCACAACGGGAGTGAAAGATATTGCGCCAGTCGCCGGAAAACATAGTCGAGGTCAGCGATCTGCATTTTGCCTATGGAAATCGCGAGGTGCTCAAAGGCATCAATCTGACCATTCCTCGCGGCAAGATAGTCGGCATACTGGGCGTCAGCGGATGCGGCAAGACCACATTGTTGCGCCATTTCGGCGGCCAGCTGCGCCCGTCGAGCGGTTCGGTGAAATTCATGGGCAAGGTGATCCACGAACTCGGCAACGATGAACTCTACAAGATGCGACTGGAAATGGGCATGATGTTTCAGGTGAGCGGCTTGTTCACCGACATGTCGGTCTACGACAATCTTGCCTTTCCGATGCGCGAGCACACGGACCTTCCGGAAGAGCTGATCCACGACCTGGTATTGATGAAGCTTCAAGCGGTCGGTTTGCGCAATGCGCGCAACCTGATGCCGGGAGAGCTGTCGGGAGGCATGGAACGGCGCGTCGCGCTGGCACGGGCGATCGCAACCGATCCTGCGCTGATCATCTACGACGAGCCGTTCGCCGGACTCGACCCGATCTCTCTAAACACCATCGCGAACCTGATCCGCAAGCTGAATGATGCGCTGGGGGTGACCTCGGTCGTCGTGACCTACGATCTGTCCGAGTCGCTCAAAATTGTCGACTATGTTTATTTCATTCATGACGGGGTTGTCGTCGCTGCGGGCGACGTTGCAGAAATGACCGGGTCGGAAGACCCGTTTGTCCGGCAGCTCGTCCATGCCGAACCGGACGGTCCGATCGCATTCCAGTATCCCAGCAAACCCTATGCCGAGGATCTGGAAATCACCGGAAACGCGATCTGAGCGAAGCGGATTCCGCCGGGCTAGCGGCGGTCCTGGTAATACCGGATCAACCCGCTGGTCGAGGCATCATGTCCGGTTGCCGAACCCCCGTCGCGCAATTCGGGCAGTATTTTCCCCGCCAGCTGTTTGCCCAGTTCCACACCCCACTGGTCGAACGGATTGATGTTCCACACCAGGCTTTGCACGAACACCTTGTGCTCGTACAGCGCAATCAGCATGCCCAGCGTGTGCGGATCGAGGATGTCAAACAGCAGTGTATTGGTGGGCTTGTTGCCGGGGAACACCTTGTGCGGCAACAGGGCTTCCAGCGCGTCGCCATGCAGGCCCTGCGCCTCCAGTTCGGCGCGCGCTTCGGCGTCAGTCTTGCCGACCATCAGCGCTTCAGCCTGCGCAAAACAATTGGCCAGCAGGATGTCGTGGTGTTCTCCGAGCGGATTATGGCTGTGCAGCGGAGCGAGGAAATCGGCCGGTATCATCCGCGTGCCCTGGTGGATGAGCTGGTAGAAAGCATGCTGGCCGTTGGTCCCCGGTTCGCCCCAGATCACCATGCCGGTATCGTAGTCGACCGCATTGCCGTCGCGATCCACGCGTTTGCCGTTGCTTTCCATCTCCAGTTGCTGCAGGTAAGCCGGAAAGCGGTGCAGATACTGATCATACGGAAGTATCGCATTGGAGCCGGCGCCGAAAAAGTTGCCGTACCAGATGCCGAGCATTCCCAGCAGCACGGGAATGTTCCTGTCCGGCGCGGCTGTGCGGAAATGCTCATCCATCGCATATGCTCCGCCCAGCAGTTCCTCGAACCTGTCCATGCCGAGATACAGCGCGATGGGCAGTCCGATCGCGGACCACAGCGAATAACGCCCGCCGACCCAGTCCCAGAACTCGAACACATTGTGCGGATTGATGCCGAACCTGGCGGTCGCCTCAAGGTTGGTCGAGACGGCGGCAAAATGTTTCCCCACAGCCCGTTCATCTCCCAGTATCGAAACCAGCCATGCCCGGGCAGAATGGGCATTGGTCAGTGTTTCCTGCGTCGTAAAAGTCTTCGAACTGACGATGAACAGCGTGGTTTCCGCATCCAGGTGTTTCAGTGTCTCAGCCAGATGCGTGCCATCCACATTGGAAACAAAGTGTGCGCGCAGATTATCTGTTGCATAGTGTTTGAGGGCTTCGCACACCATCAAAGGTCCCAGGTCGGAACCGCCGATGCCGATATTCACGATGTCGCGGATAGCCTTGCCGGTGTGCCCGGTATGTTTGCCGCTGCGCACCGCGTCGGAAAAGTTGCGCATCAGTCCCAGCACACGCCGTATGTCCGGCATCACGTCCTTGCCGTCCGCCAGCACCGGCTTCCCGGAACGGTTGCGCAGTGCGGTATGCAGTGCGGCGCGGTGCTCGGTTGAATTGATCTTTTCGCCGCCGAACATGCTTTCGATGCCGGCCGCCAATCCGGATTGTTCTGCAAGCGCTACCAGCAATTTGACGGTTTCGGCATTGATGCGATTTTTGGAGTAATCGAACAACAAATTGCCGAGCCGCAGCGAAAACTTGTCGAAGCGTGCGGGGTCGTCGAGAAACATCCGGCGCATATGGAGCGGCCGGATTTCGGAATAATGAGCGCTGAGCGCCTGCCAGGCGGCAGATTGGGCAAGTTTGGACATATTGAATTCTTGAATCAACAGCAGTGAATCATTCCTCGGGGACCATGATGACGCCCGCCAGCGGGGGGAGGGCGATCTCGGCGGAGTAGGGCAGTCCCATCCAGGGAATGGCTTCCGCATTGATCAGGCCGGAATTGCCGACGTTGCTGCCGGCGTAATATTGCGAGTCACTGTTCAGCACTTCGCGATACCGAGCTTGCGCGGGCAGGCCGATGCGATAATGGCTGCGGGGCACGGGGGTGAGATTCAACGCGATGATGGCAGTAGAGCCATCGCGCGCGCGCCGCTGATACGACAGCACGGATTTTTCCGCATCGTTGCAGTCTATCCACGAAAAGCCTTCATGCTGAAAATCCTGGTCGTGCAATGCGGTCAAACTGCTGTATAGCCGATTCAGGTCGTGAAGCAGGTTTTGCACGCCGTGATGCCACTCCTGACCCAGCTGCCACCATTCCAGTTCCCAGCGGGATTGCCATTCGCGGCCCTGCGCGATTTCGTTGCCCATGAAGTTGAGCTTCTTGCCCGGACTGGTCATCTGGTAAGTCAGCAGCAAACGAAGGTTGGCGAATTTCTGCCAGGCATCGCCGGGCATTTTCGACAAAAGCGAACCCTTCCCATGCACGACCTCATCATGGGAAAACGGGAGCACAAAGTTTTCGGTATAGGCATAAAGCTGGCCAAACGTCAGTTCATTGTGGTGGTAGCGGCGATGTATCGGGTCATGTCGAAAATAGCCCAGCGTATCGTTCATCCAGCCCATGTTCCATTTGATCGAGAATCCCAGGCCGCCCAGATAGACCGGACGCGACACTCCCGGCCAGGCGGTAGATTCTTCAGCCATGGTCATCGCGCCGGGAAACTCGTCATGCACCATGATGTTCATATCGCGCAGGAATTCCACCGCTTCGAGGTTTTCGCGGCCACCATACTTGTTGGGTATCCATTCACCCGCCTTGCGTGAATAATCGAGATACAGCATCGAGGCGACCGCATCCACGCGCAGTCCGTCGAAGTGAAATTCGGACAGCCAGAAATGTGCGCTGGACATCAGGAAGGACCTGACTTCGTTGCGGCCGAAGTTGAAAATATACGTACCCCAGTCCTCATGAAAGCCGAGGCGCGGATCTTCGTGTTCATACAGCGCCGTGCCGTCGAAGCGCGCCAGCGCCCAGCTGTCCTGGGGGAAATGGGCCGGCACCCAATCGAGGATCACGCCGATTCCCGCCTGATGGAATGTGTCGACGAGATTGCGCAATTCGTCTGCCGATCCAAAGCGGCTGGTTGCGGCAAAATATCCGGTAGCCTGATATCCCCAGGATTCATCCAGCGGGTGTTCGGAAATCGGCATCAACTCGACATGTGTATAGCCCATGCCCTTGACGTAGGGCACCAGGTCGGCCGCCAACTCATTGTAGGTGTAGAAACGGCCGTCCGGATGGCGTTTCCACGAGCCAAGATGAACCTCGTAAATATTGATCGCGCCATGCAGCCAGTCCCATTGACCGCGCTGACGCAACCATTCCGCATCGTTCCATTCATGCCGGTTGGCGGTGGACGCGAGCGCTGCCGTCCCCGGTCGCAACTCATACCCTTGCGCGTAAGGATCGGTTTTGACCAGCACCTGCCCGGAATCACGATTGCGTATTTCATACCGGTATAGAGCATCTTCCTTGATTTCCGGGAGAAACAATTCCCAGACTCCGCTTGAACCCAGCGAACGCATAGGATGAAGCCGGCCGTCCCACTGGTTGAATTCGCCCACCACGCTGACCCGTTCGGCATTCGGTGCCCAAACGGCAAACCTGACACCTTTGACTCCATCTGTTTCAATGGAATGCGATCCGAGCATGCGGTAGCCCTGACGCAATTTTCCTTCGCTGAACAGGTACAGATCTTGCTCGGATATGGTTGAACGAAATTGGTATGGATCGAATATTTCATTGATCACGCTACCGTAGCTGACACAGAAACGGTAGGGAAGGGAGGGTGCAGTCTTGCTGCGCCATTCAAATATTCCGGTCGGATGTACGCGTTCCAGCGTTTCATTGCCGCCCTTGCGGATCAGGGCGACCTGGGTTGCATGAGGTTCGTATGTGCGGACGACCCAATCTGCTCCTTCCTGGTGCAAGCCGAGCAAACCAAAGGGGTCATAAAGGCGAGTCTGCAATAGCGACTCAAACTGTTTATCCACAAATTGCCTCATATATCTTGTCTAGTGGGGCAATTGTAAACGATAATGAATGCACTCTATAGTGTTAATCCGGAGCAAACAAAAATGAATGCCGAGTTGGGTTATCTGCAAAAAAAATATCACGTTTCTGTAGATACCCCTGCTCCGCGTTTCGTCAGCCGCATCACCAAAAACACCTATGCGATGGTATTGGCAGGTGGCAGAGGCAGCCGCCTCCACCAGCTTACCGATTGGCGCGCCAAACCTGCCGTGCCCTTCGGCGGAAAATTCCGCATTATTGATTTCGTGCTGTCCAATTGCGTGAATTCCGGCATCCGCCACATCGGAGTGGCAACACAGTACAAATCGCACAGCCTGATCCAGCACATTCAGCGCGGCTGGTCATTCCTGAACGGACAGTTCGGTGAATTCATCGACCTGCTGCCGGCCCAGCAACGGGTCGATGAAAGTCACTGGTATCAGGGTACAGCGGATGCGGTATTCCAGAATCTGGATATTCTGCGATCGACCAATCCTGACTTCATATTGATATTGGGCGGCGATCACGTATACAAGATGGATTACGGCAAGTTGCTCGCATTTCATGTGGAGAGCAAGGCGGACATGACCGTGGCGTGTCTGGAGGTACCGGAAGCAGAAGCAGTTGCATTCGGCGTGATGAAAGTTGACGAACATTCCCGCGTAGTCGAATTCTCCGAAAAATCCGCCAACCCGGCCACGATTCCGGATAAACCCGGCCTTTGTCTGGCCAGCATGGGTATCTATGTGTTCAATTCCAAGTTCCTGTTCGAACAATTGATACGCGATGCCGACGACAAGCGCTCCAGCCATGATTTCGGCAAGGACCTGATTCCCCACATGATCAAGAAATACCATGTGTACGCGCAAAGTTTCGAGCAAAGCTGCGTCGGGATGGGGGATGACAACGTGCCCTATTGGCGCGACGTCGGAACCGTCGATTCCTATTGGGAAGCCAACATGGAGCTGACCAAGGTGATTCCTGACCTGAACATGTACGATCAGGACTGGCCGATCTGGACGCACCAGGAGCAATTGCCGCCGGCAAAATTCGTGTTTGACGAAGACGGCCGCCGGGGCATGGCGATCGACTCGCTGGTTTCAGGCGGATGTATTGTGAGCGGATCGGTAGTGCGGCGCTCGCTGCTCTTTTCCGATGTGCGGGTGAACGGCTATTGCACCATCGAAGATTCGATACTGTTGCCCAACGTGGATATACACCGCGATGTCACGCTGAAACGGGTCATCGTGGACAAGAACTGCAAGATTCCGGACGGTCTCACTGCCGGCGTCAATCCGGATGAGGACCGCAAGCGCTTCCATGTCACCCCGAACGGAGTGACGCTGATCACCTCCGAGATGCTCGGGCAGAAGACTCATCAATTCCGTTAATTATTTAATCCGCCGTCAGGCGCAGTTCCCATCAGATGAATAAATCTGCCGATCTTGTCTTTCTCTGGCACATGCACCAGCCGGATTACCGCGATTATGCAACTGGCGAATTCGTATTGCCGTGGACCTACCTGCATGCCATCAAGGATTACACCGACATGGTCTACCACCTGGAGCGGCATCCCAAAGTCCACGCGGTGGTGAATTTCGTGCCTATCCTGCTCGACCAGCTGGATGATTATTCGGATCAGTTTGCCACCGGACAACTGCGCGACCCGCTGTTGCGCCTGCTGATACACGATCATTCCGCCGTATTTTCACCTCAAGAACGGCAGCTGGCTTTCGACGCCTGTTTCCGCAGCAATCACACCAAAATGATTGCTCCCTATCCGTCCTACAAGCGCCTCTGGGAGCTGTACAACCTGCTGCAGGCCGAGAGCGAATCCGCGTCGTTGTCCTATTTGTCGGATCAGTATCTCGCCGATCTGCTCACCTGGTATCACCTCGCCTGGTGCGGCGAAAGCGTGCGCCGGGAATATGAACTGGTGGCGCAATTGATGAGCAAGGGCCAGAATTTCAGTCTCGAAGACCGGAAACAATTGTTCGACCTGATCGGCGAATTGGTGCGCGGCATCATTCCCCGCTATCGGAAACTCGCCGAATCGGGCCAGATCGAAATATCCGCCACCCCGCATTACCATCCGCTTGCTCCGCTGCTGATCGATTTTTTAAGCAGCAAGGAAGCAATGCCGGAAGCGCCATTGCCGGTATCTCCGCATTATCCCAAGGGAAAGCAGCGCGTTGCGGCACACATAGAGTCAGCCAAGAACAGCCACCTCGCTCGTTTCGGTTCGATGCCGCAGGGCATGTGGCCGGCAGAGGGGGCGATATCGACGGAAACCCTGGAAGTCTTTGCGGCCGAAGGTTGCCGCTGGGTGGCCAGCGGGGAGGGCGTGCTGGTCAACAGCCTGCACCAGATGGAACAGCCCGTTCCAGACAGCCATAAATATCTCTATCGCCCCTATCAGCTGGAATCGGGTGCAGACGGACTGAAATGTTTTTTCCGCGATGACCGATTGTCCGATTTGATCGGATTCGAGTATTCACGCTGGAGCGGCAATGATGCAGCGGCGCATTTTGTTGCGCAGATCCAGGAGATTGCACAGCACGCCCCGCCTGATGAAAAGCCTGTGGTCAGCGTGATTCTGGATGGCGAAAATGCATGGGAATATTATCCGTACAATGGCTATTACTTCCTTGACCAGCTCTATGCAGATATCGAAAAAGCAGAAAATATCCATACCAATACCTTCAGCGGATATCTGGAAGCCAGCCAGGCCAACCCGGGCAGCGCGAAAACAGGCATCCTGTCCGGCATCGTTGCAGGAAGCTGGGTTTACGGGAATTTTGCAACCTGGATAGGCTCCAAGGACAAGAATCATGCATGGGATCTGCTGTGCGTCGCAAAGCAGAGTTACGACCTGGTCCTGTCCAGTGGCAGGCTCACCAAGTCCGAGCAGGAAGCTGCCGAAAAGCAGCTGTTCTCCTGTGAAAGCTCAGACTGGTTCTGGTGGTTCGGCGACTATAACCCATCTCACTCGGTTGCGAGTTTCGACCATCTGTTCCGCCATAACCTGACCGAATTGTATTGTTTGCTGAAATTGCCCGTCCCAATAAACCTGTCCGAACCTATCAGCCAGGGCAGCGGTTCCCCTGAAGCTGGCGGAGCGATGCGACGTGCTTCTGAATAATCTGACTATTACGTGTTGCTGAATCATTTAAATAAATATATATGTTGACGGATCGCGCCAGCGGCATATTGTTGCACCCCACTTCTTTGCCAGGCGCTTTCGGCGCAGGCGATTTCGGACCGGACGCATATCGTTTTATCGACTGGCTGGTCAGTGCAGGGCAGAGCTACTGGCAGGTTCTTCCGCTCGGTGAAATCGGCCATGGCAACTCGCCATACATGAGCATGTCCGCTTTTGCCGGCAGCATCCAGCTGATTGACCTGGCCGAATTGTCAGCCAATGGCTGGCTTGAGCCGGCAGACCTGATACCGCATTCCGATTTCCGGCAGGACAGGGTGGATTACAACCTGCTGTATCCATACCGCATTGCGCGACTGCGCAACGCCGCGAAGCGGTTTTTTGCAAGTGCCCATGACGACATGCATCGTTCATATACGGAATTTTGCATTGCAGAAAGCGCCTGGCTGGACGATTACTCGCTGTTCATGACCATTGCCGAAAACGAAAACGGCCGTGAATGGTACCTCTGGCCCAGGGAACTGGTGAAGAGGGAAGCCCGGGCACTTAGACAATTTGAATCCGCACATGCAGAAGAGGTCTCGTTCTGGAAATTCTGCCAATGGTGCTTCGCGCGCCAATGGTCTAATTTGCGGCTTTATGCGAACGATCATGGCGTCAGAATAATCGGCGATATCCCGATTTTCGTATCCTATCAAAGCGCGGATGTATGGTCGCATCAGGAACTGTTCAAGCTGGACGAAAATGGCAGGCCAACCTTTGTCGCCGGCGTGCCGCCCGATTACTTCAGTGCAACCGGGCAATTCTGGGGGAATCCGCAATACAACTGGGAAGCACACGAAAAAACCGGATATGCCTGGTGGGTCGAGCGTCTGGGCCATGCGCTGCAACTGGCGGACATGGTGCGCATCGATCATTTCCGGGGGTTTGCAGCTTTCTGGGAAATACCGGTAGACGCGCCCAATGCGATAAGCGGCAAATGGGTAACCGGTCCGGGTGAAAAGCTGTTTGAAACCTTTGCAAATGTATTTCCGCACCTGCCTATCATTGCAGAAGATCTTGGCCTGATCACACCCGACGTGATCGAACTGCGCGACAAATTCAACCTCCCTGGAATGCGCATCCTTCAATTTGCATTTGGGGACGGCGAGGGCAATCTCTTTCTGCCGCATCATTATGTGCCCAATACGGTTGCCTACACAGGCACCCACGACAATGACACCATTCTGGGCTGGTGGAATACGCTTTCACCGCATGAAAAGGGATTCGCGCAACACTATCTTCAAACCGACGGAACAGACATTCAGTGGGTAATGATGCGGGCCATTTCGAACTCCCAGGCCAATCTGGTTATGTTTACGATGCAGGATGTACTCGGGCTAAACGGCGAAAACCGCATGAACCTGCCCGGCCAATCATCCGGAAGCTGGGAATGGCGCTTTTCCTGGGATCAGGTTCAACCCGAACATGCCAGGATACTGGCGGAAATGTCCCGTGAGTATTCCCGTCTTCCGCTTCAACCCGAAGATAATTCCTGACGCTTCCTTGTAACTGCAGTTCAACAGATGGGCAGGGGACGATATCCCTATGCTGCCTCTGCCGTGAACCGTGTGGATATCACAAATCCCGATTAATCCTTCATTTGACATAATATACATTATGCGTATTACGCGGAAATGCGCAGGGGGCTAAAACCGGCAAATATTGACCATAACACTCCCGCCGCTCCACCCACCTTTATCTGCAGCAACGAATACCATTGATACGATTGATACGATTGATGCTGGACCGCGCATGCGCCCCACGAATCCGGACTGAATCACCATCCCTGTCTAACAATGAAAGCTGGCAAGCGCTGAATACTGGCCATGCTCCAGACTTTTCCTGAACCACTTCTTCAAATCTCCTGATCTACTGCCCGGCAAATGCATATATCTACTGCGCTGTTGATGCAACCTGCGGATCATCACCCCCAGGCCTTCCAGTTCAACCGCTAGACCATAAGCAGCGCAGACACCTGGCGCGCGCCTTGATGCGCAACCGGCATGGGCATATCCAGCGAACACAGGCCGGGCTTCCTGCTACAGCAATCCTGTCAATTCGCGAATAACCGGCGCATCGCCATCCATTCGGGTCAATTAAAATGATTTAAATTGGACTGTCTAACTTTATACTTATACAGTCAAAGTGTATAAATAGATTGACTGTCTAAATTAAAGAGGCCATGCCAGCTTATTCTTGGAAATAATATTATTAATTTCCAGATATATGGCTAACATACTTATAATAAAAATCACTTGACATGGACTGTCTAATGACTACAATGTGGACAGTCCAACAGATTGAGAGGCTGTCCAGATCATGTTAACGAGCTTTGAAGTGATGCAGGCCGCGAATATTTCACGGGCAACTTTGAACAACTATATTTCGCAAGGTCTGCTGCCCCGCCCTCTGGTAAAAAATCCCGAGCCGGGCGCGCCGACCAGCGCAAGACAAATAGGCTACTTCCCCGATGATGTCCTGGCCCGCCTCGATCGCATCAGCCAATTGAAGAAGGAAGGTTATGCGATGGCGGATATTGCCGCGCAGCTCGAGCAGGATGGATTTGCTGCACCCGAAAAAACCACCTCGAAAATCTCCGCTCAGGAAATCGCCTCTGCGCCAAAACCCGTCTCCGAACAATCTGCACAGTCCGGATCGAAAGCCATAAAAAATGTGCCGACCGTGATGAGCGCCAAATCGAATGTGCTCCGGCTTACGGTTGACCACATCCCCTACCCGGCCTACATGGTCAACTACAATTTCGAGATCACCTGGTTCAACGAAGAGGCGCGCACAGATTTGCTCGGTTCTTTCGATCAGTTGCCTGCCGACATCAAGGACCGCAACGCCCTTTCCTACCTGCTCAAGGGCAGGCTCGGCAGCAACGGCTCCAACCGGGAAGAATTGCTGCAGTTTTACCTGTTGCTGGGCAAGGGCCGCTATTCGCGTAATGACCTGATGAACATTCTGACCGGGCAGGCGGATGCAGCCACGATGAAAAAGGACGAGTCGCTCGCCGAAATCCGCCCCAACGGAACCGTGATGCAATTGCCGCTCACGCTGTGCCTGGAGAACGGCGAGATCGCCCACTACAACGTCTATGCCTCCTATTACCGCGAAGGCATCCTGTTCATCCATCTCCCCAGCAACGCCGACAGCGACAGTTTGCTCGGCCTCCTGGAACGGCGCGATGAAGTGATCCGCAACCTGCTTAAAAAACACCTTCCCGTGCTGACCGATGTCGCGGTGCTGGTGGCGGACCTGCAAAGCTCGGTGCGCATCTGTACCGAGTTGCCGCCGGAAGAATACTTCGAACTGATCAACCAGATCTGGGCCACGATGGAGCCGATCTTCCGCAAGTATTACGGGACCCACGGAAAGCATGTCGGCGACGGCATGGTCTACTATTTTTTCCCGCAGCCGGACTGCAACTACATATTGAACGCGCTGAAGTGCGCGCAGGAAATGAAAGCCGCGATGCGCAAGATCAGCAAGCAATGGCAACTGCGCAAGAACTGGATGAACGAGCTGTACCTGAATACCGGCCTGAACGAAGGGCACGAATGGCTGGGCATCTTCCACATCGAAACCAAGGTTGAGTTCACGGTGCTGGGCGACACCATCAACCATGCCGCGCGGTTATCCGACTTTGCGCGCGGCGGCGCCATCTGGGCGACCAAGAGCCTGCTGGGCAAGCTGCCTTCAAAAGATCGCCAACGCGTGAAGTTCGGCATCCGACGCCATGATGCCGACGGACGCGAAGTATTCGTCAACTCATTCTATTCACGGGTCTCCGAGCTCGGTCATCTGAATGACGCGGCGCGCAACGAAAAGCTGAACGACATCTCGGCGCTGCCGGTAACCGAAATCATCGAAGTGGAGGCCTGAGCATGGAACCCGCCGACAATAATACCGTTGAACTCAGCGCAGAAATCGAACAGGCGCTGCGCATTTCTGAAGTCGCGTTTGAAACCAGCGACGCGATCATGATCACCAATGCCGATTGTTTCATCATCCGGGTCAATCAGGCGTTTCAGGATATCACCGGATACAGCCCGGACGAGGTAATCGGCAGGAATGCGCGCATGCTCAATTCGGGGCGGCACGACAAGATTTTCCATGCCGAAGTCGGGATGTGGCAGCAATTGTTCCAGGATGGTTCGTGGAGCGGCGAAATATTCGA
>Ga0316575_10000366_pt1 | contig 12850 bp, 12 predicted proteins | sample J5NA_FD_203072 | JGI IMG/M metagenome (GOLD analysis project Ga0316575, IMG submission 203072) | Rhizosphere microbial communities from salt marsh grasses in Alabama, United States - J5-7_050615r2r3 | ecosystem: Host-associated > Plants > Roots > Rhizosphere | place: USA: Alabama | collected...
TTCTTGTAAATGATTCCCTTCCTGAACAATCGGGTAAACAGCCATTGTTCCCAGCGGTAATACTCGGGGCGGCAAGTGGTCACTTCGCGCGACCAGTCCAGCCCGAGCCCCAGGCTTTTCAGCTGTCTGCGCATGTAATCGATATTGTCGTAGGTCCACGCTGCCGGCGGCCGGCCGTTCGCCATCGCGGCATTCTCGGCAGGCAAACCGAATGCGTCCCAGCCCATCGGCTGCATCACGTTGTAGCCCTTCATGCGGTGATAGCGCGAAAGCACATCGCCGATCGTGTAGTTGCGCACATGGCCCATATGCAGCTTGCCGGACGGATACGGGAACATCGACAGGCAGTAATACTTGGGCTTGCCGGACTGTTCGTCGGCACGGAATGCATGTTGCTTGTCCCAGTGCTGATGTGCCTGATGTTCGATGCTTTCGGGATGATAATTGGCTTGCATGTGTGCAGATTCTGGTGTGCGATTTGACGATCCGCCATTATAGCGGTATCGCCGGTTCGCAGCGACTCCGGGCAATTGTACGACCCGTCATCGCAGGTGTGACGCAGGCGTCCGGAAAACCCTGCCGCGCAATTCCCGGCTAATGTCGTTTGCATTTCCGATCAAAGGGGCATTCTGCTAGAATTACCGGCCAAAATTTTTATTAAAGCCCTCAGGAGAGTTCAACATGTCGAGCAAACATCCCGTGATTGCGGTCACCGGTTCGTCCGGTGCGGGCACCACTACGGTAAAGCGTGCCTTTGAAAACATTTTCCGCCGAGAACATATCACCGCCGCGGTCATCGAAGGCGACAGCCTGCACAGCCTCGATCGCATGGCGTTCCGGACTGCTGCTGCCGAAGCAGCCAAGGCCGGCAACAACACGTTCAGCCACTTCGGCCCTGAAGCCAACCACTTCGACAAGATCGAAGGTATGTTCAAGGCTTACGGCGAAACCGGCATGTGCAAGCGGCGCTATTACGTGCATAGCGAAGAAGAGGCCGTGCTGCACAACAAGCATTTCAAGACCAGCGATCTTAAACCCGGCGTATTCACACCATGGGAAGATATCGAGTCGAATTCCGACCTGCTGTTTTACGAAGGCTTGCACGGGCTGGCGGCGGACGAAGCCAGGGGTATCGATGCGGGCAGATATGTCGATCTGGGGATCGGCGTGGTGCCGGTGGTGAATCTGGAGTGGATCCAGAAGATACACAGAGACGGGAAGGAGCGGGGCTACTCGGCCGAGGCGACGGTGGATACCATCATGCGCCGCATGCCGGATTACATCAAGTACATCACCCCGCAGTTTTCGCACACCCACATCAATTTCCAGCGCGTCGCCACGGTGGACACTTCCAATCCGTTTATCGCGCGGGAAATCCCGACGCCGGACGAGAGTTTTGTGGTGGTTCGTTTCCGCGAACCGAAGGGAGTAGACTTTCCCTATATGCTGGCGATGATCCCGAATGCATACATGTCGCGCGCCAACACGCTGGTCGTGCCGGGCGGTAAGATGAGCCATGCGATGGAAATCATCCTCACGCCGATCATGCACGAAATGATTCTGAACAAGAAGAAGTGACCATTTAGAAAAGGACTGCGGGGAAGCAGACGGCAAGTTTGCTTCCCCGTTTTATTTGCAATGAACATTCTCAACGGACTGAATCCGGAACAGCGCCAGGCTGTCACACTGCCACACCAGTCTGCGCTGATACTGGCCGGGGCGGGAAGCGGCAAGACGCGCGTGCTGACCACGCGCATTGCCTGGCTGATCAGCACCGGGCAGGCCAGTCCGCACGCAATACTCGCGGTCACGTTCACCAACAAGGCTGCGAAGGAAATGCTCACGCGCCTGTCGGCTATGCTGCCGATCAGCACGCGCGGCCTGTGGATAGGCACTTTTCACGGCTTGTGCAACCGCATGCTGCGCGCGCATCACCGCGAAGCAAATCTTCCGCAAACCTTCCAGATACTCGACAGCGGCGACCAGCTGTCCGCGATCAAGCGGCTGATGAAGGCGATGAACGTCGACGATGAAAAATACCCGCCGCGCGAAATGCAGAACTTCATCAGCGGCAGCAAGGAACAGGGCCTGCGCGCGCACGAGGTGGAAGCCTACGACCCCTACACGCGGCGCAAGGTCGAAGTGTTTGCCGAGTACGACGCCCAGTGCCAGCGCGAAGGCGTGGTGGATTTTTCCGAGTTGCTGTTGCGCAGCTATGAACTGCTGTCGCGCAACGCGTCGATACGCGAGCACTACCAGGAACGCTTCAGGCACATCCTGGTCGACGAGTTTCAGGATACCAATCCGCTGCAGTACCGCTGGCTGAAGCTGCTGGCGGCGAAGCACAACGCGCTGTTCGCAGTCGGAGACGACGACCAGTCCATCTATGCGTTCCGCGGCGCGAACGTCGGCAACATGCAGGAGCTGTTGCGCGACTTTCATGTCGAGAACGTGATCAAGCTCGAACAGAACTACCGCTCGCACGCCAACATTCTCGATGCGGCGAACGCGCTGATCAGCCGCAACCGCAACCGGCTAGGCAAAAATCTGTGGACCTCGGAAAGCGGCGGCGAACCGCTGCGGGTGTACGAAGCGCCTACCGATGTGGAAGAAGCCAATTTCATCGTCGGCGAGATCCAGCATTTGAAAAGCGAAGGCGTCTATCTCAGGGAGATCGCATTGCTGTACCGCTCCAACGCGCAGTCGCGGGTGCTCGAGCATGCGCTGGTTTCGGCCGGATTGTCATACCGCGTCTACGGCGGTCTGCGCTTTTTCGAGCGTCAGGAGATCAAGCATGCGCTGGCCTATCTGCGCCTGATGGAAAACACCGACGACGACAATGCGCTGCTGCGCATCATCAATTTTCCGACGCGCGGGATCGGCGCGCGCAGCATCGAGCAGTTGCAGGAAGCGGCAAAGATGAACTCGACGACTTTGTGGGATGCAGCAGCTCGTGCCGGCGGCAAGGCGTCTGCGTTTGTCGCGATGATCGAAGCCATGCGCAGCGGGACGCGCGAACTGCCGCTCCACCCGCAAGGGGCAGGCCGGGGTGTGCCCGGAGCCACAGGCTCCACCCTCCCGCTCCCCGAGATCATCGACCATGTGCTGGAGCAAAGCGGCCTGATCGCGCATTACCGGAACGAGACCGGCGCGAAGAAACGCGAGGCCGAGGAGCGCCTCGAAAACCTGAATGAGCTGGTCAACGCGGCGACGCTGTTCGTGCATGAAAACGAGGACGACAGCCTGACCGCCTTTCTGGCTCATGCGTCGCTGGAAGCGGGCGAACACCAGGCCGGCGACCAGGACGATGCCCTGCATCTGATGACCGTGCATGCCGCGAAGGGGCTGGAGTTTCATACCGTGTTCATCACCGGGCTGGAGGAAGGCCTGTTCCCGCACCAGAACAGCCAGAATGTGGACGGAGGGCTGGATGAAGAGCGCCGGCTGATGTATGTCGCGATCACCCGCGCGCGCCGCCGACTTTACCTTACCTTTGCGCAACGGCGGATGCTGCATGGCCAGGCAAGTTACAGCATGGCATCGAGTTTCCTGCGCGAGTTGCCGGACAACCTGCTGCACTGGATTACCCCGGCGATTCCCCAGCGCGATGCTTTCCCGCAGCGTTTTTTACCGCCGCGCGACGAGCAGTTCGCCGGCGCAGCGCAGTCTTACGCCACCGCTTCCGGCTGGCGCAGCGGCCAGGCGGTGGTCCATCCCAAATTCGGTGAAGGCATGATCGTGAACCTGGAAGGCAGCGGCGCGGACGCGCGCGTGCAGGTGAATTTCCGCAATTCGGGTGTTAAGTGGCTGGCACTGGAGTATGCGAAACTGACTGCCGTCTGAATTTCAGCCGGCCGCTCCGCTCGGCCTAACTGAACGTCGAATCGTCTCTTTTGAAGATATTGTCCTGCGGCGGGGTGTCCACGGCATCCTGCAGCGGGGGAAATATGTCGTTATAGCTGGCATAGAGCGTGGTAAATACCATCGGCAGCAATATCAGCCAGCCCAGCATCATCGGAATGCTGGCAAGCATTGCCAGCAGCATGAAGGTAATCCCGTACAGCAGCATCGGCAAAGCGTTGGACAGAAAAGCGCGCAGGCTGAGTTTCATCGCGTGGAGCGGCGGCACATTGCGGAAATACACCAGCATTGGCGCGAATTGCATCGCCATGATCAGCAGGCTGAACAGCGCGATCCCGACCACCACTGCCAGGCCGGCACCCGCAAGAGCATGCATCATCACGGTGGGATCAGTCTCGGGCCGGTCGCTCATCAGCATGCCAACCAGCGCGCTGCCGCCAACCGCCATCATCAATCCGAGTATCAGGTATTGGCTGGCCAGCGAAATGCCGCCCAGCGTTACCAGTTGCGATGTGTGCCGTCTGAACCCGCTGAGCAGGTGCGTCAGTTCCAGCTCATCACCCTGGCTGAGCGAACGGCAGCCGGACATCAGGCCGACCATGATTGCCGGCACCAGCAGGCTCATCAATGGCTGGCCGACAATCGGCACGCTGGAGATAACCACTGCCGCGACCATGCAGATAAACAGCAGCACGATCCAGAGCAGCGGCGCCTTCATGAACAGCGCAAAGCCCTGCTTGATCCATATCCAGCCTTGCCGGGCCGGTAAACGTTGCGGTTCCATCATGATTCAGTATGCCTCCGTGTTACAGCCATATCGGCTGCGATGAGTCGATATGGAATTTCAGGATGCGCTCGAAGCGGCGCGGGTCGTGCGCATTGATCAGTTCGCCGTCGCGGGGCAGGTGTATGTCGAACAGGCGCGACAGCCAGAACCGCAGCGCGGCAGCTCGCAACAGCAGCGGCCATGCGCCAAGTTCGATGTCGAGCAGCGGGCGCACGGCATGGTAGGCGCGCAGCAGCGACTGAGCCTTTGCGGGATTAATCATGCCGTCTGCATTGGTGCACCAGTCGTTCACGGTAATCGCAACATCGTAGAGCAACGCATCGCTGCATGCGAAATAGAAATCGATCAGGCCGCCGATGCGATCATCTTCAAGCAGGACGTTATCACGGAACAGGTCGGCATGAATCACGCCTTGCGGCAGCGTTGTCCAGTCCTGTTGAGCCTGCAGCGCGACTTCGCTGTCCAGCAGCTCGGCCTGATTAGCATCCAGGAAAGCACGCACACTGGGCGCGGTAGCAGCGCGCCATGCGGCTCCGCGCGGATTAGGCATGTTCTGCAGGAAACTCTGGCCTGCGATATGCATCTGCCCGAGCATCGCGCCGATAGCGGCGCACTGAGCGTTGCTCGGATCTGTGACAGACTTGCCATTCAGGCGGCTGACGATGCAGGCGGGTTTACCCTTGAGCGTGCCCAGGAACTGATTCGAGCGGTTTGCGACCGGATTGGGGCAGGGAATGCCGTGACGTGCCAGATGCGCCATCAGATTCAGATAGAACGGCAATTCGTCCGCGCCGAGTATCTCGAACAATGTCAGCACAAAGCGGCCATTGCTGGTGGTGACAAAATAATTGGTGTTCTCGATGCCGGAGGCGATGCCCTGCAGTTCCAGCAATTCGCCCAGAGAATAGTCGGCCAGCCACGCGGTCAGATCCGCTTCGGATACGTTGGTGAAAACCGCCATCTGCTAGAAGTGATGTATGACCCACTGCGGCGGGCGAACGCCGGAATCGAGACTATCCTGGCGCGAAAACTTTCCGTCTCCCCGGTCATCGACCAGGTAATAGGGCTTGCCCACCTTGGGAACGATCTTGATCATGTACAGCCTGCCGCCAACGCGATATTCCTCGACGGTTACCGCCTTCTCCTTGGTGATGGTCACCTCGGGTTCGCCTTCGGCAGAATTGCCGATTACGGGAGGCGGCGGCAAAGGCTCGAGTTTTCGGGGCGTTGCCTGTTCGGCAAACGCGGCAACAGAACAAATGCTCAGGAGCAACAGGAATAGTAGGCGCATTGGGGTGGTCATCATGTTATGGAATGTCCGCATTTTAGCCGATGCATGCAGAGTATGTGCGTCTCCGCATGATACTCTCCTGTTCAGCCGATATTACAGTCCAGCGGTTCGATCGAATAACCCTCTTCGTCTTGCTGAGGCAGCAGCACCATATCCACGGCCGTCCCGGATGGTTCATAAATATTACAAGTACAGCTGCTTTTCCCGTTCCGCCTCGGAAGGCTGGAAACCGCGCGTTTCGTAATGCTTGAAAATCGCGTCGACGACGGCCTGTGGCTCGTCGATAAGCTGGATCAGGTCCATATCCTCGGGGCTGATCATCTTTTCATCCAGCAAGGTGGCGCGGAACCAGTCCAGCATGCCGCCCCAGAATTGTGTGCCCACCAGAATGATCGGAATGCGCCGTGTCTTGCCGGTCTGCACCAATGTCAGCGCCTCCATCAACTCGTCCAGCGTGCCGAAGCCGCCCGGCATTACGACATAGGCGCTCGCGAATTTCACGAACATCACCTTGCGCGCGAAAAAATGCTGGAAGGTCTGGCTGATGTTCTGGTAGAGGTTGCCAACCTGTTCGTGCGGCAGCTGGATGTTCAGCCCGATGCTGGGCGATTTGCCGTAGAACGCCCCCTTGTTGGCTGCCTCCATGATGCCGGGGCCGCCGCCGGAAATGACCGAGAATCCCGCATCCGAAAGCAGGCGCGCGATTTCCTCGGTCAGCAGGTAATTGGACTGATCCGGCCTGGTGCGGGCGCTGCCGAAGATGCTCACGGCGGGATGAATCTGGCTAAGCCGTTCGGTCGCGGAAACAAACTCTGACATAATGCCGAACACACGCCAGGCCTCTTTGGAATTCCACGCCTCTGGTATCACGGATTTGGGCAATTTCGACGGTATGCTCATGGAATTCTCCCGGAGAAAATTACAAGATGAAAATAACAGGCTGAAAATTGCAAGCTAATGAAAGTATACAGGTGAGTTTCGATAAAACATTGCTGCTGGTCGACGGTTCGTCGTTCCTGTACCGCGCCTTCCATGCCATGCCCGACCTGCGCAGCCCGCATGGCGAGCCGACCGGCGCGATCCACGGCGTGCTCAACATGCTGCGCAAGCTGCGCCACGATTACCCGGCCGATTATAGCGCTTGCGTATTCGACGCAAAAGGCAAAACCTTCCGCGACGACTGGTATCCGGAATACAAGGCGCACCGACCCTCGATGCCGGAAGACCTTGCCGCGCAGATCGAACCGCTGCACCAGGCGATCGCCGCCTCAGGCTGGAACATCCTGATGGTCGACGGCGTCGAGGCGGACGACGTGATCGGCACGCTGGCGCAGCAGGCGCAGGACGGCATCCGCTGCGTGATCGCGACCGGCGACAAGGACCTCGCTCAGCTGGTGAACGAGCGCGTGATTCTGGTCAACACGATGAGCAACGAGACGCTGGATATCGCCGGTGTCAGCGCCAAGTTCGGCGTGCCGCCGGAACGCATCGTCGACTACCTCGCGCTGGTCGGGGACACGGTGGACAACGTGCCCGGCGTGGCCAAGTGCGGCCCGAAGACCGCGGTGAAATGGCTGGCCGAATATGGCACGCTGGAAAACCTGATCGCCCATGCCGGCGAGATCAAGGGCGTGGTCGGCGATAACCTGCGCGCCGCGCTGGACTGGCTCCCGCAGGCACGCCGGCTGGTTACGGTGAAATGCGATGTGTCACTGCCAGTGCGCTACGACGGGCTGATTGCACCGCCTCAGGACGATGCGCAGCTGCGCAGACTGTATGAACACTTCGGATTCAGGTCTCTGCTGCGCGACCTGAACAGCACGCAACAGCAGGAAAGCACGGCCGGACCGTCAGCCGGAAAAGGCGGAAGCGTACAGCCGCAACGGCCTGTTGCAGAGCCGGCGCACGGCGGCGACCTGTTCGATTCCAGCGGCGAATACGAAACCATACTTACCGATGCCCAGCTTGATGCGTGGCTGGAAAAAATAACCCGCGCCGGGCTGACCAGCATCGACACCGAAACCACCGGACTGGACAGCATGACGGCGCAACTGGTCGGTATCTCGTTTTCGGTCGAGCCGCATCATGCCGCCTACCTGCCGCTCGCGCACCATTACCCCGGCGCGCCGGATCACCTGTCGCGGGAACACGCGCTGCAAAAACTGAAACACTGGCTGGAAAGCGAACAGCATAAAAAGCTCGGGCAGAACCTCAAGTACGACCAGCACATCTTCGCGAACCACGGCATCGCGCTTGCGGGCATTGTCGAAGATACCCTGCTGGAATCCTACGTGCTGGAGTCGCACAAGCCACACGACCTTGAGAATATGGTGATGCGGCACCTCGGCCTGAAGACCATTCCCTATACGGACGTGGTCGGCAAAGGCGCGAAGCAGATCGGATTCGACCAGGTAGATCTCGACACCGCGACCCGGTATGCGGCGGAGGATGCCGACATCACGCTGCTGCTGCACCAGTTTTTCGAGCCGCAGTTGCAGGGCAGACTGGCCGCGGTCTATCGCGAAATCGAGATGCCGGTACGCGAGGTGCTGTTCAGGATGGAACGCAACGGCGTGCTGATCGACAGCGCGATGCTGGCGGCACAGAGCCGCGAGCTGGGCGGGAAGATGCTCGCGATCGAGGCGCAAGCGCACGAGGCGGCCGGCCAGCCGTTCAACCTGAATTCGCCGAAGCAGATACAGGAGATCCTGTTCGACAAGCTCGGTCTGCCGGTGAAGAAGAAAACGCCGAGCGGCACGCCTTCGACCGACGAGGAAGTGCTGCAGGAACTCGCGCTGGATTACCCGCTGCCTAAGATACTGCTGGAATACCGCGGCATGTCCAAGCTGAAGTCGACCTATACCGACAAGCTGCCTCTGATGGTCAATGCCCAGACCGGGCGCGTGCACACCAGCTATTCGCAGGCCGTCGCGGTGACAGGGCGGCTGGCCTCCAGCGACCCCAACCTGCAGAATATCCCGATCCGCACTGCGGAGGGACGGCGCATCCGTGAAGCGTTCATTGCACCGCAGGGCTCGCGCATCGTGTCCGCCGATTATTCGCAGATCGAGTTGCGCATCATGGCGCACCTGTCGGGAGATGAAGGACTGCTGCGCGCGTTTGCCAACGGCGAGGATATCCACCGTGCGACTGCCGCCGAGGTGTTCGGCGTCGCGCTCGATGCCGTGAGCAGCGAACAGCGCCGCTATGCCAAGGTGATCAACTTCGGCCTGATCTACGGCATGTCTGCCTTCGGGCTCGCCTCGCAACTCAACATCGAACGCAGCGCCGCGCAAACATACATCGACCTGTACTTCGCGCGTTATCCCGGCGTGAAGCAATACATGGACAACACGCGCCTGCAAGCCAAGGAGCAGGGCTATGTCGAGACCGTGTTCGGCCGCCGCTTATGGCTCCCCGAGATCAACGGGGCAAATGGAATGAGAAGGCAGGGTGCGGAACGCGCCGCGATCAACGCGCCGATGCAGGGCACCGCGGCGGACCTGATCAAGCTGGCGATGATCGCGGTGCAGGGCTGGCTGGAACGTGAAAAGCTGCAAACCCGGCTGATCATGCAGGTACACGACGAACTGGTGCTAGAAGTGCCTGAACAGGAATTGCCGCATGTGAAGGAAAAGCTGCGCGAGCTGATGTGCAATGTCGCCGAACTGAAAGTGCCATTAGAGGTCGGTTTGGGTGAGGGCGGCAACTGGGACGATGCTCACTAGAAATATGGCATGAGGCGCCTTTCGTGAAAGCACGCCTGACGGCAGTTTGAATTACAATCTCTCCCATAACCCAAGCCGGAACACAACGTGCAACAGATCACCCTGACCCGACCCGACGACTGGCACCTGCATCTGCGCGACGGCGCGCTGATGCAATCGGTGCTGCCGGATACCGCGCGGCAGTTCGCGCGCGCGATCGTGATGCCCAACCTCAGGCCGCCGGTCACCACCACCGAACAGGCGCTATCCTATCGCGCGCGCATACTCGCGGCTTTGCCCGCCGGCGCGCAATTCGAACCGCTGATGACGCTGTACCTGACCGACAACACCGGCGCCGAAGAAATCAAAAATGCCAGGGACAGCGGTTATGTTCACGCAGTGAAGCTGTATCCGGCGGGCGCGACCACCAACTCCGATGCCGGCGTGACCGACCTGCGCAAGACTTATCCTGCACTGGAAGAAATGCAAAAAGGTGGCATGCCGCTGCTGGTGCACGGCGAGGTGACCGACCCGGCAGTGGACGTGTTCGACCGCGAGGCGGTGTTCATCGAGCGCGTGCTGCAGCCGCTGCTGATGGACCTGCCAGGGCTGCGTGTGGTGTTCGAGCACATCACCACCAAAGATGCCGCACAGTTCGTCGCGAACGCGCCGGACAACATCGCCGCAACCCTGACTGCGCATCACCTGCTGTACAACCGCAACGCGATGTTCAGGGGCGGCATCCGACCGCATTACTTCTGCCTGCCGGTGCTCAAGCGCGAGACGCATCGCGAGGCATTGGTAAAGGCCGCCACCGGCGGCAGCAATAAATTCTTTCTCGGCACCGACAGCGCACCGCACGCGCAGCACACCAAGGAAAACGACTGCGGTTGCGCCGGCTGCTATACCGCCCACGCGGCGCTGGAAATGTATGCCGAAGTGTTCGAACAGGCAGGTGCGCTGGACAGGCTGGAAGGGTTCGCGAGTTTTCATGGCGCGGATTTCTACGGGTTGCCGCGCAATACGCAGCAAATCACGCTGCGCCGGGAAGAATGGCAGGTGCCCGCATCCATCGAATTCGGCGAACATCGCCTTGTGCCATTGCGGGCCGGTGAAACCATCAAGTGGAAATTTGCGGGGTAAACAAGATGCCAATCTCAAATTTTATGGGTACGGATCCAGCTCTCGGCGAGCGGGTATTTCTTCATTCTTCGTGCCAGGTCATCGGCGACGTGACGCTGGGCGACGACAGTTCGGTCTGGTGCAACACCGTGCTGCGCGGTGACGTGAACCGCATCGTGGTCGGGCGCGGCAGCAACGTGCAGGATCTGACCATGGGACACGTTTCGCACAGAACGCCGGAACAACCCGAAGGTTCACCGCTGATCATCGGCGAATACGTGACGGTCGGCCATGCGGTGATCCTGCATGGCTGCACCATAGGCGACGAGTGCCTGATCGGCATGGGATCGATCATCCTGGACGATGCGGTGCTGCCGGATCGCGTGATGATAGGTGCCGGCAGCCTGGTCTCTCCCGGAAAGGTGCTGGAGAGCGGGATGCTCTATCTGGGTCGTCCCGCCAAGGCGGTGCGCCCGCTAACGGATGAAGAGATCGCCTTCCTGAAATATTCCGCCGTGCATTACATCGCGCTGAAGAATAATTACCTGCAGCAGGCGAAGGAATAATCGGACAACGTGCTTATGACAGCCAACAGCCAGCAACAGGAAATTTACCGCGCCAAGCTGAATCTGGAAACATCGCAGATCGCATGGAAAGAGTTGCAGCGCTATTTCGCAGGCGGTGTCGCGCTGGCTGCTGCCGATGAACTCGACTTGGTCGAAGTCGCGTATCAAGTATCCGCGGACAACTCGGCACTGATCCGTGAATGGATGGAAGCGGGGAAATTCGGCAAGGTCAGCGACGAGCAGGCAGCGGTCTGGTATCGGGATGATGCGGTGCTTTGGGCAGTGGTGGTCAGCCCGTGGGTGCTGGTGCAGCAGGCCCGCAAACAGGAACAAATATGTTAGACGGACACAGCTGGTTCTACTGGGCAATCCTTTCAGCGGTGTTTGCCGCCATGACGGCGATCTTCGCCAAGATCGGCCTGGAAGGAATCAATTCGGATTTCGCGACGCTGGTACGCACCTTCGTGATCCTGCTGGTACTGTCCGGTTTCGTGTTCTATACCGGCAAGTGGAGCGATCCGTTCGCGCTCAATTCGAAATCCTGGCTGTTCCTGACCCTGTCTGGTCTGGCCACGGGCGCATCCTGGGTTTGCTACTTCCGGGCGTTGCAGTCGGGCGAGGCTTCCAAGGTCGCGCCGGTGGACAAGTTCAGTCTGGTTCTGGTTGCGATCTTCGCGGTGATCTTCCTGAACGAGCGTCCCAGCATACGCGACTGGCTGGGAATATTGCTGGTCACGGCAGGGGTTGTGATTTTGAGTCTGAAAAAATGACGACTGCAGGAAACGAATTCACATGCGGCCGAGTTCGGCAGACTCAAACTAACCGCTATAACATATCCGGCGTAATGACCAGCCGCAGGGTGGCCTGAGCGGATCCATCACGCTGGCTGAACCACCAGACAGCGCCCTTCTTGATGCTCAAAGTCGAATTCACGCAGCCGAGCAGTTGTGCCGCAACCTCACCCAGCGTGGGTTGATGGCCGACGATCAGTACCGTGCCCCCTTCGTCGGGCCACTGTGCGGCATGCAGTACCGCTTCGGCGGAGGCACCGGGCGCCAGGGTGGGTGCGAGAACGTAGTGATGGGTCAGCGCGGAGACGGTCTGCTTGGTGCGGGTGGCAGGACTGACCAGAATACGGTGATGGTCAGGCAGATGTCGATGAAGATAGGCAGCGATTTTTGCAGCCTGCTTGCTGCCCTTGGAGGTGAGTTCACGTGTTTGGTCTGGCGTGCCATCCGCCGCTTCTGCATGGCGCCACAAGATCAGTTCCATCATGGTCCCCGTATTTCATTTTACTTGCTGCCGTTACCAGATACACTGCGAGCACCACTGTAATACGAAGAGGATGCCATGACAACCGGAAAGACGATTGCCGCAGCCCACAGAGTTACAGCGAAAAAATCCAGGGCAAACAAGAGAGCGCTCACACCAAAACCGGATGTCAGGCCGGCTTCCGGAACGAATGAAAAAAGCACTGATTCAATAACGGCAGTTTGCACCGCGCTTCACGGCTTGT
>Ga0316575_10000367_pt1 | contig 12828 bp, 7 predicted proteins | sample J5NA_FD_203072 | JGI IMG/M metagenome (GOLD analysis project Ga0316575, IMG submission 203072) | Rhizosphere microbial communities from salt marsh grasses in Alabama, United States - J5-7_050615r2r3 | ecosystem: Host-associated > Plants > Roots > Rhizosphere | place: USA: Alabama | collected...
GCTTGGACTGGTTGTTCTCTTCGGTATCGCCTCGCCCCACTTTCTGACGACTGACAACCTGCTCAACGTGATGCAACAATCGGCTATCAACGCCATCCTCGGCATCGGCCTGACGTTTGTCATCATATCGGCGGGCATCGACCTCTCGGTGGGGTCGATTCTGGCCCTCTCCGGGCTGGTGGTGGCGGACCTGCTGGTCGCAGGCCATTCGAGCATCGTGGCAGTTGCGGTGGGGCTGCTGGTCGGCCTCGGATGCGGGTTGCTGAACGGCCTCATCACGACCTACGGTCGAATTCCTCCGTTCATCACCACCCTCGGCATGATGCTGATGGCCCGCAGCGCTGCCAAGATCTACTCGGGCTCCAAGCCGATCAGTGGTCTGCCGGACTCGTTTCGTAGGTTGTCCGGCGATGTCGCCGGTATTCCGGTGATGGTGATCGTGGTGGCCGCCCTCTATGTCGTGGCTCACTTCCTGCTCGCCCGAACGAAGCTTGGTCGTTATACCTATGCGATCGGCGGCAACGAGCAGGCGGCGTGGCTCGCGGGGGTTCCCGTCGGGCGTTTCAAGGTGGCGATCTACGCCCTATCGGGGCTGATGGCCGGCGTCGCCGCCGTCCTCATGACCTCACGTCTCAACGCGGCATCGCCGCTGTCCGGGGAGATGTATGAGCTGTACGCCATCGCAGCCGCGGTTATCGGCGGCGTGAGCCTGATGGGTGGTGAAGGCGGCGTGCTCGGCACGCTGATCGGCGCCCTGATCATGGGGACACTACGCAACGGACTCAACGCCCTCAACGTTCCGTCCGCGCTTGAGGGAATGGTGGTCGGCGGCGTCCTGGTGGCGGCGGTCGTGTTCGACCGCGCACGTCACCGCCGGGGCACCCGCCGTGCGACCGAAGGATGGCGCCGGTATCGATGGTGGATCCTGACCGGTGGTGCTTCCGCGATGCTGGTGGTGGCGGCGTTTGGTTTTCGCGCTGCCTCGAGCTTCCACGAGGAGGCGCGTACCCCGACCATCGCATTCGTGCCGAAAGCCATGAACTCACCGTTTTGGGGGGCCATGGAGGAAGCGGCCAGCCGCGAGGCGAAAGCCCAGAGAGTCCATCTGGTGACTCTGGCAGCCGACCGCGAGACCGACGTCGAGCGCCAGTTCCAGATCGTCGAAAACCTGATCCACCAGGAGGTCGACGCGATTCTGCTCGCCCCCTCCGGTTCGAAGGAGCTGGTGCCGGCAATTCGGAAAGCCAATGATGCGGGGATCCCGGTGCTCCTGCTCGACACCAGGATCGACGAGGCGGCGGCTCAGGCGGTCGGCGCAGAGGTTGTCACGTATATCGGCTCGGACAACTTTCAAGGTGGCGTCGTCGCGGGCCACTACCTTGCGCAGGCTCTGGGTGGGTCGGGATCGGTCGCGATCATCGAAGGGATCTCGGGACACGAGACCGCAGACCAGCGCCGGTTGGGCTTCCTCGAAGGCATCGCCAACAGCCCGGGCGTTCGCGTTGTTGCGAGCCAAACGGCGAACTGGGAACGAGCCCTGGCCTACGACGTCGCGGAGAATCTGCTGCAGGCTCATCCCGATCTGGATGCGATCTTCGCGGCCAACGATGAAATGGCATTGGGAGCTGTCGAGGCGGTTGCCGCCGCACAGGGTCGCGATCGGGTGGCGGTCGTCGGCTTTGACGCGATACCCGATGCACTCGACAACATCCGCTCGGGGAGGCTTGTGGGCTCGGTGGCGCAGTTTCCCGGCGAGATGGGTCGCCTCGGTGTGGTCTATGCGGCGGCCCTCGTCAGAGACGGCAAACAGCCGCCGGCCGAGATCCTCACCAAGGTCGAGCTGATTGACGTGGCAAACCTCGCTCAGTTCGAAAACCCCGTCGGGATTGCCGGCTCTGTTGTGGAGGAGCCGTGACGGCGGCGGCGCCGATGCTCAGCATGTCCGGAATCTGCAAGCATTTTCCGGGCGTCCAGGCTCTGCAGGATGCCGAACTCGAGATCCTCCCGGGAGAGGTGCACGTCCTGTTGGGTGAAAACGGGGCGGGGAAGTCGACGCTGATGAAGGTGCTGTGCGGCCAATATCTCGCGGACGCCGGTTCCATCGTGTTCGAGGGTCGATCGATCAGGCCGCAAAGCCCTGTCGAGGCCGAGGGTTTCGGTCTGGTCATGATGCACCAGGAGCTCAACCTGATCCCCGGTCTGACGGTCGCGGAGAACATCTTCCTCGGCCATGAACCGACCCGGGGCGGTGTGATTCTCGATGGCGCCATGAGGGGTCGCTCGAAGGAACTGCTCGAGCGAATTCACTGTGGGGTGGATCCGGACACTCCGGTTTCAAATTTGTCGGTCGGTGAGCAACAGCTCGTCGAAATCGCCAGAGCCCTCCGATTCGAGGCGCGGCTTCTGGTCATGGACGAGCCCACCGCCGCACTCGCGACCGCGGAGATCGGAGCCCTGTTCGAGTCGATTCGTCATCTCTGCTCGTGCGGCGTGCCGGTCATTTACATTTCGCACCGGATGCCCGAGATCTTCGAGATCGGCGACCGGGTGACGGTGATGCGGGACGGCCGAACCATCGGGATGCGGACGGTGGCGGAGACCGACGTCGGTGAACTGATTCGGCTGATGGTGGGGCGGGCCATCGACGATCAGGTCACCAAACGTTCGGTCGTCCTCGGCAAGGAAGTCCTCGAGGTCGATGGTCTCGCGCGTGCAGACGTTCTGGCGCCGGTTTCCTTGGCGATCCGCGCGGGCGAGATTCTTGGCGTTGCTGGCCTCATGGGTTCAGGCCGCACCGAGCTCGCGCGGGCGATTTTCGGCGCGGACGCTGTCGACTCGGGAACCGTCCGTGTGGGTGGTGTGGAGATTCGAGGCAACAACCCCGCCGCATCGATCGCTGCCGGGGTCGGTCTTCTCACCGAAGACCGGAAGCAGCAAGGCCTCGTCCTCCAACTTTCGGTAGTGGAGAACATCACGCTTCCGAGCCTCGACGAGTCGATCGACCACGGCGTGCTCGATATCGGCGACGAAAGACAGCGGGCGCAGCACCAGGTCGACGCCCTCAAGATTCGAATCGCCTCCCTCGACCAGGATGTCGCCGAGCTGTCCGGCGGCAATCAGCAAAAGGTCGTGCTGGCTCGATGGTTGGCTGCTCGGTGCAGGGTGTTGCTGTTCGACGAGCCGACCCGCGGCATCGATGTCGGCGCCAAAGCGGAAATCTATGACTTGATCGGCGAACTTGTCGACCAGGGAGTGGCTGTTCTCCTGATCTCGAGCGAAATGAGCGAGCTGTTGGGGCTCGCTGATCGTATCGCGGTCATGCACGAGGGTGAGCTTCGCGGCGTTCTCCAGAGATCTGAAGCCAGCCCGGAGCGAATCATGGAGCTGGCTCTCGACGTCGCGCGGTGAGCGGGTCGGCGCGGTCCTGACGACATCAAGGGTCGAGCAGCTCGAGGCGGTGCAATACCTTCTTGAGTGCGCCGAAACCATCAACCTCGAATGCCGTGAGCCCGGCCCGGAGTGCGGCCTCGACGTTGACCGCCGTATCGTCGAAAAACGCGATCCGCGACGGGGGAGTGGCGAGGTCCGCAATCACGTACTCGAACACCTCGCGATCCGGTTTGACGGCGCCGATCTCGTCCGAGAAATAGCAGCGGTCCACCAGACCAGCCACGTCCTTGCGGTGACGCGGCGTGTGGAGCTCGTTCGAGTTGCTCAAGCACGCGACGACATGACCGGCACGGAGGTGGCGGAGGAGCGCCTCTGCGCCGACGAACGGTCCTCGCGCCCACGAGACGAAGCTGGCGATGAAATCGGCTGGGGAGAGATCGAGATCGAGCTCGCGAATCACGCCATCCGCGAACCGCTGTGTTGCGATCTCGCCGCGCTCGAACCGGCGAACGGTGTCGCAGGCTATCCAGCGGTTCCGTATCTCCTCTCGATCCGGCGCTCCTGGTACCAGCCGGGTCAGTTCGTCGAAACCGGAAAATTCGACCAGCACCCCACCCAGGTCGAAGAGCAGCACATCAAACGCAACGTCGTCGACCACTGGACTATTGTGACAAATCAAGGCGCCGGATGACCGGCGCCTTCTGGGCATGGCCCCGGGATTTCACGGGGCGTCAGTTCGTCGTCGAAGGGATGCCGTTCGGGGCTTTCACCAGGTCGCCGTCCGCGATATCGTCCCACGAGTAATATTGGAAGGTCCGATTGTCCGACATGGCGACAAAAAACCCCGAAGGAAACCTGGGATCCAGAACCCTCGAGGTCACATCGGAACCATCGCTCTCGTTGGTCGACACGTAGACGACCTTGACCAGCTGGTGGTCGTTGGGGTCGTCGGGCTCGCCTTCTCGTTTGAAGATGCGGAAGGCGTTGGCCTGTTGGTCGGAAACCAGGATGTAGCCCGTGCCGTCGTCGATCTTGTAGATCGAAATGCCTTCTTGGTCCCCGGCAAAACCCTCGGTGCCGAAAAACGCAAGCTCAGTATCAGCGTCGGGTGCATCCGGGTCCGCGTGGTACTTGTGGATGCCGGCGGTCTCGTCGGAGTAGTAGACGTAGCCGAGCTCGTTGTCCACGGCCACCGCCTCGATCTCCTTGCCTCCGGCGAACTCACCGAATGCCCTGACCTTGGTGGCCGTGACGGTCCCGTCGCCCGCGTCTTCGAGACGGTACTGCCAGAGGTAGGACCCTGACGGTCCGAACTTACGGCTGACAATCGCGAAAAAGGCGCCGTCCGACGGTCGCGTGTAGATCGCGATCCCCATCGCCCTGCGGTCGTCGGTCTCGCCCACGAAGGTCGGAATCCCTCCGTTGTCGATCGGGGTCATGTCGGGGAGGCTGAAGATCCGCAGCTTCTCCTCGTTGCGGTCGGTCGCGACCGCTATGTCGACCGTTTCGCCGCCAAGCGGAAAACCATAGGCGACGTCAATGTTGTTCATCCGACCCATGCCGGTGACCGTTTTCTCGGGGATGATCTTGCCGTCGAGATCGAAGACGAAGATCGACCCCCCTTTGTCTGTGCCCAGAATGAGGCTCTGCGCAGGATCTTCCCGGTTGATCCAGATCGCCGGGTCATCCGAATCAACCGCAGTCTGCTCGGTGATGACCACCGGTGTGATGGCAGCGGGCGCCGCCTCCTTGCTCTTGGCAGGCTGCGGATGGGCGCCGCCGCCCGAACAGGCCGCCAGGGACAGGACCGAGATTAGGACCGTCGCGCACAACGGCCCGAAGACCTCACCGCTGCGAAGGGTTGCTGGCATTCTGGAAAGTCTCATGGGTTCCTCCTTCAGATCATTTGAGTATTTGATGTTGGAACGTTCCAAATGGTTGTCACCTGGCTTGTGGCGGTTGTGCAGTGGTCGACCGCACGACGAGGCCCGGGGTCACGACATCGTGCCGCGGAGCTGTTCGTTCGCTCGCGAGGCGCTCGCCAAGCCGGTCCACAGCCGATCTGCCCATATCGCGACCGGGCTGGTGAATGCTCGACAGACTGATGTGGCGGAGTGCGGCGAGTGTCGTGTTGTCATAGCCGATGAGAGAGATGTCTTGAGGAATTCTAAGTCCCGCCTCCTCGAGGGCGTTCATGGCGCCGATGGCGCACAGATCGTTGGAAGCGAAGATCGCGGTCGGGAGGGGTCGTTTCATCAGTATCTCCCGTGCGCCGCGTTCGCCGCCGACCTCGGTGTGGGCCCCCTCGACGATCCGAACCTCGTCGGTGAGCCCGAACTCGATCATCGCGCGGCGGTAGCCCTCTGCGCGGATGCGCGCTGCCACGCCGTGTCCGCCAGAGATGAAGGCGATCGACCGGTGGCCCAGCCCGACAAGGTGCTCGACCGCGAGTCGGGCACCCGTGAAGTTGTCGTTGGTCACGCTGTCGGTCGCATCGTCCTCGGTTTCACGGTTGAGCACGACGACAGGCACCATCGCGGCGGCACGTGAAATCACCGCGTCATCGACCCGTGGCGAAGCGAGGATGAGCCCGTCGACGCGGAGCTGCAGGAAGCTGTCGATCGCACGTTCCTCGAGGGCCGGGTCACGGTCTCCGGTGTTGAACAGAACCTGATAGCCCAGCTCGTTTGCCCGATCCTGGATACCCGAGACGACGGCTCCGAAGAACGGGTTGCGAAGGTCGGAGATGGTGACGCCGAAGATTCTGCTCCGCTGTTCGACGAGCCCTCTGGCCATCAGATTCGGCCGGTAGTCGAGCTCCCGGATCGCGTCGAGAACTGCCTGACGGCTCTCCGGACTGACGCCTTGTTCGCCGCGCGTCACCATCGATACCAGAGATTTCGACACCTTGGCCCGGCGGGCGACATCCAGAATCGTGGGCCGGCGATGCGACGATGGAATGTGGCCTTTTCCTCGTGGTGACACTTGACTTCCTTTTGCAAAAGACATATGTTCCATATGGAACGTTCCAAAATATACGTTCCTTTTCTTGAAATTGCAAGGTGGAACGTTCCAGACAGTGCTATCAGTACCGAGAGATGGAGGATTTGCCATTCTGAAGCCCTTCTTTTAATGAATCGGAGTGGAACGTTCCGGACGCGGCACGGAGGACCGTCGACCGGACAACGACGCTCCACAACCAATGGTCGAGGAACGAGGGAGGATACCAAAATGGCGTCATCGAGAGCACAACGTTTTCTTGTATTGATGGCAGTTTTTCTTTTGTTTGCGGTCCTCCAGGGACCTGCGGAAGCCCAGGAAAAAACGGGAGTTATCTACGGCACGGTGGTCGGTCAGGCTGACGCCGTGCTTGCCGACTGCAAGGTCTCCGTGCAAGGCACGAACCTGGAGGCTTACACAGGCCTGGAAGGGACCTACCGCATCAGCACCGTGCCGGTCGGTGAACAAACCGTGGTTTTTGAGTTTCTCGGTCTACAGACGGGCACTGCGACAGTAACGGTGGTGGCGGGTCAGACGCACAAGGTCGACATGACCCTGGCCTACGGTGGAGAAATCGAAGTCCGTGGGACGCCGCTCCTGGTCGGCCAGGCGAAAGCGCTCAACCGGCAGAAGAACGCCATCAACATCTCCAATATCGTGGCCGCTGACCAGATCGGCCGCTTTCCTGACAAGAACGCCTCCGAGGCCACGCAGCGAATTCCTGCCGTCAGCCTGCTGCGCGACCAGGGTGAGGGCCGCTACGTCATCATTCGCGGCACTGAGGCGAGGCTGAATTCGACAACGGTGAATGGTGAGCGCATTCCATCCCCGGAGGCTGGAACGCGCAGCATCGCCCTCGACACGATCCCGGCCGACCTCCTCGGTTCGATCCAGGTCTCGAAGACCCTCAAGCCCGACATGGACGGCGACTCGATCGGCGGCACCGTCGACCTGGTGACCAAGCGGGCGCCTGAAGAGACCCGAGTTTCGGTCTCGCTGTCGGCGAACTACGCCGACATTACCGGGAAATCGGCGCCGATGGCGACCGCCACCGTCGGCACCCGTTTCGGAGCGGACAAGAAGTGGGGCGTGCTGCTGTCGGGCAGCGGTTCTGACTTCAAGCGCGGGTCGGACAACATCGAGCCCGAGTACGACGACGGTGATCTCGACGAGCTGCAGATGCGCGACTATACGATCCATCGCGAACGCTACGGTCTCACCGGCGACCTCGACTACCGCGCTACGATCGACAGCAACTACTTCCTGCGCGGGTTGTTTACTGACTACATCGACAACGAGCAACGGCGCGCCAAGAACAACGCGGTCGGCGACAACGAGCTCGAGCGGGCTCTCCGCGACCGCCGACAGGAATCACTCATCAGATCCGTCACCCTGGGCGGCGAAAACGTCGTCGGAACATCGGGCGTGATCGACTACCGCTTCAACTGGAACAAGTCATCCGAAGAAACGCCGAACCAGCTCGTTTCGTCATTCATCCAGGAGGACGTTGAGTTCGATCCCAACGTCAGCCCGGGCTCGATCGACCCCAATAACATCCAGGCGAATCCGCTCAACGAGATGGTCGATGAGTACTGGTTCGATGAAATCGAGAGCGAGTATAAGAAGGCGGTCGAGGAAGACTACATCGGAGTTCTCAACTTCACCAAGGCCTTCTACAAGGATGCGGGGTTCAGCGGCCTGTGGAAGGTCGGCGCCAAGGGTCGATGGAAGACCAAGGAGCAGAATTACAACGTCTCGAAGTGGGAGTCGCCGGAAGACCTCAACTTCGTGCCCTTCGTCAGTAACTGGCAGCCCGAGACCCCTTTCTTCAACGGAATTTACGGCAATCAGATCGTGCCCTTCCAGGACCCGAACGAAATGCGTGATCTCTTCAACAGCGGTGTGCTCGAAGAGGAGCGGGACCTCGAGGAGGATCTCGCAGACTTCAACGTCGGTGAAGACACCTACGCGGCCTTCGCCATGACCGAGCTTCTCTTCGGCGCCAAGACATCGTTCATGGGCGGCGTGCGGGTGGAGAGCACCAAGAATGACTATCTGGCCTACGAGCTGATTCTGGATGAAGAGGGCGACCCGCTCGACCTCGAGCCGGTGACCGGCGACAACAGCTACACCGAGTGGCTGCCCCAGTTCAGCATGGTGTACAAGACGGGGGCCAACTCCCAGCTCCGCGCGGCCGTCACCCGCAGCCTCGCGCGTCCCAACTTCGAGGACATGGCGCCGTGGCGCCTGGTCAACCTCGAGGACATGGAGATCGAGCTCGGCAACCCCAACCTCGATGTCACGACGGCATGGAACTTCGACCTCATGTGGGAGATGTACATTCAACCGGTTGGCATCTTTTCCGTTGGACTGTTCTACAAGGACCTCTCCGACATCATCTACTTCTTCAACGTCGACGAGGTCGTCGACGGCGAGGAGTTCGAGATCATCCAGCCGCGTAACGGCGACAAAGGTGAGCTGTGGGGCGCCGAGTTCGCGTTCCAGAAAAACTTCACCACCTGGCCGGGTTTCTGGGGAGGATTCGGCCTCTACGCCAACTACACCTGGGCCGACTCCGAGGCCAAGTACCCGGAGCGTGTTCCGACCTCTCTGCCGGGCCAATCAGAGAACGTCGGCAACCTGGCGCTGGTGTACGAGAAGTACGGGATCTCGACCCGCCTGTCCTTCAATTACAACGGTAAGAATCTGCTCGAGGTGGGTGACGATCCCGCCGAGGATCTGTGGGTCGACAACCATGGGCAGCTCGACTTTCTCTTCCATTACCAGGTCACAGAGAAGTGGGGCCTGGTGCTGGAGATGATCAACATCACCGACGAACCCTACACCGTGTACGAGGGGAACCCTGACTACATCCGCCAGCAGGAGTACTACGGATGGTGGGCGACCCTGGGGGTGCGGTTCGACTATTAGAAGCTGACGTTCTGACCGAGGCGAAAAGCGGGCCGCGACTGGGCCCGAAGCCGGCGAGGTGGAGGGCCCAAGCCCTCGCTGACGGACGACGACCAATGAGAACGATTCCTGAACACGGCGGAGGAGGGTTGCGATGGAGCAGACGACGCTGGGCGTGATCGGTGCCGGAAGAATCGGCAGGATGCACACCGAGAACCTGGTTCACGCCGTGCCCGAGGCTCGCGTCAAAGCAGTCGCGAGCCCCCATCTCGACGACGCCTGGGCCGGCTCGCTCGGCATCCCGGTGCGCGCGGTCCACAACGACGCCGTGCTCGAGGATCCGGAGATCGCCGCGGTGGTGATCACAGCCCCTTCAGGGCTTCATTGTGAGCTCATCAAACAGGCTGCAGCAGCGGGCAAGCACATCTTTTGTGAAAAGCCGGTGGCCTTTGAACCGCTGCTCATCGAGGAGGCGCAGCGGACGGCGGACGAGGCCGGTGTCGTGCTTCAGGTCGGGTTCAACCGGCGTTCGGATCCGAGCCTGCTCGACCTCATGGCCGCGGTGCAAAATGGTGAGGTCGGCAACCTGCAGACGATCCGTGTCACCAACCGGGACCCCAAAGCGCCACCCATCGACTTCGTCAAGCGTTCCGGCGGGATCTTCTTCGACTTCTTGATCCACGACTTCGACTCCGTGCGATTCCTCTCCGGGTCGGACATCGTGGAGGTCTACGCGGTCGGCGCGGTGCTGATCGACCCCGCAATCGGGCAGGCCGGGGACATCGACACCGCGATTGTGACGCTGAAGCTCGCGAGCGGCGCGCTGGCGGTGATCGATGCGAGCCGGCAGGCCGTCTACGGCTACGATCAGCGGTTCGAGGTGCTGGGCTCCGCGGGGAGCGTTGCGGTCGACAACACGAAACCGAGCACCCGCGTGGTCAGCACCACCGGTGGAGTGGTCGGCCGCACACCACACGACGGCTTCGTCTCGCGCTACCGAGATGCGTTTGTCGACGAGCTGAAGGCCTTTCTTCGGGCGGTGCGCGGCGAGGGACCGGTCGTGGCCGGCGCAGGAGACGCGCTGGCAGCAGTTCGTGCCGCCCTCGCTGCCCAAGAGTCTTTTCAACACCAGCGGCCGGTTCGATTGGAGGCGGCCGCTGCGGCTGCCGGCGGGGGGGCCACATCATGAAGACCGTGACGGTTGGCGTGCTCGGCGCGGGTAGGATCGGCCGGATCCACACCGAAAATCTGTTGCGCATGGCCGGGGTTCGGGTCAAAGCCGTTGCCGACCCGTACGCCGAGTTCGGTGTCTGGCCAGCAAACGACGTGCGAACCGGCCCCGATCCCGAGCTGGTGCTCGCCGACCCCGAGATCGAGGCGGTCCTGATCTGCTCACCGACCCCGACCCACGCGCCCCTGACCGAGGCCGGGGCCGCGGCGGGGAAGCACATTTTTTGCGAAAAGCCGATCGATCTCGACCCGGATCGGATCCGGCAGACACTGGCAGCGGTCGATGCGGCCGGCGTCAAGCTTCAGGTGGGCTTCAACCGCCGTTTCGACCCGACCTTTGCGCGGGTCCGCAAGGCCGTGACCGATGGCGAAATCGGTGATGTGCAGATCGTCAAGATCACGTCGCGTGATCCGGAAGCACCGCCCGTGTCCTATGTCGAGAGCTCCGGCGGGATCTTCCTCGACATGACAATCCACGATTTCGACATGGTCCGATTTATCACCGGGCAAGAGGTCGAAGAGGTGCAAGCGATGGGGGCGGTGCTCATCGACCCGGCCATAGGCGAAGCCGGGGATGTGGATACTGCGGTCACGGTACTGAAGATGACAGACGGCTCCCTGGCGGTGATCGAGAACAGCCGCCAGGCGGTGTACGGTTATGACCAGCGGGTCGAGGCATTCGGCTCGGACGGCAGTGCGGAGGCTGCGAACGAGACCCCGAACCGGGTCACGATCAGCGGCCGGGATGGCGTTCGGCAAGACAACCCACTGTACTTCTTTTTGGAACGCTACCAGGCGTCGTTCGTGGCCGAGCTCGAGGCCTTCATCTCGAGCATCCGCGACGACCGTCCGCCGCCGGTTGGCGGCCGCGACGGATTGATGTCGGTGCTGATCGGTATCGCGGCCGCCCGGTCGATGGCGGAGAACCGTCCGGTGAAGGTCGAAGCTCCATGAGTTGGCTTCGCATCGTCACCACCGGGCCCGACCGACCGCCGCTCGAAGACCGCGGGTCGGTCGACAGGCTCTACAAGCGCCATCGGCTGCGCATCATGTTGGCGATCACCATCGGGTACGGTCTCGTCTATACCTGCCGGCTGGCGTTGTCGATGGTCAAGAAGCCGCTGATCGACGGCGGCATCTTCACTCCGGTCGAGCTTGGTCTGATCGGATCGGCGCTGTTCTACACCTACGCCTTCGGCAAGCTCACCAACGGGTTTCTCGCCGACCACATGAACCTCAAGGTCTTCTTCGCCTTCGGTGTCCTGATCTCGGCGCTGATCAACATCGGCATGGGGTTTTCGACCATCCTCTGGGTGTCTGTCGTGCTGTGGGGCCTCAACGGGTGGTTCCAGGGGTTCGGCGCACCGTCAGGGGCGGTGGCCATGGCCAACTGGTTCTCCAACTCCGAGAGGGGCCGCGTGTACGGCATCTGGAGCACTGCACACGCGATCGGCGAGGGCCTGACCTTCGTCGGCGTGGCGGCTCTCGTCACCCTGTGGGGATGGCGCGCCGGCTTCTGGGGGCCGGGAATGCTCTGCGTGGTGGTTGCGGGGGGGCTGTATCTGCTGATGCAGGACCGGCCGCCGACCCTCGGTCTGCCACGCGTCGCTGACTGGAAGAATGACCACGTGAGCTCCGATGAGAGCCACCGGGAAACCAACGAATCCATCTGGGCGGTACAGCGGACGATCCTCAGGATTCCGGCCATCTGGGTCCTGGCTCTGTCGAGCGCTTCGATCTACGTGACCCGCTACGCGATCAACAGCTGGGGCGTGCTCTATCTGCAGGAGGCCAAGGGGTACTCACTCATGCAGGCGGGGACCGTCATCTCGGTGAACACGGTCGCTGGGATTCTCGGCGCGGTGGCCTTCGGCTTCGCATCGGACAAGATCTTCAACGCGCGGCGGCCCCCGACCAACGTCATATTTGCATTCTTGGAAATCATTGGACTCTTGATGGTCTTCTTCGGGCCGCCCGGAAGACCGGTATTCATGACCGTCGCGTTTTTCATCTATGGCTTCGGGCTGACCGGCCTGGTGACCTCGCTCGGTGGACTGTTTGCTCTCGACATCGCCCCCAAGAGGGCTGCCGGGGCGGCGATGGGTTTCATCGGCGTGTTTTCGTACATCGGGGCCGCACTCCAGGATCAGGTCAGCGGCCATTTAATTGAACGCGGCATCACCCTCGTTGACGGTGTTCGGCACTACGACTTTTCAACCGTGATCTGGTTCTGGGTCGGGTCGTCGATCCTTTCCTTCATTCTCGCCACCTCACTGTGGCGTGTTCGTGTCCGAGACT
>Ga0316575_10000368_pt1 | contig 12825 bp, 8 predicted proteins | sample J5NA_FD_203072 | JGI IMG/M metagenome (GOLD analysis project Ga0316575, IMG submission 203072) | Rhizosphere microbial communities from salt marsh grasses in Alabama, United States - J5-7_050615r2r3 | ecosystem: Host-associated > Plants > Roots > Rhizosphere | place: USA: Alabama | collected...
CACGCCTCGTTTCTGGGGGCTGCCCTTAAGCGCCGGGGTATTGGTTTTCTTCTTAACTCGCTTTCTTCCTTTTCTGACAAGTTGATTAATCGTCGGCATCGTTTATTAAATCCTTTGTCGGTTTAAAGGCAAAATCCAGCCTTGGCAAAATCGTTACTATTAATCGTAAAGGCTAATTTGTCAAGCCTTTTTATCCGTTCACTTATCAATTCGCCGCAATATCCATTTCCTTATATTTAAAAAGACCGGTTCCGGCAGGCATGAGCCTCCCCATAATTACATTTTCCTTGAGTCCGGTCAGGTAATCCTCCTTTGCCGCAATGGCGGCGTCGGTAAGGACTTTTGTCGTTTCCTGGAATGAAGCGGCCGATATAAAACTCTCTGTTGAAAGCGATGCCTTGGTGATACCCAAAATAAGCGGTCCGGCAACAGCGGGTTTTTTCCCTTTTTTGACCACGGCCTGGTTCACTTCCTCAAATTGCACCCGATCCACCTGTTCTTCAAGGATAAAATCCGTATCTCCGGCATCGAGGACTTTAACGCGCCGCATCATTTGCCTTACGATAACTTCAATGTGTTTATCGTTTATTCGGACACCCTGCAAACGATACACTTCCTGGACCTCATCCACAAGATACCGGGCCAGCGCTATCTCTCCCTTGATATTCAATATGTCTTGAGGAATAGCGGAACCACTGATCAGTGCCTCACCCGCCCTGATGTAATCCCCCTCGTAAACATTGATATGTTTGCCGCGCGTGATTAAATATTCTTTCTTTTCGCCCACATCGACCGGTGAAATGGTAATCTTCTGCTTTCCTTTCTTCGTTGCCTTCGATATGGAGACATAACCGTCGATTTCGCTCAAGACAGCGGTTTCTTTTGGCTTTCGAACTTCAAAAAGCTCGGCCACTCTTGGCAGACCTCCGGTAATATCCTTCGTTTTGGTGGTAGCGCGCGGCAGTTTTGCTATAACGTCTCCGGCCTTAACATTTTCCCCTTCTTCAATCAATAAAATGGCATTTATAGGCAGCAGGTATCGAGCCGCTTGTGAAGATCCCGGCAAGATGGCGGTTTTCCCGTCTTTATCTTTAATCGATATCCTTGGACGTTCCTCACCGCTTTTGGACTCTATAATCGTTCGGCTCGATTTCCCGGTAACAGGATCGACCTTTTCCTGCATGGTTTTACCCGCCGTAATGTCACCGAATTTAACGGTACCGTCAACTTCCGTAATGATGGGTGTCGTAAAAGGATCCCAAGTCACTAAAAGATCTCCGGCCTCGACCTTACTGCCGTCCTGGACCTCTATATGCGCACCGTAAATGACCGGAAACCGCTCCCTCTCTCGACCGGTTTCGCTGATAATGGCTATTTCCCCGCCCCTGCGGTTCATCACCACGGATCGATGCTTGTCTTTCTCGACCACATTGATATTTACAAATTTGACGGTTCCGTCAACCCTGGCCCGAATGTCGGCTTGTTCAACCCTTCTGCTTGCAGTTCCGCCGATATGGAATGTACGCATGGTCAACTGGGTACCGGGCTCACCGATCGACTGGGCGGCAAGAATGCCGACAGCCTGTCCGATTTCAACCTTCGTACCATGGGCCAGGTCCCGACCATAGCACTTGGCGCAAACACCGCTTTTACTCCGGCATGTCAATACGGATCTTATTTTCACCTTTGCAAGTCCGGCGTGCTCGATGGCCTTTACGGCATCTTCATCCAGGTCCCCACCGGCTTTAACGATCACTTCATCCGTAAACGGATCATGAATGTCCTCTATGGCAACACGCCCTAAAATCCTTTCTTCGAGACGCTGTATGACTTCCCCGCCTTCCATCAGGGATTCGACTTCCACACCGATCATCGTCCCGCAGTCTTCTTCGAGAACAATACAATCCTGGGCGACATCGGCGAGTCTTCGCGTAAGATATCCTGAATTAGCGGTTTTAAGTGCCGTATCCGCAAGACCCTTTCTTGCACCGTGGGTTGATATGAAATATTGAAGTACGGAAAGTCCTTCTCTGAAATTTGCGCTGATGGGCGTTTCAATTATCTCGCCGGAAGGTTTGGCCATCAGGCCTCTCATACCGGCAAGCTGTCGCATCTGATCCTTACTGCCCCTGGCGCCGGAATCGGCCATCATATAGATAGGATTGAAACTTTCTTCAACAACGGGCTTTCCTTCATCATCCAGAACAGGGTTGCCTTCGCTGTCGGTCACCGGGGCAATGCGCATGGCTTTCATCATTTCATCGGCAACATCATCGGTTGCCTTTGCCCATATGTCGACAACCTTGTTATATTTCTCACCCTGAGTAATAAGTCCCTCGGTATATTGCCGGCCGATTTTCTCAGCCTGTTTTTCGGCCTTGTTCAGTATATCCCACTTGGCCGCCGGGATAATCATAGCGTCAATGGAAATAGAAAGCCCTCCCTGCGTGGAATATTCATATCCGATGTTTTTTAACCGGTCAGACAGGATGACTGTGGCTTTGGGTCCCAAGTTCCGGTATGCATAATCCACAAGTTCGCTCAAGGTCCTTTTGTCCTTGACATTGTTGATCATCGCAAACGGTATTTCAGGCCGTTTGTTGACAATCTGAAAAATATGATAGGCATCATCGGCAAAGATAACCCGGCTTATTTCGTCTTTTTCAAGTGAAAAGACGCTTTCCGTGTCTTCATCCGAAACACTGAAAATCCGCTTGAATTCGTCTTTTCTGAACAAACCGATAAGGCCTTGGTTTTCCCGATCAAGTCCCTTGGAATATTGGGCCACCATTTCGACAAAATCCTCTCCGGATTTTATCTTGTCATAAACGGCTGTCGCTTCGTCTTTGTCGAAAATCTTGATATGGCGCATCGACATAATGTTATCTTTGGGTATGATTTCCCATAAAAGGATGCGCCCGACGGTGGTGTTAAACCTTTCGCCGTCTATACGGACCATGATTTTGGCATGAAGATCCACTGCCTCAGCATCGTATGCACTGCGAACCTCTTCAGGATTCGCAAAAATTTTGCCTTCGCCTTTTGATCCGGTAACGCCGCGAGTCATATAATAGATGCCAAGAACGATATCCTGACTCGGTACAATAATCGGGCTGCCGTTTGCCGGTGACAGAATATTGTTGGAAGACAACATCAATACTCTTGCCTCTATCTGAGCCTCAACGGACAGCGGTATATGAACAGCCATCTGATCGCCGTCGAAGTCTGCGTTGAATGCCGTGCAAACCAATGGATGAAGCTGAATGGCCTTTCCCTCGATGAGAATCGGTTCAAAGGCTTGAATACCCAGTCTATGAAGTGTCGGCGCCCGGTTCAAAAGAACCGGATATTCTCTAACCACTTCATCCAGCGTATCCCAAACTTCCGGCACCTCGCGCTCCACCATCTTTTTGGCGCTTTTTACCGTCGATACGAGCCCTTTTTGTTCCAGCCGATAGTAGACAAAGGGTTTGAACATTTCCAGCGCCATTTTCTTGGGAAGACCGCACTGGTGCAGTCTGAGATTCGGTCCTATGGTAATGACCGTACGACCGGAATAATCAACCCTTTTCCCCAGCAGGTTCTGTCTGAAACGCCCCTGTTTTCCCTTCAGGGTATCGCTCAACGACTTCAGCGGTCTTTTGTTCGACCCCATAATCGCTCTTCCATGCCGTCCGTTGTCAAAGAGAACATCCATCGACTCCTGAAGCATCCGTTTTTCATTTCGAACGATAATATCGGGCGCCTTCAGTTCGATGAGGCGTTTTAACCGATTGTTGCGGTTGATAACTCTCCGATAAAGATCATTGAGATCGGATGTGGCGAATCTCCCTCCCTCGAGGGGCACAAGGGGCCTTAGATCGGGCGGAAGGACGGGAATAACGTCCATAATCATCCAGGTGGGATTGACGCCCGAACGTCTGAAAGCATCGATAATCCTGAGTCGCTTGGACAACTTCTGCCGTTTTGCCACAGAGCCGGTTGAGCTAATGTCAACTCTTAACTCTTTATCTAACGCATTCAGATCGATTTTCCCCAGCAGCGTTTTGATCGCCTCTGCACCGATGCCGGCTTCAAATTGCGATCCGTAAATCTCGCGGGCTTCTCGATACTTTTCCTCCGATAAAAGTTGCTGTGGGCTCAAATCCGTATCTTTTGGGTCAATGACAATGTAACTGTCAAAGTAAATCACTTTTTCAAGATTTTTCAGCGTCATATCCAGCAAGTTTCCGATTTTGCTCGGAAGGCTTCTCAAAAACCAGATATGCGAACACGGTGTCGCCAGTTCAATGTGGGCCATCCGTTCTCTTCGAACTTTGGATTGGATGACTTCCACACCGCATTTTTCACATATGACACCCCTGTGCTTCATTCGTTTGTATTTGCCGCAGTTGCACTCGTAGTCTTTTGTGGGGCCGAAAATCTTGGCGCAAAAAAGACCATCGCGTTCAGGTTTAAAGGTTCGATAATTGATGGTCTCCGGCTTTTTGATCTCACCATGGGACCATTTTAAAATCTGCTCAGGAGATGCCAGCGCAATTTTGATTCCGGAATAAAGTTTCGGATCAGTCGGTTTGGCAAAAAAATCGTATAACGTTTCCATTTACTTTCTCCTGTATTATTCTTTTCCTTCTAAAAGGGTTATATCCAGGCCCAAACTCTTCAGTTCCTTGGTCAACACTTTAAATGACTCGGGCAGGCCCGGATCCAGCGTGTTTTGACCCTTTACGATCTTTTCATACATCCGGGTTCTTCCTGCCATATCATCCGATTTCACGGTTAGAAATTCTTGCAGTGCATGGGCCGCCCCATAGGCCTCCATCGCCCAGACTTCCATTTCGCCGAGACGCTGGCCTCCGAATTGTGCTTTCCCGCCCAGCGGTTGCTGCGTCACCAGCGAGTAAGGACCGATGGACCTGGCGTGGATCTTATCATCCACAAGATGATGGAGTTTCAATATGTACATCGTTCCGACGGTAATCTTTTCTTTGAAAGGTTCGCCGGTGCGACCGTCATAAAGCGTTGTCTGACCGCTCGGGTTCAGTCCGGCTTCTTCCAGAAGAGCCTTGATTTCCGCTTCTTTGGCGCCGTCAAAAACCGGTGTTGCCATATGGACGCCTTCTTTATAGTCCTTTACGAATTCACACACCCCCTGATCATCCAAGCTGTCGATCAGCTCATTAAACGACGGTTCTTCAAATACTTTTTTGATTTTGTCCCGAAGCGCTTTAATCTTCTGCTCTTCAAGAAGTCTGTTGAGTTGATCGCCAAGACCTTTTGAGGCCCATCCCAAATGTATTTCCAACACCTGGCCGACATTCATTCTGGAAGGTACACCCAAAGGATTCAAAATCATGTCAACCGGTGTCCCGTCTTCAAAATAGGGCAAATCTTCCTGGGGAAGAATTCTTGACACGACGCCTTTGTTACCGTGACGGCCCGCCATTTTGTCTCCTACGGACAGTTTCCGCTTCATGGCGACATAGACTTTAACCATTTTTATAACGCCCGGAGGAAGGTCGTCTCCTTTTTCATATCGGCCGGCCTGCCGCTCGAACTCGGCTCTGCAGAGGTCGCACTGCTCCCGATACCGCTCAAGGATATCGTGAGTCTTTTCGGTAATCTGGGAATCCTTTAAAACGATCCTTTCGAGTTGAGCGACGGGAACTTCCGCCAGCATATCGGCGGTTATCTTATCTCCTTTTTGAATCAGATTTTTTTTCCCTTTTTTCAAAGGTGAAAGGCTGGTCTGCCCTACCAGCAGCTGTTCAAGCTTTTCGCGAACCACTGACTCGATAACCCCAAGCTTGTCATCTCTTTCTTTTTCAAGGCCTGCGATTTCGGTATTTTCTATCCATCGGGTGCGCTCGTCTTTTTCGACGCCACGCCTTGAAAAAACCTTGGCGTCGATGACAATACCCTGGACACCGGGAGGGACCCGCAAAGAAGTATCTTTTACATCTCCGGCTTTTTCACCGAAAATAGCCCGCAAAAGCTTCTCTTCGGGTGAAAGTTGTGTTTCACCTTTGGGCGTAATTTTTCCTACCAGAATATCCCCCGGGTTTACCTCGGCGCCGAGCCGGATAATGCCGCTGTCATCCAGTTCCTTTAAAGCCTCTTCCCCCACATTGGGTATATCCCGGGTTATATCTTCCTTGCCAAGCTTTGTATCCCGGGCGACGACTTCAAATTCTTCAATATGAACGGAGGTATATACGCCGTCCCTATGAAGCCTTTCACCCATGAGAATCGAATCTTCAAAATTATATCCGCCCCACGGCATGAACGCCACGGTAATGTTTTTCCCCAGGGCAAGTTCGCCGTAATCTGTCGCCGGACCGTCTGCGATGATTTGTCCGGCTTTTACTTTTTGTCCCATTCTGACGATAGGACGTTGATTGAAGCACGTATTCTGATTGGAACGAATAAATTTTGAAAGATTGTGAACCGTAACCGGCATCTCGTCGGAGTCGTCGCCGTCTCTGGCATCATGTCTTAAAACGATCCGGGATGCATCCACATCCACTACGGTGCCGTCATGCCGTGCAACCACGGTAACACCTGAATCTTTGGCCACCACTCCTTCGATCCCGGTACCCACCAGCGGCGCCTTGCTCACCATCAGAGGAACGGCTTGACGCTGCATGTTCGATCCCATCAACGCCCTGTTGGCGTCATCATTTTCAAGAAAAGGAATAAGGGATGCCGAAACACTGACCAGTTGGTTGGGAGAAATATCCATCAGCTCGATATCATCCGCTTTCACCATCATGAACTCACCACCTACACGCGATGTCACCAACGGGTTGATATACTTCTTCTTTTCGTCGAGCACCGCATTCGCCTGTGCAATGGGATGTTCTTTTTCTTCAAAGGCAGTGAGGAACTTTACATCTTCGAGCACGGTACCGTCTTTAACAACGCTGTAGGGCGTCTCGATAAAACCGTACTCATTCACCCGTGCATACGTACTCAGCGATACAATGAGGCCGATATTGGGTCCTTCAGGTGTTTCTATGGGACAGATTCGTCCGTAATGCGACGGATGAACATCCCTGACTTCAAAGCCGGCCCTTTCACGCGTCAATCCGCCGGGGCCCAGGGCACTCAAACGTCTTTTGTGGGTTGTTTCCGACAGCGGATTCGTCTGATCCATGAATTGGCTGAGCTGGCTGGTCCCGAAAAACTCTTTAACAACCGCGGAAACCGGCTTGGGATTGGCAAGATCGTGGGGCATCAGGGCATCGACTTCCTGCAAGCTCATCCTCTCCTTGATGGCGCGTTCCATTCTGACCAGTCCGATACGGTATTGATTTTCCAGAAGTTCTCCAACGGCACGAACCCTTCGATTCCCCAAATGATCGATGTCATCGACCGCTCCCTGGGTATCTTTGAGCTCCAACAACGTTTTCGTCGTTAGGAGAATATCTTCTTTTCGGAGTGTCCTTAAATGAATGGATGAGCTAATTCCCAAACGGATGTTGATCTTCATTCGTCCGACACCGGAAAGATCATAATAAGCGGACTTGAAAAACATGTGATCAACAAAATCCTGGGCCACTTCGGGGGTCGCGGGATTTCCGGGTCGGAGTCTGCGATATATCTCAATGAGCGCACCCTCTTTTGTGTCGACTTTGTCCAAAAGCAATGTCTTGTGGATAGAATCGCTGGTGGTTACACCGTCAATATAAAGCAGGTCGAATTCGTTGATGCCGGCATCCTGCAAAGTCCGATATGTTTCTTCGTCAAATTTCTGGTTGCATTTTACAATCGGTTCTCCATTTTCGGGGTCAACGATCGTTTTGAAAAAAACACCGTTCGTAATCTCTTCGACACTTATAGGAATCGTTTCGACACCGGCGGATTTGATACGTTTAAGAGCAGCCTTTGTAAATGCCCGTCCTTTGGAAACAATGGTTTCACCGGTCTCTGGATCTTTAACATCCCGGCTGGCACGTCGACCTTTTAAAAGGTCCTCATCAAATATTTTAAAAAGCCGTTTGCCTTGAACAACAAATTTTTCCGTTTTATAAAAATAGGCCAGAATGTCTTCCGAAGTATACCCAAAAGCTTTAAAAAGTATTGTAATCGGGAGCTTGCGTCGCCTGTCAATTCGAATATAAACGATATCTTTATGATCGATTTCCATATCGATCCAAGATCCGCGTACAGGAATGATCCGGGAAGTATATATTACCTTTCCGCTGGAATGCGTCTTGCCTTTGTCATGATCGAAAAACACGCCGGAAGATCTGTGAAGCTGGCTGACCACGACACGTTCAGTGCCGTTAATGATAAATGTGCCGTTATCGGTCATCAAAGGAATCGTACCGAAGTATATCTCCTGCTCTTTAATGTCTCGGATATTTGTAACTCCGGATTCTTTGTCGATATCATATACAACCAGCCTTACGGTAATTCGCAGAGGAATCTCGTAAGTCATTCCCCGATGCATACATTCCTGAACGCTGTGCTTGACTTCTCCAAACCGGTAAGCCACGAATTCAAGAGAGGCGGTCCCTGTGAAATCTTTAATGGGAAACACCGATTTGAACACCGCTTGCAACCCGATCTCTCTCCTTTTTTCCGGAGGTACATCTTTTTGCAAAAATCGATTGTAGGATTCCTGCTGCACCGCAATAAGATTAGGAATATCAATAATTTTTGATATTTTTCCAAAATTTTTTCTTATGCGCCTGTTTGCCAAAAGCCTTTCCGACATTGCATCTCCAATATGTTGATTGGGTTATAGGATATAGGCTATGGGGAATAGGCTTTCTCACCGGAGGCATTATGCGATATGCCTTTACCGTTCACCTATGCCCCGTATATTCCGGCTTCGCCGTTCCGCGTTCAAGGTTGTCGATGTATACGCCATGTTGACAAACCGAACCGTGAACCTTGAACGCTGAACCGCTGAACCGGGGTACTACTTTATCTCAACCTGGGCGCCGGCTTCCTCAAGCTGGCTTTTGATTTTTTCAGCATCTTCCTTTGTAACGCCCTCTTTGATAGGTTTGGGAACTTCATCGACCAAAGTTTTTGCTTCTTTCAATCCCAGACCGGTTATCGCCCTGACTTCCTTAATGACCTGAATCTTCTTGTCGCCAAAAGTCGTCAGAATAACATCAAATTCGGTTTTTTCTTCTTCTGCGGCGCCGCCGCCTTCAGCAGGACCGCCTACGGCAACAGCCACAGGCGCGGCTGCAGAGACCCCGAATTTTTCTTCCATTTCTTTAACGAGCTCGGACAATTCGAGCACCGACATATTTGCTATAAATTCAATAACATCTTCTTTAGTAATATCTGCCATTTGATTTTTCCTCCAGTCTGCTTTTAACGTTGGGGCTTTTCGAACCCGTTCTCATCAAGCGGCTTCTTTTTGTTCCTTTATTGCCAGAAGCACATTGAGCAATTGTACCGGCATGGCGTTCAAAACCCTGACGAAACTCGTAGCGACACCATTGGCCGCCGAGAGGAATTGACCCAGAAGCTCTTCTCGAGAAGGAAGGGTCGATATCTTCTTGATGGCGGCTAAATCGAGAACTTTTCCGTCCATCACACCGCTTTTTATCTCGAGTTGACTGTATTCGTCCAAAAATTTTGTCAACACCTTTGCCGGCGCAATCGGATCATCATAGCTTAAAGCCACTGCGCTCGGACCTTTGAACCGATCTTTAATCAACGCAACATCGGTCTCTTCGGCCGCCCGGACAAGCAACGAATTTTTTACAACTTTATACTCAATTTCGTGCGCCCTTAGTCGCCTTCGCAAGTCGTTTATCGTTGACACATCAAGGCCTTTATAATCGGTGATGATGACGACTTTCGATCTTGCAAACTTTTCATGCAGGTCTTTTACGATTTCTTTCTTTTCATCTATCCGCAAAAGTTAAACACCTCCTTCCCTGATCTGTAAAAGCCGGAGGAACAACTTATTATCATACGATGTCTCGGTAGGCCGGCATTGCCGATTAAACACAAACAAGTGAACCTACGGTCTTTGACAGAAATATTGAATTATTTTAGGGATGGCAGCGGCAAAATTACCGGATCCATTGCCAGGAATCTATTTGATCAAATCCTTGACACTGGTCGCATCAATCTTGACGCCGGGTCCCATGGTCGTTGAGATGGCGATACCTTTCAGGTAGGTTCCCTTACTGGAAGCCGGTTTGAGTCGAAGGATCGTTTCTAAAAAGACAGATGCATTCTGAACAATCTTTTCTACCCCGAAAGAGACTTTGCCCATTGGAACGTGCACGATTCCCGCTTTTTCAACCTTAAAATCAATTTTACCGGCTTTGATCTCTTTGACCACCCTGGCCAAATCAAATGTCACCGTTCCGACTTTTGCATTGGGCATGAGCCCTCTGGGACCGAGAAGCTTTCCTATTTTCCCCACAGCCCCCATCATGTCAGGTGTCGCGACAGCTTTGTCAAAGCCGAACCATCCTTCTTTTATTTTTTCTATTAAATCATCGTTCCCGACAAAGTCCGCCCCCGCATCTATCGCTTCTTGTTCTTTTTCTCCTTTAGCAAATACGAGAACTTTGACCTCTTTACCTAAACCATTGGGCAAAACAACCGTGCCGCGAACCATCTGATCGGCGTGCCTGGGATCAACACCCAGCCGAACCGCCACATCGACGGTTTCATCAAATTTTGCATACGATGAATTGATGGCTATTTTTACGGCTTCGCTGAAACTGAGTTTTGCCGTTGCATCAACCTTTTTACGTGATTCTAAGTATTTTTTACCCCGCTTCGGCATGATCTTATGTCCACTCCTTTTTAAACGACTTCTATCCCCATGCTTTTGGCTGTCCCGGCAATAATGCTGCATGCCGCATCCAAATCATTTGCGTTCAAGTCAACCATTTTCTGTTTGGCAATTTCTTCGAGTTGCTGCCGTGTAACCTTGCCGATTCTTTCACGTTTTGGATCACCGGCACCTTTCGCAATTTTTGCTGCTTTTTTTAAAAGCACAGATGCGGGCGGTGTCTTGGTGATAAAGGAAAATGATCTGTCCTGATAGACCGTAATCACGACAGGTGTAATGATACCTTCATCATTGGCAGTCCTGGCGTTAAACGCCTTACAAAAATCCATGATATTTACACCGTGCTGCCCCAGCGCAGGGCCGATCGGCGGTGACGGATTCGCCTGTCCGGCTGCCACTTGCAGCTTTATCTGTGCCATAACTTTTTTCGCCATTTTTTTTGTTACTCCAGTCTATTTCTCGAAGGCATCTCAGAATTAGGATTTTTGTTCGAGATCAAGGCGAGCCCGAGGAACAACCCGCAGGCATACTCAAGTATGTCGAGGACTTGATACGAGGGCTCAACGCAGATATCGGACAAAAAGACTTTATTGAGAGGCCTTCTGATTAGAGTCATAACTTAGTCACCTGAACGAATTCCAATTCCACCGGTGTTGAACGGCCGAAAATACTGACCAGAACTCGTATTTTCCCCTTGTCGGGGTTTACTTCGTCCACAACACCGTTAAAGTTTTTAAACGGGCCGTCTATTACGCGGATTTCGTCCCCGGTCTCAAAGAAATATTTCGGTTGCGGTTTAAGTTTCCCCGCTTCCATTCGATTTAGAATTTTCTGCGCTTCTTCATCGGTTATAGGGGTCGGCTTTTCTCGGCCGCCGAGGAACCCGGTCACTTTGGCGGTATTCGTTACGATGTGCCACGTTTCGTCATCGAGTTTCATCCTGACCAGTATGTACCCCGGGTAAAATTTGCGAGAGGACGTTTTTCGCTTACCTTTCACAAGTTCAACGATTTCTTCTGTGGGAACGACCACTTCACCAAATTTTTCGGAATGAGGAGAAGACGCTATTCGCTCTTCCAAGGCTGTCTTGACTTTGCTTTCGAACCCGGAATAAACATGAACGATATACCATTTAAGCGACACTTTCTCCTTCTCCTTACTTTATTTAAGAACCATTCGTATGATGCCTGACAGCCCCATATCGATCAACCCAAGAAAAAGAGCTACGATTATCGTCAGAATCAACACGACAACCGTGGAGCCGATCGTCTGCTTTCGCGTCGGCCACACCACTTTTTTGAGTTCTATTTTGACTTCTCTAAGAAACTGAAGTCCCTTATCGATGTATCCCTTAATCTTTCCGGGCTCTGCTTTGGTTCTCGTCAGAGATGACTGCCTGGATGGGTACGGTTTTATTTTAGTTGTTTTGACGGAATTCGCCGACAATTCTGTCTTTGTTTCAGCAGAAACATTTGTCGACAGGCCCGATGAATTCTCCTGGGCATTTTGTTTTTTCTTTTTCTTTACGCTTGGTTTCTTTTTTCTCTGTAAACGAGCCATAAAATTTTCAACTATATTTTTTGGCAGGCCAGGAGGGATTCGAACCCCCAACACCCGGATTTGGAGTCCGATGCTCTACCGTTAGAGCTACTGGCCTGCACAATTCAACTTTTCAGACATCCGATCATGTCAGCGTCAAAAGAACCATATCTTTTGGAATTCAGGTTATACACAGATTCGCTCATTTGGTTTCTTTATGCATCGTATGTTTTCTACAGAACCTGCAATACTTGCTGAACTCCAACTTGTCCGGTGTTGTCCGTTTATTTTTCGTCGTCGTATAGTTTCTTCTTTTGCATTCATTACATGCAAGGGTTATAATTATTCTCACCGGCCAACTCCTTGAGACCTTTGAAAAATGTTCATTCTTAGATGTTACGCCATGATCTCGCTCACCACGCCGGCGCCCACCGTCCGGCCGCCTTCCCGGATGGCAAACCTCAACTCCTTCTCCATCGCGATCGGCGTTATCAGCTCCGCTG
>Ga0316575_10000369_pt1 | contig 12818 bp, 13 predicted proteins | sample J5NA_FD_203072 | JGI IMG/M metagenome (GOLD analysis project Ga0316575, IMG submission 203072) | Rhizosphere microbial communities from salt marsh grasses in Alabama, United States - J5-7_050615r2r3 | ecosystem: Host-associated > Plants > Roots > Rhizosphere | place: USA: Alabama | collected...
GTAAGGAGTACAGCAGTACCAACGCCATCATGATTTCAGGCGCCGCCTCCTTTGACGACGCAGTATCTGCCGTCAAATCAGGAGCTTATGACTTCCTCGAAAAGCCGCTCTCTGCCGACAGGATCCAGATTCTGCTGCGGAATCTGACCGAACGGAAGGAGCTGATCCAGAGCATCTTTACAAACAGCGTCGGGGAAATCATCACCGGAAACAAAAGCTACGGTTCCGTTCTGTCGTTTGCGCAGCGTGTCGCAAATTCCAATGCACCCGTCCTCATCAGGGCCGAAAGCGGTGCCGGAAAAGACATGCTTGCCCGATTCATTCATGCCAAGAGTGATCGCCGCATTCACCCGATGATTCAGATCAACTGTTCCGCAATTCCCGAGCAGCTTTTTGAAAGCGAATTCTTCGGCCATGAAAAGGGGGCATTTACAGGAGCGAATCAGGTCAAGCGGGGCAAATTTGAATGTGCGGATAAAAGCACCCTGTTTCTCGATGAACTCGGAGAACTGCCCCTGTCGCAACAGGCGAAACTGCTGCGGGTGCTCGAAGATGGAACGATAACGCGTATCGGGGGAGAAAAGACAATCGATATTGACGTTCGCATTATCTGCGCCACCAACCAGGACCTGCCGGCAATGATCAGGAACGGCACATTCAGGGAAGATCTCTATTTTCGTCTTAATGTAATCGCCCTCCAGATTCCGCCGCTCAGGGAACGTCCCGAAGACATCAGCATGCTCGCCCTTCATTTTCTCGAAAAGTCTATCGAAGAGAACGGAGGAACAGAGAAAGTCCTGGCCCCATCGGCTCTTCAAAAACTCACATTGATGCCATTTCCCGGAAACGTCCGGGAACTGCGCAATGTAATCCAGAGACTCTATTTCATCAGTGACAACCGTGAAATCACCGGTGTCGATATCGAAAAGGTCACAGGACTTGACATGAGAACTCCTGATGACGGTTCTCTCAGTGACCTTCTTCGTCAACCGCTGATACTCCCGGAGGCCCGCCGGGCGTTTGAACGGTATTACATTACCTATCATTTACAACAAAATGAATGTAACGTCTCTCATACGGCACAGATTCTCGGCATGATACCCAACAACCTGTTCAGAAGGATACGTGAACTCAACATTTCGCTCCCTTCACAAAAACGCTGACCATGTTTGTGGTATGAAGTTTGCATTAAACTATGCCGACATGAATTCAACCACTTTAGCAAGGATTTTTACTATGAAAACCACGTTTTTTCTTTCCGGCATCGCACTCTGTCTGTGTCAGTCATTACTGATGGCCGCGGATAGTGAGGCTGCGGAAACGGTACTGACATCCGATAGTGTTCAACGCCGGGAAACTCCCGTTGCACTTCCGCCGGCAGCCCAGAACCCTGAGAATTTCGGCGGTGGAATGAAAATCGGCGGAGGCGCCTATTTCCAATCATTTGATGATTTCAACGCCACAATAGAAAGCAGCGGTTTTCGTGTGTCGCAGAAGGCATTGAAAATGTTCAGCTGCGGTTTCTTCGGCATGCCGAGCAAAGCTTCGAGGGTCGGAATTGATCTCGAATATCTGTGGTCGGATCCGGTACAATCAGATGCGGGTGGAACCTACCGTGATGTGGAAGTACGAGGATATTCACTGTCTCTTCAGGGGGGAAAACATCTTATTTTGACGGACAGCTGGGGGATATTGCCGGTATGGGGAGCGGGGTATTATTCGCATACGTATAATTTCATTCCCCAGTATGAACAGTTTGAGGACATTCTTACCGGCCTTAATGGCATCAGGCCGGTAACGCTACGGTATTCAGGGGTTTTTCTCACAGCGGGATTGAATCTGCATTTACAACGTACGTTCGATAAAGAAACTGAAGCCGCCGGAGTGTTTCATCAGCCGATGTTCGGATGCAATCTTGAGGGTGGGCTGCATTATCATCCGATGAGAACGCTCAGGATGGAAGGCGTAACCATCAAGGACGGTCCTGAAATGGCACGGTTCGGGTACTATCTGAAACTGTACATTGACATTGGAGAAAAGGTTCGTACGCCGTCCGAAAAGAACAACGGATAACCGTGCTATGCTGGAATACTTTGTCAATATATTGTCAAAACCCGTCACCGGTCTGGCGCTCCTGATCCGTCTGTTTGCCGGCGGCGATACAGGTACCGAAACTCCGGCGATCGAAACGCTCAGACTGGTTCGTCAGCACGATTCGATGTATGTTGAAGCCACACTTCGCAACGGGCTTACCCCCGAAATCCGTTCACTGATCAATGGCGGGGTTGTCATATCCACCGACTGCATATTCACCTGCGGTACATTTGTACGGGTGCAGCAACGCAGGCTCCAGCTCAACCCTGTAAAGCAGATATGCTGCATAGTTCAGGAAGACGGAATGTGCGGCAGTACGTTTGCCGCACAGGCAATCGACTCAGGATTCAATACCGTACAATGTTACCTTGCAAATCTTCAGACGGTTACTGAACTGACCGGCAGAAAGGCAAAACTGGAGGTCACCACCACCATTACGGTTGACGCATTATCAATAGGAAAAAAAACGCTCTGGCCAGGTCCGGTTACCACGTCATTCGTTATACCTGCTTTAAGTGAGAATCCGTGACAGGAACAGCAAACCTGATCATACCTGACCTTCACCGGTCAGGCTGTATACCTTATTACCTTTCTTATATCCCCGGCAATGCCCTCCCCGGAATACAAATACTATATTTCGGGTAGGCATCATTTTTTTGCCCGTCAGATGCGTTATAAGGAAACACTGTTTCCATATTCTCATTTATCGAAAAACAGACTGATTACCCGATAGCAAGCGGAGATTCACAACGACCATGCACTGGACAAAACAGGACATCATCAACTATTATCTACAGAACGAGTTTGCCTACAAGATGTGGGGACCTAACATGCATTATGGATACTGGGAAAAAGGCATCAGAACCCAGAGACAGGCATCATTGCGTTTCAACCAGGTGATGGCATCGACAGCATCCATACATGACCGTGACCATGTCCTCGACGCAGGATGCGGCGTGGGCGGGTGCAGCATATTTCTGGCAAAAACATTCGGATGCAAAGTAACCGGCATCACCATTACGCCACGTCAGGTTGCACTCGCCCAGGAAAATGCAAAGAAGACCGGGGTTTCACATCTTGTTGATTTCCACGAAATGGATTATCAGAATACGACTTTTAAGGATGGAACATTCAGTGTTGTGTGGGGTCTTGAGAGTATCTGTTATGCAAATGATAAAAAAAGATTCATACAGGAGGCCTTTCGTGTACTGAATCACAGCGGAAGGCTTATTGTCGGTGACGGTTTCGCTTCCAGGAAAGAATATTCCGGTAAAGACGACAAACTGATGACCAGGTGGATGGACGGCTGGATAGTCAACAATCTGGGAACTCCCGAACAGTTTGACACCTGGGCACTGGAAACAGGATTCAACACACGCGTCTACCGCAACGTAACCGACAAGGTTTTTATGACCGCACTACTGATGATGATCGTATCCCTTCCGTTTCTCCCCCTCCACCTTATCGACAAAGTGATCCGCATAAAATCCTACCCCTGCGATGCGATGTGGAATCAGTATTTTGCATTAAAGAAAGATTTATGGCAGTACGGGATATTTTTAGGAAAGAAGAACTGATATAGGAACTATACTATGACACGCTCTCCAAATGGTGCAAATTTCAAGTCAAACTTTCGATCTGCACACAATCAGTCCACATTTCCCCTTCGATGATTACTTGAAACGTACTTTTTTCCTGTATCAACCGAGATATTTCACTTTCATCAACTGCTTTTATTATCCAATTTTTCCCAATTTTGTCATGATAGTATTTATATTAATTCAAACTGTGCATATTTCAATTCAACAGAACTGGAAAAAGCACCCATGAAAGACTACCCGAAAAATATACGCAGGGAGCTTCGCCGGCTGGCAGGCATGGCATACGACCGTGACACGGGAAAAGCACTCACCGAACTGGAATCACATTTCAGGAGATGGCAATCAGGAGAAATTTCCCCGCACGAACTCAATGATCTTATCCATAAGCATCATGACGGAATTTCGCGGGATCTCTGGAAAATCTACCGTCATCCTCCGGAAACCACCGTACCAATGGCTATCGCGAACGGAACATTATCGGAAGATGAAATTCCGGAGGAAGTAAAGGATTACGTCACCGAAAAAGTCGACAGCTTCAGCAAAGAGGAATCAAATGACTCCCGGCCCTGATGATTTTGAAGACGAGGATGATGACATTTCAGATTTTTACGATGATGACGGCAACAAACTCAATCCCGACCTTGTACCAAAGCCGGGACTTTGTCTGATCTGCAAACATGACAACGATCCGAAACAGGAAATTCTCTGTACTCTGAACCGCCTCGATCAGGCGGATGAGGAGGGGGAGTTTCACTGTGGTGAGTTTGAACCGAAACCGGATTGACAGTGGTTATTTACCGGCCGAGGCTGTTATTATATGACAAGCAATCTTCTCGCCATCACTTCCGAGCCCCGCTCCAGCCTGACCAGCAGACACCCCTTCGCGATGGAAGACAGCGGGATTCGAATCACCGTGTATGATACGCTGTTCTTTGCATCCCCATTCAGCGGCAGCCGGATCAGCTCCCGACCCAGAACATTGAAGATACGACACGTCCCCTGTTTCACAGAATCCGTTTTCGACAAGTTCAGGGGAATAGCCTCCCATATTGGTCAGAATGGTATAGCACCCGAGTGTGCTCACATCCCCCCACCATGGCACGGCACCCCCGGGTATCGGATTGGAGGTGTGATAGTTATAAGCCGGATTGCCGGTTGCCAGGGCAAGTTCCGCCGAAGCCCAGAAAAATTCATCGGAGAAAATCGAATCACCGTATTCACCCGTATTACACGTCTATGGCTGCACGTATCGCACCGAAGGCGAATCAACGGCCCACGCGTACGCTTTTTTCGCCGCTTCAATGCAGCGATCGGCAAACGGTGCATCATACTTGCGGTATAACCGCGAGCTCATGGCCATCACCGCGGCAAAATCCAGTGCGGCAGGGGTCGTTTTCATAAAGACGTACCTTCGCGCCGTTGATTTGTTCGGCATGATGAAACCGTCGAACAGAAGCGGCGTCAGTTTGGAATAAACTCCTCCGTTTTCGGTCTGCATGGCAAGCATCCAGTCAAGATTCCAGCGGACTTCGTCAAGCAGGTCGGGAACGGTATTTCCGCTTTCAGGTATGGTAAGCACGAGATTCGAAGCATACGTCGGAAAATCACAGCAGTCAGATGCGCGCACGGCGTGGTGTAACAGGAATAGACCGCCCAGCAAATAGTTACGGCCCGGCTGCTGCCAGATAAAGTATACTACTGCGGCAGGTGGACAACCAAATCAGAATACCTTGTCATTGCCGATAACTCTACCGCCCGGCAAACGACGGCGACAATTAATTGCACCCTATGATGACAATCCCCGTTTTTTATCGACAACGCTTTTCCTGATGATCTCCATCGTGGAAAATCGTCTGCAGGCCCGATAGATGATACTGTACCCAAGATTCGTCGGTCCGTTTCCGAACTGATCGAGCAGCAGATGATGCACCGTTCCGACAAGAAGCCCGAGGATCACACTGCTGCGGTTGCCGCACCAGATAAGAACCGCCAGCAATGCAACCCATTCCCATGCATGAAACAGAAGCACAAGTTTCCGGAACCGCGTCTCATAAAAAGAGTGGAAAAAGCCTTTCAAATCAAACCGCAGCCCATACTCACGCAGGTAGTCAATAACATGATCGGTATCAATCAAAAACCCCCAGAAAAAGGAGGTAGCGGCAACGGTTTTCGAACCTGTGATATAATAGAGGGGAACTGCGGCTGCTGCGGATACGGTGATGTGGACTGCAGGTTTCATGAAACTCCTCGTACTGAACTGTAAACACTGTCTTTGAAAAGTAAAACTGATCTTACATTTCCGTCAAATACTATTTTGATACGTCTTTTCACACATCAGGCCGCAACACGGTTATTAATTGTATAGCATCGTGAAAAAACTACTCACAAAAAACAGTGTCGCCCTATCTGCAGACACCGAAAAATCAGCCGCATCAGAAAAAAGGCAGTCCGTATGGTATCTCTATATCATCCGGACAGTCGACAACCATCTTTACACCGGCATTTCGACCGATGTAAAAAGACGCTTCATAGAGCACTGCAAATCCGGCAGCAAATCTGCAGCGAAATATCTCAAGGCGCATGAACCTGAATCGATCGCGTTTTATCAGGCAGTGGGAAATCGCTCTCTGGCCCAGAAAGTGGAGTACCGTTTCAAACAGTTGAGCAGACATCAGAAGGACGCCGTCATCCGGCAGAACAGTCTTATCTTTGACAGCAGATCCGGTGCAATTACTATCCCGACCGGCAGTCAGAGCTAACGGTATGTCTCTACTACACAGCCGGAAAACCAGTAGCTTGCGCCGCAGTACTTTAGATCGCCAGAACCCCTGCAGCCGGTCTCCCTTTCGCGGCTCATCACTCGGGAACCGCCGGTTCGAATGAGACTATCCACACACCGTTTTTGCCCGTCCGCCACCATAAAGCTATATTTCCAATCTGTCGTATTCACCGATCGCGCCAACTACAGCAACACCCTTCACCACGTATGTTGAAAGGACTCCCCAATGAAACGACTCTGTATTCTATTTTCTACAGCGTTTCTTACTTTGCCCGGGTGCGGAAAGAAAATTGAAAAAACGGTCACCGAAAAGATCATCGAACACAGCTCGAATGGAAAAGTGAAATTCAGCAAAGACGGCAGCTCGATGAAATTCAAAGACGATAAGGGTTCGATGACTTTCGCATCTGACAAATCACTTAAAATTCCCGAGGGTTTTCCGTCCGACATTTTCATCATCAGGCATTCCAAAGTCGCCATGGCTGTGGAAAATCCGAAAGGATATGCCATTTCGCTCGAAACCGACAATGATGCGGCATCCGTGGAAACCGCCTACAAGGAGGAAATGGCACAGCGCGGCTGGACAAATAAAAACTCCTATGCCATGCAAAAACAGACGGCGCTCATATTCGAGAAAGACACACGCGCCGCCAATGTCCTGATCACTACCGGCAATAAAAAAACAGTCGTAGCCATCATGGTAGCATTAAAAAAATAGGAATTTTCGGTGGCTTGTCACGGCGTTCATGTACCCCGGCCTGCATTTTAAGACGCGTCATTCAGCCCTGAATCTGTTTTTATCAATAGCCTTCATGCCGGCGGCCTCCGGTGTAACTTTTCCGGCGCCGACAAGTGCCGCGAGCGAATCATCCATCGAGATCATGCCGAGCTGACGGCCGGTCTGCATGAACGAAGTGAGTTTATTGGTTTCTCCGGCCCGGATGATCGCGGGAAGCGCCGGAGTGAAAAGAAGGATTTCATAGGCTGCGTAACGCCGCGTACCATCAGCGCTCCGCAGCAGCTGCTGCGCCACGACGGCCTTGAGGGAATTTGACAACTGTGAGCGTACCTGATACTTCTTTTGTGCCGGAAATGAATCGACGACCCGGTCAATTGTTTTCGCCGCCGAATTCGTATGGAGCGTTCCGAACACCAGTATCCCCATCTCCGCCGCAGTAAGTGCGAGTTCGATTGTCTCACGATCGCGCATTTCACCCACCAGCACGATGTTGACGTCGCTCTTGAGCGCCCCCTGCAGCCCGCTCATGAACGAAACCGTATCGAGTCCGACTTCCCGATGAATAATCACCGACTGACGGCGCCGGTGGACAAATTCGACCGGTTCTTCGATCGTAACGATTTTTTTCGCATAGCGCTCATTGACGGAATCGATAATCGCCGCGAGTGTCGTCGACTTCCCGCTTCCCGTCGGTCCGGTCACAAGGACAAGTCCCGCCGGGAGCATCCCGAAGGTTTGAAATACCGGCGGAGCCTGGATCTGTTCAAGGGTCAGTACCTTTGAAGGAATAATCCGGAATACCGCACCAAAGTCATGCACCTGATGATAATAGTTAGCCCGAAACCGCGCCAGGTCTCCCATCGCATAGGCAAAATCAGCATCACCACTTGCAAGATAATTCTCCCACAGTGCCTCCGGCGCTATTTCCTGCAGCAGTTGACCGAGTACCTCATTCTTAAAACCGGTGCATTGCCGATACACTCCAGTTCACCGTTGATCCTGTACCTGGGCGGCTGTCCTTCGGCGAGATTAAGATCGGGCAGTAGTTCGCCGTATCACTCCATCAGATTCCTCCGGCAGGTACCTCCGGCAAACCATCCACGGTATCAGCTCTACCGTATCACCGAAAACCGCACAGCTTCCCCTCCAGCACTCTGCACCACCACGATTCCGCTTGATCTGCCGGCCCCGTAACCGCTCCGGACAACAGAAGATGTAATTCTGACACCCCGGAGATCAAACATATTCGATGGTAATCCGGGTGAATTCAGGTATGGCACACCTCCCCGGAAAGAGGTCCCCGGAGAGCCCGTGGAGATACCATACACCGGCTTCGGACATGCAACCGACGACACCCCGGATGTGTTTCTTCCCGCAACTGCCGTTTTCAGACTGAAGACCGCGGTTTTTCCTGTGATGTAGAGTGTCTTACGATCAGGACCGCCGAATGCACAGTTCTGCACGCTCTCCTGCCCGTCTGTAATGATTTCTCCCAGCTTCGTTCCCGATGAATCAAAGACCGTCACCTGATGGTTACCGTTGGTATTCGCCACCCACAGATTGCCTTTTTCATCAAGCGCCAGCCCGTCCGGTGAAGGTGCGGAACATAACGGGCCGAGGGCGGTGAGATGCATATCGTCATTCACCCGGTACTTCACCACCGAGTCTTTACGTGTAATATTAAGGTAGAGCAGACGTTTCTCTTCGACATACTCGATGCCGTTGGGATAATTGAGCGGCGGATTCGAAAAAGAAAGTACGGTCGTCAACCGGCCGTCGGGAGAGAGATAGAACACTTTACCGTTGCCGTTCCATACCGAGCTGGTGAAAAAGACGCCGCCGCCGGAGGTGAGGGTCAGGTCGTTCAGCCCCTCGTCACCGAGCGTATCGGCGATAATGAGCATGGTGACGGAGCTGTCCTTTTCGGTACGGGAGATCCCCCGTTTTTCGCAAACGACAAGCCTTTCCTCGCTGTCGAACACCATGCCGTTGGCGTCATTGGCGGGGTTTCTGAACACTTCCGCCGCGGCACCCGGAGACACTTTCCAGATCCTGCTCGGATTGCGATCCGAGAAATAGAGATTGCCCGCGGGATCGGTCGCCGGTCCCTCCCCGAAACTGATTCCCGTTGCAACCGCCGTAACGGTATCCGCAGGACTCACCAGCGAAGCGGGAAGATTGACGGTATGGGCAGCGGCAGGGTGTAACGCCGTAAAACAGTAAAGTACCGATGCAACGAGTATTCCTGCAGTCGAACGACTCATAATAACCGTTTCATAGTAAAATGTGCTGTTGATTCTGTTCGGTATCGAAAAAAAACCTAGTTTCAGGATCGATTCCGATAGCGATCCCGATGGTTTCGAACAGGAGATTGCAGATAAATCCAGGACAATTCATAGGTAAACAACCTTCCGCATAGGGCACGTTTCGTTTACCGTACCATGGTAATCCGATCGCACATCGATCGCGACCCGAACCCGAGTTTTATTATATACCTTCCAGACGGAACACGTGATCCGCGTGCGTTGCAGCCGTCCCAGACAACCGTATACCGTCCTGACGGCAGCGTCTCATTTCCGAGCCTGCGGACCTCTTTACCTTTAAGCGTATATATTCCGAGGTGGACATGCTGCGTGACCGGCAGACTGAAATCGACGACGATCCTTCCGCCGGTTATCCTCTTGTTAAGCTGCGGCGCCAGATACGGTTTCGGGTCGAGAAACCGGGATTCCCGTATCCCGATTTCCTTCATCACCTCAGGAGGCGGACCGCCGGTCCATTCCGTCGCATAGGACGGATCACCCGTGAAGTTCGGAGACATTTCATACGTCTTTACATACCCTTCGAGCTCCTGCAGCGAACCGAGAATGAAGCTGATGTTATTCAGGTCGTAATTGCCAAGCCCGGCATTCGACATCCAGACAAGCGTCCGCATGTCGGTATAGCTCGGTGCAGCGCTGTTTACCGGATCTGCGGGAGTATCGGAAAAGCCCATCAGTTTTGCACACAGCCTGTCGACCGCGAGAGGATCGCTTCCTGCAACGGCGCAATACTGCATGACGCTCGCCCCTGCGACCGGCCCGTCACCCTCCATCCCTTCCCATGCGTCAAGAACCGACAGCGCCGGCTGGCCGGCCGGATAGAGCATGTTGGCCAGCTGATACAGGTTATACGACAGACATTTGTTCTCATCCGTATTTTGCCCGCTGTACCAGCCGTTCTTGCCGTGCATGAACTGTTTCGGAACAAGGGTGACTTCCTCGCTTAACGTGACGGAGGAACCTCCACTCAGGGTTACGGTGGAATCGGGCCCGATGTTTATGGTGGTATCACTCGCTGCGGTAATGACCCTTTCCTGCAGCACCTTCTTGGCATTGACAGGTGCACCCATCAGGATGTTTTTATCGACACCGGTCATTATCATACAGTTGTGTGTTTTCGGCCTGCAGATCGAAATGATGTAATAATTCGGATCGAAAAACGCCGAAACAATCGGAATGGCCTGATTGGCTGCGGCGGAAAAATCGGGAGTCCAGAAAGGGCATTCGACCGACGGCAATGTATTCAGATCCTTCAGGGTAACACCGGCGTATTCCGACGGCAGATCACCGTATCCCGCCTTTTCGAAAATCATGGTGATGTCGCCGAACGACAGGGGGCTGCAGGTGGAGTCACCCACGATTATCGGTACGGCATCGCTTATTGACCGAAGAAAATCAATGAGCCCGCGGACTGCATCGACATGGGTTAGAGCCAGTGTCGGGTCATCGACTCCTCCGTGCCAGTAAACCATATTCACTTTAATAAGAACGGTTTTCCCCGCGACTCCGGCTGCAACCGACGCACGCCACGGTTCGAGGACATCGAGGATCATCCGGCGTCGCGTTCCATCCGGTGACGATCCGACAAATGAAACGTCGCTTTTATCCTGAAACCGTGATGGTGCAGCTGCAAAAGCGCTATTTTTTAATACTCCTGCTCCTGCCGCCAGCACAGCAGCGCCTGTTGCACTCCTCTTTAGAAATGCCCTCCGACCGAGATTCACCAATACCTCCTCAAAGCTGTGAACAGTAAAAATAATTTTTTTCACGATCCGACAGTGTCGGGATTTCCCGATAATTATTATTCCGGCAATTAAATATTTCTCACCCATATCTCATTACCGCCGACATGAATTACTCCTGCACTGAAGTGCAGGCCGCACTTGAATATCGATTAAGAAATGTTTAATTGCCGTTGTAAGTTTTAATAGAATCTATATCAGAGTGGACAACGAATGAGAAAAACGTCATTCCCGCGAAAGCGGGAATCCAGTCATTTAGGCAGTATTAATGGTGGATACCCGATACAACAACTCGGGTATGACGGAATTTGATCTATCCTGAACAAATACAATTACATGGTATGTCCTGAAAAATTGATTATCTTTCTTTGGGGAGCCATTCGTTCCTGACCTGCCGAAAATCGTCCGGCAAACAGCCATCAGACAGGATTAATCAGACCATGAAGCGAAAACACCACTACAGTTCTGCTGTGATGATCGTGTTGTTTCTTCTTGTTTCAGCCTCTATCGCAGAAGCTTCAGCGTTCAAAAAAATAATGCTGTTTCCCAATGATGCGATACGGTACCACAAAACATCCTACAGCGACAGAGACAATGGTGACGGCCAGTCGGTCTGCGTTCTGGACAGTGCAAACGACTCAATCCGATTTGATTACACTCTGAAAAAAAACCGGTTTTGCGAGCTGATGCAGGGTATTGCAAAAATCAACCCACCGAAAAGGAATCGTTTTCTCGATTCGTTGTTCAAAAGCGGCTATATCGACTCCCTCGGCATCAGAGAGACTATCTGTCTGCTGCGAAGCTGCAATTTCTTCGACTCCTGCTGCCAGAGAAACCGCTTTGCATTTTTGCAGAGAAACATGTTTGCCGGTGTTGCCTTCGACTTCAGGAATAACGACGCTCAGAAAAAGGATTCCATCACCTTCATACCGTTACCCGCGGGGTATGATTCGATCCGAATCGTACTTGGAGGAACTTTTTTCCGTTCATCAATAAAAGTGCAGCTGAAAACATGGGTTGACCGCTGGAGCAAACAGGGCATTGATTCCACCTACGTCATCCGGGAAGCCGAGATACTTATCACCGGCGTGGAAGATTCCGTTTTTACACTGTCAATTGACAATGATTTCAAAACGCCCGATTATATGATTCCAAGAATCATCAAGGATTTCAAGAACGCAAAGGAAGCCTTCAACAAAGAAAAACTGTTCGGAATCAGCATCCAGACCGGAAGTGAGACATTTCCGGCGGATGCAAACATGAATGGTATAAATGAGATCCGCGGTACGATAGTAATCAAGAAACTCTCGGCAATCGCATCAGAGCCGGTTACGTGCAGCATGACTCAGCAGGGCCAATCATCCATTGAAAGCCACTCAAAAAATCCAGCACCGTCGAACACAACGCTGATCCGGGTGTTATCCGTCATAATTCTCTGTCAGTTTGTCGTTATACTATTTTTCTTTGCAAAGAAAGCATTTAAAAAGAGCTCCCCCTCCAAAGCATCACGGCCCGGCATATCTTCCGTAAAGACTGATCCGC
>Ga0316575_10000370_pt1 | contig 12802 bp, 11 predicted proteins | sample J5NA_FD_203072 | JGI IMG/M metagenome (GOLD analysis project Ga0316575, IMG submission 203072) | Rhizosphere microbial communities from salt marsh grasses in Alabama, United States - J5-7_050615r2r3 | ecosystem: Host-associated > Plants > Roots > Rhizosphere | place: USA: Alabama | collected...
GACCGGGGCGGATATCAAATTATACCGCTCAAACGCGGCCGCCACCTGGCGATCCGGCGCGAGGGCTTCAAACTTGACGGGATCCCGGTTCATCAATTGGCCAACGCGAATCTTTGGGTCTGCGGTCAGCAACTTGGCCAGCTGCAACGTCCCAACCAGTCGATCGTTGCGATCGACGACGAACAACTTGTTGGTATCCTCCGGCAACTCGCCGCGTGCGCGAAGGTACCGGGATACCACTTCTACGGTGATGTTCTCCCGAACCGTCACGGTATCGACGTTCATCAATCCGCCGGCCGTGTCTTCCGCGTACGACAGGACCGCGTCGAGGCGCTGCCGATCCTGCCGGTTCATGGCGAAAAGAATCTGGGAGATCACATCATCGGAGAGATCCGGCAGCAGATCGGCGATGTCGTCGGTGTCGAGACCCTTGGCGGCGGCAACCAGTTCCGCGCCGTCCAGTTGCGATACCAGGTTGGCGCGGATACTGTCAGGCAACTCCAGCAGCACCTCACCGATCATGTCGGCAGGCGCAAGAGCGAGCACCGAACGCCGCTCGTCAGGAGCAATGCTGGTCAGTAGCGCACTGATATCGGCAGGATGCAGACCGGCGAGAATCTCACGCACCCCTTCCGGTGACTCATTCTCAAGGGCCTGCTGGACCCCGCGCAGCGGATCGATGACGGTTTCTTTCTCTTCGGCCATTGCTCACACTCTCGCCCACGGGATTACGGATCCGTAAGTCCGCGCAAGTCTAGCATTGCTGGGCCTGGAACGGGACCGGCAGAAAGCTTGCCCGGGCAGCCAGGAAGGGATCAGGCTCGATCGAGAATTCGACGATGGCGGACGGCTGGAAGTCGATTGCGGATTGACTCGAGTCGGGACCGGTCAATGGCCCCAATCACGAACCCGGAGCCACGCGGCAGGCGATCCACAATATTGCCCCATGGTCCCACGATCATACTGTCTCCGTGGGTTTCACGGCCGTTGATGTGATATCCGCCCTGCGCCGCAGCGATGACGTAGGCAAGATTTTCGACTGCCCGCGCCCGGACCAGCAGTTCCCAGTGAGCCTTTCCGGTGTGCTCGGTGAAGGCCGAGGGAACCGCAAACAATTCGGCACCTTGATCCAGCATCCGACGGAACAGCTCCGGAAAGCGGAGGTCGTAGCAGATCGCGAGCCCCATTCGACCGAATGGCGTATCGACAACGACCACGTCGCTGCCCGCCTCCTGCGCCCGTGATTCGTTGTACTCTTCACCATTGTCCAGGCGCACATCGAAAAGATGCATCTTGTCGTAACGCGCTACCCGCTCACCACGATCGTTGTACACCAGGCATGCCGGGTGCGTCTTGGAAGGATCTTCCGCGCGCAGGGGAACCGTCCCGCCCACCAGCCAGATCCCGTGCTCTCGCGCCCGGCTGGCCAGAAAATCCTGCATCGGGCCCTTGCCGTCCGCCTCGGCGACCTTGAGCCGATCTGCGTCATTGAAAGGCATGATGGCGAAATTCTCGGGCAATACGACAAGGCGCGCGCCCGCCGCCGAAGCCGCCGCAATCAGCCGTGCTGCCTCGGTGAGATTCGCGCCCACGTTCGGCCCGGACGCCATCTGAATCGCCGCCGCCCTGTTCATTCTAGCTGTCTCCCGAGTGTTCTGTTTTTACGACAATCCGGTCATCCGATTCCAGGCCCGGACGCAACTGGATCCGCCGGCCGCTGATACCGAGGGCGACCAACCAACCGCGAAGCTCCTCGGCCCACAACAGGCCTTCGTCACCCCCTGCGTAGCGAATCGTGATCCGGGTACGCGGATGCGTGGCGATCTCGCTGGCTAACCCCCGCAATGCGGGTAATTGCGCGACCCGCTCGCCGCTGCGCGGCCGCGCCCAATCCTCCGCGGTGATGGTATAACTTGCAGCCGAAACGAATCCGGGCGCCACCCCGGCGACGAGGACAAGCAGAACTACGGCGGCGAGACGGGATCGTCGCATTGGTTCCTGTTTTCTCATGGGCTTGATTTTCGATTGGGTCACTTTGCGGTTTCTTTCTTTTCGTTCGGGCTCGCCATCTTGGTGACCTTGGGTTTATTCATCGTTCCCGCAATCTTATATGTGATTCGCGTCCCCTTCTCAATATCCTTGTGGAAGATTTCCTGCAACGCCAACACCAGGGCCGCCGTCTGCGGACCCCAGAGCCATCCGGTCGCGAAGGTAACCGGGGCACGCAGGTTGGGATAGATTTCGGCTGTCAGATCGAGCTTCCGATTGATGAGGTTGACCTTGCCGCGGGCCACGACATTGGCAGACGAGCCTCGGATCGTGACCCCGTCGGTGTAGGCCGTCCCACCGTGAATGGCGACACGCCCGGTGATCTCGGAGAATGGAAAGCCTGCCGCCGACTTGAAGTTCAGGGTTAGCAGTTCCGCCAGCGAGCGCAGGTTGAACAGACCCGCGATGCGGGCAGCCCCCTGGTCGACGTTCAAGATGGAACCCGATTTCACCGTCAGATTGATCGTGCCGTCGAGGTTCCGCAGGCCCGGGCGATCGGCATCCTCACGCCAGTGCAGACCGACGTCCATTTTCAGATTCCCGCCCTGGACCAGGTTCTTCAGCCCCAAGGCATCCAAAGTCTGCTCCATGTCGCTGCTCTTGAGACTCAGGTTGTAATCCAGGGAATCGTGGCCGACCACTACATACCAGGTGCCACTGGAACGCATATGCATATCCGGGCGATCGATCCCCAGGCGCGCGATGCGCCACCCCAGCTCGTTGTGTACCGCGGACAGATCGAGGGTCCCCAGGTTGGTGCTGCCGTTGGTGAAGCGCTTGGCGCGCAGATTCAGCGACGGGAATGTACGCGGATCCACACCCTTCATCGGATCCTTGCCCACCTGCTTGGGTATCCGCAAGCTGTCCAGATCCATGGCAATGTGGGTTCCATTTTCCGTCGATTGCACGGCGACAGCGCCTTCAGCAGTGGTCCCGCCCACGCTCCCTACCCAGCCCCGGCCCTTACGGTTCAGACCCAGACTGAACTTGCCGAAAGCCCGTCCGAATGCGACCAGATCGTCGATATTGGCGCTCACCCGCGTAAGAAATTTCGGCGCTTCGCCACTCCCGGCGCGAATAAAACTGACCCATGGTTCTCCCCGAACCTTCGTGCCTCGCAACAAGACCTCCAGGCCCGGTCTTCCCGGCAACTGCGCATGGGTTGTCCCCAGCACCACCTGTCCACTGTCGAAATGCCATTCGCCGGCGTGCTGGCGAAAATCGAACAGACCGCCGATCCGGCTGCCGAGCTGCAGGCGCATCAGGTTTCGCACCCGGTCGCTGACCACGGTCTCCAGTACAGTATGCGGTTTATCCGTCACCAAGACATCGAAGGGGGCTGGCAGGGACGTGTGAATGCCCGCCAGGTTAGAGCGAATCTCGATGTTCGGCGATCCAGCGCGAAGACGTAAGATGCCGTTCCAGGTCGTCGAGCCAGAGATCAGTCGACCCAAGCCCTGGCCATAGGTCGCCGCCAGATCGACCGCGCGCACCGAGCCATGCGCACGGAAGATCGTCTCCTTGCCCCCGGGTCCGTCCACCGTCTTCGCACTAACCACGGTCGGCTGATTGAACATCCGGGCGGTCACTTCGCCGTCTTCGATCCCCGCATGGGAGAAGTGGATCGGCCCACGCATATCGGTGAGCCGGACACCGTCCACCGGAAGCTGCAACCCGCCTCCAAGAAAACGGTATTCCCCGCTGATGCGTGTCTCATACGTATCGTGCGGGATTTCAATGTGGAGATTCAGCGCCCCCATCCCGCTGCCAACCAGTCCCGGTGCGATCAGACGTGAGAACTTGAATCCATCCTTTGCCGGTGGCGCATGACGAAGTATGTCCATCGCGGTTTCCACCGACCCGGCGACACGCCCCGTAACGATGACTGGTTCCGCCTTGTCGCTGACGATGGCCTTGCGCGCAACAACGTCGCTAATCCGCAGACCGCGGACCGTACCATTGTCAGCGGTAATCAGCATTCCCGGTCCACGGAATGTCACGGTGGCATTGGCGCCTCGGATTGGCGGCCAGCCCTTGAGATAATCGAGCACCATGTTGTGCACCCGAGCCTGAACCTCAAACTTTCCCTCGCCATGCTTGAACGGATAGTCCCGGGTCGGTCCGTCATAGATCAGATGCCCACCGACCACTTCGCCCGAGACGATTGCCTGGTCCAGCCAGTCCAGAAGCTTCTTGTGCAACTTGTTTACCGGATAGTAACGAGATGCCTTCGACACATCCCCGCCAAAGAATGAGACCCGCATCGTCAGGTGGGGCGACTTTTCGTGATCGAATGGAATCTCCATTCGCACATCACCTTGCGCGACGGCATCCCCCGCCAGACGCAGGTCGCGCCCATTGATAGTCCAGTGATCGCTCTTCCGTTCCCAGCGGATTCTGCCCAGCACACGACGCAGGGGAATGGGTTGGCGGAACATCCAGGGCATGCGGAACGTGGCCAGGCCGGTATTCACCCGCAGTTCACCGTTCCGCTCCGTCGCCAGAAGGAAGGCACTGAATCCATTTACGCCGGGCAACTTCTTGTACGGCTCCAGATGAATCTCGTTCAGCCGTCCCTGTACCAGCCAGTGCGTAGCGACATTGGTACGTCGGTCGTATTGCACGATCAGGTTGTCGATGGCTCCTGCCGGGTGGATGTGCTGCACCCAATCCGACACCTCCTCGACCGTGCGCGGGCGCTTCGCGTACTTCGCGAGCCGACCTTTCCTTATCGAATGCGAGATTTCCCGGGCGGCGCCCGACTGCGTCGCGTATTTCGCCAGCTTGGCGAGATCAACACGTTGAATCTGCACCCGGGTCAAGACCGGGGAGTGATCGACGCGTATGTATCCCGCGTTCCATGGAGTTCCTTCCAGTCCGATCAGGGCGTGCTTGGCATCCAGCTGCCACGCATCGAGACGCCCACGCCACTGAATCCCGGCCCGCAGTCGATCAATCCGGATTTCGCGGCGGCCCTCTCCCAACCCCGGCAGGCGAAGATTCGTGGCATCGACCAGGCCCTGTGCCACACGGGGAATCCCACCGCTCCATTGCGTACGCATGCGCAAATCAAACTGGCCGCCGATATCCTTCGGAATCTCGGTCCGAACTACTGCGGGCAGGGCATCAAGGTTCAGGCCGATGGCATCGATGTTCACCCGTCCGCCCCAGTTCTTTCCGACCAGGGGATTGCCGTCGATGTCCACGTCCAACGCACATTTGCCGCACATACCCTCAGGAAACGCCGCAGTAAAAGTCAGGTGGTGTCGCTGACCGTGGTTCTCCAATGCCAGATTCACCTTGGTCAGGTACCGCACCCGGGTCTTGGCGGGCTCGCTGTCATCGACCCACTTCAACACCCCGTCCTCAATCGCCATGCGCCGCTGCGCGAACAGCCATGCCATGAAGACGCTGTCCTCTGCGCCCTCCTCACCCTTTTGCCCCGCCGGCTTCTTGACGCCAACGGGGCCGAAACCGGTGATGCGCAGCTGCCTGTCCCTGAGCCGCTCCAGCACGACCTGCGGATGGACCACGACCAGGCTGTGGATCGTGTACGTGCGCTGCAGTAACGGCAGCAGGGAGATGCTGACCCGGACCTCGTCAAGCCGGACGGATGGCTGGCTGGCGCCCGGGGCGAACACGCGCACCCCCTGTGCGCGCACCCCGGGAAAGATCCCGTCCCACCATGGCCCGATTTTCTCTATCTCGATCTTCTGGCCGGACAACTTCTCCAGCGTCTGCTCGATCGAGGCCTTGTTATCAAGCAGGGTCGGCAGATAGTAGCGGGCTGCGCCGTAGGCAATCCCTGCCACGACCGCCAGCACGGTCGCCGCGACCCAGGTCCAACGAATGGTGTGCCCGGCAATTCTCAGCAATATATGCTTCATGCGGCGATCTCGGGCAAATGATCGCCGTAGGGCAAGACCATCTTAGACGAGTACGACATCGAACTGTTCAGGGTTATAGATCGGCTCGACCTGCAAATTGATTGGCTTGCCGATGAACTCCTGCAATTTTCCCAGACCGGGCGATTCCTCATCCAGCAGCAGGTCAACGACTGACTGCGAAGCCAATACCAGGTACTGCTCCCCGCCAAACTGGCGCGCTTCGCGCAGGATTTCACGGAAGATTTCGTAGCAAACCGTCTGTGCGGTTTTCAGCATACCGCGCCCGGAGCAGACGGGACACGGTTCGCACAGAACATGTTCCAGGCTCTCGCGCGTGCGCTTGCGCGTCAGCTCCAGCAGACCCAGCGGCGACAGATGGGTAATGTGAATCTTGCTGCGGTCCCGGGCAATGGCCTTTTCCAGCGCACGAATCACCATGCGCCGGTGATCCTCGTCGGCCATATCAATGAAATCGACGATGATGATTCCGCCCAGGTTGCGTAGCCGCAACTGCCGTGCGATCGCCTGCGCGGCCTCCAGGTTGGTTTTCAAAAGCGTCTCTTCGAGGTTCTTGCGCCCGACGTAGGCCCCGGTGTTCACATCGATGGTGGTCATGGCCTCTGTCTGATCGATGATCAGATAGCCCCCGGACTTCAGAGGGACCTTACGCTCAAGCGCCTTCTGAATCTCATCCTCCACGGAATACAGATCGAAGATCGGCCGTTCACCTGGATAGTACTGGATACGCCCGGATACCTCGGGAATGAACTCGGCGACAAACTCCTGCGCCTTCTGGTAGGTCTCGCGGGAATCGATGCGAACCTCCTCGATCTGACCGCTAATGAGGTCGCGCATTGCGCGTAGTGCGAGCGGCAGGTCTTCATGCACCAACGCCGGCGCGACAGGAGTCCGGGCCGATTCCTCGATCGATGTCCACACGCGCGACAGATAGCGAATGTCCGCCTTCAGTTCATCCTCCGTCGCGGTCTCCGCCATGGTGCGCAGGATGTATCCACCGCTGACCTCGTCGCCCAGCATGGAGCGCATGATCTCACGCAGGTGCTCGCGCGTGGCATCGTCCTCGATACGCTGTGATACACCGATACGGCTGGAAGACGGTAGATAGACGAGGTAGCGCGCCGGCAGCGCCAGGTACATGCTCAGCCGGGCGCCCTTAGAGCCTAGGGGATCCTTGGCTACCTGCACCAGGATCTCCTGGCCTTCGTGCAGCAGACTGTTGATCGGCGGTGCCTCGCCGACGCCGGTGCGGGTGCCGTTTTCCACCAGTACGTCGGCAGCATGCAGGAAGGCGGTACGTTCCAGGCCGATGTCCACGAAGGCCGCCTGCATTCCCGGAAGGATGCGTACGACCTTGCCCTTGTAGATATTGCCGACGATCCCGCGACTGCGGGTACGCTCGATGTGCACCTCCTGCAGCACCCCATTCTCCACCACGGCGACGCGGGTTTCCTGTGGCGTTACATTGATCAGAATCTCCTCACTCACTCATTGCACTCCGCGCCCTGTTCATTAGAGATACGAACTCATACAGAGGCAGTCCGACGACGCCACTGTAGCTGCCTTCGATATGGTGGACGAAGGCGCCGGCCAGGCCCTGTATGCCGTAGGCACCTGCCTTGCCGGCCGCCTCGCCGCTGTCCCAGTACTGTTGGATATCCCGTGGACTCAACGGAGCCACATCGACCGTGCTGCGACTGACGACGTCATAAACGCCTGCGTCGGCGGCGATGGCAATTCCCGTCAACACCTGATGGCGTTTTCCGGCCAGTCGCGCGAGCATTTCCATTCCCTCGGTGCGATTTGCGGGCTTTCCCAGGATTTCGCCGCCGAGCACGACGCAGGTATCGGCACCCAGGACCGGTGCCAAGTCGAGACTGTCAGAACGAACCCGTTCCAGACCCGAATGGGCCTTTTCCCGCGCCAGACGAGTAACCATCTGTTCCGGTGTTTCCTCCGGAAGCCGTGCCTCGTCCACCTGGGCCTCCACCACGCGGAATTCGACGCCAATCTGGCGCAACAATTCCCTGCGCCGGGGAGATTGCGATGCAAGATAGATGAAGTGCCCGCGAGTCGGCGCCAGGGCCGCGAGAAAATCCGTCACTTCTTCCCCCCGAGGCTTCATTTCGGTTCTCCCCATAACATTATAATCGGCCCTACCACCCCCGGCGCTCAGCCCTGCTCGCCGCGATGGTATGGCCGATTGGCGGTGATGCTCCAGGCACGAAACAGCTGTTCCGCCAACACCACGCGCACGACCGGATGCGCCAGCGTCAGGGGGGACAGGGACCAAAGGAGATCGGCGCGCTGAAGACAGTCCCGGGAGAGCCCTTCGGGTCCGCCGATCAACAGTGCCACGTCGCGGCCACCGTCGAGCCAGTCATTCAGCGCCGCGGCCATTCCTTCACTGTCGACCGGCCGGCCGGTCCGTTCCAGGGCAATGACACGACAATCCTTGGGCAGAGCGGCAAGAATGCGCTCCCCTTCCTCGTGCAAGACCCGCGCGATGTCGGCACCCTTGCCGCGCCGGCGGGAAGGGATCTCCCGCAACTTCCAACGCAGGTGGGGCGGCATCCGGCGGCGATACTCTTCCTCCGCCGCCTGCACCCACGCGGGCATGCGTGTACCGACGGCGATAAGATGCACCTGCACGGGAACGGAAGTCCGCGATTCAGCCCGATTCGCTCGCGCTCGCCTCTGCCCCGGCGGCATGCGACCAAAGCTTCTCGAGCTGATAGTGCTCACGTGTCTCCGGCAACATGACATGCACCAGGGCGTCCCCGAAATCGATCAGTACCCACTCGCCGACATCCCGGCCTTCGACACCCAGGGCACGGACTCCGCGTTGGCGCATGGTATCAATCAGCCGGTCGGCGACGGCGGAAACGTGCCGACTCGAGGTCCCGCTGGCGATGATCATGTCGTCAGTGATACTGGTCGCGCCCCGGACATCGATCACGCGCACGTCACGCGCCTTGGCATCGTCGAGCACCTCTACAAGTTGCTGGGCAAGAGTCTTATCTGGCATTGCGTCTATCGTCCTGATCCTGATACAGGTTATGTTCGTGGATGTAGTGCAGTACCGCCTGCGGCAGTCGACCGGATACATCGGCACCTTGCGCCAGATCCCGGCGCAGACCGGTGGCGGAGATCTCCTGCGGGGTGACCGCAAGAAAATGCACCTTTCCTGCAGCCGACTGGTGCAGTTCCTCCGCTCGCGCACTCACCCGTGCACTGCACCATTCGGGAACGACCGGCCGCCAACCCGGTCGCTGCAGCACCACCAGATGCGCGAGTTCCGGCAGCTGTTGCCATTGGTGCCAGGTGTTGATGCCATCAAAGGCGTCAGTGCCCAGGAGCAGACACAGGGGCGCATCGTCACCCAGCTGTGCGCGATAGGACTCCAGGGTGCGCACCGTGTAGGAAATTCCGCCGGCGCGAATCTCGCGATCATCCACCTCCAGCTCGGGAAATTCCTCCAGGGCCAGTCGCGCCATTGCCAGGCGCTGCCGGGCGTTCGCCATCGGATCGCGGCGATGGGGCGGATGGGCTGCAGGCACGAGATACAAGGCATCCAGGCTCAGAGCTGCCCGCGCCTCACGTGCCGGGCGAAGATGGCCATAGTGAATGGGATCAAACGTACCACCGAAAATACCAAGCAAGTTCATCGAAACGATGTGGCGCCCGGGACCGCCATGGCCCGTTGCTGGCGCGATTCAGGTGCGAACCTGCCCATCGCCAAGCACAACGAACTTCTGCGAGGTGAGGCCCTCGAGACCGACCGGACCGCGTACATGAATCTTGTCGGTACTGATACCGATCTCCGCGCCCAGACCGTACTCATAACCGTCGGCAAAACGGGTCGACGCGTTCACCATCACCGAACTCGAATCCACTTCCTGCAGGAAACGCCGCGCAAGGGTCCAGTCCTCGGTCATGATGGAATCCGTATGGCCCGAGCCGTGCTTGCGGATATGTTCCAGCGCGGCATCGAATCCGTCGATGATGCGGATCGACAGAATGGGCGCGAGATACTCCGTATCCCAGTCTTCTTCGCTTGCCGCGACGATGCCCGAAAGGATCTTGCGCGTGCGTTCGCACCCGCGCAGCTCTACGCCCTCTTTCGCATACATCTCGCCGAGACGCGGCAGCACCTGCTCGGCGATGGAGCCGTCTACCAGCAGCGTCTCCATGGTATTGCAGGTTCCATAGCGCTGGGTCTTGGCATTGAAGGCGACAGCGATACTCTTTTCCACGTCGGCACTAGCGTCGATATATACGTGACACACGCCGTGCAGGTGCTTGATCACCGGTACCAGAGCCTCGCTGCTGACGCGCTCGATCAAACTCTTGCCGCCGCGCGGCACGATGACGTCGACATGGTCTTTCATGCGAATCAACTCACCGACGGCGGCGCGGTCAGTGGTGTCCACCACCTGTACGCCGTCGGTGGGCAGACCTGCGGCCGCAAGACCCTTGTGGATACAGGCGGCAATGGCGCGGTTGGAGTGAATCGCTTCCGAGCCACCGCGCAGGATGGCCGCATTGCCCGACTTCAGGCATAGGGCGGCGGCATCCGCGGTCACGTTCGGACGAGACTCGTAGATGATGCCAATCACACCCAGGGGCACACGCATCTTGCCGACCTGAATCCCGCTCGGCCGGTATTTGAGATCGCTGATCTCGCCCACGGGATCTCCCAGGGCAGCGACCTGGCGCAAACCGTCGACCATGGCGTCGACGCGCGCGTCGTTCAGTTCCAGGCGGTCGAGCAAGGCCGAATCCAGGCGATCCGTGGAGCCTGCCTGCATATCCAGACGGTTGGCGGCCAGCACTTCGGCGCGCCCGGCAAGAATGGCGTCGGCGATGGCATGCAGTGCGGCGTTCTTGTCGGAAGTGCGGGCGCGCGCAAGCTCTCGCGCAGCAGCGCGGGCACGCACGCCCACCGCATCCATGTACGCCTTTACGTCACCGACCGGTGACTTCATTGCCGTGTTTCCACTCATGTCCCAATCCAGTAAATCGAAATCCGGTGCGGATTACCAGCGGACCCCGCAAAACGTAAGACCCAGGGCCTGCAGGGCCTGCCAGGGATCACCCGGCTCCCGCCCCTTGACCACTCGGTCGGCACGGGCAGCGCCCTGCAACAGGCTGAGCCAACGCCCGGCGGGGAGACGCTTGAGCGCCCTGCGCACCAGGGCCTGTCGTCGCGGCCAGATGCCGTGCGACCGGAACACCTTGTCTTCCGGTTCGCCGCGGGCCAATTGCCCGGATAGCTGTGCCAGGGTGCGCGCTTCGCGCGCCAGGGCCCAGAGTACCAGGACTGCCGCCACCCCTTCGGCTCGCAAGCCCGTCAGAATCCGCACGACGGCGGCACCATCCCCCTGCAAACAGGCGTCCACAAGGCGAAAAACATCGAAACGGGCATTGTCCCCGAGATCGCCCTCGATGTCATCCGCGGCAATGGTGCCATCGGGATAGAGCAAGGCCAGCTTTTCGACCTCCTGAGCCAGGGCCAACAGATTACCTTCGTAACGGTAGGCCAACAGTGCCGCCACATCGGCATTGGCGCGCAGGCCGTGGGCCTGCAGGCGGGCCGCGGCCCACGAAGGCAGTTCCCGCGGCTCGGGGGCATAAATGGGAATCACGACCCCCGCGGCATCGATCGCCTTGACCCATTTCGCGTTCTGGCCTTGCTTATCCAGCCGGCTGCTCCACACCAGGAGCACCGTGTCCTCGGGTGGGCGCTCGCACCATTCGATCAGGACGCGACTGCCGCTCTCGCCCGGCTTGCCCTTGGGCAGACGAAGTTCGAGCAGGCGCCGCTCGGCGAACAGCGAAAGGGCCTGGGAATAAGCGCTGACCGTATTCCAGTCGAAACCGGTTTCCACGGTCAGCAACTGACGTTCCTCATAGCCGTCCGCGCGGGCACGCTTGCGCACCGCTTCGCAGGCCTCGTCCGCCAACAAGGGTTCGTCGCCGTGAATCAGGTATACCGAGGCCAGACCCTTGGTTAACTGCCCCGCGAGCCGATCGGCATACACGCGCATCAGGGGGCCTTCTTCGGGTATTGCGCGGCGACGCGCGCGAGCAATTGGCGCGTGGCATCCCGCACCATGTCCTGGCGCAATCGCTGCTGCTCATCGTCCATAGCCAGCACCTGGGTACTGTCGTAGGAGAAATTGCGTTGCAGCAGCACGACGGTCTTCGGCACAAGTACCTTGCCGGATGCATCCTCGACCTGCATTTCAATCCGAAGGCGCAGCAGATATTCCGAGGCCTTGCCGAACACGGTCAGCGCCAGGGTGCGGCGTTCGAAACGCTCGCTGACAAGTCTGAGTACAGGCGCGCTCTGGGTATCGACGACTTCCACCGAGTACCGTGTGCGGAGGCGTCGCCCCAGCTCATCGCGCAGGTCCTCGGTCCCGCGCGCGCCCAAAATGCGCACCGGATTAAGCGCTGCCGGCCACGGCACCCGATCCCCGGCGCCGCGCAGATGAAAACCGCACCCGGAGACAGTGAGCGCCATCAGCGCCGCCGCGATTACGCGGCTGCAATTTTTATTGCGCCACCACATTGACCAGTTTGCCCGGAACGACAATTACCTTGCGCACCGTCTTGCCGTCGATATGACGGGCGACGTTTTCGCTGGCCAGGGCGATGCCTTCCACCTTCGCCTTGTCCGCCTGCGCCGGCACCATGATCTTGTCACGCAGCTTGCCGTTGACCTGCACCACGAGTTCGATCTCATCCTGCGCCAGCGCTCCCTCGTCCACCTCCGGCCAGGGCGCGTCGATGATATCGCCTTCGAAACCCAGTTCGCGCCAGAGCGCATGGCCGACATGGGG
>Ga0316575_10000371_pt1 | contig 12781 bp, 9 predicted proteins | sample J5NA_FD_203072 | JGI IMG/M metagenome (GOLD analysis project Ga0316575, IMG submission 203072) | Rhizosphere microbial communities from salt marsh grasses in Alabama, United States - J5-7_050615r2r3 | ecosystem: Host-associated > Plants > Roots > Rhizosphere | place: USA: Alabama | collected...
GCCCGACGTGAGGTCTGGGACGTGGTGCGTGAGGAGGCGGAGCGAGGTGCGTGCGTCGTCGTGACGACCCACTCCTTCGAGGAGGCGGACCGGGTCGCCGGCCGGGTCGTCATCATGGCGGCGGGGCGGGTCGTGGCCGACGGCGGCCTCGACGAGGTCCGCGGTGGCCGTTCGCTCGAGGACGTGTACTTCTCCCTCACCGGAGGAGCGCACCGGTGACCCTGACCTCCGCCCCGGCGCCGGCACCACCCGCCCGCCGCGTGGCCGCGCAGGCCCGCTTCGAGACCCGGACGCTGCTCTCGAACGGCGAGCAGCTGCTGGTCTCCGTCGTGCTGCCTGCGATGGCGCTCGTGGGACTGGCCCTGACGTCCGTGCCCGACCTCGGGCCGGGTCGACGCGTCGACGTGGCGGCAGCAGGGGCGCTCGCCCTGGCCGTCGTCTCCACCGCGTTCACCGGACAGGCGATCGCGACCGGCTTCGACCGCAGGGCCGGGGTGCTGCGGCTGCTCGGCACCACGCCGCTCGGTCGAGGCGGTCTGCTCGCCGGCAAGACGCTCGCCGTCCTCGCCGTGCTGGGGGTCCAGGTCGTCGTGCTCGGGTCGCTCGCCCTCGTCCTGGGCTGGCGGCCGGTGGCGGCCGGGCTGCTGCCTGCCCTGCTGAGCCTGCTGCTCGGATCGGGGGCCTTCGTCGCCCTGGCCCTGCTGCTCGCCGGGACGGTGCGGGCCGAGGCCGTGCTCGCTATCGCCAACCTCGTCTGGGTACTTCTCCTCGGGCTCGGTCTGCTGATCCCCACCTCGCAGCTCCCGGAGCCGCTCGCCGTCCTCGCGCGGGTGCTACCGAGCGGTGCCCTGGGGGACGCCCTTCGAGCCGCACTCGGCACCGGCGCGTGGCCCTGGAGCCAGTGGGCCGTGCTCGCGGCGTGGGGCGTCGCGGCCGGCCTGGCCGCGAGCCGCTGGTTCCGCTGGTCCGACTGACTCGGCCCCGTACAGCCGACGTACCCTGGGTCCCGTGACGACGACGAGCCCGCGCGCCTCCTCGACGCCGGCGCCGCCGCGACGCAGCCGATGGCTCTCCCCCGTGCTCCTCGCGAACCTCGTCGCGCAGGTCGGCATCGTCGTCACGGGGGGCCTGGTGCGCCTCACCGGCAGCGGTCTCGGCTGCCCGACCTGGCCCGAGTGCGTCGACGGCTCGATCGCGCCGACCGTCGAGCAGGCGGAGGGCTTCCACAAGTACATCGAGTTCGGCAACCGCATGCTCACCGGGGTGCTCCTCGTCGTCGCGCTCGCCAGCGTCGTCCTGGTGTGGCGGGCCGCCCCACGGCGGGCGATGAAGACGGCCGCCGTGGCGGTCCTCGGCGGTGTGGTCGTGCAGGCGGTCCTCGGCGGCATCACCGTACTCCGGGGCCTCGACCCGGTGACCGTGTCGGCCCACTTCCTCGTCTCGATGGCGCTCATCGCGGCGGCGTCGTACCTGTGGTTCGCCCGCGGGGAGACCGGCGCCCGCCCACGCGCCCTCGTCCCTCCGCTCGTCTCACGGCTCGCGTGGGTCACGTGCGGCGTCGGTGGGCTCGTGCTCCTCCTCGGCACGGTCGTCACCGGCTCGGGCCCCCACTCCGGCGACGCCGACGAGCCGGCGCGCTACGGCTTCGACCCGCGGACCGTCGCATGGCTGCACGCGGACGTCGTGATGCTCTTCCTCGGTCTCGTCGTCGCCACCTGGCTCGCAGCTCGACTGGTCTCGGCCGGCACGCGGACCCCGCGGGCATGGCTCGTGGTCCTCGGCGTCAGCCTGGCCCAGGGACTCGTGGGCTACGTCCAGTACTTCACCGGACTCCCCGAGGCCGTGGTGCTGGCCCACATGCTCGGAGCCTCGTTGCTCGTCGTGGCGCTGACCCACGGGGTGCTATCCCTCCGCGAGCGCTAGCCACGGACGGTTGTCGGCGCGGGGTCCGGGCCCCGCCGCGGGTCACTGCGGTAGCAGGCCCCGGGTTCGGGCGACGGCCACCGCCTCGCCGCGCGAGCCGACCCCCAGCTTGGCGAGAATGTTCGACACGTGGACACTCGCGGTCTTCGTGCTGATGAACAGCGCCTTCCCGATCTCGCCGTTGGACCGGCCCGCCGCGAGGAGCGCGAGCACCTCCGCCTCGCGCGGCGTCAGACCGTCGGCCGGTGACCGGCCCGCGGCCGGCCGGAGGTCGGGCAGCAGGGCGGCCGCGCGCAGCTCCCGGGCCACCCCGCGGGCGACGGAGATCGCCTCGGCGGCTGCCGGGTCGCCCGCCGCGCCGAGCACCTCACCGAGTCGTGCCCACGCGCGCGCGGACTCGTACCGGTCGCCGCGCTGCTCGGACAGCCGCACCGCCTCCCGCCAGGCGTCCGCCAGGGAGTCGACGTCGACCTCCTCACCGGCGCACCAGCGCACCCGCAGGTGCTCGGCGGCCGCTCGGGCCAGCCACATCCGCGCCTCCAGCGTGGGGGCCGGGAGGGTCGACGTCGCACCCCACACCGCCCCGGCGGCGGCGTGCAGCCGGTCCACCTCCGCGAGCCACCTCGTCCGGTCGGCACCCGCCCCGGACCGCACCGCGGTCCCCAGGTGATCCAGGGCGAGGGCCGCGAGACGCACCTCCACCATCGCACGCGGGAGCTCCCAGGCCTCCCGGACGAACTCGACGACCTCGTCGTGCACCTCGAGCATCCGCTCGACGTCCCCGCGGCGGCCCAGGACGTCGAGCGCCGCGGCGCCCGTCTGGACTGCGATGCGGGTGTCCTCGCGCCAGTGGGGACGGGCCTCGTAGAGCGCCGCCTCGGGGTCCAGCTCGTCGCGGGCGGCCCGGACGTACGCCACGGCGGCCTCGATGCTCGCCACGCCGGCATCCGGCAGGACGGCGCGTGCGGATGCGGCGAGCTCGACGGCGTGGTCCCACTCCCCCAGCTCGTACGCGACCGTCACCGCCATTGCCACCGAGTCGACCGCGTACACCGACGACCCGAGGCCGGCCCGGCGGGCCTCCTCTGCCGTGCGCTCGAAGCCGGTGAGCGCCCGGGGGAGGTCGGACTGCCGGTAGTGGATCGCGGCGAGGATGTGCATCGCCCGAAGGAGTGCGAAGTCGGGGGCAGCGGTCCAGCCGGCGACCAGCTGCTCGAGTCGGCGGATCGAGGCGTCGGCGTCACCGGCGAGCCCTCCGAGCCACGCGAGGATGGACTCGAGGTCGGCACGGTCGACGTCGAGCTCGTGCTCGACCGCCAGCGCCATCGCCTCGTCGGCGACCGCCACCGCCTCGTCCCCCCGCTTGGCATCCATGAGGGCCTCGGCCCGGCGCGCGAGCACGGTGACGCGCAGCGGCACCGGAGCGGCCTCGTCGATGAGGGCGAGCGCCTGGCCGGTGAGGGCCACCAGGTCCACACGCTCCTCGGTGAGCCGGGCGGAGAAGGCGAGGGCTCCGAGCAGCTCAGCCCGTTCGTACGCCCCGTCGACTCCCTCGTCGAGTCGGCGACGCAGGAGCGCCATGGCCCGCGTCGCCCGGCCCGCGGCGTCGGCGGCGGCCGCGGCACGCAGGGTCACCGACCGGCCGACGCCGGGGTTGACGTCCAACAGGGTCAATGCGGTCTCGTAGTGGGTCAGCGCTTCGGCCGGGCCCCCCATCCGGCGCGCGTCGTCGCCGGCCCGGAGCGACGCCTCGAGGGCCGCGGCACGGTCCCCGGAGGCCAGGGCGTGGCGCGCGCGGTCGGCGGGCGTGCCCAGACCGGGGTCCTCGCGCAGGGCGTCCGCGCAGGCGCGGTGCAGCTCGAGGCGCTCGGTCGGAAGGAGGTCGTCGATGACCGCCTCGGCGAGGAGGGCGTGGCGGAAGTCGTAGCCGTCGCCGCGCGGCTCGAGGACGTGGTGGTCCACCGCCGACCGGAGGGCGTTCCGCAGCGTCACCGCGTCGACGCCGGCGACCCGTTCGAGGAGGCCGTGCGGGACGCGGCGTCCGATGACCGCGGCGACGCGCACGACCGCCTGGGCGTCGTTGTCGAGCTGGTCGACCCGTCCGAGCAGGAGCCGGGCGACGTCACCACCCTCGGGCCCCAGCCGGCCGCCGCCGCAGGCGGCGAGCTCTTCGGCCAGGAAGGCGTTGCCTTCCGCGCGGCGGACGACCTCGTCCACGACCTCGGTCCGCAGCTCGCCGTCGACGCGGTGGACGATCTGCCGGACGTCGGGGGCAGGCAACGGACCGAGGTCCACCCGGAGGAGCCCCGGCAGCCGGGACCAGAGGGCGAGCGAGGGCGCGAGGGGGTGCCGTCGGTGCACGTCGTCGCTTCGGTACGTGGCCAGGACGGATACGCCGTCGGGCGCACCCCGCGTGAAGAGGACGGTGAGGAGCTCGCGACTGGACTCGTCGGCCCAGTGCACGTCCTCGACGACGAGAAGGACGGGGCCTCGGCGACCGAGGTCGGCCAGCGCCCCGTGAACGGCCTCGACGACGTCACCGGGCGCGGTGTCGACGCGGTTCCCGGACGCCAGGCGGGGAACGAGCGACCTGAGGGCCGGCCGGGCGGCCACGACGGCCTCGAGCATGTCCGGGTCCGAGGTGTCGAGGCCCGAGGCGATCTCGACGAAGGGCAGGTACGGCAGGCTCACGCCCGCCTCCCCGACGCAGTGCCCGACGAGGACCCGGCGTGGGCCGGCCGCCCGCACGACCTGCCCGACGAGGGCGGTCTTGCCGATGCCGGCGTCACCCCCGACGAGAACGGCGCCGCCGCCCCCGGCGTCCCACTCGAGGCCCGCGAGGACGCGGGCGAGCTCGACGCCTCGCCCGACGAGCTCAGGAGCAGTGCGAGAGGCCACGACCTCGATCATGGCACCGGCCGCCGTCACGAGTGGCGGGGACGTCCAGTGGCGAGAGCCGCTCGGGTCGGCGTGCCGTAGTGACGGCGCTCGGTCAGCCAGTGGCGCAGGCGTCGGCGCAGGTCCGGCCAGGATGCTGTCCGGTGCCCCCGGCCGACGCGGTAGCGCTCGAGCCGGTAGTCGACCTCGGCCTTGACGAACAGCGGGTCGGCGTAGAGGTTGCTCATGGTGTGCTCCTTGACCTGGAGCCGGTGGCCGGGTGCCACCGACACCATCAACGGTCGCCGGATGAGGCACCGGACCACATCGGGATCCCTCCTCATCTCTGCGGCGGGGTACCGAACTGAGGTACCTCAGTCCCACCCGGACTCGAGGTGCCGACGACGTCGCCCCCCGCCCATCGACGCTCGGGTCCGGTTCGCTCGTGCTGGGACCGGGCGGTGGCGAGGCTCGTGACGTGGTCGCAGTACCGGGAGACGATCGGGGACCGCTCCGGACTCTCCGCCGGGCTCGCCGACCGTTACCCGGTCGAGCGCGCCCTGTACCCGGGGAGCTGCGTGGACCTGTCCCCGTCGACGGCCTTCCGCTCCGTGACCTACGTCGACACCGACGCCCTGGCGGCCCGGTCCTTCGCCGACACCGACCTGGTGCGAACCGAGCCGGCCGGCCGGACCCGTCCCGGTGCCGGCGCGGCCGTGCGGTTCGTCGCCGCGGACTACAGGCACCCTTTGGACGTGCCCGACCACAGCGTGGACCTGCTCATCTCCCTCTCCACCGGACCCATGTGGGAGAGCGCACGCCGCTACCTGCGTGACGGTGGCTGGCTGCTCGCGAACACCAGTCACGGCGATGCGGCCCTCGCTGCACTGGACCGGTCGCTGCGGCTCGCTGCCGTCGTCCATCACCGGGGCGGGCGCTGCCGCGTGTCGTCCGACGGGCTCGACGACTACCTCGTCCCGAGCGACCGAAGACGGCCGATGCCGCCCGGATCCGCTCCACGGGGCGCGGCATCGCCTACAAAGGGAGCGTTCGCCTACCTGTTCCAACGCGCCTGACCCGACCACCGGCCCGGGACGGCGGGCGGACGCGGTCCGACGAGGGCGGGGAACGTCATCGCACCGGAAGCCCCGAGGTCGCCCCCGAAGGGTTCCCACTCGACCCGGGGGGTTCAGGCAGCGGGCGGGAAACCTGGGGGCGATCAGGGCAGGGGCACGTGCACAAGAGGGTCGGCGGCGACGGCGAGGAACACGACGGTCACGTAGGTGATCGAGTAGTGGAACAGCCGCATCGGCTTCAGTGCGGTTCCCGTGCGGCCCTGACGCGCCGCGGCGAGCAGGCGGTGCGCCTCGACGAGGAACACCGCGCCGGCGGCCGCGGCGGTCACGGTGTAGACCCACCCCATGCTCGCCACCGGGACGAGCACGAGCGAGGTCGCGACCATGACCCACGAGTACGCGACGATCTGGCGACCGACGGCGACCGGGCCGTGCCGCACCGGGAGCATCGGCACCTCCGCCGAGGCGTAGTCGTCCCGGAACGCCATCGAGAGCGGCCAGTAGTGCGGGGGGGTCCAGAAGAAGATGACGAGGAACAGGACGACGGCCGGCCACGCCAGGGTGCCCGTGACGGCGGACCAGCCGATCAACGCCGGCATGCAGCCGGCCACCCCGCCCCACACGATGTTCTGCGCCGTGCGGCGCTTCAGCAGCATGGTGTACCCGACGGCGTAGAGCACGATCGCCACCAGTGACAGGACGGCCGACACGACGTTGACCACGAGGGCGAACCACACCGTGGACACGACGGTGAGGACCGCCGCGAAGACGAGCGCCTCGCGCGGGGCGATCTCGCCCGTGACCATCGGCCGGTTGCTCGTGCGGTGCATCAGCCGGTCGATGTCGCGGTCGTAGACCGAGTTGAAGGTGTTGGCGGCGCCCGCGCTCAACGTCCCCCCGAGCAGGGTCGCGACGACGAGCCACAGCGACGGAACGCCACCCTGGGCGAGGAACATCACCGGCACGGTGGTGACGAGCAGGAGCTCGATGATCCGCGGCTTGGTCAGTGCCACATAGCTCGACACCCGGCGTCGCAGGGTGCGCGACGGCACCGTCGACGGGGTCGTCAGGGGTGTGGAGGCCACGGTGTCCTTCGGGTAGGACGTCATCGATGCCCGCAGATTCTAGCCGTCATCCGAGATCCGTCCCCAACCGCACCGGGTCCTTCCGGTCTAGGGTGGGACGGCAGCAACGTCACAGTGCCCTCGTCACCTGTGGCGACGTCTCGAACGTCCCCGCCAGAGAGGTAACCCGTTGAGCCCGTCACGAACCCGCACCGCCTCCCCGATCGCCGGGAGGTCCGAGGACATCAGTCGCCCGGTCGCCAAGAAGGCCAAGTGGACCGACCTCGACGTCCGCGCCGTCGACACCGCCCGGGTCCTCGCCGCCGACGCGGTGCAGAAAGTGGGGAACGGCCACCCCGGCACGGCGATGAGCCTGGCCCCGATCGCCTACCTGCTGTACCAGCAGGTGATGCGGCACGACCCCTCGGACGCGCACTGGCTGGGCCGGGACCGCTTCGTGCTGTCCTGCGGCCACTCCTCCCTGACGCAGTACATCCAGCTCTTCCTCTCCGGGTACGGGCTGGAGCTGAAGGACCTGAAGTCACTGCGTACCTGGGGCTCCCTGACCCCAGGGCACCCCGAGGTCCACCACACGACGGGCATCGAGATCACCACCGGGCCGCTCGGCTCCGGGCTCGCCTCCGCCGTGGGGATGGCGATGGCGCAGCGACGTCAGCGCGGGCTGCTCGACCCCGACGCCAAGGCCGGCGAGAGCCCGTTCGACCACCACGTGTGGGTGCTCGCGTCCGACGGGGACCTCATGGAAGGCGTCGCGTCGGAGGCCTGCTCGCTCGCGGGGCACCAGGAGCTGTCCAACCTCACCGTCGTCTACGACGCCAACCAGATCTCGATCGAGGACGACACCGACATCTCGTTCAGCGAGGACGTCGGAAAGCGCTTCGAGGCCTACGGGTGGGACGTCGTCGAGGTGGACTGGCGGAAGAGCGACGACCCCAAGGGCACCGACACCTACACCGAGGACGTCGACGCCGTCCTCGCTGCGCTGGACGCGGCCCGCCGCAACCGGCGTCGGCCCACTCTCGTCATCGTGCGCACGGTCATCGCCTGGCCGGCGCCGTCGGCCCGTGGCACCGGCGCTGCGCACGGCTCCGCCCTGGGCGCGGACGAGGTCGCGGCCACCAAGGAGATCCTCGGTTTCGACCCGGGCAAGACCTTCGAGGTGGACCGTGCCGTCCTCACCCACGCCCGCGAGGTGAAGAAGCGCGGCAAGGCCGCTCACCGTGAGTGGGACAAGGGCTACAAGGCCTGGCGCAAGGCCAACCCCGAGGGGGCGGAGCTGCTCGACCGACTCGTCGAGGGGACGCTGCCGTCGGGCTTCGCCAAGGCGCTGCCCACGTTCGAGGCCGACGAGAAGGGCCTCGCCACCCGCGCTGCCTCCGGACAGGTGCTCGGGGCGCTCGCCGACGTCCTCCCCGAGCTGTGGGGTGGCTCGGCCGACCTCGCCGGGTCGAACAACACGACGATGAAGGGCCAGCCGTCGTTCATCCCCACGGGCAAGCAGACCGAGGAGTTCAAGGGCGGGCCCTACGGCCGCACGCTGCACTTCGGCATCCGTGAGAACGCCATGGGCATGACCATGAACGGCATCGCCCTCGAAGGTCTCACCCGGCCGTACGGCGGGACCTTCCTCGTCTTCTCCGACTACATGCGCCCGGCGGTGCGGCTCGCAGCACTGCAGCAGCTGCCGGTGACCTTCGTCTGGACCCACGACTCGATCGGGCTCGGGGAGGACGGGCCCACCCATCAGCCGGTGGAGCACCTCGCGTCGCTCCGGGCGATGCCCCAGCTCGATGTCGTCCGTCCCGCGGACGCCAACGAGACGGCCGAGGCGTGGGCCGAGGTCCTTCGCCGCCGCCGGCCGGCCGCCCTGGCCCTGTCGAGGCAGGCGCTGCCGACGCTGGACCGGAGCACGTACGCCCGCGCCAGCGGGGTCCGCAAGGGTGGCTACGTCCTCGTCGACGGAGGAAAGGACGGCACGGAGGCTCCGGACGTCGTCATCATCGCCACCGGCTCCGAGGTCTCGATCGCGCTCGCGGCCCGCACCAAGCTCGAGCGGGGAGGAACCCGGACGCGGGTCGTCTCGATGCCGTGCCGGGAGTGGTTCGAGGAGCAGCCCCGCTCCTACCAGAACACCGTGCTGCCCCCGGAGGTCAAGGCGCGCGTCAGCGTCGAGGCGGGCGTCGCCATGGGATGGCACGACCTCGTCGGAGACTCCGGCCGCTCGGTGAGCCTCGAGCACTTCGGTGCCTCCGCCGACGGCGCCCTGCTCTTCGAACAGTTCGGCTTCACACCGGAGGCGGTCGTCAAGGCCGCGAAGGACTCGCTCAAGGCGGTGCGCGCATCCGGCGTGCCCGCTGTCACCGACACCGCGCCGCGCGCCAAGGCATCCCGTGCCAAGGGCGACACCACAGCGCCGAGCCGCAAGGCGTCGGCGGGGAAGTGAGAGTCGTATGACCGTGCCCCAGCCCCTCCAGGACCTCGCCGCGAACGACGTGTCCGTCTGGCTCGACGACCTGTCCCGCGACCGCATCCGGTCGGGCAACCTCGCCGAGCTCATCGACTCGATGGGGGTCGTCGGAGTCACGACCAACCCGTCGATCTTCCAGAAGGCCCTCGCCGAGGGTGACGCCTACGACGGCCAGGTCGACGAGCTGGCCTCAGCGGACGCGTCCGTCGACGACGCCGTGTTCGCCCTCACCACCGCGGACGTGCGCGACGCGTGCGACGTGCTGCGCCCCGTCCACGACCGCACCGCCGGCAAGGACGGCCGGGTCTCCATCGAGGTCGACCCACGCCTGGCCCACGACACCGCGCGCACGGTCGAGCAGGCGAAGGCCCTCGCCGCGGCCGTGGACCGCCCCAACCTGTTTATCAAGATCCCGGCCACGGTCGAGGGTCTGCCGGCGATCTCCGAGGTGCTCGCGGAGGGGATCTCGGTCAACGTCACCCTGATCTTCTCCCTGGACCGGTACCGAGGGGTCATGAACGCGTTCCTCACCGGCCTGGAGCAGGCGCGTGAGCACGGTCGCGACCTCTCCGGCATCCGGTCGGTCGCCTCGTTCTTCGTCTCCAGGGTCGATACCGAGGTCGACCACCGGCTCGACGCGATCGGCTCCGACGAGGCGAACGCCCTCAAGGGACGCGCCGGGATCGCCAACGCCCGGCTCGCCTACCAGGCGTACGAGGAGGTCTTCGCCACCCCACGCTGGCAGAACCTGGCGGCGGCCGGGGCCCACCGTCAGCGCCCGTTGTGGGCCTCCACCGGAGTGAAGGACCCCTCCTACCCCGACACCATGTACGTCACCGAGCTCGTCGCCCCCGACACCGTGAACACGATGCCGGAGAACACGCTCGACGCGGTGGCGGACCACGGGGAGATCCGCGGCGACACGGTGCGGTCCAACTACGCCGACGCCGGCGAGGTGCTCGACGGCCTCGAGCGGCTGGGGATCTCCTACGCCGACGTCGTCGCCCAGCTCGAGCGCGAGGGCGTCGACAAGTTCGAGAAGTCCTGGACCGAGCTGCTCGACGGAGTCACCAAGGAGTTGCAGAAGGCGACCGCGTGAGCACGATCGAGGTCGTCGCCACCGGGGCGGCAGCCGACGCCGTGCTCGACCACGTGCCACTCCTCGTCGAGGAGCATGTCGCCCGCCGGCTCTTCGAGCAGGACCACACGCTCTGGGGCGCCGACGCCGAGAGCGAGGCGTCGAAGCGGCTGTCGTGGACCGGTCTCTTCCGCACCTCGCGGCCTCTCGTCGGTGAGATCGCCGCCCTGCGCGCCGAGCTCGAGGAGACCGGGTACGACCGGGTGGTCCTCTGCGGGATGGGTGGCTCGTCGCTCGCGCCGGAGGTCATCTGCGCCACCGCCGGGGTGCCGATCACGATCCTCGACTCCTCGGACCCCGATGTCGTGCGCGACGCCGTCACCGACCTCGACCGAACCGTCGTCGTCGTGTCGAGCAAGTCCGGCTCCACCGTCGAGACCGACAGCCAGCGGCGGACCTTCGAGCAGGCCTTCCGCAACTCGGGGATCGACCCGACCCACCGGATGGTCGTCGTCACCGATCCCGGGAGCCCCCTCGACGAGCAGTCGCGGGCCGACGGCTTCCGGGTGGTCAACTCCGACCCCGCCGTCGGCGGCCGCTACTCGGCGCTCACCGCGTTCGGCCTGGTGCCGAGCGGGCTTGCGGGTGCCGACATCGAGGCGCTCCTCGACGACGCCGAGGCCGTGGCGGACGTCCTCTCGGCCGACGACGAGGCCAACCCCGCCCTCCGCCTGGGCGCGGCCCTCGGGGGGACCACCCCGCTGCGCGACAAGATCGTCCTGGTCGACGCCGGCACCGAGAACGTCGGGTTCCCGGCCTGGGCCGAGCAGCTGGTCGCCGAGTCCACCGGGAAGGACGGCACGGGACTGCTGCCCGTCGTCGCCATCGGTGCCGAGCCGTCGCACACCTACGACGACGGCACGGTCGTCCGACTGGTGTCCGCCGACGCGGACGACGCCGCCGCCACGGCCGACGAGGCCTCGCTGGTGTCGGTCGCGGGGCCGCTCGGCGCCCAGTTCCTCCTCTGGGAGGCGGCCACCGCGGTCGCCGGCCGGCTGCTGGGGATCAACCCCTTCGACCAACCCGACGTCGAGAGCGCCAAGGCGGCCGCTCGCGAGCTCCTCGACGCGGGCATGGCCTCCGCCGGCGAGCCCGCCGTCACCGACGGACACGTCGAGGTCCGCGCGCTCGGAGGCGACTGGCTCGGGGACGCGGGCTCCCTGGAGGCGGCCGTGGACTCCCTCCTGCCCCTGGTCGACCCGGAGTGCGGGTACGTCGCCGTCATGGCCTACCTCGACCGCGAGAGGGACGCCGAGCTCGAGCACGTCGCCCGTGACCTCTTCGACCGCCTCGGTCGGCCGGTGACGTTCGGCTGGGGGCCGCGGTTCCTCCACTCCACCGGTCAGTACCACAAGGGGGGCCCCGCGACCGGCGTCTACGTCCAGGTGACCGCGGACCCGGCGAAGGACCTCGAGGTGCCCGGGCGCGACTTCACCTTCGGTGAGTTCTTCGCGGCCCAGGCGGCGGGTGACGCGCAGGTCCTGGCGAGCCACGGCCGACCCGTCCTGTCGCTGCACCTCACCGAGCACGACGCGGGGCTGGCCCAGGTCCGCGCGGCCCTGGGTCGGGAGGGCGCATGAGCCCCGCGCGGGTCTCCGCCGGCTCGAACCCGTTGCGGGACCCGCGTGACAAGCGGCTGCCGCGGATCGCCGGCCCGTGCGGGATGGTCCTGTTCGGCGTCACCGGCGACCTCGCCCGCAAGAAGCTCATGCCCGCCATCTACGACCTCGCGAACCGAGGGCTGCTGCCACCCGGCTTCTCGCTCGTCGGGTTCGCCCGCCGGGACTGGGCCGACCAGGACTTCGGGAAGATCGTGCACCAGGCCGTGAAGGCGCACGCTCGCACGCCGTTCCGCGAGGAGGTCTGGCGCTCCCTCGCCGAGGGCATCCGCTTCGTCCCAGGGACCTTCGACGACGACACCGCCTTCGACCTGCTCGCCGAGGTCGTGGCCGACCTCGACGAGCGACGCGGCACCGGCGGCAACCACGCGTTCTACCTCTCGATCCCGCCGGGGTCCTTCCCCATGGTCTGCGAGCAGCTCCACCGCTCCGGGCTCGCCAGCGCAGACGAGGGATCGTGGCGCCGCGTGGTCATCGAGAAGCCGTTCGGCCACGACCTCGAGTCGGCGCGCGAGCTCAACGCCATCGTCGAGAACGTCTTCCCGGCCGACTGCATCTTCCGGATCGACCACTACCTCGGCAAGGAGACCGTCCAG
>Ga0316575_10000372_pt1 | contig 12777 bp, 11 predicted proteins | sample J5NA_FD_203072 | JGI IMG/M metagenome (GOLD analysis project Ga0316575, IMG submission 203072) | Rhizosphere microbial communities from salt marsh grasses in Alabama, United States - J5-7_050615r2r3 | ecosystem: Host-associated > Plants > Roots > Rhizosphere | place: USA: Alabama | collected...
ACCCCATGCCGAAGCCGAAAGAATCAAGACCAAATTCGGCACATGCATGTCGGCCAATATCCGCAACGACGAGAACATCGAGATTCCCGGTATGGGTGGCCGCGGTCCTCGCAAGCTGCCCAAGCAAATTTTAGCGGAAATCCTCGAACCCCGTATGGAGGAGATCTTCACCCTGGTCAACCGTGAAATTTACCGGGCCGGCCAGGAAAATTCAATCTCCTCGGGCGTGGTTCTCACCGGCGGCTCTTCGATGCTCGACGGCACGACCGAAATCGCCGAGTCGGTTTTCGGACTGCCGACCAGATTGGGAAAGCCCCGTGGCATCAGTGGGCTGATCGACGTGGTCAACAACCCCATGTATGCCACCGGCGTGGGCTTGGTGATCTACGGAGCCAAGCGGCAGAGTTCCAAAAAATTCAGGATCCGCGACAACAATATCTTCAATCGCATCATGACCCGCATGAAGCGATGGTTTCAGGAAGTGGTGTAAGTCATGGACTGCGGCCGGTCGTTTACCGGCCGCGTCTGAAACAGGAGTCGGAAAAAATGTCAATCCAACGATCCAGGATAAAGGGTATCGGTCAACGGACAAAAAGGCGTGCATGGGGAGACGCCGACGACCTCCGGGGTCCGGTTTCCCGCGGCCTGGATCAACAATCTCACAGGGGGTGAAACATGTTTACTTTCGTTGACAATGAAAAATCGGCAAAAATCAAGGTCATCGGTGTCGGGGGGGCCGGCGGAAACGCCATCAACAACATGATTGCCAGCAAGCTCCAAGGGGTTAAATTCGTCACCGCCAACACCGATGCCCAGGCCCTCGAGACCTCCAATGCCCCGGTCAAGATCCAGCTGGGTGAAAAACTCACCGAAGGTTTGGGGGCCGGCGCCAACCCCGAAGTCGGGCGCCAGGCGGCCATCGAAAGCGAAGAAGAGATTCGCGAGATCCTCAAGGACAGCCACATGGTGTTTATTACCGCCGGCCTGGGAGGCGGAACCGGCACCGGTGCGGCACCGGTCATCGCCCGGATCTGCAAAGATCTGGGCGCCCTCACGGTGGCCGTCGTGAGCAAGCCTTTTTCGTTCGAAGGCCGCAAACGGTCCCGACAGGCGGAGGAAGGTCTCGAGGCCCTGAAAAATATGGCCGACACCGCCATCACGATCCCCAATGACCGTCTGCGCGGCATCGCCTCCAAGAATGCCACCATGATCGAGATGTTCAGAAGAGCCGATGAGGTCCTGTTGCATTCGGTCAAGGGGATTACCGACCTGATCATGATGCCGGGTCTGGTCAACCTCGATTTTGCCGACGTCAAGACGACCATGTCCAAAGCCGGTATGGCCATCATGGGCATCGGCACCGCCAATGGCGAAAACCGGGCCGTGTTGGCCGCCGAACGGGCCATCTCACACCCATTGTTGGAGGATATCTCGATTTCCGGTGCACGCGGCGTGCTCATGAACATCACCAGCACCAGCGATCTCACCATGGAGGAGATGACCGAGGCCTCGGACCGGATCTACAGCGAGGTCGGTGAAGATGCCGATATCATTTGGGGTACGGTCATCGACGATACCCTGGGCGACGAGATCCGCGTCACACTGATCGCCACCGGCATCGGCGGCTCCGCCGAGACGACCATCCGGGGCCGACGTGAAGAATTCAAACTGCGCGGCAAGGTGCGGGACCTCACCCCCGCAGACCTCCAGCACGCCGAAGACTTTGACGTGCCGACCTTTATTCGCCAGAAAGAGGCCGTGGGCGAAAACAGTGGTGCGACCTATCGCGGGCACCGGGGGATCATTCTGGACAACAACGATCTGGATGTGCCGACATTTCTGAGGCGCAAAGCCGATTGATCGATCCGCGTCGGCTCGCCGGTGGTGAATCCGTTCCACTCCCGATCAATTGGAAATTGGGCGGTTTCTTTCACAGAAGGTGGTTTGACAAAACCGGGGCGGTCGCGTTGCCAATCGACTTGAATGTCGCTATAGTGTCGCCATGGTCTCATTCGGCCAAGAAGGGCGGCGTGCAAGCGACAGTTGATGGCAGTTTCAAATAAAAAGAATAACCGGCAGACCCCCAGTGATCCCACCGAGGCGGAGATCGGAACGATCCGTAAAAGCGGTCCCCATCGCTTACGGGTCGCTCTGGTGTATCCCAATCGTTACTCGGTCGGGATGTCGAACCTCGGATTTCAGGTGGTTTACGGCCTGTTGAACCGCTTCGATGGCGTGGCCTGCGAACGGGCTTTTTTGCCGGACGGCAAGACGCCGGCAGCTCGTCGCATGGCATCGGTCGAATCCGGATGGCCGCTGACTGAGTTCGACATCATCGCGTTTTCGGTCTCCTTTGAGAACGATTACCCGAACATACTGGAGGTTCTGGCAACAGCAGGTCTCCCCCTGCAATCACGCAAACGCAGAGACACCCACCCCCTGGTGATTGCAGGGGGAGTCGCCTGTTTCTTAAACCCGGAACCGCTGGCACCCTTCATCGATTGCATTCTGATCGGTGAAGCGGAAGCCATGCTGGAAGGGTTCTTCGATTGCCTTAAAAACAAAGGCTATCCTGAGCATCGGGACCGCCGGCAACTTTTGGCCGCCTGCGCCCGCCATGTTCGGGGCGTATACGTTCCGCAATTCTACCGCCCCGTCTACGACGGGACCGGCGGCCTGGCAGCGGTTGAATTGCTGGCCGACGTCCCTGAGAAGATTGAACGAACCTACCTGGCTGACCTGTCACAGGTTCCCACTTGCAGTGCCGTGATCACCCCGCACACGACTTTCGACCGAACCTATTTGGTTGAGGTCGGCCGGGGCTGCCCCCACGGATGCCGTTTCTGCAGCGCAGGCTTTATCTACCGTCCGCCCCGTTTCCGGCCGCTGTCGCTTCTGCAGGCCTGCATGCAGCAAGGCGCAGCCGTTACCGACCGCATCGGACTGGTCGGGGCGGCGGTTTCGGATTTGCCGGGAATAAAAGAACTCTGCCATCGGGCGGATTCAAACGATATCCGGGTATCGTTCAGTTCGCTGCGCGCCGATGCGCTCGATGACGACCTGGTGACCGTACTGCGCCGCAGCCACGTCAAGACCGCCACCATCGCACCGGATGCCGGTTCCGAGAGAATGCGGCGGGTTATCAACAAGGGTATCGACGAAGACACGATACTGAAGGCCGCCGGGCTGCTGGTCACTGGCGGCATTCTGAATCTCAAACTCTACTTTATGATCGGTCTGCCGACCGAAACCGCGGACGATGTCGAAGCCATCGTCGGGCTGTGTAAAAAGATCAAACACGTCTTTCTCAGCCGCAGCCGCGGTCAAAAACGGATCGGCACGATAACCGTCAGCCTGAGCTCCTTCGTGCCCAAGCCCGTCACCCCTTTCCAGTGGGCCGCCATGGACGATGTGGCAACCCTGAAAAAAAAGATCCGCACCGTCAAAGACGGCCTCAAGAAAGTACCCAATGTCCGGGTTCATGCGGATGTGCCGCGTTGGGCTTATGTCCAGGCGCTGCTGTCACGAGGAGACCGCCGGGTCGCAGGCCTTTTGGAACTCGCTCATAAAAACAGCCAAAACTGGCCGCAAACCCTCAAGGAGACACCGCTTAACGCCGACTTCTACGTTGTGCGGTCGCGACCGGTGGATGAAGTGTTGCCGTGGGACTTCATCGACCATGGGGTCAAGAAGAACTTTCTGGCCTGCGAGTACCAAAAGGCGCTTGACGGGCGACCTTCTCCCCCCTGTCCCATGGATGACTGCCGCCGTTGCGGTGTCTGCCGTTAAAAACCGACCGAACGACCGCTCCGGTTATACACTGTGGTGGTCCGAAGGGCCATGGCCGTTTAATTGGAAAAGCAAACCTTCCGCGGTGTTTTGGCGCGCCACCGACCTCTCTTCGCACCGGCGACATTTTTGCGATCCAAATCAAAAAAATTCTTGAAAGGTTAACCTCATTGTGATAGTCGATGGCCGTCTTTTTGCGCCTGTTCTTCTTTAACACTGCCCCGCCCTTGAAAGGAATGTATATGGCACGTTCCGGAAAAGAACTGCAATTGGCATACAGACTGGCGATCACGTTGTTCATTGTGGGAGTCGCAAGCTACGCATATACAGCCTTTTCCGCCAAGCCACCCGACGAGCCGATCCGCGTCATGTACAAAACCACCGCCGGTAAAGTCCTCTTCGACCACAAAACCCATTCGGCCGACACCGGATACGGCATCTCCTGTTACGATTGCCACCATCATCCACCGGAAGATGAGTCGGCGCTGATCTCCTGCAACAGCTGCCACCCCATGGAAGCCGAGGAGGGGGTCATTCCGGAAAGTTGCCTCGAATGCCATGATGCCGGTGATATCGAAGGAACGGAAACGGTCAAGAGAGTCGATGCTTATCACGTCCAGTGCATCGACTGCCACAAGGCGGTCGGCGCCGGTCCCGTTGACTGCAATTCATGTCATGTGTTGTAAGCCGACTCTTGATCAGTGCCCGACTTTTTGTTCCCCCTGATTCGTGCGATCAAACCAAAAAGGGTGACCTATGATACGAAAATCTTTTTTCGGACTTTCAACGCCCCGCCTCGAGTATGCCCTTTTGACCGGTGAACTGCCGGATCTGCAATCCATCCCTCCGCCGGAGACGGCAACCCTTTTGATCGAAGCGCCTTTTGACACAAAGGACGCAGCCGGCGTCAAACCGGGCGACGTGGTGAAACGCGGTCAAAAACTGACGCTTTCCGAAGCCAGTGACGCCAGCGTGACCGCCACCGTCAGCGGGTCGGTTCTGTCCGTCGCTCCGCACATCGGTGATTTCGGCAGGATTTTCACGGCCGTGACGATTGGTGTGAACGGCCCCGAGGAGATTGACGACCAGTTTGCGGAACAGTCGAAACTGCCGGCGCTCGACACCGCCTTAGACTATTTAGTGAGTGTTCCCGGTGCGCCGCCGCTGAAGAAGTTCAAGACCACCGAAGTGCCGATCGACACGATCGTGATTTACGGCGGAGACACCGATCTTCTGGTCACGACCAACCAGTTCGTCATCAAATCGCGACTGGACGAAGTAAAAGCCGGCATCGGCTTTTTGAAGCAGATCACGGGCGTGGAAAGAATCATCATTGCGGTTCCGGGAGAAATCATTCAGGGGTACGGTCACATCGGCGCCGAGATGAAGCGGGTTGCCGCCGAATACCCGGCCGCCCTGCCCCCGATGATCATGAAAGATGTCCTGAAACGGGTGGTCCCGGCCGGCCAGACACCGGAAGACCTCGGTGTGACATTCTTAACCGCTGAAGCGGTCGCCGCCATCGGCACGGCCTTTGAAACCGGGACCTGTCCGGTTTCAAAACTGATCACGGTCGTCGACAAGGCCGGCAGCTGCCAGCTGGTCTCAGCCGTCATCGGAACGCCTATCGGCAATATCTTGAGTGCCCTCGGGATCACCCTCGCAGACCGCGACCGGCTCATCATCGGCGGCCCCATGACCGGAGCGGCCATTTATTCAGAAGATTTTCCGGTCACTCCCGACACCGGTGCCATCATGGTGCAGGACAAAGACGATATTCCGTATGTCTCCGATTATCCCTGCATCAACTGCGGGGACTGTATCCGGGTGTGTCCGGTCGATATACCGGTCAACATGCTCGTCCGCTTCCTGGAAGCCGGACACTACGAAGATGCCGCGGACCAATATGACCTCTACTCGTGCATCGAATGCGGACTGTGCAGCTTCGTGTGCGTTTCAAAGATACCGATATTTCAATATATCCGTTTGGCCAAATTCGAACTCGGCCGGACCAGAGCAGCGGAGGCGGCGAATGACTAATCGGAAAAAGTTCATCGTTTCACATGCGCCCTTCTGGCACTACGGCAGCAACATCACCGAGCGCAGTTACCACACCATGTTGGCCGCCCTGCCGGCCGTATTGATGGGCCTTTTTTACTTCGGCGTTCCGGCTATTGCCGTCGTGGCATTGTCGGTTTCTTCCGCCATCGGCTGGGAACTGGCCATCAACAAGGTCACCAAGCAGACCATCACCATCGGAGACGGCAACGCCGCGCTCATCGGACTGCTGTTCGCGATGCTGGTGCCGGCCACCCTGCCCTGGTGGGCGGTCCTGGCAGGCACCTTCATTGCCGTCGTGATCGGCAAGCACATCTTCGGCGGCATCGGGGGCAACGTCTTCAATCCCGTGGTGCTGGCCGTGGCCATTCTGACGATATCCTGGAAGTACCTGCTCGACTTCGACGCCGCCTTGCTCAATTACGATCCCGGTTTTATGATGACGACGCCTCTGGTCAAACTCAAGGCCTTCGGCGTCAATGCGGTTAAGGACTATTCTTATGTCGGCCTGCTATTCGGACGTCAAGCCGGCGGGATCGGGTCCGGCTTCGGACTGGGCTTGATCGCGGGCGGTGTCTACCTGATCCTGAGAGGCTTTATCCGCTGGGAAATCTCGCTTTCCTTTCTGGCCGGCGTTTTTGGGATGGCCTCTGTTTTTTACGTGATCGATCCAGGCCGGTTTGCCGACCCCTTTTTCCACCTGCTCACCGGATACACCCTGATCGGCGCCTTTTTTCTGGCCACCGAAGACTCCGCTTCACCGGTCAACTTCATCCCGATGCTCATCTACGGGGCCGCCGGGGGCATCATAACCGTGTTGATCCGCAACATCGGCGTCTATGCCGATGGGGTGCTCTATGCCATTCTCGTCATCAATCTGATACAACCCCTGGTCGACAAGATCCGGCCCCAAGCGGTAGGAAAGGTGGTCTAAGATGCGTGAAATGATTCAAATGGTCGTTGTTCTCACGGTCTTGAGCTTCGTTTCGGGCGGTTTGCTCGCCTACGTCAAGGACGGCACCAAGGAGAAGATCGAAGTCCAGCAACTCACCTTCGTGAAAGGACCCGCCATCAAGGCCATCCTGAAAGGTGCCGCCAACGATCCGATTAAAGACCGCTTCAAACTCAAAGATGGCGATACCGAACAAAGCTTTTTCGTGGGGGTGTTTGATGGAAAGCCGGATACGGTGGCCTTCGAGAGCACCGGCAAAGGTTTCGGCGGTGACATCGGGTTGATGGTCGGGGTGAACCTCGAAAACGACAAGATCGTCGGAGTCGGCGTGACGACCCACAGCGAAACCCCGGGGGTCGGTTCGCGGGCCAAGACCGACCCGTCCTTTGTCGCCCAGTTTCCCGGCATGTCGATCGAGGAGACCTTCAAGGTCAAGGCGGACGGCGGGCAGGTGGACGCCCTGTCGGGTGCAACGGTGACGTCTCGCGGCGTGTCGGCTGCCCTGACGGAAGCCGGTAAAGTCTATGAAAAACTAAAACCCCAGATAGCCGATAAAGCCAAGACTTTTGCCAAATAGACACGGGGGATCACAATGGCCAAAACAATCGTACAAGAATTTACCAAGGGTTTGTGGGACGAAATACCGCCGTTTCGCCTGGTGCTTGGACTCTGCCCCACCCTGGCCGTTACCAAGACCGTCGAGAACGGGATCGGGATGGGGATTGCAACGACCTTCGTGCTGGTGGGATCCAACGTCTTGGTCTCGATGCTGCGAAAGGTGATTCCCTCCAAGGTCCGGATCGCCTGCTTCATCATCATCATCGCCACCTTCGTGACCGTCGTCGAACTGGTGATGCAGGCCTTTGCCTACCCGCTGTTTCTCAAACTCGGCATCTTCATTCCCCTGATCGTGGTCAACTGCATCGTGTTGGGTCGGGCCGAGGCTTTCGCATCCAAAAACAGTGTCATCCGGTCGACATTGGACGGTCTCGGCATCGGCATCGGTTTTACCCTGGCCCTGGCATCCTTGGGGGCCATCCGGGAACTACTCGGCAGCGGCACCCTGACGATCTGGGAAAAGCCGATTCAGATCATGGGGCCCTCATTTCAACCCTTCGAGTTTGTTATTCAGGCCCCCGGGGCTTTTATTTGCCTTGGATTGATGCTCTGCATCATGAACCTGCTGGGCAAAAAATAGGAGAATACCCATGGCCGACTACCTCGTTCTTGCCATCAGCTGCATCCTCATCAACAACATTTTGCTGGCCCAGTATCTGGGGAACTGTCCGTTTCTGGGAACATCCAAGAAAATGGAGACGGCCACCGGTATGGCCATGGCGGTTATCTTCGTTCTGGTCCTGGCCGGTGCCATGACCTGGGTGGTCGACACCTATGTTCTCAAAAAATTCGATCTCACGTATCTGCGCACGATCGCCTTTATTCTGGTGATCGCCTCCCTGGTCCAGTTCGTCGAAATGTTTCTGAAGAAGAGCATCCCGGCACTGTACGCGGGTCTAGGGATTTTTCTGCCCCTGATTACCACCAACTGCGCTGTCATGGGCGTATGCCTGATCAATATTAATGAAGAGTACAGCTTTTTGCAGGCGCTGGTCGCCTCGTTCGCCTATGCGGCTGGCTTCGGACTAGCGCTGGTGCTCTTCGCCGGCGTACGGGAACGGATCCTGCTGGCCCGTGTCCCGCGGCCGCTTCAGGACACCTCGATCGGGTTGATCACGGCCGGAATCCTGTCGTTGACGTTTTTTGCCTTCAAGGGCTGGGTGTAACAAATCGAGATCGGCCGGAAAATACACTCTGCACTAAAACGGTTCTCGTTGCCCGGTCGGAGACAACCGCTTTAGCGTCAAGGACCACCGGTGCATCGTCCGGCGAAATCAACTTCAGCAAAGCCTCGTCCAGAATTCGGCCGTAATGCTCTGATCTCCGGCCGTCGGTCCCTGGAATACGGTCGAACCGTTGACATGGCTTTCTTGTTTTTGTTTAATTGACCCTATCGACCGCCTCCGGCCCGCATATGTCGGTGTGGCCGGCCGGACTTGATCATTTCTTTTTGCTGTCTGACGGAGGTAACCTTGATAGAAGCCGTTTTGGTTATGTTGGGCCTTGGCGCCACCTGCGCATCGATGTTGACAATCGCCTCCAAGGTTTTTTACGTCTACGAAGATCCGCGCATCGCCGAAGTCGAGAGCCTGCTGGCCGGCGCAAACTGCGGCGGCTGCGGATACCCCGGATGCTCCGGGGCGGCAGCGGCCGTGGTCGACGGCAAGGCGTCGCCGGGTGTCTGTGTGGTGGCTGGGATGGAAGCCGCCGTCCAGGTGGCGGCGGTGATGGGAATCGATCCCGGCACGGTCGAGCCGCTCAAATCCCTGAACACCTGCCAGGGGGGCGATCGCGCGGAGGACAAGTATATTTATGCCGGTGTTAACAGCTGCCGCGCCCTGGCCACTCTATCGGGCGGCAAGCGTGAGTGCCGCGTGGGCTGCCTCGGCTTCGGCGATTGTATCCGTGCCTGCCGCTTCGATGCGATTCACATGGGGCCGGACGGTTACCCGGTGGTAGATGAATTCAAATGTGTCGGTTGCGGTGCTTGCGAAACCGCGTGCCCGAAATCGATTCTCCAAGTTCGCACCATGTCCCAGCGGCTGCTGCATTTCAACCAGGAAGACGACGCCCTGGCCCCCTGCCAGCAAACCTGCCCGGCTGAAATCGACATCCCGCGCTACATCGCCTGCATCCGGGAAGGCGACTACGAGGGCGCCGTCAACACCATCCGCGAACGCAACCCGTTGCTGCTGGCCTGCGGCCGCGTTTGCCCGCATCCGTGCGAAGACTATTGCCGCCGCGGCATCGAGGACGAACCGGTATCGATCAACCAGTTGAAACGTTTTGCGGCCGACTACGAAATGAACAGCGGCAAACGGCTGCCGATTGCCTGTGCTCCCGACACCGGAAAAAAGGTTGCCGTCATCGGCGGCGGGCCAGCGGGGTTGACCAACGCCTATTTTCTGCGGCGACTGGGCCACGCGGTCACCATCTTTGATATGATGCCCAAGCTGGGTGGGATGATCCGTTACGGCATCCCCGAATACCGGCTGCCCAAGGAGGTCCTGGAATGGGAGATCGAAGGGATCCTCAATCTGGGTATCGAGCATCGCCCGAACGTCAAACTCGGCCATGATTTTACCCTGGCTGATCTGGAAACCGAAGGTTTCGACGCCGTTTTTATGGGCATCGGCGCCTGGAGGGACTACAGCCTGAAAGTCGAGGGCGAGGACCTTAAAGGCTGCTACACCGGCATCGATTTTCTGACCAAATTCGCGCTGAACCAGCAATCCGACCAGCCGGCCCACAAAATCGGCATCGGTCGCAAGTGCGCGGTCATCGGCGGCGGCAACACCGCCATCGACTGCGTCCGCACCCTGGTGCGGCTGGGGGCTGAAGAGGTGTCGATCGTCTATCGCCGAACGCGCAAGGAAATGCCAGCCAACGAGGTCGAGATTGTCGCGGCCGAGCATGAGGGGGTCAAGTTTCACTTCCTGGCCGCTCCGACCCGTGTCATCGGTGATGAAAGCGGCCGGGCCACCCACTTGGAATTCTTGAAGATGGAACTCGGTGAGCCCGACGCCAGCGGCAGACGGCGACCGGTGCCAATCGAAGGTTCCGAAACGCTAATGGAAGTCGACATGGTGGTTTCTGCGATCGGTCAAGGCCCGGATGTCAGCTTCATCGAAGCGGACAACCGCTTGAAAGAGATGAGCATCACCCGTTGGAGCACGATCGATGCAAATCCTGAAATATTGCAGTCCAATATCCCGCATGTCTTTGCGGCCGGTGATGCCTACACCGGCGCCTCGCTGGTCGTCGAGGCCATCGGCGGCGGCAGACGGGCTGCCAGGGCCATTCATCTTTTCCTCACGGAGCAGCCGATAGAACCCGTGGCCAAATCGCTGCGCAAAAAGCACATCCCCGAGTCGCTTTTCGACAGCGTCCCTGGCGTCCGGAATCGGAAACGCGCCGAAATGCCCGAACTGCCGGTCGCAGAGCGTATCAAAACCTTCGAGGAAACTGACCTGGTGCTCAGTGAGGCGGATGCGCTGGCTGAATCACGGCGCTGTCTGTCCTGTTGCCGGCTGTGCTACAATCCGGATGCCTAAAAAATGGGACTATGGGATACAGGTCATGGGTAAGGGGTGGAGGGTTTCATACTAAAAAATTTGTTCAGTTTATCTGTCGTTTGGGGTCATAACTAAATTTTTGACTACCGATAGTTATTTAAAATTTTTCACTATTTTCTTTCGAATGCGGTCTGCTCAAAGGGATATCTGGAAATCCGGCAAGTAATATCATATCATCTCGATGGTTGACATAACTCTCGAATATATACTCATTCCAATAGTGCCGGTTTAGGCCAAATTTCACCAAAAACTCATAAGCACCATTTTTATTATCAATTTTCGTTTTCCCAAGATTTCTTTCAAAAAAGAGCTCCCAACTCTTTTCACTCGAAAACACATATCGTTCATTTCGCATTTCCGAAATAATATATGGGGTTGTAAAAACGACTGAATACCCGTAGTTTAATTTGGCAAATGGCTCCGGCATTATTCTGGCAAACCATATTTCACCCTGGTTACCCATATATCCGCTTGGCACAATAACGTTAACTTGTTTCTGAGTGATTAATTCCCTTAAATGGACAAATCCTTCGGAAATTCCCTCATGAATATAAAAGCCCATTCTTGAATTTTGCATGTATTCAAAGATCTTTATCAATTCCTGGTCCACGTTTAATGATCTACATATATCGATTATAATGGTGCCAAAAGATTCTTTTTTAATCCCCACACAAAGATCAAAAAAGCCCCAGCATGAAAAATAGGAAGTGGTGAGAGGGCTCATGGGAGGTCCCGAGGGCATATAAATGTCCATGGCATCAGAATAGGCATTAGTAAGTTTTGAAAGTGCCGGTAACTCGGCAATCTGTTCAACAAGAACAGAAATTTTGTTTTGAGCATAAGCATAAACACCATGTAATGGATCTAATTCGGAAAGCGCTTTCTCGGAAATCACAGACTTTTCTAGTTTTTCAGCATCGATTTTGGCATTTTTAAATTCAGAAATGTCTATCACCTTCCTGTTAATGGATTTTCGTATACCGGAAAGTACTTTTCTTGAGATAGGACTATAGCCAGAACTTTTTCGTTTTAATTTTTTCATAAAACAGTCTAAGTTAGAAAGATATTGGGATTGGATGGATCAGAGTTTTTTATCGAAATTATGGCCTTTTATCAAACATAAAATCCCAAAATTCTGCCTTTGCAAAATGGTAGTTTTTGACTATCATTATACCGAATTCAATCCTCATTGCGCTTCTTCAAACATGTTATAAATTAAATTTAAAAATTTTAATGAAATAAAATACAACTTAATGGAGGTAACAAAATGGCTGAGAATAAACACCAGGATTATTTTGAAGAAGATAATGAGGGACACGTTGATACCCGTGAAAAAAAATTCGAGTGTGAAAAAACTGACAAGAGTCTGGGATGCGATATGGGTATTGATGTTAAGGGGTAAATAGGAAAATAATATACGTAATAATAACATCGCGAAAATAGCGCTTGTTTAACAACCACATTGATCACTGGTAGAAAGTATTTTGAATAAGAGGTAAATAACTGCCAACCAATAATCGTAGAACTTTCAACGGCAGCGCCTCAAACGAAACGCTGCCGTTTTTTTAGAAAATATTTATCAGACTTCACCGCGCACTTCGTTAACATGCTGCACGGGTTATTTTGCTTTCCTAAAGTCAAAACACTCGATGGTAGGACCCCAAAACCAACCATAGAAACGAGTGTCTTGTCGAACATAAATTCTCTTATTGGAATTTCAAATTTCGGTCCAGACCTACAAATCCTCGTTCAATAACCGGTTTTATCCGAAAAATAATTGAAACA
>Ga0316575_10000373_pt1 | contig 12774 bp, 10 predicted proteins | sample J5NA_FD_203072 | JGI IMG/M metagenome (GOLD analysis project Ga0316575, IMG submission 203072) | Rhizosphere microbial communities from salt marsh grasses in Alabama, United States - J5-7_050615r2r3 | ecosystem: Host-associated > Plants > Roots > Rhizosphere | place: USA: Alabama | collected...
TCTTATTTGCCGGAAATACGCCCATGATCCAGTGCTCATGGGCATATCTTTTTAAAATATAACCGGCAGGAAGAAATGTAAACAGGGGGAAATATTCCAGGAACAGAACCTTGGCGGGTAGGATACCCGCCGGAGACGCATACTTGATATAGGACAGTGCGACCGTACCGGTAAAGATCATCCAGGCGCCGGAAGGGAAAAAGGTTAAAAACGGTACAAGCACAACAACGTACCAGGGCTGCAGCGACGTCGGCATCAATATGATGAGCAAGCCGATTAAAACATAAGCGCAGTGGAGATGCTGCTCTTTTCGTTTGTCTTTAAAAAAGATGCAAATTCCTGCAATGGTCAACATCAGCATGAATATTTTGGAAATGGTCAGATAATCCCATTCCGGGAAAAGACGCATAATCAGATATTTCAATCCCAAATTAAAACGTTCATAGGGATTTTTGAAATAAATCGGTAAAAACCCCGTTATCTTATGTCCGGCGGTCAAAAACGGCAGATAAGGGACGAAAAAGGCACACAAAAATAAAACCGCGCCCTTGATTCTTTCTCCTCGATTCAGCAGCGCGGGAAGCATCAGCGCCGGGTATAATTTGGTCGCACTGGATAAAGCCAGAACGATGACGGCAGCGGCTTTCTTTTTTTTCGCGTTAAGATAAAATGACAAAACGATCAAAAAAACCATCAGTCCTTCCAAGTGACCGCCGCAACCGATTTCGAAAATAACCAGAGGATTCCATGCATAAATGAAGATCCTGGTTTCTTCGAAGCCGTAAGCCTTAAGAAGTGCAAGCAAAACCAAGATCGTCGTTAGGTCAAAAAAAACCATCAGACCTTTAAAACCGAAAATTCCGTCTCCGATGAGGGCATAGGAAACTCGAAAAAATATCTGAGCCCCCGCAGGATAAATCGTGTGAAAATCCCTGCGATTGATATGAGGATATATTTTGTTGTCCCTTAACGATTCGAGTTGTTCGGATGATGGTGGAAAAAGATATGGATTGATGCCGGCCTGCTGCACGCGGCCGTCCCAGATATAGCGGTAGATATCATCTGAAAAGGGTTTGGGACCGATTGGAATGAGAACGGCCCTGAAGAATACGGCAAAGAAGATGATAATGATGACCAGACTTCTTGAGCGGCCGGATTGGGGCAACTGGTTGAAAATAAGGTAGATTCCCGCAAAATAGATTAGCAGAAGGAAAAAGAACAGAAACAAAACCAAGTGGATATCGTTTTTGCAGAAGGATTCTGGCATGATGCTGCAAAGATTGAAATTAAACAGATATACGGCTCCTGACAGCAGACCCAACCCAACGATTGCAGAATGAAGGGGGTGATTGCAACGTCTGCTTGTTTGGTCACTATCGAAGTTTGCCATAGCCATGTTTTATCGAGAGAAAAAAGACGTAAAAAAATCCGGCGGTATAGATAAACAGAAAAGGGCTGATTAGATATTTGCTGAAGAAAAGAAACATCAAAAATCCGGATAGCGAATAGATTCCCAGGAGAAATTCGATAATGGATACGGAATTCAGAGGAATATAATACCGTTTATCCTTCCATCTGTCTTGCTTTTTCCGTATGCCATATTTGGGAGTGCGGATAAAACCGCTTTTGATGTCAAAGAGCGCTTCAAGAATCGCTTTGGTGTTATTGACAGCGATTCCGGTGCCCAGGCACATCAGAAACGGCAGATATTTTATGCGACTTTTCCAGTCCCGGTAAAGAATGCGTTGTGAAAAAATATACATGGATGATGGACCGAAGGTTGCCAAACAAAACAGCGTAAATATCATAACAGGATAAGCGGGGCGGTCGAAAAACCAGCGGGTGTTAAGCATCGGTATTGTCGTTAAGACCACCAGAATCATCATGGGGTGGACCAGATAATGGGTTAAATGTAAAAAAGCCTGCACTTTAACCAGTATGGGAAGGTCGGATTTGAAAAGTTTCCCCAGATTTTTTTTGGCGGTTTGAATTGAGCCTTTGGCCCAGCGATGCTGCTGGGATTTGAACGCATTAATCGTCACGGGCAACTCCGCGGGGCATACCACCTGAGAAGTGAATGCCAATGTCCATCCTTTTAGCTGGGCCCTGTAGCTTAAATCAAGGTCTTCGGTCAGGGTGTCGGCCTGCCAGCCGCCGGCATCTTCAATGGCTTTTTTGCGCCAAATACCCGCGGTTCCGTTAAAATTCATAAACAGACCGCTCCAGGCCCTTGAAGCTTGTTCCACGCCAAAGTGGCCGTCAATCCCCATAGACTGGGCTCTTGTAAGCATTGAGTAATCACAATTCAGATGACCCCAGCGGGTTTGAATCATCCCCGTATTCGGATCCACAAAATACGGGATGGCTTCCGTGAGAAAATCGGAACCCGGCACGAAATCGGCATCAAAAATGCCGATTAGCTCCCCTTTGGCGCGTTTAAGTCCTTCTTTCAGCGCACCGGCTTTAAAACCGGCCCGGTCGGTGCGGTGGATGTAAACAATATCAAAACCCTTGACGTTCTTTTCTTCGACGATGGCTCTAGCGATCTCGATGGTATCATCGGTTGAATCGTCCAGCACCTGAATTTCAAGTAAATTTCTGGGATAGTCGATCCGGCAGACGGATTCGATCAAGCGTTCGACGACATAAAGCTCATTATAAATTGGAAGTTGAATGGTTACCCGCGGCCAGTCTTTAGGAGAATGGTTTTGGTAGAATTTTTGTTTTATTTCCTCATCCCGTTTAAGGGCTTTGGGCGAATTAAGACGATAAAGCAACATGAGCAAGTAGCAGTTGATGCCATAAACAAAGAGAGACAAAAGTGCAAAAAGATAGATGAGCAGAAAAAGGTACTGAATGATTTCCATCTGGGATCTAAATTGAAATGTATCTGGCTATCTTGTTTTATTGATTTTTGACGTCGCCGATGCTTGCGGTAAGGTAAGAATCTTATTTATTTAATATTAAGGAATATGAAAAATCAATGTAAAAATCTAATAAGACATAAAATATAAATACGAAAAGCCGTCACTGCCCGAAAATTTTTTGCGCGATGATACATACGCCTGCGTTGTGGGTGTCACACGCCGCTACACTAAACCCGATATCCTTTAAAGTGTCTATCATCCATTTCGGAGATACCCGAATTTTTTTGTAGGCGCTTTTTCTGTGCTCCCATCGGTTATTTTTTCGTTCGTAGACCATATCATGGACCGTTACATGATTTTTTCCATACTCGAGAAAGCATGTGAAGATGGTATTCGCATCACTTCTAACAGGAATGAAACGTTCCAAACCTTTTAATTCGACGGTGAAGTCTCTGAAAGTTAAAACAACCCGGCCTCCTATTTCCAAGACACTGTAAATCCTCTTTAATAGATGCCGGATGTTCCGATGAGTGGCCAAATGGGTCAGGGTATCACCCATACAAACAACCAACTCAACCGGGGCAGGACAATGTTTTGAGAAGGTCAACAGATCATCATTTATGATTTCAATGGATCGTTTCCCGGCGTTTTCTTCAAGCTCGGTCAATAAGGTCCGGCTCAAATCGACGGCGATAACCCTGAAACCGATTTCAGCGAGAGGAATGGATTGAAATCCGGGGCCGGCCCCTAAATCCACTGCCACCTTTGAAAGTCGGGGTTGGATATGACGATCTTTAAAAAAGTTCCTGTTCTCCGCAATTTTCTTGGAGAATCCACCTGACATCCAGGTGTAATATTTTGCCAGGAAATTTTCATAATGTTCTCTGATCATGGCCGCTCGCTAATTAGGCGTTGGGTGTTCGACACAACCCTTACCGACAAACATGTTTGGATATCCTCAGCAACCCCGCCGGTCGCCCAGCAAGATTCGGAAAGCATCATATAAAGCATCTTTACAACTATTGACAGTTATTGTAGCGTATCACCTGAATTTCGTATCTTCAATCGAAAACTCTGGATCTGGAATCGACTGGAAAAATGAACCCGAATATCCGAGAAAAAGAGCGTCGTGCTGTAAATATCGTGTTCCACCTGAAAAGAGTGACCCAAATTTCACCTTACAAACGGGCCGTTGTATGCCCTGCCGGCCGGGACAACACCGGCCGGGTGAAGTATTCTCATTTGACATTTCTTCAGCTGGATCGAGAGTCCGATTGCCTGGCCCACGGGATGGAAGAAGCCGGGATCACCCGAGGCACCCGGACCATTTTAATGGCAAAACCGGGTCTGGAATTTTTTATGATTATTTTCGCCCTGTTTAAAATCGGGGCCGTCCCGGTGGTCGTGGACCCTGGGATGGGGATTCGCCGTATGGTCGGTTGTTTCAAAGAGGGCCGTCCCGAAGCATTTATCGGAATTCCACAGGCCCACCTGATTCGAACGTTTCATCCCTCATTTTTCAAAACCGTCCGGGTCTGGATTACAGTGGGCAGGCGCTGGTTTCGGAGGGGGTTTTCGCTAAATCAAGTACGTCAGGTGCCATGGAAACCCTACACGCCGGCCAAAACCCTCGAAGACGATCCGGCCGCCATATTGTTTACCACCGGAAGCACAGGTCCTGCCAAAGGTGCACTATATACGCACGGGAATTTCGATGCACAGCTGCGTCATATAAAAACCCATTTGGGGCTATCCTTGGAGGAAATCGATCTGTCCACCTTTCCGCTTTTTGCGTTGTTTTGGCCGCCGTTGGGAATCACCGCCGTCATTCCGGACATGGATCCCACCAAGCCGGCTCGGGCGAATCCGAAAAAGATCATCGAGGCCATTCAGAACCAGGGGGTTACCAGCATGTTTGCCTCTCCGGCACTGCTGAATCGAGTGGGCAAATACGGCAAAAAGAGAAACATTATACTGCCGCCCCTGAAACGGGTTATTTCCGCCGGCGCACCCGTATCTCCGTCGATTATCGAGACATTTGCATCCATGCTGATCGAAGGCGCCCGGATACATACACCTTACGGGGCCACCGAAGCCGTGCCGGTTTTATCGATTACCAGTGATGAGATCCTATCCGAAACCCGGGGATTCAGTGAAAAGGGTTATGGCATGTGCATCGGACGTCCCATCAACGACTTGGACATCCGCCTCATTAAAATCAGTGACGATCCCATTTTGAAATGGTCGGACGATCTTTTGGCTCAAGACGGTGAAATGGGTGAGATAACGGTTAAAGGCGATCTCGTCACGCGGCACTACTTTGAAAGACCTGAAGCCGACGCGCTGGCCAAGATCAAAGACAAGGATTCTTTCTGGCACCGAATGGGAGACGTTGGGTGGAAGGATTCAAAGGGGCGTATTTGGTTTTGCGGACGGAAAAGCCATCGTGTGGTTACTGAAAAGAGAACGTTGTTCACGATACCTTGTGAGGCTGTTTTCAACAATCATCCACTGGTATTTCGAAGCGCTCTTGTGGGGACCGGACCTCCCGGTCGGCAACAGCCGGTTATTTGCATTGAACTGAAAAAGCGCCGTCACAAAATAAACAAAAAGTCCCTCAGAAATGAACTTCTTGGGCTTGCGCGGGAGAACGAATTGACAAAAGACATCAGCATTGTATTGTTTCACAAGTCGTTTCCCGTGGACATTCGACATAATTCGAAAATTTTTCGCGAGAAATTGGCATTGTGGGCTGAGAAGAAAATAAATAAATAGGACGCAGATTTCCAAAGATATACACAGATCGTATTTCATTTTGGGGCCTTGCCCCAAATCGAATAAATCTCTATGATCCGTATCCAATAAATAAAGACGCTAAATGAAAAATAATGGATCCCTAAAGGCCAAATCCCCGGAATCGGTGCTGGTCACCGGCGGCGGTGGATTTTTGGGCGGCGCCATCGTCAAACGTTTAAAGGGTCGAGGCGATCATGTCATCAGCTTTTCACGGCATTTTTATCCGGAACTCGAGGAAATGGGGGTCGAACAGATCCAGGGGGATATCGGCGATGCCGCCGCCGTCGAACAGGCATGCCGTAGAGCGGATCTCGTATTTCACGTTGCGGCAAAACCCGGCATATGGGGAGAGTATGAAACATATTACCGAACCAACGTCCTCGGGACCCGGAATGTCATCGACGCCTGCAAACAGCATCACGTTTCACGGCTTGTTTATACCAGCTCTCCCAGTGTTGTTTTTGACGGGACCGATATGGAAGGTGTTGACGAGTCTGTTCCCTATCCTGAAAAATATCTTGCTCATTACCCGAAGACAAAGGCCATGGCCGAACAGATGGTGACCGGAGCTGCCGCAGAAGGGGTGAAGACCATTATTTTGAGACCTCATTTGATATGGGGGCCAAAGGACAACCACCTCGTTCCAAGAATTGTCGAACATGCGAAGCGACTGGTCAGAGTCGGAAACGGGAGAAACCTGGTGGACACCATCTTCATCGATAATGCCGCCGATGTGCATATCCAGGCTGCGGACAAGCTGGAACAAGACCATCGTCTCTCCGGGAGGGTGTATTTCATCAGCCAAGACGATCCTGTTCCATTGTGGGATATGGTCAATAATATCTTGGGTGCAGCAGGGCTTTTTCCGGTACAGCGATCCATGTCCCGAAACACGGCATGGATGATCGGCGCCGCTCTTGAATATGTCTTTAGGACATTCAAGCTTCCCGGCGAACCCCGGATGACGCGTTTTTTGGCCAATGAACTTTCCACAGCTCACTGGTTCGATATCAGCGCTGCCAAAAAGGATTTGGGATACAAACCTGAAATTTCTATCAAAGAAGGGCTCTCTCGACTTGAAAGGTGGCTTCAGCGTCAGCAGGAATCGGGAAATAAGGACCAAAGGTCCGAAGTCAGAGGCCGGAGGTCAGGGAAAAGAGGTCCGAAGTCGGAGGACTAAAGACCGAGGACAGGTATCAGAAAATAGAAAACAGGCAAAAGGGAAGGGGGGGCCGGATAAATGCAACCGCGGATGAACGCGGATCAACACAAATTTTTGAGAAAATAAGTAAGCAGGAAGGGACGTATTCAACATGGAACTGACAGACCTGTTATCCCTTGAAAAGTGGAAAGAATTCGAAGAAGAAATTACCCGAAGATCCGGCCTTGACGCGAATGTTTTCGGTATCGACGGGGTCCGGATAACGGATTATAAAAATTGGGCAAACCGGCTGTGTCCCGCCATAAAAGCCACCGATAAAGGTCAGAGCTATATCTGTGCGGTCGCCCATATGAACCTGGCGACCCAGGCGAAGCAATCCCACGCCTCTCTGATAGAAGAATGTGATGCAGGACTTGTAAAAATCATTGTCCCGGTGTTTGTAAAGGATGAATTTTTAGGGGCCGTCGGCGCCTGCGGAATGTTGCTTGACGAAGGCGAAGTCGATCCTTTTTTAATTAATATGACGACCGGGATCAATGAAGCGGAAATCGAAAAGCTTGCATCAGATATCGGGAGGATTCCACGTGAAAAGGCCCAATCAGTCTTGGCATATGTAGAGACAGAACTTTTTGAAATTATTAGTGAATACAATAAAAAATAAAAAGGCATCTCATTGTTTTTTAAATGAGATGCCTTTACTACAGTGCGATTTGAAAAACTAAGCTTTTCTGACGTTTTTGGCCGCGGGTCCGCGGTCGCTCTGCTCTACGTCAAACGTTACCCTCTCTCCTTCGGCAAGGGTTTTGAAACCATCCATAGTGATAGAGGAGTAATGGACAAAAATGTCCGTTCCATCTTCCTGCTCTATGAACCCAAATCCCTTTTTGTCACTAAACCATTTTACGATCCCATCTGCCATAACACTAACCTCCTTCTAAATCCTTTCTTTTTTGGACCTAAGCTTCAGGTCGTCACGCTGGCAAAAGGGAAAGGTCCTTTAGAGCGAAAGCGACCCGCAAGAAACCAAACACCTCCTATTATACAACATTTATCGGATATCTTCAAATCAAAGGATAGGCCAAAAGTCAAGTAAAAATAACTATTTTAACAATTTTTAGCTGAAATTCTTTAAATACATCCTCGGAAGCTCGCGGATATGACCTCAAAATATACAAATACGGCAATAAATAGGTGCAGAACCGGAAAATTAGCCAAAGAAAATCATTTCGACACTTTTTCTTCTTCGTAGGTCAGACGGGGCGGCGCCTTATCTGCCTTATCGTATTCCAACCTCAGCCGGTATTTGTCGATTTCCATTTGGCGGTCTATGGTTTTTTTAGCTAGAAGATATCGCAGGTATATGATCCACATGAACAGCCCTAATAGAACGATGCCCGCGGATAAAAAGATCCATTTATATCGGGTGACGGCTTCGGTACCGGCCCGGCCGAGATAAACGATCAGATTGGGAATTACCCAGTATAAAAAGACCGCAAAACAAATAAGGAATCCGATGATAAAGATGTTAAATCTGCTGATTGCGGCGATAATCTTTTCAAACCGGTATTCATATTCCATATCTTTTAAACCCTGAGTATCCGGAATTTTTTCCTCCTTTGAAAAAAGAGACTGGTATGCCCGGACGAAAAAAGCAAACAAAAGAAAAGCGCCTACGGGGATTCCGACGGCTGCCGCAAACCAGGCCCTAAATGGGAAAGGGAAATCTTTGGTGACGAGCTTGGTGTGATAACGGTCAAAAGGGCCGAATGTTTTTTCAAAATAATATTTATTGAATTCGCTAAGATTTTTGCCGTCGGTCTCATAGATGATATTGCCTTTCTCATCCATTACTTGCAGCCACGACTTATGGCCGGATTTCATGGCGGCAAGGGCGAAAATTTCGAGTTCGAGCAGAAAAAGGACCACTGCTATAATGACAAAAAGCGTCTTGTTTTCTCTCATGAAAGACGATATATTTTGTCTATTTGACATTCTATTATTATTAGGTGATTTAAATACGGTTAGACTGCTTGGGCAAATACCCCATAATCGGTAAATAATTTATCATACCGATGACCCCATATACAAGATTTAAGTTTTCATGTCAGCGCAAGCTGAATTCAGCTTCAAAAAGCCAAAAAACATGAGCGGAGTTCTTCACCGTTTCCCATGGCAGGATCAATTCAATGACGAAGCTGGTTCGCCGAAATTGATGCGAGGGTAGAAGAACAGCGCCTGAATGTGTATCAAAATGGAGAATGAATAATGAACAAAATAGTTATTTCAGTTCTCGGACAGGATCGACCGGGAATTATCGCCGCGATTACAAGGGCCTTGTTCCTTGCTGACTGCAACATCGAAAACGTTAGCCAGACCATTTTGCAGGCGGAATTTTCGGGCATATTCATCGCTTCAATACCGGCGGATCAATCTGCTGCAGATCTTCGTTCACGTTTGGAAACAGCGCTGATGCCGCTTAAGCAGCATGTGTATGTAAAATATCTCGAGTACGACAAGGGAGATTATCCTTTTGAGGAAAGCGAACCGTTTGTCATCGTTACCAAAGGTCCGGATCGCAAAGGTCTCGTTGCCGGAATTACCGAAGTTATCGCGCAATACGGCGCAAATGTCACCAATATGCAGGCGGTTTTCGAAGGCGGAGACGATCCCGATAAAAACATCATGATATACGAGGTCGACATTCCGACCCAAATCGATCAGCAAAAATTTCATGAGGATTTGAGAAACAGAGCAAACGAGCTCGGACTGAATATCAGTGTTCAGCATCGAAACATCTTCGAGGCGATCAACAGAGTTTGATTTTGTTTTTTGAGAGGTGCGACATGTTAACAGGCAGAGAAATCATTTCAACACTTGAAATGCTCCAGAACGAACATCTGGATGTTCGAACGGTAACATTGGGCATCAGTCTATTGGATTGTGCCGACAACGATCTGAAAAGGTTCAAAGACAACATCATGAAAAGGATTACAACACTTGCCAAAGATCTGGTAAAGGTCTGCAATCAGGTTGGAGACAAGTACGGTATTCCGGTGGTAAACAAAAGAATTGCGGTCAGTCCAGTTGCCGTGGTGGGCGCCTCATTTTCTTCCTCACAGCTTGTTGAAATCGCCAAAATGCTCAACGATGCCGCCGAAGCGGTCGATGTCGATTTTATCGGCGGGTTTACGGCACTTGTTGAGAAGGGGATGGCCAGGGGGGATCGGGAGTTGATCCGGGCAATTCCACAGGCACTTGCCGAAACGAACCGGGTTTGCGCTTCCGTGAATGTTGCATCGACCCTGGCCGGTATCAATATGAATGCTGTTCTGAGAATGGGCAAAGTGATCAAACAGGCTGCTGATTTAAGCAAACAAAAAGACGGCATCGCCTGTGCCAAGCTTTGCGTTTTTGCCAATATGCCCCAGGACATCCCTTTCATGGCCGGCGCTTACTTAGGTATCGGCGAACCCGATGCCGTCATCAACGTCGGCGTCAGCGGTCCAGGTGTTGTCAAAAAAGCCATTGACCGAAGCCTTGGATCGAAGGGCCATATTGATTTGGGACGTATTTCAGAAATTATTAAGCGTACGGCCTATAAAGTGACACGGGTGGGCGAGTTGATTGGAAGGGAGGTGGCCGAAAATCTGAATATCTGTTTCGGCGTGGCAGACCTTTCCCTTGCCCCGACCCCCCATGTCGGAGACAGTGTGGGTGAAATATTTCAAAGTCTGGGTCTTCAAAGCATCGGTGTCCCCGGGACAACGGCGGCACTGGCACTTTTAAATGATGCCGTTAAAAAAGGCGGTGCATTTGCAAGTTCTCATGTAGGGGGATTGAGCGGCGCATTTATTCCGGTCAGTGAGGATCTCAATATCGGCAAGGCCGCTGAAGAAGGCCATCTTACCTTAGAAAAACTTGAGGCTCTAACCAGCGTGTGCTCGGTGGGGCTGGACATGGTGGCCATACCCGGAGACACATCCGAAGATACCATTTCGGCAATCATTGCAGATGAAATGGCCATTGGGGTCGTCAACAAAAAGACCACCGCCGCCCGCCTGATTCCGGTACCCGGGAAAAAAGCAGGAGAGCGGGCTTTTTTTGGCGGTCTTTTGGGTGAATCCGCTATTATTGCGGTAAACAATGCCAAAGGGTCGAATCCGTTTATCAGACTGGCCGGCCGTATTCCCGCCCCTATTCACAGCCTGACAAATTAGACCCTTTAAGCTTAGGGCTCGCGCAAAAATAACTTCACATCTTCGCATCCCGTCTTCAGGCCATCTTTACCCGATCCTCAACCGCCAAATCCTCGAAATAGGCCTGCTATTGCTGTGGTTTGGCAATTTCGGATCGAACAAATCTGACCCAAATCCGGGCGCCAATTCTGTGAAGTTATTTTTGTGCGAGCCCTTAGTCTTCCGGATGACAATCGTTGCAACTGGTCGGAAGGGTTGTTTCCTGTTTTTCCATGGCCGCGTAGGACATCTCCAATTTTTTCTGCTTTTCTTTTAATTTTTTGTGGCACCCGATGCAATTTTCATGATAGGCATATTTGTAATATTTTATTCCTTCTTTCGTGTAAGCCAGGTAACGTGTCGGTTTTTTCGGTGCCTTCAAAAGGTTATGACAATTTGATGCGGTACAATTGGAGATTTTGTCGGTACCTTCCCATTTGTGATGGCATGTCCGGCAGTCATAGGTAAAATGTTCGCTGTGATTGAATTTGACCGGAGACCTCTCCGGCTTGACCGAGGGGGGTGGTTTGAGCTCGATGACGCCCATGGGGACGCACATTTCTTCAAGGGCTTTTTTTGATTCGCTCTTATCCTGCCCGGAAACATTCAGCGCCATTCCGAAAACAAAAATCACCGCCAGACACACTACCCCAACCTGTAATTTGCGCATCCTTTCCTCCTCATTAAAAACTATAACATGTATATTTCCTTATAATTACTATTTTTTATAGTCTTGGTACGAATTGAAATACCCGGTAAAGTTTATTGATAAGCAGGCTGTATTGAAATAAGACAACACTTATGCTAAATAATAATTAAAATTTCAATGAAAAAGTGATACTGAGCACTTTTTTTTTAAGAACGCTCTTTAAGGACAATTTAAGATGGAGATTACCTTTCACGGCGCGGTCCGGGAAGTCACCGGCTCTATGCATCTCATCGAGTCACGAGACAATCGCATTTTACTCGACTGCGGCATGTTTCAAGGGCGGCGAAGAGAGACCAATGAAAAGAACCAAACCCTTCCGGTTGACCCGGGAACCATTACCAACGTTGTGCTCTCTCACGCCCATATCGATCATTCCGGCCGGATCCCTATTCTGACCAAAAACGGTTTCAACGGACGCGTTCTCTGTACACGTGCCACGGCCGATGCCAGTATTTACCTTCTCAAGGATTCAGCCCATATTCAGGAATCGGATGCCGATTATCTGAACTATAAAACCGTTCGATCTTTCCTATCCGGATTGAATACCTCCGGTCCGAATAAAAAAATTTCCAAGAAAAAGCTCGATCATATCAAGAAAGAGCTGAAACATGAGGGGCATCGGATAAACACCGAAAAAATCAACGAACTCCTTGTGAAATATCGTCTTGAAGGGGTGACGCCACTGTATGGCATCGAAGATGCACAAAACGCACTCGGATTCTTTGAAGGGTATCCCTACCGCACACCGATGACCATCGGGAAAGAGGCAGTCTGCACATTTTATGAGGCGGGTCATATTTTGGGATCGGCCATATCCATCCTTAAATTCCATGAAAACAGCCGGTCATATACCATCTGTTATACCGGGGATATCGGCAGATTCGATAAACCGATCATCAAAGACCCCGCGCTTAATTTTTTTAACGGTGACCTTGATATAGATTTGATGATTATGGAAAGCACCTACGGAGATCGGATCCACGGACCATTGAAGGATTTAAAACC
>Ga0316575_10000374_pt1 | contig 12741 bp, 8 predicted proteins | sample J5NA_FD_203072 | JGI IMG/M metagenome (GOLD analysis project Ga0316575, IMG submission 203072) | Rhizosphere microbial communities from salt marsh grasses in Alabama, United States - J5-7_050615r2r3 | ecosystem: Host-associated > Plants > Roots > Rhizosphere | place: USA: Alabama | collected...
CCTCGGTCAGCATGCCGTCGCGGAACATGATCGTTTCCGCGGCGCCGGCGTCGGCCGAGACCTGGCGCAGCAGGCAGTTGCCGATGAGCGAGATCGACTTGATGTCGCAGCGCAGCCAGCGATAATCGGCCGCGCTCACGGCCGCCGCGCCCTTTTCGACCAGCTCGCGGGGCGGACTGACCAGCGGATTCGACATGATGAACACGGTCGGTTCGACGTCCTTGGGAAACGCGTGGTCCCGCTTCGCCACCCCGCGGGTCACCTGCAGATAGACCCCCTGGTCGTCGAACGCTTGCTCGCCGATCAGGCGGGCGATGATTTCCTTCCACTGCGCCGCAGTGTAGGGATTCCTGATCTTGACCTCCGCCAGGCTGCGCTCGAGCCGCCGCAGATGCTCGTCGATCCTGAAGGGGACGCGCGAGTAGACCGGCACCAGCTCGTACACGCCGTCGCCGAAAATGAATCCGCGGTCGAGAACCGGGACCATCGCCTGCTCGATGGGCAGGAACTTGCCGTTCAGGAAGACCATTGAGCCCCCTTTACTTCAGCCACAGGCGCAGTGTATCCCATGCCCTGCCGAAGATTCCCGCGGCGCCGACCGGCTGGAGAGCAAGCAGCGGGTACTCGCCCATGGGCTTTCCATCCAGCGTGAGGCGCAGCTCGCCCACGCGCTGCCCCTGCGCCACCGGCGCCACCAGCGGCTGCTGCGCGAGGAGCTTGGCCTTCAGCTTGTCGGTGTCGCCCTTGGGCACGCTGACGATGATCGCGCGATCGAATCCGACTTTCACCTCGTTGGAGCTTCCTTTCCAGACTCTCAGCGACTTGACCGCCTGGTCCTTGTCGTACAGCTTTACGCTGTCGAAGAACTGGTAGCCCCAGTTCAGCAGCTTGAGCGATTCGTCCGCACGCATTTCTTCCGACTTGGCCCCCAGCAGGACCGAGAGGAGCCGCCGCGGGCCGTGCTTGGACGAAGCCACCAGGCAGTAGCCCGCCGCTTCGGTGTGCCCGGTCTTCACCCCGTCCACGCTCGGGTCCAGCCACAGCAACCGGTTGCGGTTGCGCTGCGTGATGTGGTTATAGGTGAACTCTTTCTCCGAGTAGTACTTCGCGTATTCGGCGGGAAAATCGCGAATGATCGCCGTCGCGAGCAGATAGATGTCGTGCGCGGTGCTGTAATGCTGCGGGTCGGGCAGACCGGTGGGATTCATGAAGTGCGTGTTCGTCATGCCCAGCCGCTTTGCCTCCCGGTTCATCATTTGCACGAACACGTCCTGCGAACCTGCAACGGCCTCGGCGAGCGCGATGCAGGCGTCGTTTCCCGACTGCACCTCCATGCCCTGAATCAGCTGCTCGACCGTCACCGGCTTGCCGGGCTCGATGAACATGCGCGAGCCCGGAGCCTTCCACGCGCGCACCGACACCGGAACCTGCTGATCGAGCGAGAGCCTCTTCTCGTGCAGCGCCGTGAACACCAGGTACGCTGTCATCAGCTTGGTGAGCGAGGCGGGCTCGAATCGCTCGTCGGCATTGTGCGAAGCAAGGATCTGTCCACTCGAGACGTCCGCGATCAGCCAGGCATGGCCAACCAGATTGGGGGGCTGCGGCATGCCGGCCGCGGCAAGGGTGGAAAAACCGAGCAGGACAAGCGCGAGGAGCGTACGAATCATGGAGCACCTTGCCAAAAGCGGCGGATTATATAGGGGACGACGGCGCGGCAGACCGCTATCGGACAACGAATACGGGCTTGAAGTTCAGCTCGCTTTCGATCCGCTGCGCGACGCCGCGCGCCTGGTCCGCACTGCGGTACGGACCGAGATGCAGCTTATACAGGCCGTCGGTCGCCAGCACGTGGATCGCCTGCGATAGCCAGGTCAGCTTGCGATAAACGCTTACGCGAAAGCTCTCGGCGCTCGCGCGCTCGGAGAATGCGCCGAGCTGCAGATAGACGCCGCTCGGCTCCGCGGCCGTGGACGGGGCCGCCGGTGGAGGCGGAGGCGGCGGCGGGGCGGGGGCGGCACTGGCCTGTGTCGGCGACCCCGGGACGATGCTGTCGACCTGCACCCTCGCGCTGCCGGCTGCGACGTAACCGAGCTTGTGCGCCGCCGCGTATGACAGGTCGATGATGCGCCCCGAGTGGAACGGTCCGCGGTCGTTGATGCGCACCACCACGCTGCGTCCGTTGGCCAGGTTGGTGACGCGCGCGTAACTCGGGATCGGAAGCACCTTATGCGCCGCGGTCATCGCGTACATGTCGTAGCGTTCTCCGCTCGAGGTGAGCTTGCCGTCGAAGCGGCGGCCGTACCAGGTCGCGATCCCGCGCTGGCGGAACGGCCGCAGCGAGGTAAACGGAACGTAGCGCTTGCCGAACACCGCGTAAGGCTGGTTGGCGGCGCGGTTGAGCGGCTCGAGGCGCGGCCTGGCATCGGCAATCTGATCCAGGTTCGGAGGCGGATTCGCGCCCGGACCATCGTCCTTGTAGTAGGCGCCGCCGCGCGGCGGGGCGGTGCTGCACGCCCCCAGCGCGAGCGCGGCAAGCAGCGCGGCCGCGACACGCCGGGTCATGCCTGCTCGAACACCACGTTCCCGGCAACCAGCGTGTACCGCACCCTGCCCCCGAGCTCGTAGCCCAGATAGGGCGTGTTCTTACCCTGGCTGCGCAGCGTCTCGGGACTGACCCGCCAGGCCGCCTCCGGATCGAAGACCACGACGTCCGCCGGCGTACCTGGCTGCAGTCTGCCCGAGTGCACGCCGAGGATGCGCGCAGGCTCGCTGGTGATCCGCGCCAGCACCTCCACGAGCGGAAGCTTGCGCTGCGCGCCCCATTTGAGCGTGAGCGGCAGCAGCAGCTCGAGCCCGGTGGCGCCCGGCTCGGCCTCCGAGAACGGTATCTGCTTTTGATCCTCGTCGACCGGCGTATGGTCCGAGCAGACGCAATCGATGGTGCCGTCTGCGAGACCCGCGGCAAGCGCATCCCGGTCGCGCTGGCCCCTGAGCGGCGGCACGAGCCGGCAGTGGGAATCGAAATAGCCGAGATCCAGCTCCGACAGGTGCAAGTGATGGATCCCGACGTCGCAACTCACGGGCAGGCCCTCGAGCTTCGCCCTGCGCACCATGTCGACCGCGCCCGCGCCGGAGAGCCTGCACAGGTGCAACCGGGCTCCGGTGGCACGGACGAGCTCGAGCAGCGTGCCGAGGGCGATCGTTTCGGCGAACGCCGGGATGCCCGGCAGTCCGAGACGCGTCGCCAGCTCCCCGTCGTGCGCGACGCCGCCGCGCGCGAGCCACTGGTCCTCGGCGCGCAGCCATACCGGGAAACCGAAGGTGGCGGCGTATTGCAGCGCCCGCCACATGACCTGCGTGTCGGCAAGCGGCTCGTCGGCCTGCGAGAAGGCCACACAGCCCGCCTCCGCGAGCTCCGCCATTTCGGTCAGCCGCTCGCCCGCGAGCTTCACGGTCAGCGCGCCGACGGGATAGACGCGTGCGCGCGACAACACCTTCGCGCGCCGGCGCAGCATGTCGACCAGCCCGGGCTCGTCCAGCGGCGGGTCGGTGTCGGGCGGACAAGCGAGGCTGGTCACGCCGCCGGCTACCGCGGCGTCCATCTCGGACTCGAGCGTGGCCTTGTACTCGTAGCCCGGCTCGCGCAGCCGCGCGGCGATGTCGATCAGGCCGGGCGCGACGACCAGGCCCGCCGCGTCGATGATCCGGTCGGGCTTGCCGGGCAGCGCCTCGCACAGGCGGCCGTCGGCGATTGCGACGTCCCCGACGGCATCGCGCCCGCTCGCCGGGTCGATCACCCGTCCATTGCGGATCAGAACCTTCATCAGTTCCCCGCCACGATCGACATGACCGCCATCCTCACCGCAATGCCGAAAGTGACCTGCGGCAGGATCACCGAATGGGGGCCGTCGGCCACGGTCGAATCGATCTCGACGCCGCGATTCATCGGACCGGGATGCATGACGATCGCGTCCGGCTTGGCCAGCGCCAGCTTCTGCGCCGTGAGCCCATAGTGCTTGAAGAACTCCTGCGCGCTCGGCAGCAGCGCCCCTCGCATGCGCTCGTTCTGCAGCCTGAGCATCACCACCACGTCGGCGTCGCGCAGCCCTTCCTGCATCTTGTTGAACACCTTCACCCCGAGCGCCTCGACTCCGGTCGGCAGGAGCGTCTGCGGCCCGATCACGCGCACCTCGGGCGTGCCGAGCGTGGTCAGGCCGTGGATCAGGGAGCGGGCGACGCGCGAATGCAGGATGTCGCCGACGATGGCGACGCGCAGCCGGCTGAAGTCCTGCTTGTAGTGCCGGATGGTGTACAGGTCGAGCAGCCCCTGCGTCGGATGCGCATGCCGGCCGTCGCCCGCGTTGACCACGTGCTCGTGGGGCTTGACGTGCTGCGCGATCAGAAACGGTGCGCCCGAGGATCCGTGGCGCACCACGAACAGGTCCGCCTGCATCGCCGAGAGGTTGGATACCGTATCGAGCAGCGATTCGCCCTTCGTTTGCGAGCTGACCGCGACGTTGAGATTGATGACGTCCGCGGAGAGCCGCTTCGCCGCGATCTCGAATGTCGTACGCGTACGCGTCGAAGGCTCGAAAAACAGATTGAAGACGCTCTTGCCGCGCAGCAGCGGCACCTTTTTCACCTCGCGCTCGGTCACGCCGACGAAGGATGCGGCGGTATCGAGAATGCCCAGCAGCACGTCGCGCGGCAGTCCCTCGATCGAGAGGAGATGCCGCAGCTCGCCGTTGGCGTTCAATTGCGGATTATTCTGCATGCTTCAGCTCGAGCCCGAGCTTGCCCCCCTCGTCGCGCATCAGGCGCAAGCGCATGCCCGCCGGCACGTCGACTTTGCTGCCGCAATATTGCGCGCAGATCGGCAGCTCGCGGCCCCCTCGGTCCGCCAGCACGACCAGCGAAATGCTCGCCGGCCGGCCGTAGTCGAACAATTCGTTCATCGCCGCGCGCACGGTGCGCCCGGTGTAAAGCACGTCGTCCACCAGCAAGAGGTGGCGACCCTCGACCGCGAAGGGAATCTGCGTGCGCTTGGGGTCGCGCGCGAGTCCCTGCTGGTGGTAGTCGTCGCGGTAGAACGCGATGTCCATGGTGCCCAGCGCCACCGCGATCCCGAGCGCTGCATGCAGCCTCTCGGCGAGCCACACTCCGCCGGTGTAAAGCCCGATCATGGCTGTGCTGGGCGACACCGCCGGCTTGAGCTCGGCGGCGAGCTGCGCGCACAGTTTCTCGGCGTCAGGTAGCGGGGTCATCGAAATATTGTTGCAGGATCAGTTGCGCGGCGTACGAGTCGAGCTTGCGCGCGCGCGAGGCCTGTGCCGCGCGGCGCGCGCCGAACGCCTCTCGCATGCGGGACTCGGCTTCGGTCGAAGTGTACCGCTCGTCGACCTGCGCAACGGCGAGATGGAATCTCGCCTCGAGCTCGCGCGCAAAGCGCTCCACTTTCTGCGCGAGGCGATGCGCGCCGCCGTCGGAGCCCAGAGGGAGGCCGACGACCAGGCGCTCGGGTCGCCATTCGTCGATCAACTTGGCGATAGCCGAGATGCGCGCGGCGCCCGTCGCCGCGATGGGGGGCAGCGGATGAGCGGTCCGCAGGCGCGCATCGCCGACGGCGACGCCCGTGCGCCGGTCGCCGTAGTCGAAAGCCAGCACGGTGCCCGTGCTTGCCGGAGGCGAGGGGGAAATGGCTTGGGCAATAACCGGGCGGGACGGCTGCCGCTCAGGCATGGCCCGCTTCATCCTGCAGACGGCCGAAGTCGACGCCGAGCAGCTCCATCGCCGCCGGCAGGCGCTCCTCGATCGGGGTGTCGAAGATGATCGCGTCCGTTGCCTCGACCGTGAGCCACGCATTCTGCGACAACTCGTGCTCGAGCTGGCCCGGCGACCAGCCGGCGTAACCGAGCGTCACCAGCAGCTTCGCCGGCCCCTCGCCGCGACCCACGGCCTCGAGAATATCCTTCGAGGTCGTCAGGCCGATGGCTTCGCGCACCTTCAGGGTGGATTGCCAGCTGCCGGCGGGCGCGTGCAGCACGAAGCCGCGGTCGGTCTGTACCGGGCCGCCGAAGAAGATCGGCGCTTCCGCGAGCTCGTTGTCCGTCAGCGACAGAGACAGGCGCTCGAAAAGTGCCTGCAGAGTCATGTCGATCGGCCGGTTTACCACCACGCCGAGCGCGCCCTGGTCGTTGTGCTCGCAAACGTAGGTCAGCGTCCTCGCGAAATACGGATCCACCATGTTGGGCATGGCGATCAGGAAGTGGTGCGTAAGATTGATCGAGGTCACGCTTGCCGGTATTTTACCGTCTCCATCCCTCTGCCAGACACCTTTTTTGCCGCCATGGCTCCGGCCGCCGCTGCCCTGGTGTGGTTCCGCCGCGATCTTCGCGCCCACGATCATGCTGCACTGCATTCGGCGCTCGCCGCGCATGATGCCGTGCACTGCGCGTTCGTCTTCGACCGCGAGATCCTGGACCCCCTTCCGGCCCGCCACGACCGCCGCGTGGAATTCATCTGGGAGAGCGTGCGCGAGCTGCGGGCGTCCCTCGAGGCGATGGGGGGCGGCCTGTGGGTGCTGCACGGGCGGGCCCGCGAGGAAATCCCGGCCCTGGCGGCGCGGCTCGGCGTGAGGGCCGTCTACGCCAACCGCGATTACGAGCCGGCGGCGATTGCGCGCGACGCGGACGTGGCGCGCACGCTGGCAGAGGTCGGGATCGACTTTCGCACGCGCAAGGACCAGGTCGTCTTCGAGCGCGACGAGGTCCGCACGCGCGCGGGGGGCGACTTCTCGGTGTTCACGCCTTACCGAAAGGCCTGGCTTGGCAGGTTTGGGCCGAGTCACGTTGCGCCACTGCGGACAGAAGGCCACGCGGCGGGCCTTGCACGCGCACGCGGGAGCGCCCTGCCCCGACTCGAGGACCTCGGTTTCGCGCGCACCGATCTTTCCGCGCTGGGAATCCTGCCCGGCGCCTCGGGCGGGGCCAAGGCGCTGGCCGGCTTCAGGCGCCGAATCGATCGTTATGCCGAGCAACGCGACTACCCGGCGTTGAATGCAACCTCCCGCCTTTCGATACACCTGCGCTTCGGCACCGTGTCGGTCCGCGAGCTGGTCCGTCATGCGTGGAAGCACGGCGGGTCGGGCGCCCGGGCCTGGCTATCCGAACTGATCTGGCGCGAGTTCTACTTCATGATCCTGGCCAGCCGCCCGGAAGTCGTCGAGCACGCCTTCCGGCGCGAATTCGACGCGCTGCGCTTCGATGACAACGAGGAATACTGGCGCGCCTGGTGCGCCGGTCGCACCGGCTACCCCCTGGTCGACGCCGCCATGCGCCAGCTCGAGCAAACGGGTTTCATGCACAACCGTCTTCGCATGCTCGCGGCGTCTTTCCTCGTCAAGGATCTCGGTATCGACTGGCGGCGCGGAGAGCGCTTCTTCGCCAAGAAGCTCAACGACTACGATCTCGCCGCCAACAACGGCGGCTGGCAGTGGTCGGCGTCGACCGGCTGCGACGCGCAGCCGTGGTTTCGCATCTTCAATCCGGTCACGCAATCGCGCAAATTCGATCCGCAGGGCGAATTTATCCGCCGTTACGTCCCGGAGCTCGCGCGCGTACCCGAGCCCTACGTGCATGCGCCCTGGACCATGGACGAAACCGCTCAGCGGGCCTGCGCCTGCGTGCCCGGGATGGACTATCCGCTGCCGGTGGTGGATCACGCCGAAGCTCGCGAGCGAACTCTCTTGCGCTACCGCAACGCCAAAGGCGCTTGAGTCGGCTCAGTGGCCGACGAAGCTCGCGATGTGCCCGAGAAGCTGGTCTTCCTGGAAGGGCTTGCCGAGGAACACGTTCGCGCCGACTTCGTGTGCGTAGGCACGGTGCTTTTCGGCGGTACGGGACGTGATCATGATGATCGGCACCGATCTCAGGCGCGGATCGGCGCGAACATTGCGGGTCAGGTCGAAGCCGTCCATGCGCGGCATTTCGATGTCGACCAGCATGACGTCGGGGACGGTTTCGGACAGCTGCTCGAGCGCCTCGACCCCGTCCTTGGCGGAAAGCACCTGGTAGCCCTCGCGTTCCAGCAGCCTGCCGGTAATCTTGCGCACGGTGAGGGAGTCGTCCACGACCATGACCTTCGAGCGGGCGACCGCCGGTGCGGGGATCGGCGCCGCGACCTGCCTTTGCTGCGGCCGGGGTCTCTGCAGCAGCGCGACCGGATTCATGATCAGAACGATTTCCCCGCTCCCCAGCACCGTCACGCCTGCGACGCCAGGCACGCGGGCGAGCTGCGGTCCGAGGTTCTTCACCACGACTTCCTGGTTGCCGATCATCTCGTCGACCAGCACCGCGGCCGCCTCGGCGCCCGAGCGAAGCAACAGCACGGGCGCGTAGCGGCGTTCGACATAGTTGTCTTCGGCACGCTCGCCGAGCAGCTCGTGCATCGTCGCGAATGGATAACGCCGGCCCGCCCATTCGATGTGCCCGGTCGCACGGGCGTGGTTAAGGTCTTGCGGGCGCAACTGTTGAACTTGCTCGATCATGACCGCAGGCAGTGCGCAGATTCGCGCGCCTGCTCTGATGAGCACTGCCTGTGTCACCGCCGTCGTAAGCGGCAGGCGAATCGTAAAGCGGGCTCCGCGCTGAGGGGCGGACTCGAGCTCGATGCGGCCGCCCAGACCGCCCACTTCGTCCTTTACCACGTCCATTCCGACGCCGCGGCCGGCGATCTCGGTGACCTGCTCGGCGGTCGAAAAGCCCGGAACGAAGATGAGCTCGGCAAGCCGCGGCTCGCTCACTTGTTCTGTTTCATCGAGCAGCCCGCGCCGCAATGCCGTTTCTCGGATCTTCTCCAGATCGAGGCCGGCGCCGTCGTCTTCGAGCGAGAGCACGATCTCGTTGCCTTCTTGCCTCACTTCCAGACGAATCGCCCCGACCTCCGGCTTGCCGGCGGCCAGACGTTCGCCCGTGGGCTCGATGCCATGCGTGAGCGAGTTGCGCAACAGGTGCTCGAGCGGCCCGGTCATGCGCTCGAGCACCGAACGGTCGAGCTCCACACTGGCGCCGCGCAGCTCGAGATCGGCTCGCTTGCCGAGCTCTTTTGCCGTCTGCCGAACCAGCCGGTGCAGCCGTTGCGCGAGAGTTCCGAACGGCACCATGCGCACGCGCATCAGATCCTGCTGCAGCTCGCGGTTCAGCCGGGCTTGCGCCGAGAGCGCGGCGTCGGTGTCGTCGACCATGCGGGCGAGGCTCTGCTGCACGGTCGAGACGTCGTTCACGCTCTCGGCCATCATGCGCGTCAGCTCCTGGAACCGGGTGAAGCGGTCGAACTCCAGCGGATCGAATTCGCGGGCGGCTTCCTCGGCCTCGCGCTCGCGTGCTTGCATCTGCGACTCCGCGTGAATTTCGATTTCGCGCAGCTGTCCGCGCAATCGCGCCACGTTCTCGGTCAGGTCGGACAGCGCTGTCTTGAGCACGCGCATTTCGACCTCGATCCGCGAGCGCGCGATCGCGACTTCACCGGCCTCGTTGACCAGCTTCTCCAGCACTTCCGAGCGCACGCGCAGCAGGCCGCGGGAGGCTGCCGGCTTACGAGCCGCCGATTCGGGCTCGGTTTCCTCGGCCGCGCCCGGCGCACCCTTTTGCAGGCGCTCGAGCAGAACGCCCAGGCGGTCAAAGGCGGCGTCCAACTCATCCAGCAGCTGTGGCGGCACGGTGTCCAGCGCTGCGGCATTTTCGACCTTGGCTTCCATGTTGTGGGTGAGCTCGCCGATGCTCATGACGCCGGCCATTCGGGCGCTGCCTTTTAGCGTGTGAAGCGCGCGCCGCAATGCCTTTGCGTGCTCCGCCCCGCCCGGCTCCTTGCGCCATGCGCGCAATAACTCCGCGGCTTCGGGCACCAGTTCGGCTGCCTCCTCCATGAACAGGGGCAGCAGCTGCGCATCGACGTCGTCCGCGACGCGGCGTTGGCGTCGTTCGGCTGGTCCATCGGCGGGTCGTGCGACAAGAGGCTCGGCTCGCCCCGGCAGCGCATCGAGCGCGCGTGCGAGATCCTCCCGCGCAGCCGGCGCCTGGCGCGAAGCGACCGCGGCGTGCATGTCGCGCAGCGCGGCCGCGCTGCGCGAGAGCAGGGCGAGCTCGGCGGAATCGGCGCGAGCCCCGCGACTCCGCAGCCGCAGCAATGCGCCTTCCAGGGCGTGGCCTAGCGCGTGCATGGACTCCAGCTGCACGGTTCCGCAGATGCCGGCGAGCGTATGCGCCGCCCGCACGAGGTCGTCTTGCACCGACCCCGAGACCGCGACGGCGGCGAGCTCTCGCTCCAGTATTTCCAGATGCTGCTGCGCTTCGTTGACGAACACCGCGTACAGCGACGGTGAAAGCGTCGCGGTTCCGACGCAGACCGCCTCGCTTGCCGGCGGGCTTGGCGCTCCGGCGTCGGCAGCCTTCGCCTCCCCGCGACCGACCCGTTCGACGGCGGCAAGGAGGGCGCTGGGGTCGGGCTGCGGCTCGCCCCTGCCGAGCCGTTCGACCCAATCCGCAAACGTCGCTCTCGCGAGCTCGATCGTCTCGTGCAGATCGGGGGTCGCAGCGCGTTCTTCCTGGAGCCACAGGTTGAGCAGCTGCTCGGCCGCCAGCGCCGCCTCGGCCAGCGCGGCCAGCCCTACCATGCGGCCGCTGCCCTTCAGGGTGTGGAAGCCGCGCCGAATGGCCGCGAGCTCCGGCATCGCACTGGGCCGCACGCGGCTCGCCGAGAGGCTCTCGGCAATCGAGGCGAGGACGCCCTGCGCCTCCTCGAGGAAGATCGCCAGCAACTCCTGGTCAAACGTTTCGCTGCTCGCTTCGAGCAAGCGCCTGGTGTCGGCCGAGGCGGTTTCGGCCGGCGGTGCGAGCTGAACCATGCTCTTTGCCAGCGAGCTCTCGCGCTCCGGGCTATCGGGCGCGTCGAGCTGCGAAAGGGCGTCGCGCGCGCGCGATTCGAGCGACGCGTCCGCGACCAGCTGGGCATCGTCGCTGATTTCGTTCAACTTGTCCTTCAGCCTTGCCTTGAGGCTCTCGTCTTCAGGCGCGCCCTGCAAGGCCGCGAACAGGGCCTGCGAATCCTGTCTTTTCTGCCGCAGCTCCTTCTCCACGCTGGGCCCGGTCTGAGGTGGGGGCGCCCCCACCGGGCGCATCGCTGCGGCAAAGTCCGCTTTTCCGTGGCGCAAAGCATCGAGGTAGAAGCCGAGGCCGGACAGAATCTGCGCCACCTCCTCGAACTGCTCCAGCGCCGGCCGCGCAGTCGCTGCCGCAAAGTCTCGTATCCGCTCGGCGCAGCGCTCCAGCGCGCCTTGCGCCTCCTCCTCGCCCAACACCTTGAGTGCGCCGGAGACCTGGTGTATCAGCGGATCGAGCGCCGCGAGCTCTGCTGCACGCGTGGGATCACGGAAATAGACGTCGAGCGCCTGCTCGATGCGATGCAGGTTAGCCTGCATCTCGACGACGGCGCTGCCGAGCGCGAGCTTTTCCTGCGCCCGTTGCGTCATTTCGTCTATCAACTCGGCGCCGGCGAGCTCGCCGGCGGGCTCCGCGCCGAACACGGCCGCCGCCAGGCGCGAGAGCATGACTTTGACCTGCCGGTCGAAATCGGGCGGCAACCGGCGGTAGTTCTCGGCCGCATTCTCCGCCACGAGCAGGGCGGTCGCGACCTCCATGGCGGCGGCCTCGGACGGCTGGCTCCCCGCCCCCTCGAGATGGCCCGCGATACGCCCGATCTCTCGCGTAAGCGTCGCCAGGTCGGGATTGCCGAGGCGCCACCCGCGTTCCGCGATTGCGCCGGCGTGCTCGGAAAAGGCCGCGAGTGCACTGTCGACGCCCGCGATGTGCTTGTGCCACGCCTCTTTTGCGTGCCCGATCGCCTCGCGCAGGGCCAGCGCGATCGGCACGCGCTGGGAAATGTCTGCTTCCGAGACCGCCGAAGGAAGGCTGCCGTCGAGCCGATACGCCTGTCGCGCCGCGCGCGCCCGGGGGCTCGACGCGTCCGGCTCATCGCCGGTGCGCGCAAGCCAATAGAGCACTTCGCGCTGCAGCTGCTCGGCCACGGACGGCGAGGCCCCCTCCAGCATGCGTCGCAGCTGCTGCTCGATGCGCGCCGCGAGCTGGCGAAGCCGCGGCTCCGGCCCGAGGTTCCCGTGTGCGAGCGCGTCGATCAGCGCGCCTGCGGTCCACCAGAAGGCGCGCTGTGCGGGCAGGGTCTGAGTTTCCTCGACCGCGTCGATCGCGGCCAGCATCTCTGCGAGGGCGCTGCGATCTTGCGCATCTCGCAGCCACCTGACGAATCCACGCTGAAAGCGCAGGCGCTGCGCGCGAAGAAATGCCCCCAAGTCCTCGCGCTGCATGTGCGGCGCGGCGCGTTCGCGCGGCGGTGGCGCGAGGGAAAGATCGGGAAAATAGAGTTCGGCCTCCGAGGGCAGCGGCGCGCCGCGCGCCTCGAGCAATGCGCGATAGGCCGGAAACATCCGCAACGGCTGGTCGGCGGCGCCATCGAGCAGGTCGGCCAGGTACTTGCCGATTGTGTCGATCGCGCGCCCCAGAATTTCCACCGCGTGCTCGTCGCTGCTCACCTTGCCGGCCTGGATATCCGCCAACAGGGCTTCCGTCTGCTCGAAGAACCTGGTCACGCCCTCGAGACCGACGATCTGCACCGCTCCGCTGGCCTGGTGCAGGTGGCCCTCGCAGGCTTTCAACTCCGTTCGGGCCTCGG
>Ga0316575_10000375_pt1 | contig 12732 bp, 13 predicted proteins | sample J5NA_FD_203072 | JGI IMG/M metagenome (GOLD analysis project Ga0316575, IMG submission 203072) | Rhizosphere microbial communities from salt marsh grasses in Alabama, United States - J5-7_050615r2r3 | ecosystem: Host-associated > Plants > Roots > Rhizosphere | place: USA: Alabama | collected...
GCACCAGTGCCTGTTGCCGATACATCACCGTAAAAATGCCTGCGCCGGTCTCGATCGAGGAATTCGACGGACTCTACTGGCAGATCTGTCATGAAAACATCCATATTTTCAAGGACCGCGAGGGATGGTACCTTCTGGTCAACACTCCCTGTCATTATCTGAAGCCGGATGAATTATGTGCCGTATATGCCGATCGGCCGAATGTCTGCAGGGAACATCCGAGCGGTGCATGCGAGTTTGACCATTCAATCGAGGACAGTGCAGTGCTCTATTTCAGGGATGCGACAACCTTCAATGATTACTGTACCCGACGATTCAAGGGATGGACGAAACGGTTCAAACAATGACCGGTACCGGCCGTATAAATCCACCCGGGAGTTCCGTAAAAATGTTCACCCACCATTCTTCAAAGGATAAATCATGAAGAGAATACTACCGTTCATTCTGCTTCCGCTCCTGTTCGGTTCATGCGGAAGCAGCAAACCGTCCGCTGTTCTTGAACCGGAGCCCGGATGCATCATTACCATATCCTCCGTTTCAGTCAACAGGGCGAAACAGCGTGTCACCGGAGTGGTCGTCATCGAAAACAATGCCGCATCATTCGTCAAACTATCCGACCGGGAACTGTTCATGCACTGCGGTAATGACAGTGCCCGCACGTTTATTGCCCTCAAGGGCGACTGGCAGATCGACGACGGCCTGATCAATGTCATGAAGGGAAAGAAACTGACCTATCAGGTATACTGGCCGCTTGTTCCCGCACAACCGTCGGATTCCATCACCTTCAGGTATATCAAGTTCCTCGAACGCTCGCCCCGGCGATTACAGAATGATATATCATTTTGATATTTCATTCTGAACTTTCTGCAATATATTACTCGTAACTGCGTCTGATGATGCCGGACGGCACTACACATCTGGCATGTTTTTTGATAAACTCATAGCATCACGGCAGAAACAGTAACCGTCACTCCTGCAGACCGTGCACACTTTTATCTGTTAAGGGAAGCCTTCACCATGGATTATGAGCAGTTTGTTACGATGGTATGTGATTCACTCGGGCTTGAACGCTCCGCAATCACTGACCAGACCTCATTTCTCAATGATCTCGGTATCGATTCACTCACCATGGCGAATTTCATCATTCGACTAGAACGGCGATACGACATAAGGATCAATCTTGCCAATGTATGGGATCTTCGTACCGTTCGTGAAGCGTATGAGATGTTTTGTGCCGCATGCGCCTCTTCATCGTCACCCCTGCCGCAGGAGGATAATAACAATGCATAATATTTCAATAGCGGGACTCGGCTGTCATATTCCCGGAGGTAAAGTTACCAATGACGACATTCTCGCGACCGTTGCCGATGCAAACCGGACATCCCTCGAAGCGGATGCACTCGATCTGCTGCTCTATGGATGCAGACGCAAATTCGACTTTCTCGGTATCTCGACGCGTTCCGCTCCCCTTGCGGGAAGCGACGATTCGTTTGTATCAATGGCGGTACGTGCTGCCCGTAAAGCACTTGCCGCGCGGACTGATGACTGCCGCGATCCGGTTGACTGCATCATCGCCTGCGGCATCTCCAACCCGTTCAGGGAACCTTCCGCCGCCTGCATCATCGCCCGGGAGCTCGGTATTTCACCGGCCGATCATTTCGACATCAACGACACCTGCAACGGTTTCCTCAAGGCGATTGAGCTCGCTTCGCTGTACATCGCTTCGGGTACCTGCCGGACCATACTCGTCGTTACCGCGGAAAATCCTCCGGAACTGGCCAATGGTCTCGGTATGAACCTCACCGTTGAATCGGTTGACGAAATGGATTACCGGCTCAGCAGCTGCATCATCGGTTCGGGAGCGGCAGCCATGCTTCTCTGCAGCGATACCGGTAAACACCGGATCGTCAGGTACCGCAACCGCAAAGAGACCACGCACTGGGACAGTTCACTTATCAGAATTCCCGGAACATCCATGCCGGAGACGAAATACGGCAAACCGATCGACGGGTTCTGGGCCGACGGTCGCGGCACGGCGGCGGAACTCATCAGTGCCAATCCGGCATTCGTCGCGGAATCACTCACGCAATGGAACCTGACACCGTCCGACATATCGTTTGTCGTACTGCATCAGCTCGGTGCCAACATCACCTTCGCCATTCTCGACAAGCTCGGCATTCCGCATACGAAAGCACCTGTCAATACCTTCAGTGAATGCGGGAACATGGGATCGGTCAACATTCCGGCCAACCTCGCTCTCGCGCAGGATAGAGGCCTTCTGCATGACGGTGACCGTATACTCCTCATCAACAGCGCATGCGGGTTCACCCATGCTGCGGCACTCATCGAATGGTAACCGTCATGCTGCAACCGAAACTGCTCATAGGCAACGGCCCCGACCCCGAAACACTCGCAGAACTCGTCTGCACAAACCCTGTTTCGCCGCTCGATACCGTGATGCCGACCGCCCGCTTCCGCGGCACCCTCATTCGCAAGGAGAGTTCCGGCGGCATCACGGTCGTCGGGTGGCAACGCAACTACGCCCGCATACGGCAGGTCGATGTATCGCTTCCGACGATCATCACGGCCCGGATATCTCCGGTAAATGATGAAGGCGTACGGCACATCGAGAGCATCTCGCTGGACCCGCGTTTCAGGGGAAGCAAAGGTATTCTCTGCAGCGCCTCCTATCTTGACCGCACGCTGCAGGAGGTCCTTACCGGCCGACCTTTCGGCCGAAGCCTGCACAAACAGGCCCGGCTGGAAAATCTCCACTGTTTTCATTCGGTCGAAGTCATCGGGGGTATGACAAGTTTTTACGATATCATGGCCGCCGGGTGCACCACCGCAACCCCGGGGACGGTTTTTTACGAAGAGGAAACATCCGACTATCTCTGCAAAGACGCGGGAAGGTCGGATCTCTGCGGGTACCACATCATGAACGAAGTCACTTCCGTACGGTATCTCTTTTCGGTCGACGATCTTTTCGAACGGGTGGCCTTCGCCGGTAACGGCGGACTGCTCGTCAAGGGACCGCTTCCGGTATCATTTGCCATAAACGACGCCGTTCTGCTGAGACGCGAGCTCGAGATCACTGGAGAGAGCATTCTGAGTACCGGGTTTCAGAAACTGCTGCTCGAGTGCTGCAGGCACATCGGAGCCGCATTCGGAATTGACGGAAGCATTCCCTTCCGCGCGACCAACATGTACCCCGCGGCGTTCATGGGACTCTTTACCCAGACGATCGCCATCCGGCAGTTCCGCAACAATTACCAGTACATCATGCATGCGCTCACCGGCCTTCAGCGTCGTGACGGAATTCCGCTCTGCGTAGGCGCATCATCCGATGCGGCGGAACTCGCAAACCATTTTCCGACGTTCACCCCTCAGGATTTCAATTGAAAGGTTCACCATGCACTTCGACAACGAAACACTGGACACGGCACTTGAGACAGTCTGCACGAGATTCAGGGACACTCCGGCGCTGCTTATTGACGGTCGCACCATAACGTTCACCGATCTCCTCGCGCATTCCCGTGACTGCGCCGAACGGCTCCGCGGCATCGGTATCCGGAAAAACGACCGGGTCGCGATACTGCTCTCCAATTCCGCCGAGTATCTCTACCTCTATTTCGCCTGTTTCACCATAGGCGCCTGGGCGGTACCGATAAGCACCCGCTGGGAGCGTGACGAACTGCGAAACGTGCTCATTGACGCATCTGTAAAGGCAATCGTTTTCGAACCGAAAATCGGCACCATCAATTATGAGGCGATTCTGCGCGACATCAGACGCGAGCTGCCGACCTGCAGCCACTTCGTCGGCACGACCGCATCCGATATCACGACCCTGCTCTTCGAGGAGCTTTTCGTTCCGGCCGACCCGGGAGACCGTTCAGACGACCGGCACGAAGCGGTCTCACCCGATGACGTCGCACTCCTCGCGTATACCTCCGGAACGACCGGGACTCCTAAAGGCGTCATGATCCCGCACCGCTCACTGGTGCTCACCTCCCGTCATACGGGCGTTCTATGGGATCTCGGCCCCGGGGAGGTCGCCTTCTCCGTCGCCCCGCTCTATGCTGCGCAGGGATTTCTCGCGGTACTTATCGATCTCGTAACGGGTGTCACGATGAAATGGAATACCTCCTTCAATCCGCAGGATATCATCCGTGAATTCAGCCGCGGCGGCATCACCTGTTTTCATACCCAGCCGACGATGTGGTCACTGCTTCTGGCGCAGCCGGCATTCAACTTCGTTGACTTCAGCAACCTTAAAAAAGTCATCGTTTCGGGATCGCTCTGTACACACGAACTTGCCCGCCGGATCGAGGAACGCGTCGGGTGTACCGTCCTCAATGCGTACGGACTCATCGAAGCGACCGGCGTCGTCACCGTCACCCGCCCGGGCGATTCCGAAGAAATCCGCCTCGGATCGGTGGGATATCCCATTCCCGGGGCTGAATACCGTATTGTCGACGAAAAACGAAACGATGTCGCCCCGGGAGAAACCGGTGAACTCGCGGTGCGCGGGTACCTCATGAAGGGATACTACAACCGTCCCGAAAAAACCGCCGAAGTGATCGATGCCGACGGATGGCTTTACACCGGAGATCTGGCAACACGCGGCAGTGACGATGGTGCGGTACGTATCGTGGGGCGCTGCAAGGACATGATCATCCGGGGCGGTTTCAACGTCTACCCTGTTGACATCGAAGAGTGCATCCTTCGGAACGAGTGCGTCGACGATGTCGCGGTAGTGGGAAAACCCGACGATCTCCTCGGCGAAAGCATCAGTGCATTCGTCATACCGAAACCGGGTGTCCTCCTTACCGAAGGAGATATCAAACGATTTTGCAGAGGCAAAATCGCCAATTATAAAATACCTGATGACGTACACATCGTCTCGCAGCTGCCGATTCTGATTTCGGGGAAAGTACAGAAAAATGTCCTGCGCGAGTGGGTCTGTAACGGTATTCCCGAAGAGAATCTCGTACTGTTCGGCAGTCCGACACCATTCTGAACCGGGAGGCATGAACTGATGGATTTTTCACTCACTACCGACCAGCGCGAAATCTGCGCACTGATTGAAGAACTTTCCCGAACACGCCTCAACGACGGCATTTTCGCGGATGATGACGCAGCCCGTTTTCCCTCGGAAAAGTGGAAACAGTGCTGTGATCTCGGTATCACGGGCCTTCCCGTACCGCAGGAGTTCGGTGGTAGCGGTGCGTCGATGCTGACGACGGCACTCGGCATTCAGGCATTTGCACGTACCTGCAGCGATGAAGGTCTCGTTTTTTCCCTCTGCGCCCATCTTTGCACATGCACTGTTCCGATCATGCTTTCCGGTACGGATGATCAGAAGAAACGATGGCTGCCTGCACTCGCCGAAGGCACCGTGATCGGCGGTAACGGCAGTTCCGAAGCATCGGCCGGATCTGATCTTCCGTCAATGACCACGTCGGTCGAAGCCGTTGCCGGCGGCTACCGCCTGAGCGGTGCAAAGCTCTTCGTTACCAACGGTCCGGTTGCACAGCTTCTCATCATTTACGCACGCCACAGCGGCGGCATGCGCATGGCGGACATAAGTGCCTTCATCGTTGAAACAAATGCTGAAGGGGTCGGTACCGGACAGCACTTCGGAAAAATGGGACTTCGCACGTCGCCGCTTTGTGAGATCATTCTCACCGACAGCATGGTTCCCGCCGCGAATCTTCTGGGACGGGAACGGTTCGGCATGATGGTGTTCAATCAGTCGATGCTCTGGGAACGGATCATCATGTCGGCGTACCACATCGGTGCGATGGAACAGCAATATGCGGAAACGGTATCATACGCCAAGCAACGAAAACAATTCGGCAAAAAGCTCATCGAGCATCAGGATATTGCGTCGAAACTCGTCACTATGCACCTTGCCGTGGAAACCGCCCGACTGCTCCTGTACAAAACCTGCAGCGATTACGACGCCGGCACCTGCACCCTTGCCCAGGCGTCCCTTCTCAAATATCATGCCTCCGAATCGAAGGTGCGCAACAGTCTCGACGCAGTCCAGATACACGGTGCCTACGGATACATGAAGGAGAGCAGTACCGAAAAACAGCTCCGTGATTCAATTGCGGCAACCATCTACTCGGGAACCAGTGAAATACAGAAAAAAATCATTGCTGAAGGGATCCTCTCCCATGGATGAACAGCTTCTGCAGAATAGTGTCGCACGCAGTGCACGGCGCTGCCCCGACCGCATCGCCGTTGAAGACGGCAGCCATTCGCTCACCTACCGGCTTCTTGACAGGTTGAGCGACCGGATTTCACTGCAGCTTGCCGCTTCCGGGGTCACCCGCGGAACAGCCGTCGGTGTCTACCTGCAGAAATCCGTCGAAGCGGTTGCCGCATTTCTCGGCATCCTCAAGGCCGGCGGCGTTTACATCCCGCTTGACGCTCATTATTCCCCGCCGGAACGGATCAGGACCATTCTGTCCCTGAGCGGAACAACCGTTCTTGTTACCGACACGCGCCATCTGAAAAAACTCTCGGAAGGCGCACCGGTATCGTCATCAGTCACCGCCCTGTTTTTGACGGATGCACTTACCGATACGTCTTTCGACGGTTTTTCCGAACGGCAGCCGTCGCGAATTACCGTTCTGGACCCGTTGTACCGGACGCCGGAGGAACCGCCGTCCGTTACCCGATCGCAGGACGACCTCGCCTACATTCTTTACACATCAGGATCAACCGGCATCCCCAAAGGCGTCATGATCTCTCACCGCAATGCCCTCACCTTCATCGACTGGGCGGCCGACGCCTTCACCTTTACCGATGGTACGGTATTCGCCAGCCACGCCCCGTTTCATTTTGATCTTTCCGTATTCGATCTGTATGTCTGCTTTGCAGCCGGCGGCACCGTGAAACTGATACCGCCGAACATCATGGCGAACCCCCGCGCCCTGGCGGACTGGATTGCCGAAAACGGCATCAATGTCTGGTATTCAGTGCCGTCGGTCTGGGTTACCATGTTTACCTACGCCCGTCTTGACACGGTTGATTTCAGCCGGCTGCACACCATACTCTTTGCCGGAGAGGTATTTCCTCCGCGGTTTCTCAGGCAGCTCATGGAAACGTTTCCCGGTAAACGATACTTCAATCTATACGGTCCGACCGAAACCAATGTCTGCACCTGGTACGAGGCCCTGCCGGAGCACATTACCGGAGAAGAGCCGCTGCCGATCGGATGCGCCTGCAGGAATACGACGGTCATGGCCGCAGACGAAACGCACCGTGAGGTTGACATCGGTGAAGAAGGCGAACTGCTCGTCAGCGGTCCGATCGTTGCGGCAGGATACTACCGGGACCGTGAACGGACCGACGCGTCGTTCGTCACCCTGACGGATCAGGATGGAACGGCACAACGCTGGTATACGACGGGCGATATCGTGCAGCGCATTTCCGCCGACAGTTACCGCTATATCGGACGTAAAGATCTGATGGTGAAGTGCAGCGGTTTCAGAATCGAACTGCAGGAGATCGAGCGGGTGCTTCTCAGACACCCCGACATCAGGGAAGCGGTTGTCGTGGCATTCTACCGTGAGGAACGCGGCAGTACCGTACTCACCGCCTGCTGTACGCTCAATGAGGGTGTCGAACCGTCGGTCAGTTCGATAAGAGCCTGGTGTGCTGGAAGTCTCCCCCACTACATGATTCCCGAAACCGTCTTTTTTCATGACGAATTACCCCGCAACACCAACGGAAAAATCGACCGGCAGCTGCTGACCGTTCGTCCGCAACCCGTGAGGCACACTTCCATGGAGGTATCATGAACACCGATTCTTCTGCGCTTGTCGCACTTGACGCCGTTGCCCGCACGTATGACGAAACCAATGTTCCTCTTTACATAAGTTATCCGACGTCGGGATACTGGAAAACGACTCCCGACCCTTCCGGATATGCCGCAGACTGCGCAGCCGCCAAAAACCCGTTCCTGTACTTTCACTTTCCGTTCTGCGAGCAGATCTGCCACTATTGCATGTGTTACAAGGTACCGAACCTCTCCGTTGACGATCGCAGGCGGTATCTCGACGCAATGATCGGGGAACTCACCCTCAAGGCCGCGATGCGCGGGAACTCCCCGACCGATACCGTGACTCACCTGCACTGGGGCGGCGGTACGCCTACCTGCATGACCGCTGCCGAAATGGAACACGTGTTTACCGCTGCAGACCGTCATTTTCCGCTCGCACCCAGGGCCGGCGGAAGCTTCTCCATTGAAGCGTTTCCACGTTCCGCCACCGTAACCGAAGAAAAGTGCAGTCTGCTTTCGCGACTCGGGTTCAATGAGATCAGTTTCGGCGTGCAGGACCTTTCCGCACGGGTGCAGAAGGCAATCAACCGTTCATGCACCTTCGAAGAGCTTTCGGCCGTTGTCGAGCGCTCGCGCAATGCAGGGCTCGCCGTCCATATCGATCTCTGTTACGGGCTGCCGTTTCAGGAGCTCGGTGAATTCGAAAAAACCGTCAGAAGGATATGTTCACTTGCACCCGATCGTGTCGCAATGCTCACCTACGTGCATTATCCCCATCTCTTCCCGAACCAGCGCAATATCCCGGTGTCAAGCATTCCGAACTCGTTCATGCGGGTACTGCTCGCCGATCTGGCTTCGGATCTCTTTCTTGAAGCCGGATATTGCAAAGTCGGTTTCGACCATTTCGTACGTCCCGAAAACCCGCTTGCAAGAGCCGCGCGCGAAGGAACCGTCACCAGAGATCTCATGGGGTATTCGGTTGCCGAGCGGAAAAACGTTCTCGGGTTCGGCAGCTCCGCCATCAGTTACATCAACGGAACATACTACCATAATGCAATGAAGGTCGACGCCTATACATCCCTTGCGGGCAGTTCGGTCACGCCGCTCCACGACACCGGATCACATACGATGTCGAATGACGACCGTATCAGAAGCGAAATCATCGAAACACAGCTCCTGAGCAGGGGAACGATTAACATACCATCTGTCGAGGAACGGTTTTCAATTGTCTTTGGCGACTATTTTGCAGAGGAGCTGCAGCTGCTGCGGCAGTGTGAAAACGATGCTCTCGTTACCATAAGCCTGCCGCACCGCATCGATCTCACCCCCACCGGCCGCCTTTTCTGCAGACACGTCGCCAGGGTGTTCGACCGTTACTGCGGGAGGCGACCGGTCCGGCACTAGTACACGGAACAAAATGTTTCACCCTTACCGAATACCAGGTATGAATGTTGAAAGGAGCCCGTCATGTCAGCCACCATCGACGACATCAGACAGACCATCGCCAGGACAGCTTCACTTCCGATACGGGAGCTGAGTGCGGAAACACCGCTCTACGGATCGGGTCTCGTCTCCTCGCTCATGATGCTCGAAATCATGGCTGCCGTTGAGAAGGAGTACAGTATCTTCATACGGCCCGAAGAGCTCATCGAAGACCACTTCGGCACCATCGGCCTGCTGCATTCGTTTGTCAACAATAAGCTCAGGAGCTGAACCTGATGTATTTTACGGGTTTCGCGGCCGTTGCCGCAATTTTCACTCCCGGGAGGAACCTGTGCATTCAACGGAAAAATCCGATTTCGACGAACTCATGCAGTGTCTTCAGCCATGTGAACCACCGCTCGCCGCCCGTTACGCCGATGAAGCACCCCACCCGCACGTCGGACCGTCCGGCGGGTTCGACATGTCAATTTCGCATATCGGTGATGCGGTCAGGATGATCATGAACATGAAGAATGCACTCAGGATCAAGAATGAGTCATTCCGGTGCATGTTCCGCTACCTGAGAAAAACCCGCAGGACTGGCATACCGTCCGTTTTCAGCCGGGAGAACTTCGGCTGCCCCGGAATGCGGTTCTACGGAGGATTCATCCCATCCCTGCCTTCATTCAACCATCATTTCACCACCACCGGTATTCCGGGCATCTATCCCGGTGAACGCCTGATGCCGTCAGTCGCATCGGCCAAACGGTCATCACAGAAGCTTGAAGGCAGAAAAGCCCGGGCCCGCTACCTGATTTTCGAACCATTTACTGCAGTAAACGATACCACGACCGTGGAGTCGGTTATCTTCTTTGCCAACACCGAAGTCATTGCCGCACTCTGCGGACTCGTGCGGTTTGCCGCCGATGATGATGAAGCAGTCCGATCGATTTACGGTTCGGGCTGTGCCTCGATATTCGCCTGGCCGGCACAATTACACCAGGACGGCATAACTGCCGCAGTACTGGGGATATTCGATCCGGCGGCACGACCCTGGCTGCGTCCCGGAGAGATGACACTTGCCATGTCATACCCTCTTTTCAGGAAAATCACCGGTACATTCAGGGATACATTCATTTACAAACCAGTAAAATTCGGAAAAAAACGCCTTCCGGAACTGATGTTCGGATGGAAGACGGGAAAACGACGGGCGGAACAGCTCGACCGGTACATCCGTGACGGAAGATCGGCCGACCGGAAACAAGGTGGTACCACAGCCTGATGGTAAAAGGTATATTTTCATCAATGATTTCATTCTCTTCAAGAATCCTGCTGTTTTTCTTCATTTTTACCGTTCCGGCACAGGCGATAAAGCTTCCGCCGCGTCCGCAGGGACCTGTCGCCGATTACGCCAATGTCCTTGACTCACGCACCGTTCAGAGCATTTCGGCACTGAATACGGAACTGTTCAATAAAACCGGGTTCGCACTTGTCATTGCAACCCTTCCCTCAATCGGGGATGAATCGGTTGAAGAGGTTGCCACCGACCTCTATGAAAAGTGGGGAATCGGTAAAAAAGGCAGTGATGAGGGCGCGCTGATTCTTCTTTCGATGCAACCGCGTAAGGTCCGGATCGAAGTGGGGTATGGTGCCGAAGGCTACCTCAATGATGCCAAAGCAGGACGGCTGCTCGATACCTGGGCCATCCCGAATTTCAAAAACGGTGATTACGCCCGCGGAATGACCTCACTCTGTGCTGCGATGGCCCAGATTGTCGCCAATGAAAAACAGGTCACCCTTGCATTGCCTTCAGGCGTTTCAGTGTCCCGACAACCGTACCGATCGGCGCCTGTATCCAAAGTAAAGGTGCTCTTTTTCCTGATCGTTTTCATCTTCCTCATGAGTACCCGATTCGGCAGATCGCTGCTTTTCTGGATGCTGCTTTCGAGCATGATGGGCGGCGGACGGCGAAGCTCGATGGGAGGCTTCGGCGGTGGATTCGGAGGCGGAGGAGGCTTCGGCGGATTCGGCGGCGGCATGAGCGGCGGAGGAGGAGCATCCCGCGGTTTTTAACCTGAATCAGACCGGTACAATCAGGTACACAAGGAGTTTGAATGAAGAAAATTACAGATCCGATCGGACATTCTCAGCAGGCGATCGATGCAATGAAAATGCTCTATGCTTCCGAGCTTGTATCGGTTACCCTTTTCGGAAGCGCTGCGGGTGGTGATTTCAATCCTGAAACATCGGATATCAATCTGCTGATCATCCTCACATCGATGGATCCGCAGCTGATCGCACGATCGGCAGATCTGCAGAAAAGGCTCGAAAAACAGCGTTTCGCCCGCCCTCTTTTCATGGATAAGGCCTACATAGCGTCATCACTCGACTCCTATCCGATGGAATTTCTTGACATGAAAGGATGCCGCACAGTGCTCTTCGGTGAGGATGTCCTCGCGTCAATCGCACCGGAGCAGGAACATCTGCGTCTGCAGGTTGAACGTGAACTGAAGGGAAAATGGCTCCATCTCGTTCAGGAGTATACCGCGGCACAAAAAAATGCGAAACAGCTCGCTCATTTAACCGGAATCTCGCTCAAATCGTTCATGCCGGTTTTCAGGGCGCTCCTCATTCTTAAGGGAACGGAAATCCCTGTAAATCGTGCGGTAGTGCTGGCCGGTGTTGAATCGGCCTATACACTTGCAGGAACCCCGCTGCAGCAGGCGGCATCATTCGCATTTGAACATAGGAGCATTGCACCCGAAAACGTTTTTCTCACCTATCTCACTGCAATCAAATCTCTTATCGATATAATAGACAATCAATAATCAGGAGAGGAATAGAGCATGAACGGAAGAACGAAAGCACTCATCGGAATCGGCGCCGCATTCGGCGTTATCGTAGTGTTCGGCCTGATCATCCTCGGAAGTACCATCGGTTGGCGCAACAGACTGGTCGATCTTGAAGAACGGACCAAAAAAGCATGGGCAGATGTCGACAACCAGCTTCAGCGAAGGATGGATCTCATCCCCAATCTCGTCGAAACCGTCAAGGGATACGCAGCTCACGAAAACGAGGTTCTGGTCAATGTCACCAAAGCGCGTGCAAGTGTTGCAGGTGCCACTACACCGCAGGAGAAGATCAATGCGAACAATCAGTTGACATCGGCGCTGTCGCGTCTGATGGTCGTCGTGGAAAAATATCCCGACCTCAAGGCAAATCAGAATTTCATGGCACTGCAGGATGAACTCGCCGGAACCGAAAACAGGATCGCCGTCGAACGCAAGCGGTATAATGATGCGGTTAATGAATTCAACAGCACCCGTCGCAAGATTCCCTACTCCTTCTTTGCCGGAAGCTTTCCCGAAGCAGCGTACTTCAAGGCTTCGGAAGAGGCGAAAACCGCACCGAAGGTCAAATTCTGACCGGAACGACCGTCCGGGCCGAAATGCTCTCCGGTATTGCAGAAACGGAAACGGTATGCGATAATAGAAGCATCCGTTTCATCTGAATAA
>Ga0316575_10000376_pt1 | contig 12717 bp, 11 predicted proteins | sample J5NA_FD_203072 | JGI IMG/M metagenome (GOLD analysis project Ga0316575, IMG submission 203072) | Rhizosphere microbial communities from salt marsh grasses in Alabama, United States - J5-7_050615r2r3 | ecosystem: Host-associated > Plants > Roots > Rhizosphere | place: USA: Alabama | collected...
AGACCAGCACAGGCGTTCCGGCCACGACTGCCCTCGAGACGGGGCTCTCCTTGCCCGCCGCGGACGGATACGCCGTGCTGGCAGTCGGTGTCGTGGCGCTCCTGCTGTGGCTGCTCAAGATCATGTCCCAGGACGCCAAGTCCTCGGCGGGCAGATGGCTCCACGGACACGCTCAGATGGGGGCGAACTTCACCGCGCTCGCAGGTCTCGTCGTCGCGATCATTGCAGTCGGCGTCCCGAGCCTCATGTGGGCCACGCGGTGGCTCGGCGAGCAGATCAACGTAACCGTCGGAGTCAGCGCCTCGGTCGGCGGCGTCGTTCTCAGCTACGTCGCCTCGCTGGCGGCGCTGCTGTGGCGCAGGCGCACCCAGCTGAGTGATGTACTCGCCGGAGACGGAAAGAAGAAGTCCAAGACCGCCGTCGTCCCGCAAGGGCTGCTGCAGCTGCTGCTGGTCATCACTGCACTCAGTGTCCTCTGCGCGCTGTGGTTGCTGCTCCTGGGATCAGCAGCTCTTGCGGAGGCATCGGTGATCGTCGAGGGCACGAACGCTTCGTCCGTGCGGCTCGGGGTCGCGATCCTCCTGCTGGTCTTCGTCATCGGAGCCGTCTTCGACCAGTCCTCCCTCAGCCTGCACCCCTTCTACCGAGGCCGGCTTGCCTCCGCGTTCGCGACCCGGCGGGTGAAGATGGGGCCGGATGCCCCGCCGGTGGCCGTCCCGTACGACCCGCAGGAGGGAACCACGCTGTCGACGCACGGTGTCGCCAAGCCCGACGACGGGAAGCCCTATCCGCAGGTGATCTTCGCCGCGGCGGCAAACCTCACGGGTGAGCACCGCACCCCGTCGGGACTCAGCGCCGTCTCGTTCGTCATGAGCGCCGACTGGTGCGGTGGCCCGGATGTCGGCTGGATCGACACGGCGACGCTCGAGAAGCTGAGCCCGAGACGGCTGCAGCACGACCTCACCGTTCAGGCGGCCGTCGCGATCAGCGGCGCAGCATTCGCATCGGCGATGGGGCGCTTCGCACGCTGGTACCAGCTGCTCCTCGCGGTGACCGGTGCCCGACTGGGCGCGTGGCTGCCCAACCCCACGTTCATCGCTCAGATGCGTGACGTGCGCCGAGAGGGTCGGATCCGCGACTGGACCCTGCCGGCACTACCTCGGGTGCGGCGACTCTCGTACCTCCTGCGTGAGGTGTTCAACATCCACCCCGCGGGGGACCGCCTGCTCCAGGTCACCGACGGCGGGCACTACGAGAACCTCGGCCTGGTCGAGCTGCTCCGACGCCGGTGCACAACCATCTACTGCGTCGACGGGGGAGGGGATCACCCTCCCACCGCCCCTGGCCTGGCCGAAGCGATGGCCCTCGCCAAAGCCGAACTCGGCATCACCATCACGCTCGACAACGCCTGGGACACAGAACCCGGGTCGGGTTCTGCCATCGAACCCGCGGAGCCACTCAGGTCGCTCAACGCCACCTTGAGCAAGACAGCCATCATCACCGGGACGATCACCTACCCGGAGGCCTCCGGCCTACCAGAGGGCCGACGCACCGGGCGGCTCTTCGTGGCGCGCGCACTACTCACCCCTGACATGCCCTACGACCTGCTCTCGTACGCAGCCCAGCACCCCGAGTTCCCCCACGACTCCACCAGCGACCAATGGTTCGAGGACGGCAAGTTCACTGCGTACGCCGAGCTCGGGCGCTACCTGGGGACAAAGACCTTGAAGGCGCGGCCACCCGATGGACCAGCCGGGTGACCGAGCGCCGATCTCCCAGCGCACATTCTTTCCGTGACGTGGTGGCCCCTGACCTGTCGTACCGCCGTGCTTCGGCTGCCGTGCTTCGGCGACCGGCGTCAACTGGTCGGACATCGCGAGTCACTTGTCGCGGCGCGCGATTACGACCCCGGCACGGTCTGCTTGGTCTGCCAGGCTCCGTCGCGCACCTCGTAGACCGTGACGACGGGGTTGGTCGTGTCCCCGTACTCGTCGAAGGCGACCTTCCCCGTAGCCCCGTCGAAGGACACGTCGGCAAGTGCCTCCACGGTGGGCTTCCGCGCATCCTTGACCGTGTCGGCGTCGGCCAACGACTTCTCGAGCGCCCTGATGATGGCGTTCGCGGCGTCGTACGCGAACGGGCCGTAGGCCTCGGCGGGCTCCGAGTACCCCCCGTCCGCGTAGGCGTCCACGAAGGGCTTCGCGGACTTGAGCGACTCGGCGGGAGCGCCCACCGACGTCGCGAGGTCGCCGTGCGCGGTGCTGCCGGCGAGCTCGATGTACTGGCTCGCGTACATCGCGTCGCCGCCCATGACGGGCACGTCGACGCCGGAGTCGGTGAGCTGCTGGGTGAAGGGAGCGATCTGGGGGTACTCGCCGCCGAAGTACACCGCCCCGGGTGGGGACGACTTGAGCTTGTCGATCACCGGGTCGAACGAGGTGTCGTCGGCTCCGACCGAGTGGGAACCGGCGACGGTGCCACCGAGCTGCTCGTACGCCTTCGTGAAGGCCGCGACAAGATCCTTCCCGTAGACCTGGCCGTCGTCGACAGTGACGACCGTCGTGACTCCGGCCTTCTCCAGGTAGCGGGCCGCCACCGGCCCCTGCGTGGCGTCCGTGGCGCAGGTGCGGAAGTAGTTCGCGAAGGGGCGCTTCGGGTCCGAGGCGTAGTCCTGGCCCCGCGTCAGCGCGGTGCTGGTGTTCGCCGGCGAGACCATGGCGATGTCCGCGTCGGCGAGCACCGGCTGGACGGCCTGGGCCACGGCGGAGCTGACGGTGCCTACGACCGCGACCACCTCCGGCTCGGCGGCCAGGCTGGTGGCCGCGTCCTTGCCGGTGCCCGGGGTGGCGAGGTCGTTCTCCACTGCGACCCGGAGGGTCCAGCCGGGCACTGCGCCCGACTCGTTGGCCTGCGCGACGGCGAGGTCGACCGAGTTGACGATCCCGAGGCCGAACGGCGAGAGGTCGCCGGTCGTCGGCGCGATGACCCCGATGGTGGCGACCCGGCCCCCCGATGGCGTGCCGCTGGCGTCCCCGCCTCCGTCCCCGTCGCCGCATCCGGCGAGAGGGGCCAGGGCGAGTGCCGCCAGGACAATGGCGACCAGTGGCCGTCGTCGCACATCTCCTCCTGCCGTGGGCGGTATCGAGAGGGCTGAGCATTGCGGCTCCCTCAGCACTGTAGACGGGGGAGCCCGGGCGGCGGGTAGCGTCCGGTGAACCCCAGGCGGCCGAGGCGCGTTCACCACGATAGGCGGCGACACTCGCCTGCACGAACACCGAGCGAAGGGACCACAGATGACGACCCGCACCCAGACCCCCCGGACCGGCGACGGACCCACGCGGCGGGAGACGATGCGCGTGGCCGGGCTCGCCGGTGCGGCGGCCGTCGGCGCGGCCGGCCTGGCCGGCTGTGGCTCCGACGCCCAGGACGCCGCCCGGAACGCGGAGAGCGCCGCGGACTCGGCCGCCTCCGCCGTGGGCTCCGCCGCGTCGGATGCCATCCAGACCGCGGACGTGCCGGTCGGCGGAGGCATGGTCGTGGAGGCGCTCAAGGTCGTCGTCACCCAGCCGACGGACGGTGACTACAAGGCGTTCTCGGCGGTGTGCACGCACCAGGGGTGCCTCGTGGACTCCGTGGAGAACGGCGTCATCGGATGTCCCTGCCACGGGAGCCAGTTCGACATCGCCACCGGCGATGTCGTGCAGGGGCCCGCCACCAAGCCGCTCCCCGAGAAGCAGGTGACGGTCTCCGACGGAGGCATCAGCGTCACCTGAGCCACCGGTCCACACGCTCCCCGTCGGGCGGCCGCCCGGTGTGCGAACGACGCGTCGGAGCCGCGACGTAGGGTTCCGATGTGGCCGACCCGTCGACGTACCGTCCCCGGCCGGGAGAGATCCCGACCGAGCCGGGGGTCTACCGGTTCCGTGACGCCGAGGGACGGGTCATCTACGTCGGCAAGGCCAAGAACCTGCGAGCCCGGCTGTCGTCGTACTTCCAGGACATCGCGGCCCTGCACCACCGCACGGCCACGATGGTGCGCACGGGCGCCGCGGTCGAGTGGACCGTGGTGTCCACGGAGGTCGAGGCACTCCAGCTGGAGTACGCCTGGATCAAGGAGTTCGACCCCCGGTTCAACGTCCGGTACCGCGACGACAAGTCGTACCCGTACCTCGCCGTGACGATGGGCGAGGAGTTCCCGCGGGCCATGGTGATGCGTGGTGCGAAGCGCAAGGGCACCCGGTACTTCGGGCCCTACGCCCACGCCTGGGCCATCCGAGAGACCCTCGACCTCGCGATGCGGGTCTTCCCGATGCGAACGTGCTCAGCGGGGGTGTTCAAACGGGCTGGGCAGGTGGGCCGGCCCTGCCTCCTCGGCTACATCGACAAGTGCAGCGCCCCGTGCGTCGGCCGGGTCGACGCCGAGCGGCACCGCGAGATCGCCGAGGACTTCTGCGACTTCATGGCCGGCGAGAGCACCCGGTTCCTCACCCGCATGACGACGGAGATGAAGGCGGCCTCCGCGGAGCTCGACTTCGAGCGCGCCGCGCGCATCCGGGACGACATCGGTGCCCTCGAACGGGTGCTGGAGCGGTCGGCCGTCGTGCTCCCGGACGCCACCGACGCCGACGTCTTCGGCCTCGCCGAGGACGAGCTCGAGGTCGCCGTGCAGCTCTTCCACGTGCGGGGCGGCCGGGTCCGCGGGCAGCGTGGCTGGGTCGCGGAGCGCGATGCCGAGTCCACGCCCGAGGTCGTGGAGCACCTCCTCCAGCAGGTCTACGGGGGAGAGTCCGGCGACGGCGTGCCGCGGGAGGTCCTCGTGCCGGTCCTGCCCGACGACTCGCCGGCCCTCGCGGCATGGCTAGGAGGCATCCGCGGTCGTCGGGTCGAGGTGCGCGTGCCGAGACGCGGTGACAAGCGGACCCTGATGGAGACCGTGGCCCGCAACGCCCAGCAGAGCCTCGCCCGTCACAAGGTGACCCGTGCCGGTGACCTGACGACCCGGAGCCAGGCCCTCCAGCAGCTCCAGGACGCCCTCGACCTCGACGAGGCCCCGCTGCGCGTCGAGTGCTTCGACATCAGCCACGTGCAGGGCACACAGGTGGTGGGCTCGATGGTCGTCTTCGAGGACGGGCTGCCCCGCAAGTCCGAGTACCGGCGCTTCGTCGTCCGAGGCGACGCGGACGGCGCCACCGACGACACGGCCGCGATGCGCGAGGTGCTCTCGCGTCGCTTCCGCCGGGGGCAGGCCGAGGCGGAGGAGGCGGCACGCGAGGCCACCGAGACCGGGAAGCCGGGCAAGTTCGCCTACCGCCCGAACCTCGTCGTCGTCGACGGCGGGCTGCCGCAGGTGAACGCCGCAGCCCGGGCGATGGAGGACGTGGGCGTCGTCGACATCGCCGTCGTGGGGCTCGCGAAGCGACTCGAGGAGGTCTGGCTGCCGGGGGAGGACCACCCGGTCGTGCTCCCGCGCGCCAGTGAGGGCCTCTACCTGCTCCAGCGCGTACGCGACGAGGCGCACCGCTTCGCGATCACCTTCCACCGCCAGCGGCGCTCCAAGGCGATGACGGCGAGTGCGCTCGACGGTCTCCCGGGGCTGGGGGAGAAGCGCCGCAAGGCGCTGCTGCGGCACTTCGGGTCGGTCCGGCGGATCCGCCAGGCCAGCGTCGAGGAGCTCGCGGAGGTTCCGGGCATCGGTCCTGCCCTCGCCGCCACGGTTGCGGCAGAGTTGGGCGCGGGCGAGGCCACCCCGGCCGTGAACCTCGCCACCGGAGAGGTCGTCGACGACGAAGGAGACCACACGTGAGCGAGACGGCGGACGCGCGCCCGCACGGCGGGTCGGACTTCGTCATCGTCACCGGCATGAGCGGAGCCGGACGCTCCACCACGGCCAACGTCCTCGAGGACCACGGCTGGTACGTCGTCGACAACCTGCCCCCCCAGCTCATCCCCGCGATGGCCGAGCTCGCCACGCAGGTGCGCGACACCGGGGCCCGCGACCTGCGCATCGCCGCGGTCGTCGACGTGCGCGCCCGGCCCTTCACCCGACAGCTTCACGTGGGGCTCGCGGCCCTGCGCGAGGCCGGCTGGAACCCGCACCTCATCTTCCTCGACGCCACCGACGAGGCCCTGGTGCGGCGGTTCGAGAGCGTCCGGCGGCCGCACCCGCTCCAGGGGGACGGGCGCCTGCTCGACGGCATCCAGGCCGAGCGCCGGATGCTCGGCGACCTGCGCGGCGACGCCCAGGTCGTCATCGACACCTCCGGGCTGAACGTCCACCAGCTCCGCCGGAAGCTGACCCCGGTCGTCGACGGCGCCCGAGGACCGCGGCTGCGGCTCGCGGTGATGTCGTTCGGCTTCAAGTACGGGGTCCCGCTCGACGCGGACTTCGTCTTCGACATGCGCTTCCTCCCCAACCCGTACTGGGTGCCCGAGCTCCGGGCGCTGACGGGCGTCGACGAGCCCGTGGCCGACTACGTCATGGCCCAGGAGGGGGCCACCGAGTTCGTCGACGCGGTGGCAGCCCTGATGCGGCCGGTCACGGCCGGCTACCTGCGGGAGGGCCGCCGGTACGCCACGCTCGCCGTCGGCTGCACCGGGGGCAAGCATCGTTCGGTCGCCACCGCGCGCGAGCTCGCCGCGCGTCTGTCCGACGGCGGGGTGGCGACGTTCGTCGTCCACCGGGACCTGGGTCGCGAGTGAGCGGCCCGGTCGTCGCGGCGCTGGGCGGCGGGCACGGCCTGTCGGCCACCCTCACCGCGCTGCGGTACCTCACCGACGAGATCACCGCGATCGTCACCGTCGCCGACGACGGCGGCTCCAGCGGACGGCTGCGCGACGAGTTCGGCGTGCTGCCGCCGGGGGACCTGCGGATGGCGCTGTCTGCCCTGTGCTCCGAGACCGAGTGGGGGCACACCTGGCGGGACGTGCTCCAGCACCGGTTCGCCGGCGACGGACCCCTCGGCGGCCACGCGCTGGGGAACCTGCTCATCGTCGCCCTGTGGGAGCTGCACGACGACCCGGTGGCGGGCCTCGACCTCGTCGGCCGGCTGCTCCAGGCCCGTGGTCGGGTGCTGCCGATGGCCGCCGTGCCGCTCGACATCGAGGCCGATGTCAGCGGGCTCGACCCCACCGACCCCGACCGGCTCCAGGTCGTCACCGGGCAGTCGAGAGTCGCGCGCACCGACGGCACCGTCGAGCAGGTCCGGCTCGTGCCCAGCGACCCCCCGGCCTACCCCGAGTCGGTCGCCGCCATCCGCAGCGCCGACTGGGTGGTCCTCGGACCCGGCTCGTGGTTCACCTCGGTGATGACCCACCTGCTCGTCCCCGAGCTGCGGGAGGCCCTGCAGGTGACCCGAGCCGGGCGCCTCCTCGTCCTCAACCTCGACCCCGGCACCGGCGAGACCGCGGGGTTCAGCGCCGAGCGACACCTCGAGACGTTCGCCGCGCTCGCCCCGGGGCTGCACCTCGACGCCGTCCTCGCGGACCCGGCGGTCGTGGGGAACGGGACACAGCTCGCCGAGCGCTGCTCCGCCCTCGGCGCGGACCTCCACCTGCTCCCCGTGGGACGCCGCGACCGGCTCGGTGTCCACGACCCGCTGCGCTACGCCGCCGCCCTCCGGGACGTCCTCGCAGGCGACCGACCGGGTGGGTGACGCCGTGGCAGGATGACCGGCATGGCGATGACGGCGAAGGTGAAGGACGAGCTGAGCAGGCACGCCGTGACCAAGCCGTGCTGCCGCAAGGCCGAGGTCGCCGCGACGCTGAGGTTCGCCGGGGGGCTGCACATCATCGGGGGGCGCATCGTCGTCGAGGCGGAGCTCGACACCGCCAACGCGGCGAGGCGGCTGCGGCGTGAGCTCGCCGAGGTGTACGGGCACACCCCCGAGGTGCTGGTCCTGGCCGCGGGGGGCCTGCGCAAGGGCAGCCGCTACGTCGTGCGCGTCGTCCAGGACGGGGAGTCGCTCGCCCGCCAGACCGGACTCATCGACAGCCGCGGGCGTCCGGTTCGCGGGCTGCCGGCGAAGGTCGTCAGCGGGTCGGTCTGCGACGCCGAGGCCGCGTGGCGGGGCGCCTTCCTCGCGCACGGCTCCCTCACCGAGCCGGGCCGGTCCTCCGCGCTCGAGATCACCTGTCCCGGGCCCGAGGCCGCGCTCGCCCTCGTGGGCGCCGCCCGCCGGATGGGGATCGCGGCCAAGGCGCGTGAGGTCCGCGGCGTCGACCGGGTCGTGATCCGCGACGGCGACGCGATCGGTGCGATGCTCACCCGGCTCGGGGCCCACGACGCGGTCCTCGCGTGGGAGGAGCGCCGGATCCGCCGCGAGGTGCGCGCCACGGCCAACCGGCTCGCGAACTTCGACGACGCGAACCTGCGACGCTCGGCCCGCGCCGCCGTGGCGGCGGGGGCGCGGGTGGAGCGCGCCCTGGAGATCCTCGGCGACGACGTGCCGGACCATCTCCGCGAGGCCGGTGAGCTGCGGCTCACCCACAAGGAGGCCTCGCTCGAGGAGCTCGGCCAGCTGGCCAACCCGCCGATGACCAAGGACGCTGTGGCGGGCCGCATCCGCCGGCTGCTCGCCATGGCCGACAAGCGGGCTGCGGACGACGGTGTCCCCGACACCGAGGCGGTGCTGACGCCGGACATGCTGGACGGCTGACCGCGCGGCACGGACACCTCTTCACGCACCCCCCGCACCGGTCGATACGCGAGTTCGCGGCCCACGTTGCGTCAGGACTAGGGTGGGACCGGACCCGGTGTCGCGCGTAGCGCGACACGCCCCCGAGTGGAAGGCAACGCACCGTGACCGTACGCGTAGGGATCAACGGCTTCGGCCGCATCGGCCGCAACTTCTTCCGGGCCGTCGTGGCCTCCGGAGCCGATGTCGAGATCGTGGGCGCCAACGACCTGATGGACCACAAGACCATCGCGCACCTGCTGAAGTACGACTCCGTCCTCGGTGTCCTCGCCGACGACGTCTCCGCCTCGGACGACGCGATCACCGTCGGCGGCCACACCATCAAGATCTTCGCGGAGCGCGACCCCGCCTCGATCCCGTGGAGCCAGGTCGGTGCCGACGTCGTCATCGAGGCCACCGGCCTGTTCACCGACGCGACGAAGGCCAAGGCGCACATCGACGGGGGCGCCAAGAAGGTCGTCATCTCGGCACCCGCCAAGAACGAGGACGGCACGTTCGTCATGGGCGTCAACGACGCCGACTACGACCCGGAGAAGCACACCGTCATCTCCAACGCGTCGTGCACGACCAACTGCCTCGCCCCCATGACCAAGCCGCTCCACGACGAGCTCGGTCTGGTCAAGGGCCTGATGACGACCATCCACGCGTACACCCAGGACCAGAACCTGCTCGACGGTCCGCACAAGGACCTGCGGCGCGCCCGCGCCGCCGCCCTCTCGATCATCCCGACGAGCACCGGGGCCGCGAAGGCGATCGGGCTCGTCATGCCCGACCTCAAGGGCAAGCTCGACGGCTACGCCCTGCGGGTGCCGACCCCCACGGGCTCGGCCACCGACCTCACCTTCGAGGCGGGCCGCGAGACGTCCGTCGAGGAGGTCAACGCGCTCGTCAAGGCGGCCGCCGACGGGCCCCTGAAGGGCATCCTCAAGTACACCGAGGACCCGATCGTCTCCAGCGACATCGTCACCGACCCGCACTCGTGCATCTTCGACTCGGGGCTGACCAAGGTGATCGGCAACCAGGTCAAGGTCGTCGGCTGGTACGACAACGAGTGGGGCTACTCCAACCGCCTCATCGACATCGTGGGCCTCGTCGGCTCCTCCCTCTGAGCGGGGGCCGGGACCGACGATGGCCGACCTCGCCTCGCTGGGCGACCTGCGCGGGAAGCGCGTACTCGTCCGGTCGGACCTCAACGTGCCGCTCGACGGCACGACGATCACCGACGACGGGCGCGTCCGGGCGTCGGTCCCGACCATCTCTCGGCTGGTCGAGGTGGGCGCACGCGTCGTCGTGTGCGCCCACCTCGGCCGGCCCAAGGGCGCTCCCGACCCGAAGTACTCCCTCGCTCCCGTGGCGAGCCGGCTCTCCGAGCTCCTCGGACAGCCGGTGACCTTCGCCGAGGACACGGTCGGCGACAGCGCCCGCGCTGCGGTCGAGGCCATGGACGACGGCGACGTCGTGCTTCTCGAGAACCTGCGGTTCAACCCGGGAGAGACCGCCAAGGCCGAGGAGGACCGTGCCGAGTTCGCCGACGCGCTCGCCTCGCTCGCCGACGCCTACGTCTCGGACGGGTTCGGTGTCGTCCACCGCAAGCAGGCCTCCGTCTACGACGTCGCCACCCGCCTGCCGGCAGCCATGGGTGGGCTGGTCGAGACCGAGGTGGACGTGCTGAAGCGGCTCACCGAGGACCCCGAGCGGCCCTACGTCGTCGTCCTCGGCGGTGCCAAGGTCGCGGACAAGCTCGCGGTCATCGACAACCTCATGGGAACGGCCGACCGGCTCCTCATCGGGGGCGGGATGCTCTTCACGTTCCTCGCGGCGCAGGGTCACGAGATCGGGGACAGCCTCTTCGACGCCGAGAGCGTCGAGGCCTGCGCGGGCTACCTCGCCCGGGCGCAGGAGACCGGCGTCGAGATCGTGCTGCCCGTGGACGTCGTCGTCGGCAACGAGTTCTCCGCCGACACCGAGACCCGGACCGTCGCGGCCGACTCCATCCCGGCCGGGACCATGGGCCTCGACATCGGGCCTCGCTCGGCCGAGCTGTACGCCGAGAAGCTCGCCGACGCCCGGACGGTGTTCTGGAACGGTCCGATGGGCGCCTTCGAGATGGCACCGTTCGCGGCCGGCACCGAGGCGGTCGCGGCGGCTCTCGCCGGCGCGACCGAGCGCGGCGCGCTGACCGTGGTCGGGGGAGGCGACTCCGCGGCTGCGGTGCGCCAGCTCGGCTTCGCCGACGACCGGTTCGGGCACATCTCCACCGGCGGCGGGGCCTCCCTCGAGTACCTCGAGGGCAAAGAGCTGCCCGGCATCGCCATCCTCTCGTCCTGACCCCCGACCTCCAAGGAGACACCGCATGGCCTCGGGCCGCACCCCGCTGATGGCGGGGAACTGGAAGATGAACCTCGACCACCTCCAGGCCACCCACCTGGTGCAGAAGCTGGACTGGACGCTCAGGGACGGCAAGCACGACTTCGCTGCCGTGGAGGTCGCGGTGCTGCCGCCCTTCACCGACATCCGGAGCGTCCAGACCCTGATCGACGGGGACCGCCTCGAGCTCAAGCACGGCGCACAGGACCTGTCGGCCCACGACTCCGGGGCCTACACCGGCGATGTGAGCGGCGCCTTCCTCGCCAAGCTCGGCTGCACCTATGTCGTCGTGGGTCACAGCGAGCGGCGCGAGTACCACGAGGAGAGCGACGAGATGGTGAACGCCAAGGTCAAGGCGGCCTTCCGGCACGGTCTGACGCCGATCTTCTGCTGCGGGGAGGGCCTCGAGGTCCGGCAGGCGGGACGCCATGCCGAGCACGTGGTCGCGCAGGTCGAGGCGGGGCTCGCCGATATCCCCGTCGAGCAGGCGCGCACCATCGTCGTCGCCTACGAACCGATCTGGGCGATCGGGACCGGCGAGGTCGCGACCCCCGAGGACGCCCAGGAGGTCTGCGGCGCGATCCGCACCACGCTCGCCGAGCTGTACAGCGGCGACGTCGCCGACGGCATCCGGATCCTCTACGGCGGCTCGGTCAAGTCCGGGAACGTCGCCGCCATCATGGCCGAGGAGGACGTCGACGGCGCCCTGGTCGGCGGCGCCTCGCTCGACGCCGGGGAGTTCGCCGCCATCTGCCGGTACCGGGACCACCTGACCACCGGCTGACGCCCTGCCGCGGCGTGCTCCCGGGCCTACGTGAGTGCACCGCGACGAGCAGTTATCCTGGTGCGGTTGCCCCCTCGACCCCCCACCCGAAGGACCCATCCGTGGACGCGGTACGCATCGGCCTCCAGGTCATCCTGGTGCTCGGAGGCCTGTTCATCACCCTGCTGATCCTCCTCCACAAGGGGAAGGGCGGCGGACTCTCCGACATGTTCGGAGGCGGGATGTCGAGCTCGCTCGGTGGGTCGTCCGTGGCGGAGCGCAACCTCGACCGGATCACCGTCGCGGTCGCGCTCGTCTGGTTCACCAGCATCGTCGGGCTCGGCGTGCTCGAGCGGTTCGCCGTCTGAGGAGGAGCAGGACATGGCTGGTGGCAACGCGATCCGCGGCTCGCGCGTCGGTGCGGGCCCGATGGGGGAGGCGGAGCGCGGCGAGGCCGCTCCCCGTCGGTTCGTCTCGTTCTGGTGCTCCAACGGTCACGAGACCCGGCCCAGCTTCGCGGAGGAGCCGGGCCTGAGCATCCCCGACCAGTGGGACTGTCCGCGATGCGGGTTCCCCGCCGGGCAGGACAAGGACGACCCGCCCGCGCCGCCGAAGGTCGAGCCCTACAAGACCCATCTCGCGTACGTCAAGGAGCGCCGGTCCGACGAGGACGGCGCGGCGATCCTCGAGGAGGCCCTCGAGACGTTGCGGGGACGCGGCCTCATCCAGTGAGCCACCGAGCCGGTGCTCTCACCGGCTCCCGGCCGTGGCCAGGTGGGTCACGACCGGCTCCACCCACCCGCTCTCGCGCTGCATCCAGCGCACCGCCACGAGCGAGTGCACCACCACGGGCACCTTCCGGCGTGGCGGCTCCACCGCCAGGTCGGTGCCGAA
>Ga0316575_10000377_pt1 | contig 12706 bp, 9 predicted proteins | sample J5NA_FD_203072 | JGI IMG/M metagenome (GOLD analysis project Ga0316575, IMG submission 203072) | Rhizosphere microbial communities from salt marsh grasses in Alabama, United States - J5-7_050615r2r3 | ecosystem: Host-associated > Plants > Roots > Rhizosphere | place: USA: Alabama | collected...
ACCATACCGCCCCTCAATATAATCAGCGGTCTTCTCATGCCTGGGCGTTATGAACAGATCTTCCGTTCGTGCATGCTCAATCAGCTCCCCAAGCAGCATGAACGCGCACTCGTCGCTCGCCCGTCGCGCCTGTGCCATGTTGTGAGTCACGATGATGATCGAATATTTTCCCCGTAAACCGAACATGAGCTCCTCGATCGCATGAGTACCTTCGACGTCGAGTGACGAGCACGGTTCGTCCATGAGGATGATGTCGGGTTTGAGCGGCAGCAGCCGTGCGATGCAGAGTTTCTGCTGCTGTTCGAGCTGAAGACCGGTGGCTTTCGTTTTGAGACGATCCTTGAGATCGTTCCATAATCCGACTTCCGTCAGGGATTTTTCAACGATACCGTCAAGGTCGCTTTTCCTGAGTTTTCCGCGGGAGGAGTGGACTTTCAATCCGAAAATCACATTGTCGTACACCGAAATGGGGAGCGGGTTCGGCCGCTGAAACACCATGCCGACCGATTTGCGCAATTCGATGAGCGACACGTCCTCGTCATAGATGTTTTTGTCAAGTATGGTGATTTTTCCCTCGGTTCGCACGTAACTGAATCGTTCGTTAATACGGTTGAAGCAACGCAGCAGTGTCGTTTTTCCGCAGCCGCTCGGCCCGATCAGCGACGTAATCAGGCCGTCCCTGACATTGAGCGTGACCGACTTGAGGGCCTGGAATGAACCATACCACAAATTGAGATCGCTGGTGGTGATACTGTATTTCTTCTGAGCGTTATCCATGTGATTCCTTAACCGAACAGGCCGTTGATGTAGTCGTATGTCTCTTTTTTGCCGGGATTCCTCGAAAAGATGACTTCGTTTGTGTCAATTTCGACGACGTTTCCCTTCAGCATGAACATGGTACGGTCGGAAAGACGTTTTGCCTGCTGTGTAAGATTGGTCACGAGCAGTATGGTCATCTCGTTTTTCAGTTCAGAAAGTACTTCTTCGATGCGCATCGTGGTAACCGGATCGATGGCGATTGAAAATTCGTCAAGGCAGAGAATCTCGGGTTGATGGGAGAGCGCACGTGCAATGGTAAGCCGCTGCTGCTGTCCGCCGGAGAGTGCGGTACCGAGGCTTCTGAGACGATCCTTCACTTCATCCCAGAGTGCCGCCTGGCGCAGGCATTTTTCGACGATGCCGTCAAGGTCGCTTTTGTTTTTGAGGCCTGCGCTGCGTGGTGCGAATGCCACATTGTCGTATATCGAGAGGGGCAGCCCTACGGGGAGCGGTGCTACCATTCCGATTTTTCGGCGTAGCGAAAAAACGTCGCGGATGGTCGCGACATCTTCCCCGTCAACCTTCACCGAACCGCTGACTTTTGTTCCTGCGGTAAAACCGATGGTGCGGTTGAGACAGCGCAGGAGCGAGGTTTTTCCCGACTGGGCCGGTCCGATGATACTGAAGATTTCGTTGGCGAATACGGAAAACGATATGCCGTGAATCACCTGCTTCGGGCCGTAGGCAAGGCGCAGGTCACCGACATCGATTTTTGTCCTGGTTTCTGTTGACACGATTACCATTTCTTTCTGTTGCGCATCCAGATGCGGAGTCCGATGGCGCTGGCATTGACGAAGAGCACTACGCCGAGGAGTACCACTGCGGTGGCGTAGGAGATCGATTCCTTGACGCCGGGCACCTGCGTGGTGACGGTGTACAGGTGCATCGAGAGCGCCATGCACTGGTCGGTGAGCGCGTACGGAAACAGGTTGCCGCTTTTGACCGCCTTGTAGAACACCGCACCGGTAAACATGATCGGAGCGGTTTCGCCGGCTGCCCTGCTGACCTGAAGTATGACGCCGGTAAGAATACCGCTGATCGAATTCGGTAAAACCACCGACTTGATCGTCTGCCAGCGTGTCGCGCCGACATTCCAGCACGCTTCACGAAACGACATGGGAACCGATGAGAGCGCTTCGCGGGTACTTGCAATGATCACCGGAAGGGTCATGATCGCAAGTGTCAAAGATGCGGAAAGAATCGAGTAACCGAATTTTGCCGCATACACAAAAGCCCCGAGGCCGAAAAGCGCATGGACGATGCTCGGAACACCGGCAAGGTTGATGACCGCAAGGTTGATGATGCGGTTGAACCAGTTGTCTTTTGCGTATTCGTTGAGATAGATGGCTGCAAGGACGCCGATGGGGGCTGACACGGCGAGTGAAATGAAAACCAGATAGATGGTTCCGATTAGTGCAGGCCAGATGCCGCCGTCACGCATACCGTGACGCGGAACGTCAACGATGAAGTTCCAGTTGAGTGATGGCGCCGCATGGTAGACGAGATACCCGATGATCAGCACGAGCGGTATGATCATCATCATTGACATGGAAAAAAAACTCCACCGGGCGATCGTCTGGTTGCGTTCCTTGGTTCTGATGAAAGACGTCTTGCCGAACCGGACGGTCTGTTCGAGTGATGCGCTCATTTTTTCCGGACTCCCCTTATGACGATATCTGCAGTAATATTGACGGCAAAGGTGATGGCAAAGAGGAGTATGCCGGTAAGAAAGAGCACCCGGTAGTGATCTGATCCGGCAGCGGCTTCTCCGAGTTCTGCTGCGATATTGGCGGTCAGTGTTCTTACCGAATCGAAAATGCCGTGAGGAATCTGGACGGCGTGGCCCGTTGCCATGAGAACCGCCATGGTCTCACCGACTGCACGACCGACACCAAGCAGTACCGCTGCGAGCAGACCGTTTTTGGCTGCGGGAAAAAGTACTCTCATTATGAGTTGCCACTTAGTGGCACCCATTGCGATGGCTGCTTCGCGGTACGAATCAGGAACCGCTTTGAGAGCATCTTCACCAATGGATACGATGATCGGGACACTCATGAGTGCCAGGATGATGCTTCCGTTCAGGATATTGACCCCTACCGGTGTTCCCGTCGTCGCTATAATTAAACGGCTGATCACCGTAAGGCCGATAAAGCCCCACACCACACTGGGAATCGCGGCGAGCAACTCAATGATTATTTTCAGCGTTTCCTTCTGCCTGGGACCGCTGAATTCCGAAATGTACACGGCCGCCCCGAGGCCGAAAGGAACAGCGATAAGCATGGCGAGTGCGGTGACGGAGAAGCTTCCGACCGTCAGTGCCAGTGTTCCGTAACGGACATTTGACATTGACGTCGGGTACCATTTTGTACTGAAGAGAAACTCTTTCAGATTAAAATGTCCGCTGAAAAGGACGGGAACAGCTTCCCTGAAGACAAAAAAGAATATGGCCAGTACGAAAATAATGGCGCTGATTCCACAAAATCTGATTAATGCTTCAAGGGCCTTCTCCCCTATAACGGCAAGTTTCGAACGGGAAGGTTTCTTTGTTGATGCTGAGGCTGACGAAGCCGGCATTGCTGCCGGCTTCGTCGATGTTGTAGATGGTACGGTTGTATCCAAGGTGATTCCTGACATGCTTAGTTGACTGCCGTTGTCGATGAGAGAGGTACATAACCGTTGTCCGCAACGATCTTCTGGCCAGCCGGCGAAAGAATCCAGTCGACATAGCTTTTAACCGCTCCCTGGGGATCACCGAGCGTATACATCTGAAGGGAGCGGGCAAGCGGATACACCTTCGAAACGGTATTCTCGACGGTCGGTGCGAAAACACCCTTGTCGGTCTTGATCTTCAGCATTTTAACCTTGTCATTTGCATATCCCATGCCGCTGTAGCCGATCGCGGTTTTAGTGCTGCCGACAAGTTCAACCACTTCTTTCGATCCGTTCATGTCGCGCGAGCCGAGTTTGAAATCCTTTTTATTGAGTACGTGTTCCCTGAAGAATTCGTAGGTACCCGAGCTTGACTGACGGCTGACCCTGACTATTTCATCGTTGGATGCACCGGGAACCTTGACGCCGAGCTGCGCCCATGTTGTCGTTGTTCCGCCTTCGGCGAAAATCTGTTCAAGCTGGGGAAGGGTGATTTCGTCGATCGGATTTTCGGCATTGACATATACGGCAAGCGCATCAAAGCCGCAGATGAATTCCTTCGGGTCCTTACCGGTATTCTTTTTTGTCTGTTCGACTTCTTCGGGCTTGATGTTTCTGCTTGCGTCGGCGATGTCGATGGTTCCTTTTTCAAGTGCGGCAAGACCGACACCCGAACCGCCTCCCGAAACCTCGACCTCGACATCGGGGGCGACGGATTTGTATGTCTCAGCCCAGGCCTGCGCGACATTTACCATCGTGTCGGATCCTTTGACCTGGATGGATGTAGTTTCCTTTTCATTGTTCTTGCTGGCTTTTTTTGAACAAGAAATCATCATGCTGGCTGCACAGAGAGCAAGAATGAGCAGTGCTTTTCTTTGTGGAAGTGAATTTCTGATACGTGTCAGATTCATGAGTTCCTCCTAGTTCGTTGATGTGCCGATAATGGCGTTAACAAGATCTGTTATTTGCTTATTAAGAAAGTAAAAAACGTTTTCATAGGCAGCGCGGACGGTTTCCTCGTCTGCATTCACCGATGAAGGGTCTTCGATTTTCCAGTCCAGGTAGATCGTTTTCCGCGGTTCCTGCGGAAAAAGCGGTTTGGCCTTGGAAGAAAGGGCTACCACAACCTGATAATAGTCAAGGTTGGGGACATCCTGAAGGGAACGGGGGGTGTTGCGTGAAAGATCGTACCCTTTCTCTTTCATGAATTCGATGGTCGTGGAGTCGATGGGCTCCGGGTCTATCCCTGCGCTCGAAAAAATGAATTTGGACTGATGCAGATTGTTGGCGATCGCTTCGGCAACCTGGCTGCGTAATGAATTGTGTTCATCAACAAACAGTATACGGTACGTTTCCGCATTGGGGTGTTTGAGGTATTCCCCGGTGCACATGTAGAGTACTTCCATGCAGATGTTGCGTGCCTGATCGGCGACCCGTTCGAACCGCCGTATAATGTTGAGTAATGGAAGCGGCGGCCGACTGTTTTTCGTGTTTTCCAGGAGTTCATGAATGCATCGGTCGCGAAGGGCATCCACGGTATCTTCTATCACCAGTGTTTTTTTTGCGATTTCAGGAGAATTGTCAATGAACGACTGGATGGCATCATGGAACATGGTGATTGAAATTGTTGCAAGTTCTGTGATATGGTCTTTGCAGTATTCCTCCGGCCATTCGGTAAGGTTGAAAAGGTGACGGGCCATACTTTCCGCATAGTCACCGACACGCTCGATCTCACTGTTCAATTTAATTGCACTGAAAATGAAACGAAGCGAATGACTGACCGGTTGGTGCTTGACTATAAATTCAAGACAGAGGCGATCGATCTCCTTCTCTTTTTCATCGATTATCTGATCGCGAAGAATAATCGCATAGCCGAGTTTGTGGTCAATGGCAAGACACGCATTCAGACTGTCTTTTAGGGATTGCTCGGTACTGCTCGCCATTTCGATCAGGTGCTCTCTGATCCGGCCTATATCTCGATTTATCGACTCTTCATGCTGAAGGTACATGGTATGCGTTCTCCTGCTGTGAGAAGATGTGTTCGTTCATATCTAACGAAATGCTTCTTTACTGTTCAATATACCATTCCTTTGTGAAGCCGTCTGTTAGAAACGGACTAGAAATTCCCTAGTGATGCATTAGTTGATGGTTATCAACATATGTTGATAAGGTTGTAGATTGCAGAATTGCAATCGTATTGCATTGATTCGGTTGCAAAAATGCATTCGGATTAATAAAAGAGATCATACATTGCGAATATTGATGAAATTCAGGCAGTCGTGGTTATGGCATGTGTATTGCATTATGCCCGGGAAAAACATTTCACAATTAAAAAGGGGTATATATGATACACATGGTAAAACAGGTAGCGGGTAGCGTTATAGCTGGTTTGATAATGATAACAACGATAAGTTCCTGTGGTAAATTGCCGGTGGGGGTTGAACGCAGGCAAACCGGATCGGTTGAAGTGCAGGTGGAGATAGCAGGTGGTGCCGGTGGTTTGAATAAGATATCCCGGGCTTGCAGGGTTCAGTTTGATTCTCTCGTTATTTCCGTACAGGGAGATGACATGGAACCTGTGCGTATTTCAAGACCGGTTGATCTGCAGCAGCTGTTTGTACTTGATACATTTACCAGTATCCCTGCCGGAACACATCGTCTGATCAGAATAGTAACAGTGAACAAAATCGGCGAGGTAGTGCATGAAGATTCCGCCGGTGAACGTGATATCACCATTGAACCGAACATGGTAGCAGTTTTACCGGTGACCCTTATTCCGGTTAAAGGATCAATCTATCTGCAGCTGGCAAATATTCCGACAAGCGTCGATTCAATTAAAGCGGAATTTAGGTCTTCTGCAGGAGAGTCATATTCCGCAGCCGTTAAGCGGGAGCCGAAAGTGTTTATAAGTATTGATGGAATTGATCACAACACGAGCGGATCGCTGATGGTAGCTGGAATTTCTGGTGATGGCGATACTCTCTATTATGCCGAAAAAGAGATGACTGTTAATGCGACAGCACTATCTGCAGTTGATCTGGTTTTCAATGAAACTCCCGGTGGTTTGGGGATGTCGATACATCTGATTCTACCGGGGGCAACATTGGTAACTGCGTCTATGGGGAGTTCAATTGAAAATATGGTAGAAAATGGCAAGCTGATTATCACGGAAGTTATGTATGCTGCAAACGATTCTGAATATATTGAAATATATAATCCGGATCAAAACTCTCCAGTACACTACGATTCGCTGATTATTGAACTGGATGGCAAGGAACGACTCTTTCAGAATATTCAGGTTGGCGCCGGGGAATATCTGGTTATCGGAAGAATTTCTCTGCCATGGGTTGATCTGGCATGTGAGGTTAAAAGTTGGCTGGATCTTTCATCAAACGGAAATATGATAATACTTAAAACACCTGATGGAACGGTATTGGATAGAGTGTTTTTTACAGGGGGTACAAATCAGCTGGAGTGGCCCAAGGTATCCGGAAAACAATCCATTGTTCTTTCTGCGGATGCATTTTCGGTGGAAGATAATAATTTCGGCAGAAACTGGAGGTGCGCAGATTCGAATGTTGCTGACGGTACGAGCCAGATGGGTAGTCCTGGTAATTAGTATCTGTTCAAAATAGGATGAAAATAAAAAGTGTCATCCCCGCGAAGGCGGGGATCCAGATTGAACATCGAGCATATGTGTTTCTGCACTGGAAATACTGGATTCCCGCCTGCGCGGGGATGACGTTTTCTCTAAACCTGCTTATTCTAAACAATAATTAATTAATCGATGGTACACATGTACCAACTGATGATTGCCAATAAAAAAGCCCTGATGTTCAGGGCTTTTTTATTTAAAGCTGATGAAGAAACTCTTCAAGTGTCTTTGTGGTGTTCAGCAATATTGAAAGGTTGATGATCTCATCGTGCTGGATTATTGTAGTCCGGTCGGGTCTCCCACCCAGAAATGGAATGTAATCACTTTTCAGGATTTCTTCAAGTCGCACCTGACGTTTGTCGATTACCGTTGGCTTGTTCATAGATAACTCCTTTCATTCATACATATAGATAAGCAAATTGTATGCCTTTGTTTGGTTTTTTATTAATTGGGCAGGATGAAGTGGAATAAGCTTTATAAAAAGCGTTGGTGGGTAGCGTGTTAAATTTTGAAACGGTCAATGTGATGCAAAAAGGTATATTTGAACACAACTGTATTCAATCTGAGTACAAAATAAGCAGTTAAATGGCTGGGTTGACCTATTTTCAGGGCAATTTTTTTTAATCATAGTATATTATTTTTTAAGTATATTGTATTAATCCTTTTCATACTGGTTTCAGGTTTTATAACCGTTTCATCCAGGTGTAATGTGAACCGCAAAATTTTATCGAATAACTAAACAGGTGTTTTTCTGACTTCGTCGAATAAAAAGGAGTGTGTCCGTATGCAACCGATTAAATACGGAAAGATGTTATTGGTGGTAGCGGTACTTCTGCAAAATGTTTTTGCTGCAAAGTATACAGTATCGCAGGATGGTACAGCTAACTTTACTACGATTCAGGCTGCGGTTAATGCCGCACATCCGGATGACGAAATTGAAATCCTGGATGTGGGGATTTACAAGGAACAGGTTACTATCGACAGTACCAAACATGGCCTGTATCTTCACTCCACCAGTCCGAAGCTGTTGCAGAAACCGACAATCAAGTTTCAGGATACGAAAAATGTAAATCCTAAAACTGCGGCAGAAGCAAAATCCGATGCAACCATCAATTTTGATCGCAATGGTGCATTGCAGGTGCTCGGTGCAAAGCGGGTTCGTATCGAGGGTATAGCTGTTGACGGTGATGAACCGTATGTGTTCGGGTATGATGCAATATGGGATGACGGCGGTCAAAAGTGGCCTCTTCAGCATGGTAACGGCGGCATAACACTCTGGATTGCCGGAGACTGTATTATTCGTTACTGTGATATATCCAACTGTTTTTTCGGTATCAATGTTAAAGACCGTAATATCGGTGGTGTGTTTGCCAATCCGAATCCGGCAGATATCGATTCTCTCGATATCGTTCCTTTTTCGGGTTTTGCACAAACCGGAAATCATGTTTTTGAACTGAACAGGATTCATAATAATTCGTTCGGGATGTATTTCGAATCTTCATGGGATCTTGGTTCAACCATCCGGTATAACCTTTTTTATGAAAACCATCACGTGACCTCTTCGTTTGCAGCAAAAGTAAAAGGATTAACCTCCGAAGGTAATAATATGCCGGGTGGCGCCATCATGACCAAAGATGATCTGCTTAGCCCCCTGGCAATCTACAATAACACATTCTGGCATAATTACCTGATTTTCGTCGGGATCTGGAAAGCCGGCGGCCAGCATCTCATTTTCAACAATATTTACTCTTCTCCATATGTCCTGTATTCCAAAGAGGAAGTTTTTCAAGGCGCTACCAGTCTCGACATGATGAAGTCGTATGCTAACCGGATGCACAATTGTGTTATTGCTGCGCAGGCACAAATTTCGAATAGCTATGTTTCGATTACCAATGATTTCTCTCAGCCGAAAGCGGAGGGTGACGTAACAACCAAGCCGTTCCCGGCATCCGCAGAGATTGTTTATCTCGAAACCTCTGATCGTTTCATCTCTACAAGTCCGTCAAGTCCCGATTTTCTTGTTCCTGACTTTAGTGATCCCATGGTTCAGAAGTACATTATCGACCAGGGTTGGGAAGCCTCTGGTGTAAGGGATCCTGATGCCACTGGTTCAAGAGCAGACCTTGGGGCGATCCCTGTTTTAGGTGGTCAGTATCAAAATATTGCGGTTATCCGTCCTGCAGTTCCTGTTATAGTCAATGGAACAAAGGCAACGATAACTCTTTCGGTTATTCCCAGATTAGGCGAAATAAATAATCCGAAATTCACCATGGCCGGCGTCGTGACAAATCTTGATACCTCCGATGTTTTCGGAAGCGCTTATAAACCGATTTCATTGAATAATATTCAAAAAATCAATGTTGGTGCCGTAACTCTTAAAGAGGGTTCAAATACGTTTGATGTGACCATTCCGGCATCACTTGGAGATTTCGCTTTTTTTGAATTCATTGTCGAGGGTACTGACAAGGATAATTTTCCCTATACATCCGCAGTGGGATTCATTCCGTACAGAAAACTCGATTATTATCTCAAAGTAACGGTTCAGGATATCGGAAAAACAAAAACGCTTACAGAAGTAAAGGCCGGTACACCGGTAAACCTCCATATCGAAGCATTCAAGGCAGGTGGAACAGCAGTTAAAAGTGCGATTGATCCACTTGCTCTCAATCTCGGATCTGCTTACGATCTGTATGACGAAGCCGGTAATAAAATCGATACTCTCAGAGACAGAATGCCTCAGGGTGTAGGTGATATCACGGCGGTATTCCATAAAGTGCCGGTCGGCGGAATCGATCAGGTTCTTGCTGCAGGAAAAAACAAGGATCTGCCGTTCCTTGGTGCTTCCGATGATATAAAAATTCTTCCCGGAGATCCCGATAATGTCAAGTGGCAGGATCCTGCGCATTTAATGTCAAAAGTTATTGCTACCGGCGTTCCAACTCCGGCATTGGCGAAAGTATTCGATAAATATGACAACCTTATTACTGCGCCTCCGGTAACAGTACATGCTGTAAGTACAAAGCCGGATATAGGCGATATTATTAATCCGGATTATGAAACCGATGTGACAGGTACGGTAACCTTTCTCGCATTGGTAAATAACGGTAATAAAAATGATACCTTTCCGATTGTTGCGACATTGCCGAGTACCGGAAAGAGCGATACGGCGTTTCTCGTTGTCGGGGATGCCAAGGATATTTTCAGAATTTTCTACAGCGATACGGCCGCCTATGATTCAACGGTTGAATTGCGCGGTTGTTCCGGAGATCGTTTTCCGATTGTCGTTCGCGCGGTAAAAAGCGGATCGGGCGTCATGTCCGCAGACAAGGATAATGATTTTACCATTACCACGTCTTCAGGCATTAATGTATATGCGGATGAGACGTCCACAACGCCGATCACCTCAAGTAAACTTGTCAAGGGAGAGGTTCGGTTGTGGATACAGGGAGCATCCCGAAACGTTACAAATGGAAAGATTGAGATACAGCAGGTCGGTGGTAATGTGAACAGGGGTGAACGCTCCAAAATATACTTCGATGCCTGTCTGAATAGTATTGATAAAGCGATATACTATGCGGATAACGGAGTCGGGAGTGTAAATAAACTCGAAATTTTCTACCATAAACCACTGGCGGTTGAAGAAATACCCGATTCGTTCGACCTTTACTGGCCGGTCAGGGCAAATGATAGTAAGATTGTTGTCAAAAAGGATGCCGTAACGCAGGATCCGAATGATTCCGCCCATCTTCTGGTGACCATCAATCCGCCGTTCCCGCCGGGAATTACCAAAATTAACGGATCGGCACTGCTCGGAACATCGTACTGGTTCAATACGAAAACTCCGGAGGCACCTGTCAACAAAGAAGATTTCAACATTATCGATGGCGTCGGACCGCTCATTGCAACGGCCACTCTTCTTGAACGACTTGAGGCCGGAAATGATACAATTCTCGTTTCTTTTACCGAAAATGTCACTCCGGATGTTGTTACAGGAATTACATTGTATCTTATCAAGAAGGGTACAACGACACCGGTTGAAATGAATGTGCTCAGTGCGCTTCCGGGACCACAGGGAACTACAGTTAAAGTGATTACAAATATGGTTCCCAATCCGGAGGTGGACGACAGCCTGAAAATTATTCCGACCGGTACAATTGTTGATGGCGCCGGAAATCATGCACATGAATTGAATCGTCCGGTACCGATTGTTCTCAAGCCGGTTCCTGCCGATATTGCCGACGCGGTCTACCTTGATGAAAATGCAGACGGGCAGATCGACAAAGTGAAAATTGCATTCAAGAAGAATGTCGATCCCAATCAGACTGCAATCCAGTTGCGATGGGAAAATACCAAACAGATACTGTCTGATTTTACCGGGGCTGCTCTGACCATGATTGGCACCGATACGGTAGTCATCACAATCGCCGATACAACGTTCGGATTTGACAAGAAACTGCTGAACAAGACATCGGGGAATATGGATGTGACAGCTACCTTCTATTTCTTTACCGAAGATAATACCCGTTCGGCAAAAGTCCGTGACGGCGCGGCACCGGTTATTGATTCGATGGAATATCATAAAGGAATGTACCTTGAAAACAATACTGTAGCCGAAGACACGTTATTTGTCAGATATACCGAAGAGCTGGAGGCCGGGTTGCCGAACCCTGATCCCAAACAACCCGTGAACTTTGAACGTAATGGTGTTATAACACCAATAACTTACGATGCGACTAAGGATCTGGGTATTACACAGAATCAATTCCATCGTTTCATAGTTGCATCTGATCAGGCAGTTAAGCCTATTACCGGAGACTCGGGATGGATTAAAGTTGACGGTATCAACGATCCCAGTAAAAATGCAACGGATCTGTATAGTAATGTTCAGAAAAATGAGGCGAACCGTCGGGTTTTAATAAAGGTCTTCAAGCCGAAATTCGATCTTTATGTTGCTGCCGGTCCGAAACCATGTGATCCCAATGATCCTGATGTCAATAATAGAAAAATCAAAATTGTAATGTCTCCACCTCCAAAAATAACAGAAACTATTTCAACAACCTTCAAGGTGACTCTGAATTTTTACGATAAGGTTGGAAATCTCGTAAAGTCTTTTCCGAAAGATATACTACCGAATGAGATGGAGTATGAAGTTGTCAATGGGTACATTGTAGCAAATAATGCGTTCGATATTAAATGGGATTGCACCAACAGTAAACACAGAATTGTCGGAAGCGGAACCTACGTTTGTATAATCAAGGGGACCTATGAGACCGGAGAAGGTGCAGACAAGGAAGAATTTGTGATTGACCAGAAAGTACTTCTCGGTGTGCAGGCTAAGAAATAGAGTATGATTGAGAGTCGCAGGGCCTGCTTTTCAATGAAAAGCAGGCCTTTTTTTTATAGTATACCGGGAGAGCCGAAATTACCATGACGCGAAGATGGATATCCACGTCCTGTGGTTACTTGACCGGGAGAAACTCTTGGTTAAACCGGTGGCGTATCAGGCAGACATGGTGTAATTGTATCTGGTGTCGGCGATGTTCTCTTTTGTCACTGCGTGAACGGAAAAGCTGGTTTGCGCAA
>Ga0316575_10000378_pt1 | contig 12688 bp, 7 predicted proteins | sample J5NA_FD_203072 | JGI IMG/M metagenome (GOLD analysis project Ga0316575, IMG submission 203072) | Rhizosphere microbial communities from salt marsh grasses in Alabama, United States - J5-7_050615r2r3 | ecosystem: Host-associated > Plants > Roots > Rhizosphere | place: USA: Alabama | collected...
ATCGGCGATTATCATAAACTCATTGCCACTATCACCGGTAATTATCCCGATGCTGCTGTCGTCTGTGTCGGAACACATGACACACTGCTGCGCAGCAAAGTTGCAACCGTGGTTGCCGAGGAGCAGACGCAGCTGAGCCATCCGCAGGTATTCGGTGCGCAGTTTCCCGATTCGCTTGCATTGACCGCCTGTGATTTTCACCCTTCGATTACCGATAACCAGGCGATTGCCGCGGTACTCGTCGACATCATCATGAAGCGGCTCGGGTGGGATACGACGGCTACGGGGGTGAGGCCGGGGGCCTGGGGTATGCGGACTCCCGCAAAACAGGGGTTGACGATTACGTGTCAGGGGAAACTCCTGAAAATCTCGACAGCCCTGCCTGTCGGCAGCAGTGATAACATTCTGCTGGTAACTCCATCGGGAGTGATGGCTCGTGCGGCAGGCGTAAACCTGTCGGGACAGTGCTTCATTTCAACAGACAGACTTTCAGCAGGGCTCTACCTGGCAGGAAATCGCAGCGTCGGCTGGAAACCGGTGACGGTACGGGATTAGAGTCCTGCCACTGCTGGTGCATGAGTCAAGATGGCTTTTAATGCAGTATGCGAAGGTAACTTTATTACTTGGGAGAACCATACCATGAAACAACTCTGGAAGGCAGCACTCTGGGCATCGATCATAACCATTGTGTACAATGTGGCGGAAGGTATCGTTTCCGTTTTTTTCGGCTACTCCGATGAGACGCTGTCGCTGTTCGGTTTCGGTCTCGATTCGTTTGTCGAGGTCATTTCCGGGGTGGGGGTGCTCCATCTGGTGGTTCGGAGCATGGCGAACCCGGCAGAATGGGATGCATTTGAAAGAATTGCATTGCGGATTACCGGAACGTCGTTCTATCTGCTGACCACCGGTCTGGTAGTATCGGCGGCAGTTTCCATATACAGCGGGAACAGGCCGTCGACGACTGTCCGGGGAATCATTATTTCCCTTATCTCAATTGTCACCATGATCGTCCTGATGAAATTCAAAATGAATATCGGGCGGAAACTCAATTCCGATGCAGTGATTGCAGATGCCGCCTGTACAAGAACCTGTATCTATCTTTCGATTGTTCTGCTGGTCGCAAGTGTGCTGTATGAGATTTTTAAAATCGGGTATTTTGACTCGATCGGTGCGCTGGGAATCGCGTGGTATGCATTCGGCGAGGGCAGAGAGGCGTTTGAAAAAGCAAAGGGAAAATCGTGCGGATGCTGCTGTAAATAGGCAATTCTTTTTGACTTTCCGAACGATGCCCTCTGTTTGTTTAAAACCGTCGGGGTCACTATCGTAATCGGGATCGATCTTGAAAACAGTTTTTTTACTATACCGATACCTCCCCCCCGACTTCGAACTGAATCAACAGCGTCTATATGAGACAGTCAAATGACCCCTTCTATAAAACCTTACCTTGCAAAATTACGGATATATTTCTATATTAAGCGTATAAGTTCAATCGATCCGGCTCAACCGACACCTTCCGGATTCAGGATCACAATTCTCTCCTCATCATCTCCACGGCACCATTTTTATCGTACTGCAAATAACGCCTGATTTCCCTGTAACTTGTTTTGCAATATTGCAATTCCACCGGCGTGATGGTACCATTTTCGCAAGGTGGAGCGGTTTATCAGAATTTCGTGGGGTGATCGTGGCGAGTGACGATTTTACAGACCGGGGGGTGGGTCAGCGACCTGCCGACAAGGGTAATATCCGGATCCGCAACATGCTTGCCTCCATTGAGCGCACCTTTCTGCCGGTCGGGTCGCGCATAGGAAAGTACAGCATCATCGAAGAGATAGACCGCGGAGGAATGGCGGTCGTCTACAAGGCGCTTCAGCTCGATCTCAACCGTGAAGTGGCTCTCAAGGTGATGCCTGCCAACATCACCATCAACCGCCGTTTCGTGGAACGGTTTCTCACCGAAGCTCACGCGGTTGCAAAGCTCAATCATCCCAATATCGTCAATATTCACGAGGTGGCGGTTGAAAATAACATCTACTACCTGGCGATGGATTACATTCCCGGAAAAAACCTTTACTACCATCTCCATCATGTAAAACCGAAACTTGTTGATGTTCTCGAAATCATCTCCCGTCTTGCCGACGCACTGCAGTATGCCCATGACCAGAAGATCATCCATCGCGATCTCAAGCTCAATAACGTGATCATGAACGATCGTCTTACGCCCGTACTCATTGATTTCGGACTTGCGAAAGCGCTTGAGGAGGATGACTCGAAAGGTGGCATTACGCGAACGGGAGAGATCATCGGATCGCCGTCATATATGGCGCCGGAACGTATTCTGGGCGGCAGGGTTGATCATCGCAGTGATATCTGCTCACTCGGCATCATGCTGTATGAAATGCTCACCTTCAAGAATCCGTACCTCGATCAGCGCAATCTTCATCAGACAACCATAAACGTAATGGAGGCGAATCCGATTCCGCCGCGCAAGCTCATACCGTGGCTTCCGGTGGAGATCGAGGCCATTACGCTCAAGGCGATGTCAAAGGCATCGGAAGACCGGTATCAGTCAATGGCTGAATTTCGGGATGATATCATTCGTTACCAGCGTGGTGAACCGGTGCAGGCACGACCGCCGTCTACTGCAGTCAAGATGAAGCTCTATGTAAAACGACACTGGGCGCAAATCGTCATTGTGGCATTGATCGTGGGATTTTCAGGATTGTTCGGTCTTTCGAAGTATTCACAGAGTAAGAAGGAGCAATCGCACTGGCAGCTTGTGTATACCGAGAAATTCAACAACAAACCCGACGGTGACGACTGGCTTTTAACCCCTGCACCGAACCGGACCGATACGGTCTGGACGATTCGTGACGGCGGACTTTGCGGACGGTCGATGGACCTCGCGTGGGCGCAGCTGCAGCATAAATTCAACCGCGACATTCTCATTGAATATGATATCTCGGCCGACTCGGCGGATCTTTTTGATGCGGGAATCTATCTCTTCGGCAATGAACCCGACAGCGGTTATGCTTTTGTCTTCAACAGCGGCGGAACCGGAAATCACGGTATCCGTTTTCCCGGAAGCAGGTTTCTCTTTCAGGATGTCGATCCTTCGAATGTACCGCTGCAGCGTGTCAATCATATCGTCATTGAACGGATACAGTATGCGATTACCTATACGATCAACGATGTGGTGGTGGCACGGGCATGGGACTATCTGCCGCCGCTCGGTAAACGTCATGAAAACCTCGGTTTTTTCGTCAGGGGATGCGGTGCGGTGTTTGACAATCTTAAAGTGTACCGCCGGGCGATACCGCAGGCGCCAAGCCCCACGCTTATTGCCGACCGCTTCTGGGAACGGGGGGATCTCGAAGCCGCACTTGACGAATACCGCGGCCTGCTGATCGATTTTTCGGATGCCGACATGACCTGCGAGATACAGACGAAGATCGCCGATTGTCTTGTAAGGCTCAATCGTCCCGGCGAAGCCATGGCTGCACTGGCCAAACACTGTCAGTCACGCAAGGACGAGAATCTCCAGGCCCGCCACTTTTTTCTTAAATGTATCGTTCTCGGCATGCAGGGCGATGAGCGCGCCGCCGACAGCCTGCTGCGGTATCTGGCGAATCATTTTTCGAACAATCCGGCGAACATTTCGGCGATGACGATTACGTTGCTGCGCAGTTACAAGGCGATGCTCTCGGGTCATCCCGACCTTGCTCATCGGGAGGTGGATGCACTTGTCGAATACTATCGCAAATTCCCCACGATGTGGGGAAAACTGCACTGCGACCTGATGCAGAATTACATCGATCGCGGGGTGCTTGACACCGCGGCATCGATTGCCGAGGACATCATGAAGGATTATGCCAAAGATGAGCGATTCGTCGCCGCGGCGAAGATGGCCAACGGTACCATCCTCCTCCATCGCGGACAGAAGGAAAAGGCAAAGGAGGCGTTTGACCTCTGCATTGCGGCACACCTTAATGCCGAAGGCATCTGGGATGCATGGATGGCGCTTGCGGATATTTACCGGTACGATTTTAAATTCAAGGATGCACTCACCATCTATCAGAAAGTCCGCAGGGAGTGTCCGCCGTCGTCGGCGGTGGCGTGGATGGCGGCCGTTGAAGCTGCCGATCTTATCGGTCGAGACAATCCGCAGCAGCGTGATTCGCTTCTGCAGACCGTGGTGTCGGCAGATCATCCGTTTCCCCTCCCGCGCCTGATTGCGAATCTCTATTTAGACTCGCTGCGGGAGATCGGATTCAAGGACCGCTGGGAACTGCTCTATCCGGGTGATAAAACCTACCTCTATTATCTTGCCCGCAAGGCGGCGATGAAAAACGAGCAGGTCGTTGCGTCGATCTACCTCAATGAACTCAAGCGCAGTCTGCCGAAACAGCGCTGGCTCTACTTCAAGGTACTTAAGATCATAAATAATGTCGCGAACTGGTAAACGTTCCGCATTGCCGTCGAAACGTTGCCGGATGTGCGGAGCGTGGCTCCTGTTTCCGGATGCGATTACCATGGCAGGAACATCGTGCCGTGACAAGTGGCAGAAAATGATCCCGGAAGGTAACGCTAAAGGATGATGCCGCTTACTCTGATGAACGATCGGTCGCTCCGGTCATGTCTGCCGGGGAAACGTTCTTGAGGTGACCGGCGAACAGATTCGCAAGCTCGGCTTTGCGAAACGGTTTGCGGATGCAGCCGTTGAACCCGTAGTCCTGCGGATGTGCCATCACCGGATCTTCCGTGTAACCACTCGCGATGAATGCGGGAGTCGTGGTATCCATTTTCCTGATTTCACGGATGGCCTCTTTTCCGCCGGGCTCACCGGGGATAGTCAGGTCGAGGATGAGCGCGACATAGTGTTTTTTACTTGTAATACTCTCCCTGAAAAGCCGGACGGCACTTTTCGAATCCGAAACGCCGTGAACGGTATATCCCATTTCCCTGAGCATCGAACCGACGGTATCGGTGACGACGCCCTCATCGTCCATCAGCAGGATCAGACCGCTTCCGTGATGTGGTATCGCCCTGTCTGCAGTGTCGACGACAGCCGTATCGGTCGATGCCGGAAGGTAAAACGTGAAGGTGCTGCCTTCCCCGGGTTGCGATGCTGCTTCGATATGCCCGTTATGACGTCTGAGTATGGAATGACAGGTTGCCAGCCCCAGACCGTGTCCTTTGCTTTTTGTGGTATAGAACGGGTCGAAAATTTTTGGCAGAACATTTTCGGGTATTCCGATTCCGTGATCCCTGATGGCTATTCTGACGTAATTGCCGGCGGCGAGTATCGGGTGTTCATTGCCTGAAAGGACCAGATTCTCGGCTGTAATGTCAATTACGCCGCCGGTGGGCATGGCATGCGTGGCATTGATGACGATATTGTCGATAACCTGGCCGATCTGGTTTTTATCGAATGTACAAAGCCATACTTCATCGGGGAATGAGAATGTGCATGACGTATTTGACCCGCTGAGCGCGAAATTGACGGTTTCTTCTATGAATGCAGGAAGTTTCTGAAGCTTTTTGATCGGTGTTCCGCCTTTTGAAAAAGTGAGCAGCTGCCCGGTCAACGCGCGTGCACGGTCTATTGTTCCCAGTGCTTTTGACAGATAACTTACCGCATCCTTGTCCGTCACTTTATCGGAGGCAAGGTCTATACAACCGAATATGCCGCTGAGAAGATTGTTGAAATCATGGGCGATCCCGCCGGCAAGTACTCCCAGCGACTCCAGTTTCTGAGTATTCAAAAGGGCGTCTTCGATCCGCTTGCGTTCGGTGATATCCTGCGCGATTCCGGTAAGCGATTCCGGATTTCCTTTGGCGTCAAGGATGAGTTCCCCAGCTTCGGCCCATACGGTATGAATGCTGTTGTCAGGCCAGATAATCCGGTATTCGATAGGGTACGGTTTTTTATCATGAATTACCGACAGATTTGATTGTTCCACCGCCTTTCTGTCCAGGGGATGAATAGCGCGTTCAACCACAGTTTCGAGCCCCTGGGAAACGGTCTCCTTTTCAAGGCCGAAAATGGTGTACATTTCTTCCGACCACTCGAGACGGTTGGTTTTTATATGCCAGGTCCAGGTGCCGATATGCGCGACCTTCTGGGCCTGCTTCAGTCGTGCCTCCGAGACTCTCAGGGCTTCGAGTGCCTTTTTCCTTTCGGTGATGTCGTGGGCAATGCCGAGTACCCAGAGAATCGCTCCGTCGTCGTTATATATCGGTTCGAGAATGGCATGAAAAAAATGCTCCTCTCCGGAAATAATCGAACTGAGTTCAAAGTCTTTTCTAACTCCCGAATTGATCGTCTGGCGAATGGTGTCATATCTTTTTTCTGCTTCGTCGGCAGCGAACAGGTCGGAAATTTTTTTACCGACAACGTCCTCCGGCGTTGTGTCGAACGTCGAGGCGAATGCCCTGTTTGCAAAACGATATATGCCTTCCGGGGTGACGGCAAAAATCATTTCGCTCGTTTCCTGGAGGATCAACCGATGCTTTTCCTCACTGATCCGGAGTGCTTCCTCTGCCTGTTTGAGTGCGGTGACATCACGGGCGAGGTCGATGAACATGGCCGGAGTCCCGTCCTGATCATACATTATTTTACCGGATGTCTGGAGCCAGACGTAATGACCGTCTTTATGGCGATACCGGGCTATATATAATGGCAACTCTTTAACTCCCCTTTTCAGCCCGGCTCGGATCAGATCCGCTCTTTCACGAAATTTCGGCAGATCATCGTTATGGACAAGGGATAAAAGGTAGTTGGTGTCGGTTATCAACTGCGGGTCGTAACCGAGAACCGAGGTGAAAACGGGGCTGATAAATTCAAACCTGTTCTCCCTGAGGTTGACGACAAGAAAAAGGTCGCGGGTGTTTTCAACGATCTGACGGAATTTCAGTTCATTCTCGTGCAGCTGCTGTTCAAGCGCATTCTGACTGGTGACGTCTTGGATGGTTCCGACGATCCTCACGATGCTGCCGTCACTGTTTCTGTCAACGTCCCAGATCGCCTGAAAGGTGCGGACCGGCCCCAGCTCCGGATTGCTTCGCCAGATGACGGTTGTTGACGCTCCCGTCCGGGCTGTCTCATGTGTTAATGTGCGGAGTAGTTCCCGGTCGTCAGGGTGAATGCGATCCAGAAACCGTTCAAACGGGGGGGGCGTCTCCGAATAGTCGAGACCGAACATGGGAAACATTTCACGGGACCACATGTCACTGTGTCCGGTGAGATCGATCGACCAGTAGGCCATCTTCGCGATTGACAGTGCTCTGCGAAGCCGCATCTCGTTGAGGCGAAGCTGCTCGGTTATGGTGACTCGTTCGGTGACGTCGCGGTTGATCCCCCGGAACCCCGCCGGTTCTCCCGTCTCATCAAGGAACGGTACTGCGCTGGTTTCGAGGATCGCCTTCCTGCCGCTTCGGTGCAGGTTGACATTTTCAACACTGATGATCGGTTTGCCTTCTGAAACAGACGACCTGAACATCGCCGCAAATGCATCCGCTTCATCAAGCGGCATCAGGTCAAACGGGGTCCGGCCGATGATCTCGTCGGGTTCATACCCCAGGATCTGCTTCACCATCGGACTTGAATAGGTGTATTTTCCGCTTGTGTCAACTTCCCATATCCAGTCGGAGGACGTTTCCACCAGTCCCTTGAACCGGTCCTCACTTTTTTTTATGGCGGTATTCGACTGAACCAGTTCTTCGTTGAGTGCGATAAGTTCCTCGTTGCCGGATTCAAGCTCTTCTTTTGCGGCTTCCATCTCTTCATTGACGCTCTGAAGCTCCTCATTGGTGGACTGAACCTCCTCATTGGCGGCCCACAGTTCCTGATTCACTTCGTCTTTCTCCTCGATGATCGCCTGAAGATGCTCCTTGACCGCCATCAGCTCCTTGCGGAGCACTTCCGTTTCATCTGTCGGGGTGTTGTCGTCGTCGGGTGGAATTACCGTCTGCGGACACTGCAGGGGATGAAAGACTATCAGGAATCCTGATTCGCCGCCATCCTTGGGGTGTACGGGCAGTATCGTGAGTGACACACAGGTCTCACTGCTGCCGTCGGAAAGAAATACATTGTTTTTAACGACTATTCTGTCCGATTTTTTCGTTTCCTGAATAGCGACATACAGATCCGGCATGAGTCCGTCCAGTACCATATCTGAGAGTTTCAGGGTCGCTTTTCCCGAGCCCGGTGCGAGATACGGTGCAATCGCTCCCCGAAAGGCGCGTATCTGCAGAGAGGGGTCCACCAGAATGCATGGTGGGATGAATTTGTCAAGTAGGATCCGGTCTATGCTGCTCTCGATATCATTTGTTCGATTGCGAACCGGAATTTTTTTACGGGTCAGTTCCATTTTATCTTCGTGTTTTTTTATGGTGCGGGAAAACGGGAGCTGGTACGGTCTGAGATCTTTAACCGGAACCTTGCGGTAGATGTTGCCTTTTTTATCCGCAATGCTGAACAGATGCTCGAAACGGGACAGCGTTTCGGAGGTGCCTAATATAAGGAATCCCTCATGGTTTAATGCGAAATGGAACAACGGGATAACCTGATCCTGGAATTCCGAATCGAAATAGATGAGAAGGTTCCGGCAACTGAGGATATCGATATTTGCAAAGGGAGGATCGCTCAGTACATTCTGTGTGGAGAAGACGCACATCTGGCGGATATGTTTTGCTATTCGATATCCGCCCGGAACATGGTCGAAGAACCGCTCCAGCCGCTGTCGCGAAACAGTCTTTTCGATTTTTTCGGGATAGAGTGCTGAGCGGGCGGTGACAATATGCTGTTCGTTGAGGTCGGTTCCAAAGAACTGCAGTGGTAGCTTGAGATTATTTTTTTCAAGAAATTCCAGCAGACTGATTGCTATCGAATATACTTCCTCTCCGGTGGCACATCCGGGAACCCAGATCCTTATCGGCAGGTTCGGGGACCGGTTTACGGCAAGTGCGGGATATACCTGGTTAGCAAGCGACGTAAAAATCGGCGGATCCCTGAAAAATGTGGTAAAAGAAAGAAGCAGATCATGGTAGAGTGCACGCACCTCTCCGGGGGTGTTTTTGAGGTAGTCTGCGTAGTGGGCAATATCTTTCTTTCTGCAGAATCCGATTCTTCGCGACAGACGACGCATTACGGTGGTGTTCCGGTAATGTGAAAAGTCAATTCCTGATGATTCGTGAAGCAGACTGATGATATCGGTGAATGCCTTCTGTTCTTCTTCCGTTTCGGGACCTGAAATAGTCAGGGAATCCGGCGACGGATCCTCTCCCCGACGGAGCGGGTTTTGGGGATGGTTAACGGATGCAGGAGGGTGCATGATGATTCCTCTGGTGAATGATTGACCGGGTAGCTAAAGTATACTATATCGGCTGCGAGTGGTGTCAAGGCGACGGTATGAAGGCACGTTCCGCCCGGAGGCATTTGCGGATCGGACTGCAGATTTTTCGCACCCTCATCATGCGGAAGGTGCGATCACCGCTTTCAGATCGCCTTCTGCTCCTTGGCGATCCAGGCGAGAAGAAGATAGACGGCAACCGTGACAAGTACCAGTACCGGGTTTTTACAGCCGCCGAGCAGGTTTTTAACCCCTTCGTAAACGATATGGGCAAGAAAGACGTATCCCACGGTACAGAGAAGCACAAATGCCGAGTATCTGACCAACCAGTGCATTTTTTTGACGAGACGGCGAACACTGCCGTTGATGTGCGGTCCGGCAAGCATGAGCGAAACCGCGGTGATGCCGAAACTGATCTCATGCAGATATCGCCGTATGAATGCGGCGACAAATGCGATCGCCGTCATGAACATGATCAGAGATATCCCTTTACAAGGTCGTATCCGTAAACTATCGCGAGCAGGCAGAGGTTCGCGTACACACCCGCAAGGACGTCATCCATGGTGATGCCGATATTGTCCTCGAGTTCCTGCATGTCATTTACCGGATAGGGCTTTATTATATCGAAGAAGCGGAAGAGAACGAATCCGATGATCAGTGTGCGCACGGAAAGCGGAATCATGAAAAAGGTAATGAACTGTCCGGCAACTTCGTCAATGATGACCGGTCCGGGGTCGTCGGTGCCGAATGTCTCTTTCGCATGGTAGGAGAGCGCAAGAGCGATACCGACGAGTGCGATGCTGGTCAGCCACCACACAAGCGGCTGCTGTGCGTTATAGTAATGGGAAAGCACCGGGTGTCTGCTCATGAACCAGATTCCCGCAACGGTAACGGCCGAACCGATGGTACCGGGTGCACCGGGAATGAAGCCGAGAAACATGAGGCTTGCGCCTGCTTTACGAATCCAGTAAAAGGGGGAGCGTCGCTTAGAGTGAGTTTTTTCCATAAGAGATATCCGTTCGTTCGTTTAATGCCTGACTCAGGGTGATCTGGTCGGCGAATTCAAGTTCCATTCCGGCGGGAAGTCCGCGGGCAAGGCGGGTCAGCCGGACGTTTTCGTGAGCAAGAATGCGGGCGAGGAACAGTGCGGTCGTTTCTGCGTCGGCACTGCCGCCGAGAGCGAGAATCACTTCCGAAGGGTGCTCGCCTCTGATGCGCTGTGTCAATTCCGCGATGTGAAGCTTGTCAACCGTGATTCCGTTGAGCGGCGAGAGCACTCCGCCCAGTACATGATACCGTCCGCGGAATCGTCCGCTTCGTTCCATGGCGAAAACGTCAACCGGTTTCTCGACAACGCAGATACAGCCGTTGTTTCTGTTTTCGGTACTGCAGACCGTGCAGAGTTCTTCTTCACTGTAATTGAAGCAGGTCCGGCAGATGCGAAGTCTGCTTCGTGCGGTGCGGATCGCATCCGCAAGGCGGATCGATTCGGTTTCAGGTTGTTCCATTAAAAAGAGCGCCAGTCTCCATGCACTTTTTCTGCCTATGGTCGGCAGGTGGCTGAGTGCCTCAACCAGTTCTTCAAGCGGGTTGATCATAATCCTGGAATGTTCATGCCGCCGGTAAGTGCCCCGAACGTCTGGTCGGAGAGTGCCTTTATCTTTTCCTGTGCATTGGCGAATGCAGCCACAATGAGGTCTTCGAGCATCTCGACATCATCGGGATCCACCACTTCGGGATTGATCTTGATCGAAACAAGATCGTTTGCACCGTTGAGCTTGAGCGAAACCATTCCGCCGCCCGCGGTTCCGTCGACTTCCTGTTTTTTGAAGTCTTCCTGTGCCTTCATCATCTGCGACTGCATTTTCTGTGCCTGTTTAAGCAGTTTGTTGAGGTCTTTTGACATAGTATCTCCTATTCGAGTATTTCTCCGTCGAACATGTCGAGCACCGCCTGGATGATCGGTTCATGTTCAATTTCGTCGTTGATGGTAAGCGGCAGCATGCCTGATGGTGAAAAATAATTTTTTCCGTCGTCAGAAGAAGAGTCACTTTCAAGAGTCATCCGGATTTCGAATGATGTACCGGTAACCTCATGAAGGATTCTGACGATGTCCTCGCGGTTCTGTTTGTGATTGAGTTCCTGAAACTGGAAGTTGAATGCAACGGGAAACCGCAGATCGATGGTGTGCGGGGTACACGCGGCGACCGATGCGAGAGAAAGATACGAACCGAGCTTGGGTCGGTCACGGAGCAGCGTTTCGATGAACGGCGGCCAGAGCGTCGTAATGTCGGGAGTCTGAAGGTCTGAGTCTGCAGTGTCAACGAAATCCGGATCGGCGGGATCGAGGTCTGTGCTGCTGCCGGGATCGTCGAAATCATCATGCGGTGGAACAGTCTCTTCCGGTGATTGCCGATCAACGGTTTCGATTACAGGAACAGGTGATTCACCGCTGTTTTTTTTTATTGCCGGCTGATCGCCGAGGTATGGTGACTCTTCAGAATTCAGTTTTTTTTTTAAGGAATCTGCTTCGGTCGCGGGTTGCGTCGGGAGAGATACTTCGACACCCGGACCTGCTCCGAGCAGGCCGGCGATCTGCTCGATCGAAACCGTGCTGTCGAGGTTTACCATTTTAAGAAGCATCAGCTCGACGGCAAAGCGGGGGAAGGTGCTCCATTTCAGGTCTCGCTCGGTTTGACGGACGATCTCCGTCATCCGTAAGAGGTCTCCTTCCGAAAAACGCAGCGATGAGGTCTTCAGCGTTGCGGCATGATCATCATCGATGTCGATACCGCGTGTCGCAAGTGCGCCCGGGATGCGTGCGTAAAGGAGGTTGCGGAGATGTTCCTGCAGGCCGGCAAGAAATTCCTGCAGGTCGAAACCCTGGTACAGAACTTCCTGGACAAGCCCGAGGGCGGCTGCGGCCGTTTTTTCGGCGACGGCATCCATTATATGTTGATATACCTCCATACCCACAAGACCCAGAACCGACCGTACCTCTTTTTCATTGAGGTTTTCACGGCAGAATGAGTATACCTGGTCAAGCAGCGAGAGTGCATCACGCATGCTTCCGTCTGCCTTTTGAGCAACCAGCATCAATGCGCTTCGTTCATAGGTGATTTTTTCCTCGTCGCAGATACGGGCCAGACGTTGCAGGATGTGTTCCGGATCAATTCTTCGGAAATCATATCGCTGACAGCGTGAATGAATGGTCGCGGGAATTTTCTGCGGTTCGGTGGTGGCGAAAATGAAAATGACGTTTTTCGGCGGTTCTTCAAGTGTCTTGAGCAGTGCGTTGAATGCCGAGTTCGAGAGCATGTGTACTTCGTCAATTA
>Ga0316575_10000379_pt1 | contig 12680 bp, 10 predicted proteins | sample J5NA_FD_203072 | JGI IMG/M metagenome (GOLD analysis project Ga0316575, IMG submission 203072) | Rhizosphere microbial communities from salt marsh grasses in Alabama, United States - J5-7_050615r2r3 | ecosystem: Host-associated > Plants > Roots > Rhizosphere | place: USA: Alabama | collected...
TGGTCCATCGCTTTGCTGCCCAGAAACATGCGGTTCTCGAACTAAAAACGAAAACAACCGCTATCGAGCGGTTGCAAAATCTGAATCATAACCATAAAACGATCGCTGCCTGGTCTTTGAATACCGACCATATTATCCATACGCAAGAACGCGCGACTGCCGCCCTGGCTGCCAGGCTCAAAGCCGCTGCACGCTGTGAAACCTGGGGATATCCGCTGGCTTTTCATTTTGACCCGTTGATCCTTTATGATGGTTGCGAAGCAGATTACACCCGGGTGATTGAGCGCCTGTATTCGCAGGTCTCAGCCGACAACATTGTGTGGATCAGCCTGGGCACCCTGCGGTTTCCGCCATCCATTAAAACCGTAATTCAAAAACGGTTTCCGGATTCTAAAATCATATACGAAGAATTCGTCAAAGGTTTGGACGGCAAAATGCGTTATTTTAAACCGCTGCGAATCAACTTGTATCGCAGAGTCGCCGAATGCATCCGGGACCATGCGCCGGACGCTGTGGTTTACCTGTGCATGGAGGATGACGAGGTCTGGCAAAAATCACTGGGGTTTATACCCGATGATGTTGGGGGGTTGCCGCATATGTTGGATATGAGTGCTGCAAAGCACTGTCATCTTGAACTCGGCGGATAACTGGCTCAAATAGGTTTTCAGGTGTCAGACTTCAGAGGACAGAGCTCAGAAGACAGATGACAGATGATAAAAACTGAAGGATGAAACATCCTGTCTTACCTCTGTTTTCTGTCATCTGTCTTCTGTTTTTGGGCACCTGAATACCGAAACCTTTTAAAGCCTGGATCCTGAAAAATTTATGAAACGATTCATCACGATATTGTTGGCGGGTTTATTATTTCTTGAATTCCAGCAGGTGAGTTGGGCCGATAGCTGGAACCGGATAAAATGGGTCATAGACGGTGACACGGTGGTCTTGGGTGATGAGCAACGGGTGCGTTATATTGGAATAAACGCCCCGGAACTGGCACACGAGGATCATAAGGCCGAACCTTACGGATATGTTTCTAAACAATTTAATGCCCTGCTGGTGAATGCCAAAAACGTGCGTCTGGAATTCGACAAAGAGCGCTTCGATCGCTATCAACGACTGCTTGCCTATGTCTTTCTGAAAAGTGCCACTTTTGTCAATGCCGAAATACTCGCAAACGGTTACGCCTATCTTTTGCGAAAGCGGCCCAATCTGAAATACGATAAGATTCTGCTGCAGGCACAGCGGTCAGCCATGTCAGCGAAAAAGGGGATCTGGCAAAATTGGAAGGAGAATAAAAACACGGTGGTGGGCAACAAAAATTCATTTCGTTTCCATCTGCCCACCTGTCCGTACGGCAGGCAAATCAAACCCCAGAACCGAATTGTCTTTCAGAAAAAATGGGATGCATACTGGCAAGGCTACGCTCCGGGGAAACGGTGCATGCCGGTTTTTGAGATACCAGAGGATTAATTCTTTTGGAATAATGGAATATTGGAATATTGGAAAAATGGGTTGCCCTGATCTTAAGCGATCAATAATCCAATTCTCTTATCCAATCTTTCGGACTAAAATTAGTTGCTCACTCGATGTCTTACCTGGATTTGCTTAAGCCCGCAGATGCCCGTGTGCAGATTACTATTCTTTAGCCCGGTTGGCCTCTTCGATGATTTTTTCTGCGATCTGGGCAGGGACTTCATCGTAATGCGAAAATTCCATGGTGAACATCCCCCGGCCGCCGGTCATGGAACGTAAATCTGAGGCGTAGCTCAAAAACTCTGCCATGGGAACCTGGGCATTAATCACCTGGTTCTTCCCGGCATTATCCATTCCCAGGACTCTGCCGCGCCGGCCGTTGAGGTCCCCCATGATATCACCCATGTAGTCTTCCGGAGTTGTAATCTTTACTTTCATGATGGGCTCGAGCAAGGTCGGATTGGCCCCTTCCACCGCTTTTTTAAATGCCAGCGACCCGGCGATCTTAAATGCCATCTCAGAAGAGTCCACCTGATGGTAAGATCCATCATCCAAGGTAACTTTGAAATCAACAGCGGGAAAACCGGCCAGCACGCCTTTCTGGCTGGCTTCGACAATGCCTTTTTCTACGGCCGGAATATACGTTTTGGGAATAACGCCGCCCACGATCGCATCGACAAATTCAAATCCCTTTCCGCGGGGCAGGGGCTCAATTTGAATCCAGCAATCGCCGAACTGACCGTGCCCGCCGGTCTGTTTCTTATGCTTGCCCTGAACCCGGATTTTGCCCTTTATCGTTTCCCGGTAGGGGACTTTGGGCGTATTCAACTGGGCTTCAACACTAAATTTTCGCTTCAATTTATCAAGGATCGTCTCAACATGGATCTGACCCAACCCGGACAAAAGAATTTCCTTGGTTTCGGCCACCCGTTCCAATTTCACAGAAGGGTCTTCTTCCAAAAGCTTGGTTAATGATATGAAAATTTTGTCTTCTTCGCCTTTGGATTTGGCGGTCAAGGCAAATGAGATCAGGCTCGGAAGCGGTTCGGCACAGGTATATTTTATTTTTGCGGCATCATCGCAGAGGGTATCACCGGTTCGGGTTTCCTTCAGTTTTGCCACTGCAACGATTGAGCCGGGTCCGGCCCCTTTAGCCGTTTTTTGTTCTTTGCCGGCAATGGTTAATAGCTGAGTGAATCTCTCCTTGGTATCCTTATTGGGATTGAAAAAGGTGCCGTCGCTTCCCAGCTTTCCGGAAACCACCCGGAAGATGCTCAATCGGCCGGCATAGGCATCTGCAACGGTTTTAACCACAAACCCGGAAAAAGGCGCATTTTCATCCGGAGCCCGTTCAATTTCATCGCCGGTGGCAGGATCCACGCCACTTCTGGCACCTCGATCGATCGGAGAGGGCATGCTGGTAGTCACAAAATCCATTAAAAGGTCAATGCCGATATTTTGGGTAGCTGATCCGCAAACCACCGGCACAAATGTATGCGCCAGGGTGCCGCTGCGCAAGGCAGCATTTAAATCCTCGTCTGCCAGCGTTTCGCCTTCGAGATATCGTTCAATCAAGGCATCATCGGCTTCGGCGATATTTTCAATCAAGGCTTCTCTTTCACTTTCGACCAACTCCTGCATCTCCGCGGGAATGTCTACTTTTTGGGGCTTGCCGTCCGCATCATATAGGTAAGCTTTATTTCGAATCAGATCCACAACGCCTTTAAATTCAGTTTCGGCGCCGATGGGAAGCTGCAGTATAATCGGTTTGGGTTCAAAGCTGACTTTGGTATCTTCAAAGGCTCTATTAAAATCCGCTCGTTCGCGATCCAGCTTGTTGATGAAGATTACGCAAGGCTGTTTAAACTCCTTGGCAAATTCCCATGCCAGTTCGGTTTGAACCTTGACGCCGTCGACAGCATCAATGACGACTACCACGCCGTCAGCCGCCTGCATGCTGCTTTTCGTATCGGAAAAAAAATTCTGGTCGCCGGGGGTATCGATTAAATTTACGGTATGGTTCTTCCAGCTGAATTGATGAAAGCCACTGCTGATACTGGATCTGCGCTTGAGCTCTTCGGGCTCGAAATCCATGGCGGTGTTGCCTTCTTCGATCTTGCCGAATCGCTTAATGGTGCCGGATTTGTATAGCATAGCCTCCGCCAAAGATGTTTTGCCGGCGCCCCCATGACCAATAAGTGCTATGTTTCTGATACGCTCCACCTTTTCACTCATTTAGATACCTCTTTCCCTTGGATTTTATGACGAATAAATTTTTAAACGTGATTGTGTAGCTGTTTCACCGAAAAAAATCAAGCCCAAAATAAGGTTGGCGAACGATTATTGACGGTTTAAGAAAATGAAAAATTCGCGATTGCCCTTAGGGCCCAGCAGGGGCGACGCATAAACCGATTGCGGTGACAGATGGATGCTATGGAAAAAATCCGATAATTCTGTGATAACCTTCTGATGTAATTCCGGCGCTTTCACGACACCGCCTTTTCCGACCTGACCTTTGCCGACTTCAAACTGCGGTTTTATCAGTGCCAAAATTGAAGCGTCATGATTCATGAATCGAATCAGGGTCGGCACGACGATTTTAAGCGAAATAAAGGAAACGTCGATGGTAATCAGGTTCACAGGCTCCGGGATCGCATCATCTGACATATGCCGGACATTTGTGCGTTCGATAACGATGACGCGCTGATTCTGGCGAATCTTCCAGGCCAGCTGCCCGTACCCTACATCCACGGCATAAACGCGTTCGGCGCCGTGCTGCAAAAGACAGTCCGTAAAGCCTCCGGTAGAAGCGCCGACATCAATGCATACCGCACCGGAAACATCTATCGGTAAGTTTTGCAAAGCAGCTTCAAGTTTGAGACCGCCTCTGCTGACATAGGGGTTATCGCCGCCTTTAAATTCAACTTTATCTTCACTTGAAACAAAAAAACCCGGTTTGTCAACGCGCTGACCATTGACCAGAACCCGTCCGGCCATGATCATGGCTCTGGCCCGCTGACGGCTTTTGACCAGTCCCTTTTCAAAAATAATTAAATCCAGTCGGTGTTTTTTTTCAGGCACTTGACTCAGTGATACGAATGGGTGATCGATTAGAAGAGATTTTGAAACCTCTTCTATACAGCCTGGCTGTTTGGCCATTTATCCTGCTGTTTGTGCGAAGAAGTCATCAAGCCTTGAGCGGTCTTCACAATGGCTGCGGCATCAATACCGTATTTAGATCGAAGGAGATTTTGCGGGCCATGCTCAACAAATAGATCGGGAATACCGATGCGCTCCATCTGATAACCGGTGATTCCGGAGTCATTAAAGGCCTCCAAAACGGCACTGCCGAATCCGCCCTGGCGGACATTTTCCTCAACGGTAATGATGCGCGGATGTTTATTCGCCAGGGAACAAATGAGTTCCACGTCCAGCGGCTTTACAAACCGGCAGTTAACAACAGTTGCGGATATGCCCAGCTGGGACAATTCCGATTGGGCCTCCAATGCCTCGATAACGGATCGACCAATCGCCAGGATCAAAACATCTTCGCCTTCCTTTAATACCTGCGCTTTACCGATGGGAAGTGGGCGGATGTTCTTTTCGAGAATCGTTCCGGTGCCGGCTCCACGGGGGTACCGCAGGGCAATCGGTCCATCATATTTCAAGGCCGTTATCAGCATACGCCGCAGTTCATTTTCATCTATCGGTGCCATGACCACCATGTTGGGCAAATTGCGCAGGTAGCACAGATCAAAAAGGCCATGATGGGTGGATCCATCTTCACCGACGATACCGCCCCGGTCAATGGCGAAAACGACATGCAACGACTCGAGGCAGACATCATGTAAAATTTGATCGTATGCCCGCTGTAAGAAAGTGGAGTAAATGGCAACCACCGGCTTCAGGTTTTCAGTTGCCAGGCCGGCTGCGAAGGTCACACCATGTTGTTCCGCTATTCCCACATCAAAAAATCTTTCCGGAAAGCGCTCTGAAAAATTCGCCAGGCCGGTGCCTTCGGGCATCGCAGCCGTAACCGCAATAATTTTCGGGTCCGATTCTGCCAGTTCGACCATGGTATCGCCAAACACCTGGGTATAAGATGGATTCGGGCTCTTTTGATCCAGACAGTCGCCGGTTTCGATTTCAAACTGGGTGCAGCCATGAAAATGCACTGGATTATCTTCAGCCGGCGGATATCCTTTGCCCTTTTGGGTGTAAACATGCAAAAGCACCGGTTCATTCAGATATTTGATATTATTAAGTATATCAATTAAATGATTCAATTTGTGCCCGTTGATGGGGCCAAAATATTCAAAATTAAAGGCTTCAAACAGCATCCCCGGGGTTACGAAAGTTTTCAGGCTCTCTTCGGTTCTTTTGGCCAACTGATAGATGTCATCGCCAAATTTGGGCAGTGATTTTAAAAAATCACCCAGTTCTTTGCGAAGTTCCTGCATTTTTTTACCGGAAAACTTGCGGCTCAGGAAGGAGGACAGGGCGCCGACATTGCGTGAAATCGACATTTCATTATCATTGAGGATCACGATAAGATTTTTGTCTTTATGGGTATCTCCAGCCTGGTTGAGGCCCTCGTAAGCAATTCCAGCGGTCATTGAGCCATCACCAATAACGGCAATCACTTTGGCATCTTCGCCCTTTATTTCTTTAGCACAGGCGATGCCAAGGCTGGCGGATACGGAGGTGCTGCTGTGCCCGGTCGTAAAGGCATCGTAAGGGCTTTCGCTGCGGCGGGTAAAACCGGAAATTCCATTGAACTGGCGCAGTGTATGAAATTGCTCGCGTCGACCGGTGAGCAGTTTGTGAGCATAGGCCTGATGTCCGACATCCCAGATGACTTTATCACGCGGGGTGTCGAAAACATAATGAATCGCGATTGCCAATTCGACAGCTCCCAAACTGGGCGCCAGATGGCCGCCGGTTTGTGAAACCACATCGACAATAGCCCAACGAATTTCTTCGGCCAGTTCTGGAAGATCGTCGCGCGAAATTTTTTTCAAATCAGCTGGAGAGTTAATTTTATCCAGTAATGCCAATTTAAAGGACTCCTCTTTTGTTATTCACTTTTAAAAAGAAATTTACTTTTTTCTATCGATGATATACTGCGCTATGGCACGCAACGGCTCGGCTCTTTGATCAAAAGACCCAAGCGCCTGCAAAGCGTTATCGATCAACTTTCTGGCAAACGTTTTAGATTCTTCAAGGCCCAGCAGGGAAGGGTAGGTGCTTTTTTGACGCAATTTATCGGTTCCCACCGCCTTTCCCATTATGGCCGGATCGCCTTCAACATTTAAAATATCATCGGTTACCTGAAAAGCAAGGCCTATATATTGGGCATAGCTTTCGAGCAATTGAATCTGGCTGGAATTTGCATCAACCAATTCGGCGCCGCACCGCAATGACACTTCGATCAAAGCGCCGGTTTTCAGGCGATGCATGGATTTCAATTCATTCAATTTTAGCTGGCTTCCTTCCGAAGCGATATCCAGCATCTGTCCCTGAATCATGCCGCAATATCCGGCGGCATGTGAAATCAATTGAATAACGCGCAACCATTTCACGGCCTGCTGATCACGGCCGGTTGCGATAGATGACAGCGTTTGAAAGGCCAGTGTCAGCAACGCATCCCCGGCAAGGATGGCCGTGGCCTCATCAAAGGCTTTGTGGCAGGTCGCTTGGCCCCTGCGCAGGTCATCATCATCCATGGCCGGGAGGTCATCGTGGATTAAAGAGTAGGTATGAACCATCTCAAGGGCACAGGCCGCGGGCAAAACATCTTCCAGATCACCACCGACTGCCTCAGCAGCGGCCACGCAGAGCACAGAGCGAAATCGCTTGCCCCCGGCCATCAGAGAGTAAGTCATGGCCTCCAGGAGGCGGTCCGGGCGCTCAGATGTCATTAATATGGATTCAAGGGCCATATTAATACGTTCAATCTTCTCAGCAAAGTATGCATTCAAATCAAACATAATACCCTAATCATCATCTGTCTCGTTTTCAGGAACAAGCGGCTTTTCAGCCATTTGACCTTCTGCGTTCTTCAGCAGAACAGAGATTTTCTTTTCCGTTTCGTCCAGCTTCGCGGAGCATAATTTTGTCAGCTTCATGCCTTCTTCAAACTTTTTAATTGCTTTTTCCAGCGGCAAATCGCCGTCTTCGAGTTCCCGGACAATTTGTTCAAGCTGTTTCATTGATTGTTCAAATGTTTTCTGGGCCATTTTCAGATTTTCCTTTTACCCGGCAGGTTAGTGTGCCTTTTGCAACCATTACTTCAAGATCTTGTTCAATAGAAACCATCTTGGGGTCAAACACCAAATCCAAATCAGGAATTGTGCGGGTAATGCTGTAACCCCGCTTTAAAATGGCAATCGGGCTAAGTGTTTCCAGCTGGATGCACAACTCCCGCAAACGGGCTGACCGGTCATCTATATTTTTATTAAATGATTTTATTAGTTTATATGTATTTTGTTCAACGATAACATTCAAATTATGCAATTGATACGCCGGACTGTTGTTCACCAGTCTACCTGTCCACCATTGAAATCGTTCTTTTTGGCGATCCAGAAGAATCTGAATATAACGAATCAGCCGGGTCGTATAATCATCCATGCGTAATCGCCAATCTTCAATTTGTGTTCGGGGATCAACCAGCCGTTGCGACAGATCTCGCAAATTAACCCCTAATCGGTCGATTGTATTTGCCATGCGATATTTAAGATCTTCAGAAATAACTTTAATCTTCTGTAATAATTCGGTTTTTATAGGAACTGCCAGTTCGGCCGCCGCCGAAGGGGTCGGGGCTCTCAGATCCGCCACAAAATCAACAATCGTATAATCGGTTTCATGTCCGATCGCGGAAATAATGGGTATTTCAGATGTGAATACGGCCCGTGCCACGCCTTCGCTGTTAAATGCCTGCAAATCCTCCAGTGATCCGCCGCCTCTGGCCAAAATGGCCACATCAATGTCAACCTTTTGATTCAACTGCCCGAGGGCAGCAATGATTTCTTCTTCAGCTCCGTTGCCTTGAACTTTGACGGGAAAAATCTGTATATTCATGTTGGAAAAGCGCCGATCGATGATGTTCAGCATATCGTGAACCACCGCACCGGTTGGCGAAGTAACCAGGGCGATTTTATGGGGCAAAAATGGGATGGCTTTCTTGTGTGTTTCATCAAACAGACCTTCAGCCGCCAGCTGTGCCTTCAGTTTCTCAAAAGCGACTTGAAGGGCACCGATACCCGACGGTTCCAAATATTCCAGAATGATCTGATAGGTGCCTCTGGGTTCGTAAACACTGAGACGACCCATACCGGTGATACGCATTCCATCTTCAGGCTTAAATTTCAGCTGTTGTTGTTGACCGCGAAACATTACAGCATTCAGCTGCGATTCTTCATCCTTCAGGGTAAAATAAAAATGGCCGGATAAAGGGGTCCGAAAATTAGAAATTTCCGCGGCAATCCAGATAAAGGGGAACTGTTCTTCAAGCAGTGATTTGATATTGGCATTCAGCTCAGAAACCGTATAAATTTTTCGGATCGGGTCCATTTCATCAAACCCGTCCTGTGAATCGCTTATGTCTTTATCGGAATCTCGGCTGTTCATACGCAAATCATCTTGTCCTTAGAGCGAATGCCCCGCTGTGATCTCTACCGAACGTCTGATAAGTTATATTATGTAAACTTTTATTCAACATGCTGAGAACGCGGCAGTTTATAAGGCAAAAACCGATTTTTGTCTCCCCTGTCCGAATATTGATCTCTATGCGGATGTATTTTACGCTTTTTTATTTTTCAGCGTATTTTTCCAGCAATTCACGAACCGCCGGAATGATATAGATCTCTTCATGGGGTATCAAGGCCAGCTGAGTGGCCAGGATTTTTATTTTTTTATGCACCGACTTGTGCTTGTCCATGACAAACAATTTCTGGCCCTTAACAGTGCAAAGGCCACTTCGGACCTTGATCCCCGAAACCTTGAGGTTCTGTTCGGAAACCGTAATCTGCATTCGTTCCGCCAGGTCTATGAGCTCTTGATACAATTGGTCCGGTTTCATAACATTAAAGCGCTGCAACCCCTTGAATATCGTCGTCCGTGTGTTATTATATTCAAAAATCAAAATATATTCACAGGAGGTCTTAAATGGAGTCCATATCAACAAAACAGACACAAGTCCAGGTTCGTGTAAATGATTTTATTCGCAGTGTATACAACTGGATGGCGATCGGGCTGGCACTGACCGGTTTTGTGGCCTTTTACGTCGCCAGCAACAGTGCTCTGTTGAACCTTATAGTACGCAATCAGATTCTTTTTTTCGGCCTGATAATCGCTGAACTGGCTTTGGTGTTTATCATCAGCGCCCGCATTCAACGCATGCAGGCTTCCACGGCCACCGCCCTGTTTGTGCTCTATTCAGCCTTGAATGGAGTAACCCTGTCGTTTATTTTTATTGTTTATACCCGGGCATCGATTGCTTCTACTTTCTTTGTCTGCGCCGCGACGTTTATTGCCTGCAGCATTTACGGCTGGACCACCAAACGCGACCTGACTTCCCTCGGCGGGTTCTTGATGATGGGCTTAATCGGGATTATCATCGCTTCGCTGGTCAACATTTTTATTCGCAGTTCAGCCATGCATATGATCATCAGTTATATCGGGGTCCTGGTTTTCGTGGGCTTGACCGCTTATGATACCCAGAATCTGAAAGCCATGGCAGTATCACAGCCCGCAGATGTCGGTGCCAGCGCGATACGCAAGGGGGCAATCCTGGGCGCCCTGAAATTGTATCTGGATTTTATTAACCTGTTTCTGATGTTATTGAGGATTCTCGGTAATAGGGAGTAACCATATCCGTAGATTACGCAAATAAAGTTATCCGCAGATTACGCAGATTATCGCAGATTATTTTTTAAATAGTCTAACCAAATATGCTGTGAAAAGCGATTAACCTAAATCAGCCTAAATAAAACGATCTATCGCAATTTTAATTTAATTTTTTTGAAATCTGCGTAAATCTGCGTAATCTGAGGAGAATATTTATTCTACGAAATTCACTGATGCTATCCGAGAGTCGCTTTGACGGCGTCGGCGATCTGCTGACAGTAACGCCGGGTTTTCTCTCTTTCCGGCCCTTCAACCATCACCCGGCATAGCGGTTGGGTCCCGGAATAGCGCACCAGCACCCTGCCCTTTTCACTCAGGCTCTCCTCGACCGAACGAATTGCAGCCATAATCTGCGGGACATCTTCAATCAGCGGTTTCTTCTGAACCTCGATATTCAGCAAAACCTGGGGAAGTACGGTCATTACCCGGCTCAATTCCGATAGCGGCTTGTTCTCTTCGCACATGGTCTGAATCAGCCTTATCGCCGTCAGGATCCCATCACCGGTGGTATGTTGATCCAGAAAAATCACGTGACCCGAATCTTCTCCGCCGATTACGGACCCGTTGGCAGTCATTTGTTGCAGCACATAGCGATCACCGACCTGGGCCATTATATGGTTGATGCCCAGGTCTTTTAAGGCCAGTCGCAGCCCTAAATTGCTCATGACGGTGCTCACGACCAAATTGTTTTTCAACAATCCTTTGCGCTTTAAAGACCGGGCACATATGACCAGTGTGCGGTCACCGCTAATGACTTGGCCCTTCTCATCCACGGCAACCAATCGGTCACCATCTCCATCAAAAGCCAGCCCGATATCGGCTTTTTGGGCCAGAACCGAATCAATTAACGTTTCAGGGTGCTCGGATCCGCAGTCCGCGTTAATATTTTTACCGTCGGGGCGGATATGGAGCGCCTTGACCTGCGCACCGAGATCTTCAAATAATGTCGGGGCAACAGCATAAGTCGCACCATTGGAACAATCCAAAACGATCTTCATATTGTTGAATAGCTTGGCGTCAGGCAGGGTACTTCGCAAAAAGGCCAGGTAACGTTCAGATGCATCTTTCATGGTTTCAACGTTTCCGATGCGATGATTGGATTTGCCCGGGGTAAGATCGATATTATGGGCCGCCAAAAGACGTTCGATCTCGTCTTCTTTGGCGTCGGAAAGTTTGTAGCCATCAGCGTCAAATATCTTGATGCCGTTGTCGCCAAACGGATTATGTGAAGCGGATATGACAATCCCGGCTACCGCAGCGTTTGTTGATACCAGATAGGCCACTGCCGGTGTGGGTAAAATACCGGCCAGACAGGCATCAGCGCCAACGGAACAGATCCCGGCTGCCAGGGCCTCTTCGATCATGTCACCCGACTCACGGGTGTCTTTTCCAATGAGTATTTTTGTCGGGAGGGTGCTGCCGCCGAAAAACGACGCAATCGCTCGGCCGATTCTAAAGACCGCCTCAGCTGTCAGCGGGTATTCATTTGCAACGCCGCGGATACCATCTGTGCCAAAAAGTCTGTCCATAAATGGAAAAATGTTATATTGGTTTAATTGGTTAGATTGGTTTAATTGGCTTAACTTTGAATTCCGCCAAACTAATAGAACCAATTAAACCAATCGAACTAATAAACTCTTTTTTTACTTAAAAGATGGAATTAAACTGAGTGCCTCATTGACCACCCGGTCAACAATTCCCTGAAGCCATCGGGTTCCGATGACGCCATCAGACGGTGATAGTCCCTGAATGACAGAAATATAATCCAGGCCGATTTTCCTGATCCCCATTTGGACTTTTTCAAGAAAGGGGTCTCGGTCGCCCGCCGCTCCGGTTTCGTCGCGGCTCTGATTGAGCAAATCTTGCAAGCGGGGCCACCGGGCCACCAATTCCTGCTTTTGTTTCCGTGCCGGAGATGACCGGCCAGGCTCACTGCGTTTTTGGGTTTCCATCTCCAGGGATATTTGTATCTTGTCGCAAAGGGCTTCAAGCCGATTGAACCGCTCTGAGATGGCTCGATTCAGTTTTTCTTCGAGTCCGGCCAACAGCGTTTCTGGAAAATATTCTGAAATAAACTGGCGGCGCACCTGGCGGTACCATTGGCTCAGGGCAATCAGATTGGCAATATAAATGATATTGTTGAGCACCACCCGTTTTTCGTTTCGATACAGACCGGGCTTATATGACAGGTTGCCGTCTTTCGGCGCACCGCCATACAAAAGGCGCCCGGGCCTGAGTTCATCTTTGCGAACAATCGTGCCGGCAGCCACTGTGGCCCCGTAAGTTAGCCGACAGGGGCC
>Ga0316575_10000380_pt1 | contig 12673 bp, 9 predicted proteins | sample J5NA_FD_203072 | JGI IMG/M metagenome (GOLD analysis project Ga0316575, IMG submission 203072) | Rhizosphere microbial communities from salt marsh grasses in Alabama, United States - J5-7_050615r2r3 | ecosystem: Host-associated > Plants > Roots > Rhizosphere | place: USA: Alabama | collected...
CTGACCCGCGACATGGATCGAATCCTTATAGATGGATGCTGTTGCACTTGCGGCACTGATAGTGAAAAATCCGTTTGACATGCAGGAAAACCGGTACATCCCTCTATAGTCGGTAACTGCTGTATAGGTACGCGCTGCAGAATTATCCTGGAGCGGGTTGAAATCTGACGGAGTGAGCGTTACGGTGGTTCCGCCGGCCGGTGTGCCGTCACTGATGCAGAGCATTCCGATGATGTTTCCGTCGTCATGCGTCGATACCCGGACCGGATCATTGTTGCTGCAGACTGCAATGATGAGCGGAGCAACTGCCGTAATGAGCAGGCGTCGTGAGGGAATGAATCGAGTCATTGTACGGCTCCTTTTTTTTCGGATGGAAGTACGGAAGCGGGAAACAGCTGCAGGTTCAGCTGGTACACCCTGTCGGCCGGGCTGTCCTGTGAAACAATGCGGCCGATGTGGGCTCTGAACTGATCGAGTTCGGTTCTGATGTTTTCGAAACCCTTTGCCGAAATACCGATGGTCAGGGTGGAAAAATCGCGCCGTGCCCGTTCGGGAACGTCATGTGCCTTGAGTGCGAGATTCATGGTGTCGCGCTGGTATTTATTGACGGCGAGCGAAACAACGGTGCCGCGGGTGGTAATGAAACCATTGGTGTGTTCGTAAAGACCGGTGTCGTCATTTTTACGGATAAGACCGAGACCCAGCAGCAGCCCGACCGAGTCCTGCGCTTCGCGGGCGGAAATTGCCGGTGAAACGGCGCGTGCCAGTTTTTTGTAATCGTCTGCAAATGGTATGATCGTTACCAGTTCCCTGACGACCGAGTGGTACCATTCGCTGTAATAGACATACTGATTCTTTTTAAGACTGACATGCTCCGATTTCGGTTCGGCATCGAGCATTCGTGTATAGTAATATTCCCGTTCCTGGGCGGTTGATGATTCGTTGAAGTGAACAAGCGCTTCAAAAAAATTGATCTGCCTGCCCTTGAGATTGAGTGCTCTGGCAATGTTGAACACACTCGTCTGAGAAAGGGCTCGCTCACCCTTGATGACCTTGTGCACAAATGATTTGGCCTTGAAGCCGGCCTTTTCGGCGAAGTATTGATAGGAGAATGCCGGTTTGACCGACTTCATGTACGCGAAAAAATCCTTCATATATGTCCGGTAATCGGTGTAGTTGAAAACATCCGGTGCTTTGGGTGCGACCACGTTTACCTCCCTTTTTTCAGAACTGCGGGTCATGCGGTGACAGTCGCTTTACTTGTAAATGTAGCCTGTCTCCTGTCCGGTGTCAACAAGGTGGTGAAAATATCGTACCCTGCCGGGGAACGACAGGTTACAGATGAATCGGTGCTGTCTGTTGTAACATACTAAATTACAATGTGTTATGTCATCGTGATGATGGGATGCTGCGCATAGTAAGTCGAGAATGGCTCGAAATTGATAAAATCAGGGAACGATAAACAAGGGTGAAGGTAACAGGTGTTGCAGTCTTCGATACCACCGGGACATAGTACTCAAAAAAGGGCGTACCTGTTTTGAATTCGGAATTTGTAACTACACGGGTATTCAGGATCCAGGAGTCAGGATCCAGGATTCAGAATGTAGAAACCGGAGAATTGAAATCAGGGGTAAATTCTATGCTACTTAGTATCGGTTTTGAATAGTGGAGAACAAGGAAACCACTTACCTATTTGCAATCCCGCAATTGCTCAGGTTCCATTCTTTTTTCTTCTTCTGACTCCTGACTCCTGAATTCCGGATACCTGAATGGTTGCCGGAATCCTATAATAAACACTCGGCCCGGTGTTTCATGATAATCAGGGAGAATAATGGACATTTCGGCAATGAACGCTGCAGAATGGGGGTGTTGTCTTGTCTGTATCGCACTGCAGGTTCTGCTCTTCCGCTTCAGGAAGCGTTCGTGGAGTGCGGCCCTGACAGCAGGGGTAACGGTATTACCGTCCGCCGTTGCGGCTTCGTATGCCTGTGCCCATTTTCTGAGCTGGGACGAGTCGTATATTTTTTATGATATTGTCAACTTTTACGGCGGTCGGCTGCGACAGTGGGAGTTTGGATCATTCAGATGCACCATCACTCTCCTGGGACCGCTCCTGCATGCCGTTCAGAGCGTGCTCCCTGTTACAAAAGACATCGTGCTCATGGGCGCGAAGGCATTGCACTGGTGCATCGGCGTTGCCGCGGTCACACTCGTTACCGATCAGGCACACCGGTATCTTTTTCCGCGGACGTCCTATCGCCTGTTTCATGCCGTCACCTTCAACGGAATAATGCTGCTTCCGGTTACCGGTCTCGCTCTCAAGACGCTCAATTACGACCTGCTTTCGATGATGCCCGGAGTGCTCGGCTGCATCTGGTGTGCTGCCGGAGTGCAGCCTCCGGATAAACGGCTGCTGTTCGCGGGCATGATAACATTGACGTGTGCATCACACGAGAAGCTTATCGCTTCACCGTTTCTCTGGCTTTCGCTTGCAGTCATTCCCGTAAGGATTGCCGTGGCCTCCAAAGGCTCCTTTTTCGAAATGGCACTGACAGCTCTCCGATGGAGTGCTGCTGCGGTTTCCGCTTCGTTTTTGACTGTCGCAGCTTCATTTGCATTGGTGTATCTGACGCATGGCCCCGGTACACCACCGCTCAATGCCGATCAGATAACCGCATGCTGGATGTCGTGTCTCTGGCCGCTGTCTCGAATGTTCGGAATTGCCGTTGTTCCTGAAACTGCGGATGTACCGTTGCACGACATCCTTTATCAAACCGGTGCACGAATGGCCGGCATCATGTTTATGCTTTTCATTTTTGCAGTGGTTGCGGGCAGTATACTCAGGCAACTGAATCGTAAAGAACGTTTTTCCGCACTATGCAGACGCCGCCTGCTGCAGGTGCTGCCGTATCTGCGAATCGGTCTTACCGCTGTTGTCGCAGTATCGGGAGTGATTGCAGGTTACACTCTTCAAACCCGCATCTGGCCGCTGATACCGGTTGCCGACGGACACTATCTGCCGACCATGACCTTCAACGGTATCGCACACCACTTCGGATGTCGTACGCTCTTTACTCATACGATCGCGTCGATGCTCTGGGCCTGTTCGGTTTTTGTCAATGCACTGCCGACACCGTTTCTGGTGTTGCTTGTTGCAGGCAGTATGATGCGGGTAATAGTGAAACGGGGCGAAAATACCGTCGAATCGATCAGGACGGACATCCTGTTCCTCATGTTTACCTCGGTACCGCTGCTCTATGGGACAATCCAGATGCCGCTTTATCCGCGATATTTCAATCTTTTTCTGGCCGGAAGCGTGGTGACCGGGCTCGGCGGTCTGCAGGGTATTCTGCCGATTCGTCAGGTGCTGTATGCGGGAGCGCTTCCCGCCATGGTGCTGGCAGCGACATTTGCAGAAGTGGTGCCGTTTGAACCACTGGGCGCCGCATTCAGACCGGTGTGGTCGAACTATTCGGCAGCATACGAAAACGGTCCGGAATTCGGAAAGGTAACGCCGTGGTATCCCGGATGGGGAGAGGAACTCTATTGTGCGTATGAAAAAATTGAAAAAGTGTATCATCACAGAAATGATACGGTAACGCTTTACTACAATTTTCCGGCAGGACTTATAAAACCCAAACCGGGAGTCAGGCTTTCCGCCATGCCGGCAGGCCACGGAACAATACCCTGCTCGTATGGTGAAAATGATTACTACATCATTTCCCGAAACGGCGTGTCAAGTTATCCCTATATTCCGTTTCCATACGGGGTGCCGGTTCTGTTCACCGTAGCCGATCGGGGATTTGTCAAGGCATGGGTCTTCAGGGGCAGTGATCTGGCAACAGCGGGGTTCTCTTTCCCCCGTGCCGGTTCGGGTTCTGGAACAGGCGGCAGGAATGAGTAGCAGAGTGCCCCCGGATATGACCTACAGATGTGGAGGAGGTGGGTAAATGGTTAAGGCGGTATTCGTCGATCTGTTTCCGACGATGTTTGATGCTCACGGAATCTATTCGCTTTCCGCAGTGTGCAGGCGTGCCGGCATCGATGTCGATTATGTCGGGGAAAGGCGTTTCGTGACTGCATGTGACAAGGTTGTCGCAACGGGTGCTTCATTCGTGCTGTATTCGTCGTTTTCCGCTACTGCGGGAGAGTACGAAGAGTTTGACCGGATGCTTAAAAAAAGGATAAACGTCACATCGGTCATCGGCGGGCCGGGGCCTACATTTGACCGAGGCGACAGCAATGAAGTCTCGATAGACGCTTTTTGTATCGGGGAGGGAGAAGATGCATTGCCGGCCTTCATCGCCGAAGGAAAAACGGACCGGAATATCAGGCGGTCGGGAGACGGTGTGACGCCGACCTGTTATTATCCGTTTACGGACCTCGATGCGCTTCCTTTTCCCGACCGAAGCATTGTGTACCGCCATGATTCGTTCAGACGAACGAAGTCGGTAAAGCATTTTCTTTCGGGAAGAGGCTGTCCGTATGACTGCTCATTCTGTTTCAATCACGCATACCGCGAAATCTTCAGGGGTTCGGGTAAGCCGGTCAGAAAGAAGAGCGTCGATTATTTCATCGAGGAAATGCTGCAGGTACGCCGTGAGTACGGTTTCGTGTCGGCGGCGTTCAGCGACGATACGTTCATTCTTGACAAAAAATGGCTGCAGAAGTTCTGCAGCGCATTCGCGGAAAAAATCGGGACACCTTACACCTGCGGCGTCAGGGCGAATCTTATGGATGACGATACCGCCCGGATGCTCAGGGAAAGCGGTTGCAGTGCCGTCAACTGGAGTATCGAGGCGGGGGATGAGACGCTGCGTAACGATGTGCTTAAAAGAAACATGTCCGATGAGCAGATCATCCGTACCGCCGAACTGCTTCACAAATACAAAATATCCTTTCTGACCGGAAACATCATAGGTTCGCCGGGTGAGACGTTCGCTCAGATGGACAAAACCGTACACCTCAACATCAGGGTGAAGCCGGCTCTTGCCCTGGCGAAAATATTCGCACCCTATCCGGGACTTGCCCTCACCGACTACGCGATAAAAAACGGTTTTTACGACGGCATTGTCAAACCGGGAAAGGATGACCTCTATTCGCGGTCGTTGCTCAACTACACCTTGTCCGAAAAGGTGAACATCCAGAAGCTGATGACGCTGTTTCCGCTTTTCGTCTCGTTCGGGTTTCTGTTTACCAATAATCTGATGAAAAAGCTGCTCTTTGCATTTCCCGCCGCCGCACTTCGCATCGTGTATGAATTGTTCTCGGGATACAGGACGATGCGGCTGTATGTCGTCAGGACACCGTTTTCTCAGAAAGTGCGGATGCTCATTCGATATCTTGTCAATATAGTGCCCGTATTCCGCAGGTAAGTACCGCCGCCGTACGCACGCTGTCATTACCGCCGTTTCTGAAAGACGAACTGATTGCATCCGGTCGGGACCGTTGCGGGAATAAGCCGGATGCAGCGGAACCCGCGGCGTTCGCAAAGGGCAATGATTTTATTAACAGATGCATACTCGTAGGGATAACCGCCGATCCAGTCGATGAGATCGGAATAAAAGCTCATGCCGCGATTCTGTCTGAAAGGGTTCTGACGGGTGACCATCAGTTTCGCAAGGGTAATGACCGGGAAGAACATGACGATCATCGCAGTTTTCAACAGGGGCGGAACGATAGTGTACAGCCGTTTGATGCCGTGCCATAGAGGACTTGACCAGTGTCTGTTGTAGATCGCGATGACAAGCTGCCCGCCGTCGGCGACAAGCGCTGCGGCATTCGCAATTGCCGTCGTCATATCTTCCGTATGATGCAACACCCCCCAGGCATGGACAATGTCATACCCGTCCGGCGCAAGGTGCGAAAGCCGATCGATTGTTGTTAGGTCAAGAATCGATCCGGTAATAATTGACGGAGGCGGCATTTTTCCCAGGGTTTTTGCCGTGATGGCGAGCGCTTCGGAGCACCGCGGACTGACATCGCATCCGGTGACCTGTGCGCCGAATTCGGCTGCGGCAAGCAGCGACAGCCCCTGCCCGAATCCGATATCGAGAAAGGTCTTGCCCCTGAGGACGGTTGTTCCGAGCAAATCACCGAGATCGCTGCAGACATTTTTGAACTGAGCGGGCGTCACGCTTCTGCGCGAGAAGGCAACCCAGTTTTTTCCGAAATCGAATTGACGTGTCATGGTGCGTATCCTTCTGAAATGATACGCAGCAGCCGGTCGGTTGACGCACTCCACGAGTATCGTTTGCAGCAGATTTCCCGCGCCGCACTTCCCATCGCGCGTGCTGCGGAAGTATTGTTTATCAGCATTCGCAGTTTACACTTTATATCATCCGAAGATCCGCTGCGGAAAAGGAGTCCGCTGACGCCGTCAGCGACGAGGTCCCGGTTCCCGGTGCAGTCGCTCGCAACGACCGGAAGTGCGCACGACATCGCTTCGAGCACCGCATTGGGCATCCCCTCGTTGATCGACGGGTTGACAAAGCAGTCTGTCTTCCGGTACCGCATGAGCAGTCCTTTGCGGGTCTCCCACCCCGTCCAGGTCAGAGCATGAGTAATGTCGAGGCGGTGTGCGAGAGCATCGAGCCGCGGCCGGTCGGGACCGTCGCCGACAAGGACAAGCCGTAATGCAGGAAAATCCGAAAGACAGTCTGCAAATGCTTCCAGCAGAAGCGAAAGATTTTTCTGCGGGCATATTCTGCCGACGAACAGGAAGGTGAACGGCCGTGAAGATGCGGAACCATTGGCGATTGCCGGAGAAAAAAAGGAGGTGTCCACTCCGTTGGCGACGACCGCGACGGTGAAGGTGCGATCGGCGCTTTCCGCCATGCGTCCGAGGCTTTCGGAGTTGGCGATGATCGCGATGCTTTTTCGATAGACAAGACGTCTGATAGGGGTAAGCATGCGGTGGATACGGGAGAGTCGCGGATCTGAACCGGGAACATCGCCTCCGCGCAGCATGACGGCATAGGGAATCCCCCATTTCATGCGTGCGTAAAGTGCCGCCGGTCCGCACGGTATACTGAAAAAAACGACAATCACATCGGGTGATTCCCGGCGGATGACAGGTGCGAGGCGCAGCAGCGCGCTGAAGGTAAAACAGGCCATCTGCAGAAACGATGATTTTTCCGCATGCCGGCGCAATGCTGCTATTCTGTGGACGGTAACCAGCCCTTCGGTTACACTACCGCGATGGCTGCGGTAGGCTGACGTCAGTACCGATGTCCTGATGTTTCGGGCGGCGATTCCGTTTGCGAAGTGCCACGCGGCATTTGCCGCTCCTGCACCGGTAGGCGGATATTCATAGTTGATGAAGAGAACCGATTTCATCGGGAGACGTTCCGCCCGAGAATGTCGCTCAGCATCCAGAGATTCCAGAGAAATCCGCGGTTGTCGCGGGTGCCGTTTTTGTGGGTGACGATCTGACGGTTGACAAAACCGGAATCGAACCCGTGCGGTATCTGATCCGGGTCGATGCCGAGCTGTCCGGTTTTGAACCAGGTTCCCACCGGTACGCCGAACCCTTTTTTGCGACGGGAGAGAATTTTTTTCGGCAGCAGGGGCGCAAGCGCCTTTCTGAGCAGATATTTGGTGGTGCCCCGACGGTATTTGAGGTGTGACGGGAGCCTCCGGGCAAAATTGACAAGGTCGATATCGAGAAACGGTGCCCGCACTTCGAGGGAGTTCATCATTCCGGCCCGGTCGACTTTCGTCAGGATGTCGTTCTGAAGGTAGAGTCTGGTGAAATATTCAAGCGTCCGGTCGACGATCGTGTCTCCGCTGCAGTGTTCCCAGCTATCAATAGCTTCGGAAAAAAGTTCCTCCACGGGAGTATGATCGGCAAACAGTTCGTTTATCTCCGCCGGATCGAGGGAAGCCTGCCAGACGGGATTCCATAACGGTTTTTCATAACCCAGACCGCGCAACGTCCGCTTGATTCTGAAGTCGGCGCTCATGTTGACATGGGAAACCGGAAGCCGGTTGAAAAGAAGACGGATGCCGGTATGGAGCGACTTCGGTACAAGGGCGGCGTAGAGTTCCGCACTGTGCAGTGCAACGAACGGATCATACCCGGCAAAGAGTTCATCCGCTCCGTCTCCGCCGAGCGCAACGGTGACTTTTTTTCTGCATTCGTTGCAGAGAAGGTAGGTCGGCAGAAGGGAGCTGTCGCCGAGCGGTTCATCGATCATGGCGGCTATGGCAGGAAGTAGCTGCACCGCCTTTTCGATTGACAGGGTGGCATGATGGTGGCTGGTGCCGAGTGCCGCGGCCGCAAGGGTAGAATAGGCCGATTCGTCGAAGGAAGGTTCTTCGAATCCTATCGAGAACGTATTGAGCAGCCGCGGTTCCACATGCTTCGAGGCGAACGTGGCGACAGCGGTCGAGTCGATCCCGCCGCTCAGGAAAATCCCGAGCGGTACATCCGAGACGAGACGTCGCGAGACTGCATTGTCAAGATGATCGCGCAGTTCCCCGGCGAGCCGCGCCTCGCTTCCGGGTGATGAAGTGTCGACCGGTTCGATGGTGAATTCCCAGTACCGGTTCACCGTGACCGTTTTTGTCGCGAGGGAATAAAAAAGGTTGCATCCGCCGGGAAGTTTGTACACCTGTTCATACAGCGTAAGCGGTGCGGGGATGTAATTATAGGCGAAATATTTTTTGAGGGCGAGCGTCGACGGCGAAAAACCGAACTGCGGGTGACGGCGCAGTGCCGTAAGTTCCGATGCGAACATGAAGGTGTCTCCCCGCTGCGCATGGTAGAGCGGTTTTTTTCCGAACCGGTCCCTGCTGAGGAAGAGACCGTTTTTCTTTTTGTCAAATATGGCAAATGCCCACATACCGTTGAGATGCTGCGGAAGGCCGGCACCCCATTCCCGGTACCCGTAGAGCAGCACTTCAGTGTCGGAATGATCGCTGGAGAAAACGTGTCCCCGCTGTTCGAGCGTATGCCGCAGTTCCCTGAAATTGTAAATCTCACCGTTGAAGACGATGCCGAGCATTCCGTCATGCGTCCACATCGGCTGTGCTCCGCCCTCAATGTCGATGATGGAGAGGCGGCGGTGTCCGAGATAGATGCCGCCTGACGCATCGGACCACTCTCCGGCTGCATCGGGGCCGCGATGGTGAAGCGTTTCATTCATGCGCCGAAGGTCGTCAATGGTGCCGCTGCCGGCAAATCCGCAGATTCCGCACAAAAGATCAATGCTCCAGATTTCGGGAATAGGCGATACGGTACGGTTTGAGATTCTGAGATTCGTAATAGGTCATCATGGTGATCTGTGCCAGAAAGCCGATGAATATGGCGATGAAGCCGATGAGCATGAACAGTACGGCAATCAGCGGCAGCGGTGTCTGGATAAACGATTTATTCCCGAAGTATTTAAAATACAGCATTCCCCCGAACGTTACAAAGGAGAGAGCGATGCTTGCCAGGCCGAAGCCGCCGAAAACATAGATCGGCCTCTGAAAGTACGTCTGCATGAACCGGATCACCATGAGGTCGAGAATGACTTTGACGGTTCTTTTGAGACCGTATTTCGAATGCCCGAACCGCCTCGGCCGGTGGTGTACCGGAATCTCGGTAACATGTGCGCCGTTCTGTCGTGCAAGCACGGGTATGAACCGGTGCATCTCCCCGTAAAGACGGACCTCCTGCAGGATCTCTTTACGGTACGCCTTGAGGGTGCAGCCGTAGTCGTGCAGCTTTACACCGGAAATCAGCTGGATGAAGAAGTTGGCGATCATGCTCGGAATGATTCTGACAAGGGGGTTATCCCTGCGGTGCCGTCGCCAGCCGGAACAGACGTCGTATCCTTCGTCAATTTTGTCGATCAGCGCGGGAATGTCACCCGGATCGTTCTGCAGATCGGCGTCGATCGGAATGAGTATCTCTCCGTGCGCATGGTCGATGCCGGCCATCATCGCCGCCGTCTGGCCGTAGTTGCGACGGAGGTGAATGGGTCTGCACCGCCTGTCGCTCTTTGCCATATCGTCAAGCAGTTCTCTCGTTCCGTCTCCCGATCCGTCGTCGATGATGATGATTTCATATGAATAGTGATGTTCTTTAAGTACCGCATGAATTTCGCTCACCAGAAGCGGTAGCGACAATGCTTCATCGAACGTCGGAATGATAATCGACAGATACGGTGCTGCGGCAGTGTCGGTCATATACAATCCTGAATACCTGAATGGATATCGAACAGATGTAACGAGATATGCATGAGATTATAGAATCAAGGGCTCCGGTTTTCAATAGTAATTCCTTGATCGCACGTCAGATACGCTGATGCATCGTGTGTAAAATGCCACTTTGTGATGTGTACGTAAATTTTATCGGTGCCTGGCGAAATACTGCCGGTTCCGGTGTCGGAATTGCAGCGCTGAATTCAGGTTCATAACTATTCTCCTGCGGCAAGGAGGTATTGTCTGAGAACGAAGTGTTCATTGAATTCGTTGCGATAGGTTTCGAAGGCATTCTTTGCCAGCATGGCGCGAAGTTTTCTGTTGTCGATAATCTGTCGTATCGCGTCGGCAATTGATTCGGCATCGGCGGGAGGAACCAGAATTCCGTTTTTTCCGTTTTCGATGATGTCAAGGGCCCCGGCGGTTGATGTTGCGATAACGGGAAGCCGATACGCCATGGCTTCGATCATGCTCATGCTCAGGCCTTCGTTGATCGAACTCAGGAGAAAGCAGTCGACGGCAGGCATGAAGCGTGCAATCGTTTCGGGGGAAACCCTTCCGTGAAACACGACCGGTGCGCCAAGCTGTCTGCCAAGCTGTTCCAGTCCGGTACGGGAGTTGCCGTCTCCGAACAGATGCAGGGTGACACCGGAAACCCAGGCTGCGGCCCGTATCGCATACGAAAACCCTTTTGTCTCCTCACCTCTCTCGAAAACCATGCGGCCGATGCACATGAGATGAAACCTGGCATTGTCAAGTTTGAACTCCGCCCTGAGCGCCTGTCGGGGAGTGTCTGCTGGAAGAGGAGTAAAGATGTTGCGGGCGATGACCGGTTTTACACCGGGGATGATGCGTCTGACATCGTCGGAATAACTGCGGTTGGTCGCCAGAATGACCTTATTGTACCTTAAGGCAATGCGTGCGAGAAAGAGGTGCCGGTTTGCGAAGGTCATTCCGCCGTGAATATGGACAAGTGAACGACGTTTGCGGTTGATAATGCCTGCGGCTGCCGAGAGCAGTCCGCCCTCCCATGCGGTTTGTCCCAGAACGACGTCGGGTTTTATGATGAACTGCAGGAGGAACAGGCCGTACAGAAAAAAGTGACCGTAGAAAAGAGGTGCAAGCATGCCGGATCGTTCTGAAAATCTGCCGCCGATGCGGCGGATACGGATGCCGTTCAGGATTTCTGACGATCTCCAGCTGCCTGAGGATCGGGTAGTGAGCACCGTAACCGGGCAGCCGTACCTGACAAGCGCTTCGGCAAGGGTGAGACTGCTGTTTCCGATCCCTGATACCTCGGGGTAAAAGCGGTCGACGATGATGCACCAGTGATGTTTCATGACAGAAGGGCTTTCAAAGTGGCTGTCGCCTGGATAAGGTACTTTTTTTGTCCGGGTATTCCCGTAACCGTATCGCCCGATGGTGTGAACATTACACCTTGAGCGGATGTCCTCGCGGGCGGAGTGCCACGCGGTGTTGCGGGTCGCTCAGGCGACGGGAATCTGAATAAAATAACGGTCCGACATGATGACACATTATATCTAAACTGTGTATGATGCTCAAGGGGTTACTATGTAATTATTTGAATGAAAGGGTGATATGGTAATCGACGTGCCGTCGGAAATTCGGCACTTGCAGTGCCGAAGCAGGAATGTTGCCGCTCCGGCCGACGGGATTTTCAGAGGAATACCGTTAGCACTCTGTATTCTGTTGAACAAAGCCGCATTCGCGGCAGAGCAATAAGAAAGTATATTGAAGGTATGAAATATTGGATGCAACAGAACTTTTTTGAGACGCAAAATATTACGGTCGTTTTTGAACTGACATGCCCAATAATTCCTGAATATATCGCAAGTCGGTTCCGTTTTCGAGCAGGTGGGTTGCGAAAGTATGTCGCAGTGTATGAATACCGCCTTTACGAGGGATGCCGGCTTTTTCACAGGCATGTTCATAAATAAGGGAAATAGTTCGGGTGCTGAGCCGGTTTCCGGTATGGGAAGAGATGAAAAGCCATTTCCGGTTCGGATCGATAGCACAGTGTCGCAGTAAAATTGGCTTAATTGATTCATCAAGCATGACAGTCCTGTCTTTATTACCCTTTCCCGACCTGATCCATATAAGATTCCGATCAAAATCGACATCGTTGAGTCTCATATTTCTTATTTCACTTAAACGCAGGCCGCATGCATAGGCAAGAATGATGATCAGTTTATGGGATTGATTGGTAATGGCGGAAAGGATATGTTCCATTTCTTTTGCACTATAGACTTTCGGAAGCGTGCGTCCGGTTTTCATACGCAATGATAATCCGGGCAGATCCGGTCGGCAAGGGCGTATCTTGTCAGTGCTCTTTTGGTAACTCCATAGTTCCGAAGATGAGTTGCAGACCGCTTCGGCTCTTCGTCAAGAAGGGGGCCGAGACGGCACCGCCGGCAAAGGGGTCATATTGGTCATTGAACTGTTTACTCAATCCGGGTAATGG
>Ga0316575_10000381_pt1 | contig 12666 bp, 10 predicted proteins | sample J5NA_FD_203072 | JGI IMG/M metagenome (GOLD analysis project Ga0316575, IMG submission 203072) | Rhizosphere microbial communities from salt marsh grasses in Alabama, United States - J5-7_050615r2r3 | ecosystem: Host-associated > Plants > Roots > Rhizosphere | place: USA: Alabama | collected...
TGGCATAATAAATGCATCTATCTCAGCTTCTTATTGAACACTATTCCGATTCTCTTCCCTTCAACCGGAGGTTCATTCGTGAACATAATTGAAATCAGCGGTCTCACAAAGAACTATGCACTCGGCAATACTACCGTTCATGCCCTCAGAGGAGTCGACCTGACTATAGACAAAGGAGACTTCATGAGTATCGTCGGTCCGTCCGGAAGCGGCAAAACCACACTGCTCAACATAATCGGATGTATCGACAACGCCACCACCGGCAGTGTGAAAGTAAGCAACCGGGAGATTACGAAGCTTTACGACCGTGAAATCACCGACATGCGTCTGCATCATATCGGTTTCATCTTTCAAACGTTCAATCTCATTCCCGTGCTGAATACCATTGAGAATGTAGAGTTTCCGCTGCTGCTCATGAAAAAGCAATCGAAAGCGGAGATCAGAAAACGGGCTGAAAAACTCATTGAAGAGGTGGGCCTCAGGGAACACTCTAAACACCGTCCCGCCGAACTCTCGGGAGGTCAGCGCCAGCGCGTAGCTATCGCCCGTGCTCTGGTTACCAATCCCGACATCGTGCTCGCCGATGAACCCACCGCGAATCTCGATTCCGTTACCGGAGCGCAGATTCTCGACCTCATGAAAGAAATGAACCGTCTTGAAAAAACAACCTTCATTTTCTCCACCCACGACGCCAATGTTCTAAAGTATGCGCAACGTGTGGTTAAAATTCACGACGGCCTTATTGTGAAAGAGGCATAAACCATGGATCTTATCATAAAAATCGCATGGCGCAATATCATGCGTCATCGAGGAAAAAGCATAGTCATCGGCGTCATCCTCTTTATCGGCGCACTGCTTATGACCGTCGGCAACGGCGTCATTTCGGGCATGGACAAGGGGCTGCGGAAAAACATCATAGATGGATTTACCGGTGACATCGTTCTCGTCTCGGACAAGCAGGAATCCGACGCCGTTTTCATGGAAATGATGGGAAAATCAATCGAACCGGTCAATAATTTCAAACAGGTCGATTCGGTACTTAAAACCGTTGAAGGTATCAAGAGTTACATTCCCATCGGTAAAAACGGCGCAATGGTTCTCAATGAGGAGGGAGGCTCACCCGGTTTTACCTACATAATCGGTCTCGATTTTGAACGATACCAGAAGGTCTTCCCCAACACCATGAAAGCGATCGAGGGGCGTCTTCTCAAAAAGGGTGAACACGGAATTCTCGTTCCCACCGGTGCCCGTAAGGAAATGTTCGACCAGACCAACATCTGGTTCGTGCCAAAGGGCTGTTCGATCGATACGGCGAACATGTTCAAGGAAGCCAGGGAGGCACTCAAATACCTTGTCAGTAAAGATGATGTCGTTCTTATGGGCATGAGTGCCGACAACACCAGTACCGACATCAGACTCGGCATTTCCGGAATCGTGAAGTATAATGCACTCAACCAGTTCTGGGGACATTTCGCCATTGTGGATATCGAATCATACCGTAACTGCCTGGGCTACATTTCCGCAAGTGACAAAGCCGCGGTCTCGCTTACCGAAGATCAGCAGGCTCTCCTCAGCGGCAGTGATGCCGATCTGGATAATCTGTTTTCGGAAACAGGAATGATTACCGAGAACAAGTTTAAAAAGACCTCGAAACAGGAACCGGTACAGACCGCAGCTGCATCTGTCGCCGTTCCGAAAAAACCGGTTGATCTTGACGACGGCACCTATAATATGGTTCTCGTTAAACTCAATGACCATACGGCTCTCGACAAAATGGTCAAACAGCTCAATGAGGAATTCAAAAAAGAAAACATCGGCGTCAGGGCAATACCATGGAAAAAAGCGATCGGCGCCATTGGCAGCATGTCGTCAATTATCCAGTTCGCCTTGATCCTGTTTGTTCTTTTCCTCTTTTTCGTTGCCATCATCATCATCATCAACACCCTCAGCATGGCAGCTCTTGAACGGACCACCGAAATCGGTATGATGCGTGCTGTCGGCGCCCGTAAAGGATTCGTTTCGACAATGTTCGTCGGTGAAACAGCGATTCTCTCGTTTTTCTTCGGCGGTATCGGCATCATAACCGGATATATCGTCGTCAACATACTCGCACTGATGAAATTTACAACAGAAAACGACATGATACAGCTGCTCTACGGAGGAGATACCTTTCATCCCTTCCTCTCCCCGCTCGCCATTCTCGTCACCATCATTATGCTGGCGGCTGTTACCATCATTGCGGTAATCTACCCGATGTTCGTCGCCCGTTCCATCACCCCGCTCGATGCAATCGCACGGGATTAACGGATAATAAGGAGCAATAATGAATTTTCTTTTTACCATAAGCTTACGCAATCTGCTGCGGCAGCGCAGACGCAGCGTCCTCCTGGGTTCGGCAATTGCCTTCGGAACGGCGATTCTCGTGATTGCCAATGCCTTTGCGCACGGTATTTCCGAGGTACTGTTCAATGACGTCGTCGCCTATGTCGCCGGCCATGTCAGTCTTTCGTTCACCAAAGGCGCCAATCTCAACAACCAGGTCTTTCCCGACGGCGATCGCATGATTAAAATCATCCGCGATCAGCTCGGCAGCGGGCCCCGTATCAACGAAGCCATCGGTGTCTTTGCACGAGCGATCGGCAACGGCAAATCGGATAACGTCATCATGGTCGGTATGGATCCGAATGGTGACGCCTCCGAAAAAGAGAAAAAACAGTATCAGAAAAACTTCAGAGTACTCGAAGGCAGCTTCGATGCCCTCACCGATTCGACCATCGAAAACCCGGTAGGTCTTGCCGAGGATAAGGCCAAATCACTGAATGTCAAACTCAACGACATCATCCGTGTCCGTTTTTCAGACATTCATGGTCAGACCCAGGCGGCACGTCTTACCGTTTCGGTCATTTTCAAACCGTCGAACGCCTTCATGTCGGCACCGATCTTTCTGCATACGAAAGCATTGAAGAAACTTCTCGGATACGGCCCGCACGATATCGCACAGCTCTACCTGCGGATCGATAATCCGAAGAAAAACGCCATTGCGTTCGCCAACAAACTTCACGCGGCGCTCACCCCTCCGCTTGCAGTGATCGACGGCAATCTGACCTGTAAGGGAACATCTTTTACCACGACACTGCTTGCGCTGCGAACCGACTCCGCATCCCTCGCACTACTCAGATCGAACACCTCGATAGTAAAGCGATGCGGTGACGACACGGCACTCTTCAACCGTAAATCGGTCATCATCTCGCGTGCTTTCTCCGAGAAAAACGGCATCGGATGCGGTGATACGTGCCGGGTTACCTTTGACGGCAAATTCGATTCGCTGAAAGGATCGATCAAATTCATCATCAATACCGTTATTGAAAACGGGGCCGGTATCGACGGCAACACCGTTCTTGTTGATGAAAAAGAATTTTACAACGCCTACTACGACGTATTGCCGATATCTGTGGTAACCGACAAGGGTGCCTTCAGGCCCGATACCACAATCGCGATCTATCCGTCGCTCGGTGGAGAGTGGCTGCTGCTCAAGCGCTCCAAAACCACCAAAGAGGTGATGAAAACCTACCGGGATGTCGCTCATAAAGGATGGAAAGCGATCGTCGTTGACGTAGGATCAATGTATGAAACCGCCAGCATGGTGCTCAATCTTGAAATCGCGCTCAATATGATCACCTTCATCTGTGTAATGCTGCTCTTTTTCATCATTCTCATCGGTGTCATCAACACCCTGCGAATGACCATACGTGAACGTACCCGGGAGATCGGCACGGTGAGAGCGATCGGTATGCAGCGGGGTGATGTACGGAATTCATTTCTCATTGAAACCGGACTTCTCGCCCTGATTTCCGCCTGTATCGGAACCATTGCGGCATTTCTCGCCATGTTCGGAATATCGAGAATCACCATCAACCTCGAAGACAATCCGCTGAGCATGCTGCTGGTTGACAAACATCTTTTCTTCGCACCCACGCCATCGGCAACCGTCGCATTCATACTGCTGATCGTCTTCATAGCACTCATTACCGCCTTTTTTCCGGCACGGCGTGCAGCAAAGCTCAGTGCGGCAGAGGCTCTTCGTCATTTCGAATAATCAAACGGGAGGAATAATGTTACACTTATCAATGCTTATCCTTTTCACCGTCACCACGCTTGCCGCCGGTGCTCCGGCGGTGGACAGTCTGCTTCAGCACCTTGATGAGCAATACAAGCAAACAACCGACGTGCGCGCCAATGTCACGCTCACGCAGGAAAAGCCGCAGCAGGGCGCTAAAAAGACCGACATGCTTTACTACCGACGCGACAGTGACAAATCATTTCTTATCGTTATGACCGGACCGGAATCGGAAAAAGGTAACGGATACCTGCGTGTCGGCGACAACTTCTGGATGTACCGCAAGAACACCCGCACCTTTCAGCACATCAACCGTGACGAAAGTATCGGCGGCAGCGATGCTCATGGCGATGATTTCGAAGACCGGCAGCTTTCAGATATGTATCAGGCCGTCAAGGACAGTGCGGGCAACGACATCATCACCGAGGAAATGCTCGGAAAAGTACCGGTCTGGCGATTCGACGTAGTTGCAAAGGTTAACGACGTGGACTATCCGAAAAAAACCTACTGGGTCCAGGTCCGAAAGGACCAGAACAGTAAGGAGGAGACCATTATGCTTAAGGAGGCATCCTACTCCAAATCAGGCACCCTCATGCAGACTACTTATTATCTCGCATTCACTAGACTACTCGGTAAGATTGTTCCGGTTAAACAGCTGTATATCGACAACTTTGAAGTCGGCAACAAGACGATCGTCGAAATATCGGGTATCAGTACCGATAAACTTGACGACAACATTTTCACCAAAGCATACCTTGAAAACCTGAGCAAGTAGGAATCATGACACATCATCTCTTAACCATTTCAACAGCGGTTGCCGCCATATTCCTCGGCACTGCACAGGCACAGGACATCGATGAAAACGCACTGTTCGGTGATACATCGATGACGATCGTCGACAGTGCAACACTTGCGAAATCGTCGGTTGATCTTGCAGGAACCGACTCCGCCGTCACGACGTTTTCGGGAAGCATGAATGCCATTGCCGAACCGGCCGTTTCTCGCGACTGGTTTACAAGCCGCGACCGGCGGGAAGTCTCGATGAGCACCCTCACCCTTGCCTCACTCATGCTCGATGCGCGACTCCCTTTCGGCGTCAAGGCATTCGCCAACGGCGAAACGTACTACCGTCCGGAAAACGGCGCGGCGACCTTCACTGTTCCCGAACTTTTTCTTGATGTCAATTATAAACGGAGGATCTATTTTCGTGCGGGAAAACAGGTACTGCAGTGGGGACGCGGCTACTTCTGGAATCCCACCGACCTCATCAATGTGGAGAAAAAGTCTTTCATCGAGAAGATCGGTGCCCGCGAAGGAACATTCGGTGTAAAAACACATATTCCCTTCGGCACCAAATGGAACATCTACGGGTTTCTTGACATGAATCATCCGACGCCGGTCGACAGTCTTGCCGGGGCCGCCCGCTTTGAAGGGCTCTTCGGCGGTACCGAAGCAGGTGTCGCACTCTGGGGAAAAAGGGGTAAGGATCCCATTTTCGGTCTTGATTTTTCAACGACGATTCTTTCGTGGAGCGTTACCGGAGAGATGAGCATCACAAGCGGCGACAACTACCATATCCTCGATCTTGACAAGACATTCTCGCAACCCCATTCGGCAACTGCCGGTCTTCCGACCTTCATTTTCTCGTCACCCAAGGAAGATGCCGTAGTACGGCTCAGTGCCGGACTCATGCGAACCTTCGATCTGCTCGACGTTGACGACCGGCTTATGGTTGTGGGAGAGTTCTACTTCAACCAGGTCGGCGACAACGGAAATGTCTTTCAGAACGACACTCTTAAAAAACTGCTCACAGCAGTCCGTGTCCTGCCCGATTCTCAACAGCTGATGGCAACGGGCATGATTGCAAGCGCCTTTGAGTTCAATTCGCTCGCACGATACTACAGTGCTTTTTTTATTACTGTCAGTAAATTCATTATCAGCGATATGACCCTGCAGCTCAACGGGCTCATCAATTACAACCACGGCTGCGCCATACTGACCGGCGGCGTTCAGTATGCAACGCTGCACAATTTCACACTCGGTTGTCTGCTGACCGGCTATATCGGCCCGAAGGAGGCTGAGTATACCTTCATGGGAAACGGGGCATCGCTGCGGATCAATGCCGGGGTGACGTTCTAGCGAGCAGTTGTTGACGGTGGCACACGATATGGTTGAGAGAAAAAACGATATGAATACCACTCACTTTGATGAATGGGCTCCCGGCTACGAAACTTCCGCCGTTCAAAAATTATTTTTCGATCCGATACACCGGAAAATGATTTCGCTGCTTACCCGATCGGCCATCGGGTCACCCTCAACCATCCTCGATGTCGGATGCGGCACGGGAAGACTTCTTCGCGCCATTTCAAAAATATGGCCGGATGCACAGTTGACAGGTGTTGACCTGTCGGAGCCCATGATCACCATTGCAAGGAAACTGGCACCCCTGTACCGCTTTCATATTTCACCGGCTGAAAAATTACCATTGCAGGATCAATCGTACGACCTCGTCGTCAGCAGCCTGACGCTCCATCACTGGAATGATGCAGCGATGGGCATAAAGGAGATTGTCAGGGTGTTGAAACCGGGAGGTGTTTTTTGCATTGCGGATCATCTCGGACCGAAATGGGCAATGCGGTTTTTCGAATCAGGTGCAAAATCAAATCATGAACTCGATGCTATTTTCAAAAACAACGGTCTTGAAACCGTTGCCAGATCCTGGTTCTGGGGATGGGTTGGAATCAGACTGGCTAAACAATTGACTCAGGGCTGACCGACCTAACAAACACTCCTAAATTCTCTGCGCACTTCCTGCTCTCATTGACGAGCTGTGTACTACTTCGTGATATATAATTTTCTATACTTGCTACTTGCCTATCGCCTACTACCTACACCGTGCCGCCATCCGACTCAGTACCGGCAAAAGACCACTCTTCGTACAAACTCGAAATGTAACCGGTACACCCCAAGAAACTGGTTGAAGGTGAATTCGTGATCACCACCAATCACCCCGAACGCAAAGAAATAAAGCATCTCGAGAAAGTAGGAAAGTAGCATTACCAGATCTCCACTTCAATATTTATAAAAAGAAAGCCGTCTAAATAAGACGGCTTTCTTTTTGTCAACAGCCAAACAACCACTGGACATTATTCAGTACTTATTTGCCTGTATTACTCACACCCTATATTTTTACATCGCATTACTACCAGCCATTCAAAGTTACATTCTCAGCATAATTCCAACATTGATATGATCTGCGACTGCATCCCCAATCAGGACATGATTTTGAAAAACCAATAGAACAGGTGCTTTCCCGATTTTCAATTGTACCCCTGGACCGATAAAAAAATGTTTCTCCGGATCTGCATTGAAATCAACATACCATCCGGTTTCCGCACCCGCATCAATGGAAATGTATGAACTGTAAGTTTTGATTTCATAATAGTATTTAACACCAGTGGCAGGTCCTTCAGTACAACCACCAAGTGAAGCACCAATAAAATTTTTCCCAAATTTTGCACCTACATCAAGTACTCCACCAATCGAGTACCCATCTGAAATTAAATTATAAAAATTCAGTGATCCCTGAAACAGTACCGTTCTCTTTCTTTTGGATGCCTTATATGTCCTACCGTCAGTAATAAGAGAATCCACTTCTGAATTTTCTCTGCTCAATTCTCCAGACTGTCTATCCTTAGAATTTTCACCTGAAATCGATTCGTCATTCTCTTTGACATCTTCGGCATTCAACTGCTGAGTTGAAAATGGAATATCATCCTGAACTAACTGAACGACATCATTGACCGTATAATGGAACTGGCCATTCTTACGAAACAAACAGTTATTCATAACTGCATCTTTTTTGTTCGATTTAACACCATATACCGAGAATCTCAACTCAATGCAGGTGAACGATACCTTTGAGGCTTCATGCGAAATGATTACCCCGTTCCAGTCAAACGGATTGGGCAATCGGTCACTCTGCTTGTTGAATTCATTATCATTGATTGATGTAAAAACAACCGGCTGCTCAGCTGTTCCTTCAACAAATAGGCTTCCTTCTATATTCATTCCGGTAAATGGCTTGAAAAGAAAAATGCAACCTTTCTGAATTACCACCGATTTCAAAGCAGGAACACTTATTTCCTGTTCGACTATAAACGGATTTCCTGAGACATTGAAAGATACCTGACTAATGTCACCCATCAGATGTGTTTCCGCATGTACAATGCATGCAAATAATGCTATAACTGTTGATACAACTATTATTTTCATGATAACCCGAGTGGCTTTTTGTTTAACAAAATCCGTCACAACAATTTTATTCGTCAAGATCGTATGTCTTGACTTCCTTGCATGTGGGGACCCATTTTCCATCCACCTTGCTGTAACAATCGTAAACTTTCTCACCTTTTACCATAATATAATGACAATCATCAGTCTGATTACTGTGGATAAGAACAGTACGAGTACATCCGCCTGCAATAACCCCTATAAAACACAATGAACACGTTAAAAGAATGTGCTTGAAATTACACATTGTCTGACTCCTATGCTTAATAGATTTGAATATTCCATCAATCAGATGTGTTTTTGATTCATGACAATTGTTCTTTATAACGGCTAAAATAAATCCGGCAATGTGAAAGATACTACAACATCCCCGATTTTTGAGATAATGGAAAAGAAAGTATCGTTTTACGATTTCGTCTTTACCAAAATTGATAGGAATTTCCTTTTTTCCGGTTCAAGCAGGATTAACCTTGAAATCGTTTGACGCCTGCCCAGCTCAACCTGAACTTCTCTACTATCCGCCAATTAGAAGTACCTGCTATAATCTGAACCTAAATCGGACGATTTCTTTACGCGATCTGCTTTACTGAGGCTGGGATAACGTATTCATAGTTGCTCGGGCGTATCACCAGATCAATATGCCCTTCGCATTCCCAAACACCTTCTGCTCAGTGTACCGTTTCATACTGAAGCTTTTCATCCCTCCCTGCTATTGCCTACCTACAACTGCCTACCCCAACATCCCCACAAGATCCGCCACCGAATCAACCACCAGATCCGGCTTGTAGGGAGATTTTTTGATCGCGGCACGGTCCGATTCTCCGGACAGTACGCAGATACTCATTATTGAAGCATTGCAGCCGAGAGCGATATCAGTGTAAAGCCGGTCCCCGATCATGACCAGATTGCTTGACGAAACGCCCCTGGTCTCCCTGAGATAATCAATATAGAGCGAATGAGGTTTGCCGATGTACATCGGTTGCCTTCCGGTGGCGTTTTCGAGCATGGTGCACATTGAGCCGCAATCGGGAATGTAACGGTCGCCACCGATCGGGCAGACAAGATCGGGATTTGTTGCAACAAACACGGCGCCATTATCGAGAAGTGTACATGCAGTCCGCAGCTTCGTGTAGTTGAGTTCAGTATCGAATCCCGCGACAAAAAAATCGGCGGTTGTTGCCGATTCATCCAGAAGATTCAGGTCGAATTTCGACATCTCGTTGCGCAGTGTTTCGGTACCCATGATATACACCGATGCACCGGGTTTGCGTTTCGCGATATACCAGGCGGTCGCCTGCCCTGAGGTCGCCACCTGTTCTGCAGTTACAGGGAAATTCATCAACGAAAGCTTTTTTACATAATCGTCAGCCGAACGCGATGAATTATTGGTAAGAAAAACATACCGTCTTCCGGTTACGGCAAGATGTTTGATGAATTCCACCGCCCCGGCAATCGGTTTGTTTCCGAGATACACGGTACCATCAAGATCAAGGAGGAATAATTTTACTGCATTGAGTCGCTCAAGTGGGGAAAGTGTCTTCATGAACCCGGCCGAAAAGAAAAGTATTCAGTATTCTTTTATATTCACTTCGGTAAAAATAGAAGATTAATGCGATATGTCTGTCAGCCTCACCTCTTCTCCCCGACCCGCTCTCTTCCCTTCTCCACACATGGAACGGGGATGAGGGGTGCTCGAAAAGCAGGGTGATGAGGAGAGACGATTGTTCCCGAACAATAACGGTATCTTACCAAAGCAATAACAACTGGTGAAATTCATTCACCGGCATAAAAATACTTCCATGTCATCCGAAATTCATTTGTTTTATACTAAATTAAGTATACATTTCGCTATCCACCCCACCTTTTCCCCCTCCCAACCTGTGCTGCGCAGCATCAGGCACCACGAGGCTGGCAAGGTTTCCCGACATCCGATCATTTATTACATTCCCCAATAAAAAGGGCGTTCCGCAGAACGCCCCTACTGGCCATTATCTATGAACAACAGACTACTCCTGCTATTATTCTGAACCTTCCTCGATTTCGAGCATATCGACATCTTCCTTCCATGGAAGCAACGATTGTGACCGGCTCGTCTGCTTAAGTTTTCGCAGGGCCTTGATCTCTATCTGGCGAACCCGTTCGTTGGTCAAATGCAATTTCTGCCCGATTTCCCCCAGTGTTTTTATTCTTCCATCATCGAGTCCGAACCGCATAAGTACCGTCTCTTTCTCCTTCGGATCGAGCGAATCGAGCACCTGATGTATGTGTTCCCGTAACGATACCAGTGAAAGCCGCTGAAAAGGATCTTCCGAATGGGTATCTTCAATATATTCACCGATCGTGGTCCCGTCTTCCGAACCGATTTCCATATCAAGCGAAATCGGATCAACCGCACACTCAAGAGCCGTTTCAATCTTTTCTATCGAAACACTCAACCCGTCGGCAATGTCCTCAATTGTCGGTTGAGCACCATTCTTAAGGTTCCATTCACGGGAGAACCGCTCGATTTTTCCTACAAGATCAAAGGTATTCGCAGGCAGATGAATCGTTTTTGATTTTTCATGAATCGCCCGTGTAATCGCCTGCCGTACCCACCAGATGGCATAGGTACTGAATTTATACCCTTTACGGTAATCAAAATTTTCGACGGCAGTGATAAGCCCCTTGTTCCCCTCCTGAATGAGGTCACTTATCTCCATTCCCCGATGAATGTATCTCTTGGCAATACTTACAACAAGACGTACATTTGCCTCGATGATTGCACATTTGGCCTGATTTCGCATCTCTTCCCAATTATCGAAATGCGCAAGGATATCATCAGCCTTTGTAGCAACACAGTGCATCTTGAATTTTTCAAGAACTTCCCTGATCCTGCGGCTGTTGAGACGAAGTTGTTGACACAACTCGATGACATGCTCTTCCTGAGCGGTAATCAGTTCATCGAGCGATGCATCATCTTTATGATGTATCCGCTTCACCCTGAGTTTTTCAAGTGCATCATATTCATTTTTAATCGTTTCCACCGTGGCAATGAATGTTTTACGGACAGCTTCAATTTCGGCCGGATCCTTGATACGATCCTCTTCGATGCGCAGGACATCAATGCAACTTATTGATCCTTCGGCGAGTTCCTTTGCAATTGTATAGAGGGTCTGCAGGATTATAGGCTCGCGAAATGCCATGTCAAGCAGCTTGAACTGTGCAAAGCGCATCAGAATCGCATACTGAACTTCCTGTCCCCTGCTCATGAGGGGAACCCTGCCAAGACTGTTGAGGTAGATCCACGTCGGATCGCTGTAGTGTCCTTTTCCGTTGGCCATTTGGCGCACTGCCTTCGATGATCCCATAACCCGTCCTGTGGTTCGAAGTGGTGACGGCAGCAGGAGCTCCCCCAGACTGCAGCCCGGCTCATTTTTTGTAAATTTTATGATAATGTGGCGTCGCAGGCAAGAGATTAGTATCCGGGATTATCAGTGCGGAATTCTGGCCGGGCGGAAAAAAGGTGGAGAGGTTTGTCGCCAATACAACACAACCCTCATCCACGAGGCGCCCGACGGTATTCCGGCAGCGATTTGTTTACATCCGCGTAATTGTCGGCATGTGAATGTTACTTGACAACTATAATCAGGAGAATGGCCGGCCCGCGGGCCGGCCGGTTGATTAGCGGGAAAGTGCCAGATGCACATCGGCATCCGCATCGAATGAACGAACCCTGCCGTCGGGATAAAACAGGTCAATCGTTGACGACGGCCCCTTATTGACCGTGCAGAGCCGGTGCCGCTGCGATCCGCTGACAAGGGTACAGGTGGATAATATATGGTCGAATACAAGCATTGCCGATTTTCCCCGGTGATTGCCGTTCAGTCCGGTCACCGCAACTTTCCCCTTTCCGATTTCGACCCGGAACAGTTCTCCATCCTTTCGGACGATCTTCTCGATCACTTCGTCCCCGTTTATCGCGACAGGGTTCTCTCCTGTCCAGAATTCAAGCAGGTTCAGAAATATGAGATCGATGGTTCCCACCACTTCATAAACGGGAACGATCAGAAGCACCCACATCACCACGGATTGGATCCATTTGTCTCCGACTTTTTCATTGAACCCGTAGACTTTTCTTGTCAATGAAAACGTTCCGAAACATCCGGTGGTGGTGGTCATAACGACGGCAATGAGCAGTGCCATAAAAAGTCTCCGCACCATACACTCTCCTTTGTGAATAAGATTGATGGGATTGTAAACAAATTCCGGAGTCGGGT
>Ga0316575_10000382_pt1 | contig 12663 bp, 10 predicted proteins | sample J5NA_FD_203072 | JGI IMG/M metagenome (GOLD analysis project Ga0316575, IMG submission 203072) | Rhizosphere microbial communities from salt marsh grasses in Alabama, United States - J5-7_050615r2r3 | ecosystem: Host-associated > Plants > Roots > Rhizosphere | place: USA: Alabama | collected...
ATGGTGACGCCGCCTGAGGGGTACATGCTGAACGTTCCGGTAAGCGGAGCGTCAAGTACGTCCGAGGTATCGGGGAAGAGGATGATCTCGACACCCATCTCTTTGGCGAGCCGTTTGATTTCCCGCATGTCGGAGGGTTCCACCCAGCCGCAGGCGATGTTGATCACGTCGTTTTTTTTACCGGTGTTTTTGGCGAGCTGTCCGACCATGTTTTTGGCCATGACGCTGTACCCGGTGACGTGACTGCCGATGTAACTGGGTGTATTGGCATAGATCACGAACTTGCCTTCCGGGATTTTGCCGTCATCATTCGCTTTCGAGATGATCTGCGGAAGATCATCGCCGATCGTTTCGGAGAGACAGGTCGAGTGTACCGCAATGATTTTCGGATCGTAGATCGTGAAAATGTTCTCTATCGCGGTAACGAGGTTTGACTGTCCGCCGAAGACCGATGAACCTTCGGTAAAGGAACTCGTACCGGCCATGACCGGTTCCTTATAGTGCCTGGTGAGGGCGCTGCGGTGATAGGCGCAGCACCCCTGCGAGCCGTGACTGTGCGGCAGGCAGCCGTGAATTCCGAGCGCGGCGTACATAGCTCCGACCGGCTGACAGGTTTTGGCCGGATTGACGGTCAACGCTTCACGCTCGACGACTTTACTTGGTGTATGACGCAGTAACATGATTGATTACCTCCCTATGCTGTTTGCGAAACGTACGTGGCTTCGATCCCGGAACTGTTTTTTGACTTCTGCCAGGGAGCTTTGACAAGTGACCATATTTTGGACGTCACCATGCGTTCGATTTCCCGGTAGAAGTTGATGGCCCCCTTGAATCCCGCGTACGGACCGCCGTAGTCGTAACTGTGAAGCTGTTTGAGCGGGATGCCCATTTTCTGGACGATGTATTTTTCCTTGATTCCCGCGCAGAAAACCGCCGGTTTATACTTCTCTATGAGCAGTTCGCTTTCATACTGGCTGATATCGTCGATGACAAGGGATCCCTTGTTCATTTCCGGCATCATACCGTCATAGTCTCTGAACCTGAAACCGCTTTTCACGAGTTTTTCCATCTGTTCCGGAGTCTTTCTCGGTTTGAAGCGTTCCGGATCGGGTTCGACGACGAGTTCCTCGATGTTGCGGCTGTCGGCGTCCACCTTTATTGACGGGAGCACATTGCGGCCCTCGTAGTCGTCGCGATGGGCGAACTCGTATCCTGCGGCGATGGTCTCCATATCCATCTCGCTGAAGAGTTCCTGGTAATGGTGGGCGCGGCTTCCCCCGACGAAGAGCATTACCCGTTTTCCTGCGGTATGGGGTTTGACGGATGCTGCTGCGGCCTCCACTGCGGGCATTTCCTCGGCAATCACCTTTTCCACCCGTTTGGTAAGTTCCTTGTCGTCGAAGTACCGGGCGATTTTCCGCAGTGACTGTGCGCTCGCCTTGGCACCGATGAAGTTGACCTTAATCCACGGTATTCCGTATTTCTTTTCGAGCATGTCGGCGACATAGTTTATTGACCGGTGGCACATGACGACGTTGAGGTCGGCCATATGCGCATTGGCGAACTTGTCGATGCTCGAGTTTCCGCTGAAGGTTGACACCAGCGTGATGCCGCACCGTTCAAGAAGGTTTTCGATGACGAATGCATCACCGCCGATGTTATACTCGCCGAGCATGTTGATCTTGAACTCGCCTTCAGGTTCGGTGTTGTCAAGACCGATGACGTGCCTGAAGATCTGGTTGTTGGCGATATGATGGCCGGCGGACTGCGAAACGCCTTTGTATCCTTCACATGAGAACCCGAAAACGTTGATACCGAGTTTCTCCTTCATTTCACGGGCCACGGCATGCACGTCGTCACCGATGAGACCCACCGGGCAGGTCGAGAAGATGGCGATCGCTTTCGGGTGAAAGATGTCGTATGCCTCCTGGATCGCCGCCTTGAGCTTCTTTTCTCCGCCGAAGACGATGTTGTCGTCCTGCATGTCTGTTGAAAAACAGTAGGTCATGTAGTTGTCGCCTTCCGGACCGGGATCGGTCTGGTTGCGGCGGGTAAGCCAGCTGTAGAAACCGCACCCGATCGGACCGTGCGTCAGGTTGATGATGTCACGAGTCGGGCCGAGCACCACGCCTTTACATCCGGCATAGGTGCACCCGCGCTGGGTGATGATGCCGGGGATGGTGCGGATGTTGGCCTGAATTTCAGGAACAGAGCCGGGATCATTGACAATAAATGATTTGCTCCTTTTACGTGCGACTTTCGTCGGGTATGCTTCCTGAAGTTGAGCCTTTACATCGGCAATGTTGTTCAGTGTTGATACGTTTTCGCTCATTCCAAACCTCCCGAAGAATCAAGAACTGTACCGCCGGATGGTCCTGAAACCGTTTCGCTGGTACGCACCCGGGTGGCTTCGAGAATCGGCATGACGAAAATCTTGCCGTCTCCGGCCTTCCCGGTCTGATTGACTTTGATGATTGTGTTGACGGTGCGCTCGACCCAGTCGTCCGATACGATGATGGTAATCAGCCTTTTGGGAACAAGGCGCGGCGGCTCTCCCAGACGTGAGATCGCTTCCGGAACCCCTTCTTTCGCAGCGTCAAGAATTTTGTAGTCGACAAAGCCTTTTCCCCTGCCGAGAACGCGTCCCGTCGCCGTGAAGGAGGTGATGCCTGCTTCATTGAGCGCCCGTTTGGTCTCGTTTATTTTGTTGATGCGGATCATTGCCATGACTTCTTTCATCGTTACTCCTCGGCGGATGTTTCTTTGACACCTGAACTGACGGTATACGCTTCATCGACAGGGCTGACGAAAATCTTGCCGTCACCGAATGCCCCTTCGGTACCCGTTCGTGCGCAGTTGATTATTGTCTTGACAACAAAATCCTTGTCCTTGCTCTTTATGACCGTGAGGAGAAGCTCCTTGGGAAGTTCGTCATACGTCACGCCGCCGGCAGTGAGTCCGCGTTGTTTCCCTCTGCCGAATACCGCCACTTTCGTTACTGCGGGGTATCCCGCTTCCAGGAGACCCGCCATTACGGCATCAGCCTTTTCTGGTCGTACCATCGCCCGAATCATCAGCATACAGATTACTCCTTGTAAATGTTTCGTGATTAGTTAAGGTATAACAGCCCTGTTTAAACGATACCGAATTCAACGAGCAGTTTTTCGAGATCCTCGATCGCAAGCGGCTTCGGGATCACTTTAAGTTCGTTCGCGTCGATTTTTTTCGCGAGTGCACGGTATTCATCCGCCTGCGTATGACTCGGGTCAAAATCAATAACGGTCTTGCGGTTGATTTCCGCTTTCTGCACCATGTTGTCCCGGGGCACGAAGTGAATCATCTGGGTGCCGAGCCGTTTGGCGAACTCACGGATCATTTCCATCTCATTGTCAACCTTGCGGCTGTTGCAGATGATACCGCCGAGACGCACACCGCCGGCATCGGCGAATTTCACGATACCCTTGCAGATGTTGTTGCATGCATACATTGCCATCATTTCTCCCGAAACGACGATGTATATCTCCTGGGCTTTACCTTCACGAATAGGCATTGCGAAACCGCCGCAGACGACGTCGCCGAGAACGTCATAAAACGCATAGTCGAGTTCCCAGTCGTCACTGTAGGCGCCGAGCTGTTCAAGAAGGTTGATGGAGGTTATGATTCCGCGACCGGCACACCCGACACCGGGTTCGGGACCGCCTGATTCGACACAACGCGTGCCGGAAAATCCGGTTTTGATGATGTCTTCAAGTTCAACGTCTTCGCCCTCTTCCCTCAGAGTGTCGAGTACCGTTTTCTGTGCGAGACCACCAAGCAGCAGGCGGGTGGAATCAGCTTTGGGGTCGCACCCCACGACCATGACCTTTTTTCCCATTTCCGCAAGTCCTGCAACAGTATTCTGGGTCGTGGTTGATTTCCCGATGCCGCCTTTACCGTAGATAGCAATTTTTCTCATAATGTAATATCTCCTGTGTTCTTGGTTTAAACGTACGGTACCGTTGCATTGAAGTAATGCAAAGTGTGTGCCAGAGATGTCGTGAAGACGATAAAAGGCTGGATACCGGCGGAAAACCGATGACAAACGGGTATTGACTATATATAGTATCATAATAATCTCGCGCGCACCGTACAGAACGGTGCAGTATTGTGTCGGGGAACGGGAATGTAACGAGGGATAATGACAATTTTGAAACAGTCCATTACCGGGATGCGGGATATTGAGAACCGGACCGCAAAATTACATTGAAAACGAGGATATGACAAAAATGTCGCTGTAAAGTACCATGGTGATAAAAATGTTAAGTTAGGCAATAGTAGTTAGGCAATAGTAGTTAGTCGGTAGTAGTTAGTCGGTAGTTTCGCAACTTGCAACTTGCTATTGCCTATTGCCTATTGCCTATTGCCTAACTACTACCTCAGTCTACGGTCGCAGCATCGGTTTGGGCTTGATGCCCAGATACTTGATTTTATATCTGATCATCCGGGGAGTGATCTCAAGATCGCGTGCCGCTGCAGTGACATTCCCGTTGCTGCGTTTGAGCGCGTCGACGATCATGTCACGTTCAAGTGACTGTACGCGTGCATTGAGTCCGCCCGTTGCGGTAAGGTCGGCACCGTCAGGGGTCTGCAGCGTGGGGGGGAGGTTATGTCCGTAAATAACACCGTCGGTGGAAAGCAGCACCGCATATTCGACACAGTTTTCAAGTTCGCGCACGTTTCCGGGCCAGTGATATGCCATGAGCATGTTGATGGCCGGCGTGCTTACTCTGTTGACATACTTTCCCATTTTTCTTGAAAATTCCATTACGAAATGGTTTACGAGCGGCATTATGTCTTCTTTGCGCTCGTGAAGCGGAGGGACACGGATCGGAAAAACATTGATCCGGTAGTAAAGGTCTTCACGGAAGAGACCTTCGGTAATGGCGGATTCGAGATCCCGGTTGGTCGCGGCGATGAGCCTGATGTCGACCGAACACGGGCGGTTGCTTCCCACACGCTCAAACTGCCGCTCCTGTATCACCCGAAGAAGTTTTACCTGGGTGTTGAGTGAAAAATCACCTATTTCGTCAAGAAAAAGCGTTCCGCCGTCAGCCTCCTCAATCCGGCCGATTCGCCGGGTGAAGGCTCCCGAAAAGGAACCTTTCTCATGGCCGAAAAGTTCACTTTCGATAAGATGCTCGCTCAGTGCGGCGCAGTTTACCTTGATGAACGGCTTTTCGCTGCGTTTACTCCCATAATGGATGGCCGAAGCAATAAGCTCCTTTCCGGTGCCTGATGGTCCCCGGATGAGTACGGTGGTGTCGCTTTGTGAAAGCAGCTTTATCCGGTGGAATACCTCCTGCATGACGGTTGACGGCCCGATCATGTTCTCCGGTTTCACCTGCTCGCAGAGTTCCTGACGGAGCCGGTCGTTCTCATTCTGCCACAGTTCGCGCTCAAACCGCACAAGCCGTATCGATCGGAGGTATCCTGCAATCATGGTGGCCACGATACTCAGCGAACGCTCGCATTGCGGAAGGTCGCGGCCGGTATCATGCGGAATGTCCACCGAGAGGGTGCCGACGACTTCGGTACCGAGCAGGACGGGAACACAGATGAAGCTTACCCGGCGCTCCGCATCACCGATACGCTGATGCAGCCGGTTTTTGAAATCGGGGCTGACACTGATGTCAGGGATGATGACCGATGTTCCCGTTTCGACCACTTTACCGATAATTCCCTCGCCTTTTACGTAACGGAGGGTATTGTCAACGACATGCCGTCCGTTTTTCACTGCCTGAACCACAAGTTCGGTACTGTCGGGCAGGAGGAGCATTATCGTACCGCGCGCCATGTGCAGACGTGCCTCCAGAATGTCAAGTACCCGCTCAAAGAGAACCTTATAGGTAAGGTCGGTAGTGAGGATGACGGCTATGTCGTGAAATGCCTTGAATTCCGCATTGGAACAATCTCCGCATACCCGTACCTCTGAAGGTGGTTGCATATTTGTATCTTTTATATCGGTTTGATTCAAAATTGAATCGACGTTTTCCTGTATACGTGCCATCCCATGTACCTTTTCGAAGAACATTTTGTTCCGAATGACTGAAATTCAACAATCCTGTACCGGTAGTCCGTTTCGGAATCCGAGAAATATAACGCAACTGCCGTGCCTGAAGGGTTTATATGACGGATTCTATGAAACAGCGGAATGCAGGATGAACAGAGGTGGAAACGAAGGCCGGCGGTGCGTGACACCCGGTAACTCGGAAAGTATACTTGTTGTATCTGCCGGGATCGGTGCGATTCAGTATAATCAGACCGCGTTCCAATGATGGGCTGGATATCTGCTTTGAATGTTGGGTGTCGCTGTAAGGGCTAAAAATGAATGATGTTTTTTCGTCGATTGCGGTCATCATAATTGTATCGGCCGTGAGTGCCTGTATCGGAGTTGTTTCGCGTCAGCCGATTGTTGTAGCATACATTGCCGCAGGTGTCATACTCGGACCGCACGGATTTTCAGTAGTAAAAAATGTCGGTCTGGTCAATGATGTATCGCATATCGGTGTGGTGATGCTGCTTTTTCTGGCAGGGATTGTTCTGCATCCGCAGCGGTTGCTTATACTGTTCAGAAAAACCATGCTGGTAACATTCGTTGCGGGTTTTGTCTGCAGTGCGATGATGACGGGACTCTTCATGGCCTGGGGGTATACCCTCCCCGAAGCGGTAATCGGCGGCGGGGCACTCATGTTTTCGAGTACCATTCTGGTGGTCAAGCTGCTTCCCACCACAACGCTTCACCAGCAACGCATGGGCTCGCTCTGTATCGCCATTCTCATTGCGCAGGATCTTGTGGCCATAGCGTTTCTTATTTTTCTGAAAGGTGAGCGTCCCGATTCATTGTTTGCGGGATTTCTCATGGTGGGGAGAGGGGTTGCCGCCATTGCAGTCGTCATGCTGGCCGAACAGTTTCTTATTCGTCCGCTCATGCGGAGAATCGAGTATTATCACGAGGTACTTCTGCTGCTTGCACTCGGATGGTGTTTCAGCGTGGCGGTGACTGCAAAGATGATCGGCTTTTCACATGAGATCGGTGCCTTTCTCGCCGGGCTTGCGCTTGCCCGCAGTCCGATCGCTTTTTTTCTTTCGGAAGGACTGAAATTCTTCAGGGATTTTTTCCTGGTACTCTTCTTCTTTACCCTTGGGGCGGGAATCGATCTGTCAGTTATACGTACCGTCTGGCCTGCCGCAATCTCAGGAGGCGTACTGCTGCTTGCAATCAAGCCGCTGTTGTATCGCTGGCTTTTCATCAAGACCGGCGAAACACCCTCATTCGGGACCGAGATCGGCATACGGCTGGGGCAATCGAGTGAATTTTCGCTGATTGTCGCAATTGTCGCAATGCGTCAGGGGATGATCGGCTTCAAGGCATCGCAGCTTGTTCAGATGACAACCATTGTTACCATGATCGTCTCCTCGTACCTGACGATCGTTTTTTTTCCTTCACCGCTGGCTGCCAAAGAAAAACTTAAACAGGATTGATTGCCGCGTTTGCGCTTTGAGTCGTCACCGGATTCATTTGAACGGGGAGTAGATCAGGCGACCGGCTGCTTTGGGATGGATGCCGGTCGTTCACGCAGAAGCAGTTCGAGGATAAGCAGTATTCCGACGACAATCCACGGTATGATCCGCCACGGCATCCCCTGTCTGCCGCTGAAGTGTGCGGAAAGCTCTTCTGCAGTAAGTACGGTGTGCATGGGTAGGCCGACTGTCTGCGGTGCATGGTAGACGGTGCGGCTCTCGGCCGGATCGACGATTGTTACGGTCGGGTAGGGCGCGGCATCGGCCGGAATCACCCGGTAGACGCCGGGATTATCAATGGTGAAAAATGGCTGGTACTGCAGCAGCAGCAGCTGCTTTCCTTCGGCATTTAAAACGGGAACGGCCGTATGTGCACCGAGGTATGGATTTTTCTCGGGATGTCCTGCAATCCAGGGGGGCCGGGTTCGGGCCCGGAACCGTTCGGCGTGCCGGATGAGCCGGTCGAGCAGCGGAACGAAAAACGCGGTTTCGCAAAGGTTGTCGGCACTGTTAATGTCAGCAGGAGACGCAAGGGTGATGCTGAGGCGGTTCTCCGATACCTTCTGCAGCGTGATGAAGGGCAGGCCGTTCGAAAGGTACGCGAGCGGCATTCCGGTGAGTCCGGTGCGGTATCCGTAAATGTGGACATCGGCAGCATGGAGGGAGGGAAATCCCCGCCAGAAGTCAGAGACGGTGTCGGCCAGCGTCAGTGAGAGCGGTTTTTTCGTGCTGCGCCAGTGCTCGTTTCCGCTGCAGCATGTACTGTCGCATGCGTCAATAACAGTCTGTTTTTCGGGCCGGACGATGCTCCCGACGAGTTCGCGGCTCTGTCGCGCGCCGTCTCCGCTGCAGATGATAATGACATCGGCGGCGGAGAGCGTTTTGATGGAAAGCTGTTCATAGGTGCAACGGGCAACCGATCGGTGACCCGACGGTTCGTTTGCCGTGATGGCCGCGGCCACGGGCCAGGTTGCCGCCGGATCACCGATGATGAGGATTGACGAGGGAATGTCTTCTTCGGCGACAAAATACCGGGTGTCATCAAACGGCAGCGGGTCTCCGCAGTCAAACCGTATGCTGCCGCCTTCTGCCGGCGCGAGCGACTGAACTGCAATGTCAAGAACCGTATCCGCTTCGGGAGCAAGAGTGCATGAGCGGGGAACCATGCGGAGGGTGTTGATTGTCACCTGCAGTTTTCCGCTTACGGCGCGCGGTGCGGTATTCACGAGGCGTACTTTTATACCCGGAACCGCGCCGGTCGACGTCCTGATTTCGGTCGGATACACATTCCACGGCTTGTGCGGTGTAAAGGAAACCGAAATGAAGAGCGCTTTTTCGAAGAGCGGACCGCTCAGCAGTGAATCGAGCGTCGAGGCGATTGCCCCCTGAAAATCACTCATGAAAATGAAAACCGCGTCGGGAGTTCGGTGTACCGTTTCCCTGCAGGCGTTTGCGAATGCGGCTGCGTCGAACAGTTCGACCGGTGGAGCCGTCCCATCGTCGGAAAGCTGCACAGCGGTAAAGCTGCACGACTGCGTAGCGTACACCGAAATGCTTCCCGGATGCGGTCGCAGAACGGCAAGCGAGTCGAGGAGGGAATGTGCGCGTTCTGCCGGTGAACCGTTTTTATCGCGATACGTCATGCTCGGTGTCGGGTCGATGGCGACATAGACCGGATGCACGGGATCGTGCAGCAGTCGCAGCGGATCGCTGCGGTTGTAAGGTCCGGAAAAAATAAGGGCAATGAGCGCGATACAGAGCATTCGGGTTATGAGAAGGAGAAGTTTACGCAGCTTTCGCGACCGGCGTGCGGTGACGGAAGATTCATCGAAAAAACGGAGGGTGGAAAAGGTAAGGCGTACGGTCTTCGGTCGTTTGAGCAGATGGATGAGTGGTACGGCGAGTGCTGCGGCCATTCCCCACAGGAGTGCCGGAGCGGTGAACCCGATTCCGCCCATTACCGTCTTCCCCGCGAGGAGAGAACCCGCATGAGCGCCGGGACGAACGGTTCGTCGGTGCGGATGGTGCAAAAGTCAATTTTCAGTTCGCTGCAGGCGCCGAGCAGCCGTTCCCGGTGCAGATGCAACCCGTGTCCGAGCCCTTCGGCGGCGGTACGTCCGTCAAGAGTGATGGTGCGGCCCGTTTCGCTGTCGCGCAGAAGCCATGACCGTTTTTCCGAAAACGAGAGTTCCTGCGGGTCAAGCAGCCAGATGCAGAGGACGTCCTGTCGTTTGTACCGCAGATGACGAAGTCCGTTGATGATATCATGCGGTTCGTCGAAGAAGTCGGAGAGAATGATCGTCATTCCCCGTTTTTTAAGTCCCCGGGCAAGCCGGTCGATGGTACGGCCGCAGCGGGTGGGGGCGCTGCAGACCAATGCGTCAAGCGACGAAATGATGGTCTTGAGCTGAGTGTTGGTCGACCGGGGCGGCAGATAGGTGACCACTTCCTCGTCAAAGGCGGCGAGCGCGACGGCATCCCTCTGACGTATAAGAATCCAGGCGATGGAAGCCGCGAGCGTACGGGCGTACTCGAATTTACTCATAAGCTTTCCCGATGCGAAGCCCATCGAAGCGCTTTTGTCGATGAGAATGTGTGCCTGACAGTTGGTTTCATCCTCGAAGAGCCGCACGACCGGCCGGTCGCTTTTGGCGTATTTCCGCCAGTCGATCATACGGGTACTCTCACCGCTGCGATAGGCGCGGTATTCGGAAAATTCCGCAGAAAATCCGTGGTAGGGGCTTTTATGCATTCCGGCGATCATGCCTTCCACGATGAGGCGTGCCCGCAGCGAAAGCGTACGGATCGGTGCGATATGCTCGGGGGTGAGGATGGTTGTCGTCGTCATGGTTCAGCCGGATAGGGTGCCGGTTTGGCGGGGTGAGGAGGGAGGGGGGTGGCCAGTGTACCGCGATACATTCTGGTCGTTCGGGCGATAATGCTTTTTTCAGCCGCTTCGGTAGTGTGACGCCGTACCCGTTCGCCGACGGCGGTCTTGATTTGTACGATGTCGCCAGTACTGAATGAACTGACGAACAGCGCATCGGGAAAGTCAAGATGCAGTTTTTTTGTGGTGAACGGATCATTCACCAGGTCGATCTTGTTGAAAACGAGCAGCTGTGGAATATCTGCAGCCCCGAGATCGGCGAGTACCGAAATGACCGTCTTGAGCTGCTCGTCGATCCAGCAGCTCGAGGCATCCATCACGACAAGCAGCAGCTGTGCCTCGCTGACTTCGCTGAGCGTGCTTCTGAACGAGGCCACGAGGTGGTGCGGAAGATTGCGAAGCAGTCCGACCGTATCGGAAAAGACGATTGAACCGGAACCGGGAATGTAGGACCGCCGGGTGGTGGTGTCAAGCGTTGCGAAGAGCTTGTTCTCAACGAGTACCGTACTTCCGCAGAGTGCATTGAGCAGCGACGACTTGCCGACATTGGTGTATCCGACAAGCACCGCCTTGAAGACCGGGCCGCGGCCGCCGCGCTGAATGGTGCGCACCTTCTCTATTTTGGTAAGTTTACGTTTGAGTTCGGTGATGCGGTTCTGGATGAGGCGCCGGTCGACTTCAAGCTGCTTTTCTCCCGGACCGCGCGTTCCGATGCCTCCCACCTGCTGCGAGAAGTGGGACCATGCATGCGTGAGCCGCGGGTAGAGGATGCGCATCTGCGCGAGTTCGACCTGCAGTCTCGCCTCTGCGGTTTTGGCGTGCAGTGAGAAAATGTCGAGAATGAGTTGTGCCCGGTCGATAACTTTTCCCTGAATGATCTGCTCGATCGTCTTGATCTGGCCCGGTGCAAGCGGTGCGTCGATGATGAGGGTGGCTGCTCCGTGGGATTTCATCACACCCCTGATCTCGTTGAGCTTTCCGTAGCCCAGATAGGTACCGGTGGCAATCCGTTCGCGCTGTTGACGGAAGATCGCAACAACCTCGGCCCCGGCGGTGTCGCAGAGCTGTTCCATTTCATGCATGTCTTCTTCGAAAAGCTCACGATCGGTTGATGCGGTCAGAAGACCGGCAATGACAACCTTTTCACGGGTCGTCGCGGACGGAACCTCGCGTACCGTCATCGGAATGTTCTTTCGTCAACGGAAAGAGTGGTGCCGGCCGCCCGCTGCGAAGGGGTGAGGGTGAGGATTTCGGGGTCTCCCTCGGTGATGAGGATCGTATGTTCGAACTGGGCGCTGAGCGATCCGTCTTTCGTCCTGACCGTCCAGCCGTCACCTTTGTCGGTGATTACTTCGTATCCGCCGAGATTGATCATCGGCTCAATGGTGAGGGTCATTCCGGGAGCGAGTATGACCGGTTCGCAGTCCGGATCGACATGATGATAGACGGTAAAGTGTTCATGAAATTTACGTCCGATACCATGTCCGGTATACTGCTGAACAACGGAACACTCCTGTGAATTCACCCATGGCTCAATTGCTTCGGCGATTGCACGCAACGGTGAGCCTGCCCGTGCGGCATGTATACCGCGCGCGAGCGCTTCGGCGGTGACCATGACAAGGTGACGTGCTTTCTGACTGACCGTACCGATCATGAATGTTTCCGACGAGTCGCCGTAGTAGCCGTCGACAATGGTAGTACAGTCGATGTTGATGATGTCACCGTCGGAAAGTGTTTCGCGTGCCGAGGGGATACCGTGACAGACGATATTGTTGATGGAGGTACATACCGATTTCGGATAACCGCGATACCCGAGACAGGCGGGGATATGGCCGTGGCTGACCGTATAATTATGTATAAGCGTATTGATCTCTTCTGTAGTGATGCCCGCTTTGACGAGTGGTCTGATATAGTCGAGCAGTTCACCATTGAAGGCTCCTGCCTTGCGCATTCCTTCGATGTCGCGATCGGTCTTGATGTATTTCATTGCATTTGCCGTCTTTCCGGGTTGTTTTTGGGCTGAAGTTATGCGGGAATTGTTGAGATCATCAAAATAATGACACTTTTTGTACTTTTTGCCACTGCCGCACCAGCAGGGTTCGTTTCGTTCGATCATTAGCTTTCCATATCGGTGTTGAGGGTTTTTGAAAAATTACCTGGTAGAGTTCATCACCAGCAATACTTGTTAAATGAATATGGAACAGAAGGAACGTCAT
>Ga0316575_10000383_pt1 | contig 12625 bp, 10 predicted proteins | sample J5NA_FD_203072 | JGI IMG/M metagenome (GOLD analysis project Ga0316575, IMG submission 203072) | Rhizosphere microbial communities from salt marsh grasses in Alabama, United States - J5-7_050615r2r3 | ecosystem: Host-associated > Plants > Roots > Rhizosphere | place: USA: Alabama | collected...
CAATGTCCTGACCGTTGCGCAAAAGATATATGAAGAGACCGCGGGGGCCTGGGACGGTACCGTCAAGCCCCTGGTCGACCTCTGGGGATTCGGGAACGGCAAAATCAGGGATACGGTTCCCCCAAAATCACAAATCAAGGCGCTGCTGTCCGAAGTCGGATTCGACAATATCGAAATTTTACCGGATCACTATCTTGTCAAAAAGAAAGCGTATATCACTTTGGATCTTGCCTCCATCGCCAAAGGATACGGTGTTGACCAGTTGGCGGTACTCATTAGGGACAATGGCTTAAACAATTTTTTAGTCGAAATCGGCGGAGAGGTATTTGCGTCAGGTTTTCGGAAAGACGGCAAAAAGTGGAGAGTCGGGATCAACAGGCCCCAGGAAAACGCCCCTTATAAACAGGTCTACCGGGTGATCGAGATACACGACAAGGGTTTTGCAACGAGCGGCGATTACCGGAATTTTTTTGAGGTCCATCATCAACGCTTTTCCCACATCATAGACCCCAGAACCGGATATCCCGTGGATAACGGTGTTGTCAGCGTTTCGATTCTGGCGGACGAATGCACCTTTGCAGACGGACTGGCCACGGCCGTTATGGTTCTCGGCCCGAAAAAGGGGATCGAATTGGTCAATCGACTGGAAGCTACCGAATGCTTCATCGTCACCCACAATAAAAACGGCGCCCTAATCGATCATTATTCAAAAGGCTTTATACCGGGATAAAACTCCTGCCCCGAGAAACCAGACACTGGTCAAGCCAGGAGGGAAAGTACTTTGTTTAATATGTATCAACACACTGAAATTCCAAATATTGGAATTTGAGAATTATTTGTAATTTGGTGCTTGATATTTGTATTTTTATAACTCAGTGCCCCGTCGGGTCTACAGACGCTTAAGCACGGAGCTTCCGTTAATTTTCAAGAGCCACTCGCTGTCGTAGAAAATTTTCCCCTATTGGAATACAACAACGTTTGTTCTCAGAGGTATCACAATATTATTGACATAAAAGGACAAGTCCGGTAGTTTTTTGCACTTATAGATTATCTTTTTTGTTTTTTTAATACGTTATACCTCTTCATTTCGTTTGCGATCATTTGAGGTTATCGTGTATCGAGAAATTACATCACACACTGCATGAAAGGAAAGGTAAAGAAAGTGGAAATCGTGGTATTGCTCAAACAGGTTCCGGCAACAGAATCGCTCATCGGAATTGCGGGTGACGGGATATCTATTAAAACAGACGATATCAAATGGGTGATCAATCCCTATGACGAATTTGCGGTTGAAGAGGCGCTTCGAATCAAGGAAGCCCATGGCGGATCGGTTTCCATTCTTTCGGTTGGATCGGAAAGATCCGTTGAAGCCATCAGAACCGCCCTGGCCATGGGAGCAGACAAAGGGATTTTGATCGATGCTCCGGCTGGTATTGTTTACGATGGACTTACCACCGCGAAAGTATTATCCACAGCGCTCAAAGAAATTCCTTTCGATGTGATCATCGCCGGTCAGCGAGCCGTGGATGACGATAATTTTCAGGTGGGACCGGCAACCGCGGAATTCCTTGGAATTCCCCATATTTCTATGGTGATCAAACAGGAAATTGCCGATGGTAGAATGACATGTCATCGAACCGTCGAAGGCGGTACCGTGGTTCTTCAAACGCCGCTTCCGGCGCTTTTTACAACCCAGCGCGGCATCAACGAGCCGCGTTATGCCTCTCTACCCGGCATCATGAAGGCCAAAAAGAAACCCATTGACATGAAAAACGCTTCAGACATCGGCCTCGACCCCGATACCTTAGGGAAGCCTTTGATGAAAATCGTTTCATTGAAAACGCCTGCCGAGCGTAAACGGGGCATCATGATCGACGGCGAAACGGCACAGGAAAAAGCCGCCAACCTTGTCAAAATCCTGCATGAAGAAGTGAAGGCTCTTTAACGAAAAAAACCTTTGAAAAATATTCATTTTTGTTTAAGTTCAAGGAAGGCGAAAATTTTAACCGCAGACATACATTGAGTATTCCGAGGATTAAAATTTGAGCCTGACGCGGAAATTGAGCAAAAAGGGAGGTTTTTCAAAGGTTTCAGAGGGAGATAAATATGGCACAAAGCGTACTTTCAATCGCAGAACAGTCAGAAGGTAAATTTCGAAAAGTAACATACGAATCATTGAGCGAGGGTCGGCGAATCGCCGATCAAATGGGTTGTGAACTTGCGGTCCTGGTATTGGGCAACACGATCGAAGACATTTCAAAAGAACTGGGTCAATTCGGGGCGGACAGAATCCTTCTGGCGGACGATCCTTCCCTTGTCGAATATCTGCCGGATGCATACGCTAATGTCGTCGCCGATGTCATAAACACAGAAACGCCGGATGTCGTGATACTGGGTGCATCCACCCAGGGCAAGGATATTGCCGCGCGACTGAGTGCGCGCTTGAATGCGCCGCTTGCCATGGATTGTGTTGCCGTACGTTTTGAAAACAATGAACTTACGGCAACCCGATCGATGTTCGGCGGAAAGATTCTCGCGGATGTCGTTTTCGAGGGAACGCCGCAAATCCTGGCCATTCGCCCCAATTCCTCGATGATCGCAAAAGCTGACAAAAGCGGATCCATTGAAAAAATCCAGGTCGATACCGGTACGACCGCGGTAAAATTTATCGAAAAGCAATTGGAGACCGGCAAAGTCGAGCTGACCGAAGCGGATATCGTCGTATCCGGCGGAAGGGGCATGGGAGGACCGGATTTCAGTGCGCTCGAAGAGCTGGCCAAGCTGCTCAACGGGGCCGTAGGTGCGTCACGATCCGCAGTGGATGAAGGATGGCGTTCCGCCGCGGATCAGGTGGGACAAACCGGAAAGGTCGTCTCTCCGAACCTTTACATTGCATGCGGCATATCCGGCGCCATTCAGCATCTTGCCGGGATGTCTTCGTCCAAGGTCATCGTGGCCATAAACAAAGATTCGGATGCACCCATATTTTCCAAGGCCGATTACGGCATAGAAGGCGATCTTTTTGAGATCGTTCCATTGATCTCCGAAGAAATCAAAAAATTAAACGGCTGATTCGCCGGCCCGAAAAAGACGGATCAATGATCCTGATCCATAAAAGTGCCTCCCAGATCCAATATTGTAGGGTGCTGAAAATTTGTTTTTAGAAGCCATCTCAAAAAAGTCTTTTCGTCCGATATCGGCGTTGAGCCCTCGTATCAAGTCCTCGACATACTTGAGTATGTGTGTCGAAGATCCCGTTAACTAACGGGGCGGGTTGATTCTCGGCTTTGCGTTCTTGTCCCGCCGGTCTCGGCGGGAGATCTCGACCGAAAATCCTAATTTTGAGATAGTTTCCATATTTTTAGGCTGCCGGCACGTTCCGGGAGCCTTTGACTTTTTATAGGAAGTTCATGAAATTTTATTTGGCCAGTTTAGGTTGCGCAAAAAACCTTGTCGACAGCGAATTGATGATGGGCCGGTTGGTAAAGGCCGGCGGGTTCATCACGCAAAATCCGGAAAATGCCGACACCATCATTGTCAACACGTGCAGTTTTATTGAATCGGCCATCGATGAATCCATCGATACCATTTTAGACCTTGCAAGATATAAGCTGAAAGGAAACTGCCGGCGTCTCATCGTGACCGGATGCCTTCCGGAACGCTTCAGGGAAGCGATTGTGGAATCCCTGCCCGAAGTCGATATATTTTTAGGAACCGGCGCTTTCGACAAAATTGCATTGGCGGTCAAAGGCGGCCTGAATGGACAGCATTGTCTCTTGCCGGACCCCAATGAATGCGTCAGCCCGGCCCATGATTCTCTCAGGGTTCGAAGTTCCGCTTATACGGCATATCTTAAAATTTCAGAAGGATGCAGCAGGCATTGCACCTATTGCATTATTCCGAAGCTGAGGGGGAAACAAAAAAGCCGCCGGCCCAATGATATTGTCGATGAAGCGCGGGATCTGATCTCGTCCGGCGTCAAGGAGCTCATTTTAATCGCACAGGATACAACGCATTACGGCGCCGATCTCGACCCTCCTGTCCCCCTATATCGACTGCTTGAAAAAATCTCCAAAATATCCGAAGACATCCGGATCAGAGTGCTTTACGGTCATGCGGAAAGTATAGATGATTCCTTTATTCGAACGATTGCCGAACACCAAAACATTTGTTCTTATTTTGATATCCCGATTCAACATGCGAGCAACGGCATCCTGAAAAAGATGGGCCGCAATTATACATCAGAAGACCTGTATCGGCTGTTTGACAATTTACGATCCGCTGTTCCGAATGCAGCCCTCAGAACGGCGATCATCGTTGGTTTTCCGGGAGAAACAGATAAGGATTTTGAAAGGCTGTTGACATTCGTTCAGGACATCCGTTTTGACAATCTCGGCGTATTCATCTATTCCGACGCTGATGATCTTTCTTCTCACGGGCTTTCGGATCATGTCCCCAAAAGCGTGGCCACAAACCGCTATGATCGGCTCATGTCCTTGCAGCAGAATATATCGCTGATCAATAACCGCCGACACATCGGCAATACATACAGCGTCCTTGTGGAAGAGTGCATCGACAGCAACTTGTACAGTGGAAGAACATTTTTTCAGGCTCCGGAAGTCGACGGCGTTACCGATATCCATTCCGAAAACCAGTCCATCGGGGCGTTCGTTCATGTCCGGATCAAAGAGGCTTCCGAATACGATCTGATGGGAAACGCGGTATGAGCGATTTAAAACATAAAATACTTGAACGGGTAAAAAGCGACCTTGAAGAAATTGAAGTCGCCCTCGAACAAAACCTAAACCCTTACTTTGATCTGGTATCCCAAATCGCCGGGCATATATTGTTCAGCGGCGGTAAACGGCTCAGACCATTACTCATGGTTTTGTCGGCTCGAATCAGCGGTTATGACGGAAGTTACGACAAGGTATTTTCGACCATCTTCGAATACCTCCATGCCGCCACCCTTTTGCATGACGATCTTGTTGATGAGGCAACATTGCGAAGGGGCAAGCCGGTGGCCAATTCCATATGGGGAAATCCCGCAGCGGTTCTCGTGGGAGATTTTTTGCTGGCCCGATCTCTGGCCGTTGCCGCAGAAACCAAACTTCCCGAAGTGATCAAGGTGGTATCCAACATCACCGAACACATGTCCCAGGGAGAGATTCACCAACTGATGAGAAAAGGCCATCTGGATCTGACAGAGGCAGAGTACATGGAGATTATAGAACACAAGACTGCCGTACTTTTTCAAGGGACATGCTGTTCGGGCGCCCTGATAGCAGGTGTTTCCCCGGAAAAAACAAAAGCCCTGTCAGATTACGGCTTTAACCTCGGCATCGCTTTCCAGATGGTGGATGACCTTCTTGATTATTCAAGCGACACCACCGTACTTGGAAAGGAAGTCGGTGCGGATCTCAAGGAGGGCAAACTGACCTTGCCGGTTATTTATTCACTTAAATCGGCCTCCCCAAGAGATAGAACGCTCATGGAAAATATCATAAAAAACACGAATTTTTCAGTTAACGATTTTGAAGTATTGATAAAAATGATAGACAAGTACGATGGTCGAACGTATACTCAAAGTCTTGCAACCCAATATGTTCGGCGAGCGAAAGAAGGGCTGTCTGTTTTCAATAATTCAGAAACCAAAGAGACCCTGTTGATGATCGCCGATTATACCTTGTCCCGTAAATTTTGAATCGAAAAAATCATTTCGCCAAGAGCGGAGGTGAATAAGACATGATTGTTCAATCCAACGCCATTGCCAAATGCGTTACCTTCATATTTGGTATAGTGTTTCTCTTTACCCCTTCTTTGAATGTTTTCGCCGAAAACCCGAGTTCTACAAAATCCGTGATGGTAATCGGAACCGGTAGAATTTATAAGGAAGATTCTGCCAGTGCAAGGAAACATGCCATTGAAAACAGCCTGGTATCCGCTGTGGAGCGCGTGGCGGTGGGTCTTATATCGCCTGAATCTTATAACCGAACATTTCAAAAGCTTAACGAAGCGCTGGACAACCAGACCTCCAAATTTGTTCAAGACTACAAGGTGCTGGCAGAGGCTAAGATTAATGATGTGTATAAAGTTATGGTCCAAGCCAACATTTCCGTGGCCGACCTTACGAAATTCCTATCGACCGCCGGGATTATGACCGAAGGAAAATCTTTTCCGAAAATTCTCATTTTGGTATCGGAACAGAACCTCGAAGACACTTCACCAAAGTACTGGTGGGGACCTCGAGGTGTGGTTTCGAAAACGTTTTCAGATATCGCACTCGCAGAAACCCTGAAACACAATGGCTTTCCGGTTATTAATGTCCGTCAGATCCCTCAAAGGGCGTCCCTCGTCGGAAAATACAACAAACCGGATCTCGACAAGAGTGAAGCCGTCGACATCGGTCGCATCTTAAAAGCGGATGTCGTCATATTCGGGAAGGCGACTGTAGAACGAACACAGAATGTTATGGAAAATAACGTAAGATCTTTCAAAGGCGTTGTGTCTGTACGGGCTGTTCGAACAGACACCGGCGAAGAAATCGCCGCAACAACACAAAGCTCGGTCACAGCCAATGCCAATGAGGCAGTGGGCGCCGGAAATACGCTCTCCGCCGCCGGCACCCTTGTGGCTGATACATTGTCCGACCGGATCCTTTCTGCCTGGCAAAAAGAAGAAGCGCAGACCAATGCAATAGAGATCGTCGTAGAAGGGACGAACGATATGACAAGTTTCGAAAAGTTCATCCGTATTATCAAGGAAATACCCAGCGTAAACAATCTTCAAATAAAAGAACTTAAAGCCAAGCAAGCCGTGGTCGCCCTCGAATTCAAGGGGAATGCCAAAAAACTCGCGGATACGTTAATGTCGAGATCCTATGGATCGGTCGGTATCAACATCTATGAAGTTTCAAAAAATCACTTGAGAATCGGGCTAATTTCGGGTTCATCCTAAAGCGGACACCTAAAGTGGACAATCGATCATCGAGCATTAATATTCCCAATATATTAACCGTTATCCGGATTCTGCTGACCCCCCTTTTTGTTATTTTCCTTTTAAAAAAATTGATGCATCCGGCACTGATCGTATTTACCGTGGCGGCCATCAGCGACGGGCTGGATGGCCTACTTGCCAGATATTTTAATCAATACAGTGTATTGGGCGCCTATCTCGACCCCATTGCCGACAAACTGCTGCTGGCCGCTGCCTATGTAAGCCTGGCGGTTCTTAAAATTATTCCTGCCTGGCTGGCAGTCATTGTGCTCAGCCGTGATATTCTGATTATCATCGGTATTGCTGTTTTTGCGCTTTCAGACATCCATATTGAGATAAAACCGAGCCTGCTGAGCAAATGGACCACCGTTGCGCAGCTTTTGACGATTTTTTTAGTCCTTCTCAATCCCCACGTCGAAGGTATTTACGTATTAAAAAGGCTTCTTTTCTGGATTGTGGCCGGTCTTACTACCGCTTCGGGCCTTCATTATGTATATATCGGGTTGAACATGCTTCAAAACGCTTATGGAAAGAATCTCAAAGATTGACGGTAAATGCACGATGATCGCCCTGATGTGGAATTCGCACGGAGTTATTTTGATAAAGGGCTTTTCTTTTTAAATAAAGTGATTAGTATATAGGTTTGATTAATAACATGCACAGGAGGATGTCATGTGGGAATACACCAAAACAGTAAAAGACCATTTTCTGAATCCGCGCAATGTCGGCATCATCGAGGATGCCGACGGCGTTGGAGAAGTCGGATCTCTGGCCTGCGGAGATGCCCTGACGCTTTATTTTAAACTGGATGACCATAAGCGGATCAAAGCTGTGAAGTTTCAAACCTTTGGCTGCGCCAGCGCTATTGCTTCTTCATCGGCGCTGACCGAAATGATAAAAGGACTTACTCTGGAAGAGGCGGAAAAGATCACCAATGATGATATCGCACAATTTCTGGGCGGTCTTCCGAAACAGAAGATGCACTGCTCGGTTATGGGCCGCGACGCCCTTGAAAAGGCGATTTCGAATTACCGCGGAGAAGCCGAAAAGAAAGTGGAGGGTGAAATCGTTTGTGAATGCTTCGGGGTAACCGACATTGAAATCGAACGGGCGGTCAGAGAAAACAACCTGACTTCCATTGAAGATGTGACCAACTTTGTCAAAGCCGGCGGCGGATGCGAAAGCTGCCATGACAAGATTCAACAAATTATCGACGAGACCCTTGGCCGTGAACCCAAAGCAAAGAAAAAAGGCGCACGTTTGACCAACATACAGAAAATCAAGCTCATAGAAGAGACGCTTGACCGTGAGATCAAACCAGCTCTTAAAAAGGACGGCGGTAATATCGAACTTGTGGATGTGGACGGCAACCATGTTCTTGTGAAACTTCAGGGGACATGTGCCGCCTGCAGCGCTGCCGAGATTACGCTCAAGCATTATGTCGAGTCGAAGCTCAGGGAGTTGGTTGCCCCTGAACTGTTGGTAGAGGAGGTGCAATCGTGAACGTCATATATATGGACAACAATGCCACGACACAAGTTGCACCGGAAGTGCTCGAAGAGATGCTTCCCTATTTTAGTGAATTTTATGGAAATCCATCAAGCATGCACACATTCGGCGGCATGGTGGAACAAAAGATCGTCGAAGCACGGGAACGATTGGCCCGGCTGCTGAGTGCTTCTCCGGAGGAAATCATATTCACAAGCTGCGGAACGGAAAGCGATAACACAGCCATTCGCGCAGCGATCTTATCGAATCCCGACAAGAAGCATATTGTTACGTCCAGGGTGGAGCATCCGGCCGTAAAAAATCTCTTTGAGTATCTGGCCAAAAACGGTTATCGGGTAACATTCGTTCCGGTTGACCGAAAAGGTCTTCTTGATCTGGATTATTTGTATAAAAATCTCAGCGAAGATACGGCAGTTGTCAGCCTGATGTGGGCCAACAATGAATCCGGTGTGATTTTCCCCATAGAAGAAATCGGAACGGTTCTAAAGGAAAAAGGAATCGTATTCCACACGGATGCGGTCCAGGCCGTTGGAAAAATTCCCATCGATCTTAAACATGTCAATGTGGATATGCTCTCGCTGTCCGGACATAAACTTCATGGTCCAAAAGGCATCGGCGCTTTATACGTTCGAAAAGGCACCAAATTTTCTCCTTTTTTAATCGGCGGGCATCAGGAAAAAGGACGAAGGGGCGGCACCGAAAACGCCGCTTCCATTATCGGACTGGGAAAAGCAAGTGAGCTTGCCGTCCGGAATATTTCGAGTGAAAATATCAGGGTTAAAAAACTCAGGGATAAGCTGGAAACCGAAATATTGAATCGCATTCCCAACGCCATGATTAACGGCGACAGAGAAGACCGTCTGCCGAACACCACCAGCATCGCCTTTGAGTTTGTTGAAGGCGAATCCATCCTGTTAATGATGGACGAGTACGGCATTTGTGCTTCGTCCGGGTCGGCGTGCACATCGGGTTCCCTGGAACCATCCCATGTTCTCAGAGCCATGGGGGTTCCGTTTACCGCTGCCCACGGATCGGTTCGTTTCAGCCTGAGCATTTACAATACCGAAGAAGAAGTCGACTTTATCATCGAAAAACTTCCTCCCATTATCGAACGCCTGCGGGAGTTGTCCCCTTTCTGGAAAAAAGCCCTATAGGAGCGGATTATGTACAAAGTGATGGTCCGGGACAACATGTCTAATGTTGCAAAGAGTATACTAGAAGCTTCCGGAAAAATAGAGGTCGTCGTCGATAACGACAAAGCAACATCAGACCCGGAGGTATTGTCCAAGATTATCGGCGAATACCATGGACTTGCCATCCGGAGCGGAACCAAGGTCACGGAAGAAGTACTGAAAAATGCCGGTCGATTAAAAGTCATCGGACGCGCGGGGATCGGTGTGGACAATATCGAGGTGCCCGCAGCCACTAAACAGGGCATCGTTGTTATGAATGCGCCGGGCGGGAATACGGTCACCACGGCAGAGCATACCCTGTCCCTTATGCTGGCCCTTGCCCGGAACATTCCCCAGGGAACGGCATCCCTGCGTCAGGGAAAATGGGAAAAAAAGAAACTCTCCGGCATTGAAATAACCGGGAAAACGTTAGGGATCATCGGCCTCGGACATATCGGACGGGTGGTGGCGGATCGTGCACAGGGTCTTAAAATGACGGTTATCGCCGCCGATCCGTTTGTCAGCAAAGAGGCTGCTAAAGCTCTCGATGTGGAACTTGTTCCACTCGATGAATTGCTTGCGCGATCGGATTTCATAACCCTTCATGTCCCGCGCTTAAAAGAGACAACGGGAATGATCGATGAAACCGCTCTAAAAAAGATGAAACAAGGGGTTAGAATCATCAACTGCTCGCGGGGAGAAGTGGTAAACATTGAAGATCTTTACCAGGCCGTCTTAAGCGGGCATGTCGCCGGCGCGGCCCTTGACGTTCTTCCCCAGGAACCGCCCGCCGCGGATTTACCCATACTCCAGCATCCGAACGTCATATTTACCCCCCATTTGGGTGCCAGTACCGGAGAAGCCCAGGTAAAAGTAGCGGAAATGATTGCGACCCAGATGGCGGCCTTTCTTTTGGAAGGCATCATCATCAATGCCGTCAATTTTCCGTCTTTGCCCATAGAAGTGATGAATCAGCTCCGTCCGCATCTGGACCTGACTGAAAAAATGGGTTCTCTGATGGGGCAGCTTGTCCGAAAAATTCACGACATCACCATCAGTTACAGCGGCAGTGTCGCCGACCTGGACACACGGCCTTTGACCCATGCCGGCTTGAAAGGACTTCTGGGTTCGTTTACGGACACGCCGGTAAATTATGTCAATGCAAGGGCTATTGCTCAGGATAAAGGGATCCATGTCCATGAATCCATCAGTTCGGCAAAGCACGATTTTACCAGCCTGATCCGGATGAAACTCGAAGGCCACAAAGGAGAGATCGACGAAATCTGGGGAACCATCTACGAAAAAAAATATCCCAGGCTCGTAAAAATCGGGGAAATTTACCTGGATGCCATCCCTGAAGGGTGGATGATTGTGATTCAGAATATCGACAAACCCGGGGTCATCGGAAATGTTGGAATGACGCTGGGTCGCCATGATATCAACATCGCCCGCTTTCAGCTGGGAAGACGCGAAGACCGGGCCATTTGCCTGGTAAATATCGACACGCCGGCAGATGAGAAAGTCATCCACGAGTTGGAAGGACTGCCGAATATCATTTCCGTGCGCCAGGTGCATCTATCATAAACAGAATCTGCAGTAAATATCCGCCTCCAGAGGGCTCGGCTTTGGGTTAACCCCTGGTAGGGGCTTCTCTACCTAAAGCTGAACACGTTAAAAGTGCCTAAAGTGATCTAAAGTTTTTATGAGAGGATGAACGATGGCACCAAACAGATCCGCTGCAAGTATCTTTTCCCTTTTGATATTTCTATCAACCGCCATCCTTGCGACATTCGCTTTTACCGCCAGCGCCCACGCGGAGTTTGTACTGAGCGCCTATGGCGGCGCCATCGACACCATGGATGCCGATGTCAAGTTGTCCCGGCCCGGAGGAACCGACTTGACATTCAGTGATGTCTCCTGGAACGACAAATCTTTTGAAGGGCCTATCTATTACGGCCTTCGCTTGAACTACTGGTTCAGTGAACACAACAACTGGGGGCTCTGCATCGATTTTATTCATGCAAAAATGTATGCCCAACTGGATGATATGGTTAATGTCAGCGGAACGCGGGCCGGAGTGCCGGTCAGCGGATCAGAACCGTTGGGAAACACCTTCGAACAATTGTCATTTTCACACGGTTACAACTTGTTGACATTCAACGGAACATATCGCTGGTTTCCCAAAGGATCTCGAGACAGCACATTCCTGGGGCGCCTCCAGCCCTATATCGGTATTGGTTTGGGCATTGCCGTTCCACATGTCGAAGTTGAAATAAATGGGAGTAATACAGAAGAATACCAGTACACCGGACCGGCGTTTCAGGGATTCGGCGGGGTCAATCTTGATGTATACAAAAATTTATCTGTATTTCTGGAATACAAACTCACTTACGCGGATATGGATGCCGACTTGACCGGTGGCGGGTCCATCGAGATTAAGCCGTGGAGCAACCATATCGTCTTTGGGCTTTCATATAGCTTCCGCTAACTTAGGTCTCGCGCAAAAACAACTTCAAATTTTCTCTTAATCCATTAATAAAATCGTGTAACGATTTTATGAAACGCGGCTATGCCGCTAAATTGGCGAAAGGCTAAAATTCCTATCCCCGAAGCAAGCTGCGGGGTATTTCGGAATTTTTGCCACAGCCCTGAGGGCTGCGGCACCGCACTTTCGCTTTAAATAAGGATCTTATCTTTATTTGAATTCATCCCGCGCTGCAAGCAGCGGGGAATTCGAATTTAAAATTGAATACCCCGTCCACGAAACGCGGACGGGGCATCGATAAATGTTATATTTAATGGAGGTGATAAGGCTAGCTGCTGCTACCCTTTATCCATGGTTTGCCTACGGGCAGATTGATACCAGCCTCCGCAAAGACCACATGGGCCATGAGATACCAGGCTAAAAGAGCGCAGACGATGAGGTCCCAGGCAGCGAGCGTGCCCAG
>Ga0316575_10000384_pt1 | contig 12597 bp, 12 predicted proteins | sample J5NA_FD_203072 | JGI IMG/M metagenome (GOLD analysis project Ga0316575, IMG submission 203072) | Rhizosphere microbial communities from salt marsh grasses in Alabama, United States - J5-7_050615r2r3 | ecosystem: Host-associated > Plants > Roots > Rhizosphere | place: USA: Alabama | collected...
ACCCGCTGGTCGTCGGAGGAGAGCGGGTCGGCACCATGCTGGTCCACCCCCGGCATGCCCAGGGCCCGGAGCCCCGGCAGGACCGCCTCGTGGCCCAGCTGCTGCCGACGGTCGCCCTGATGACGCGCGCGGTCCAGCTGGCGGTCACCGCCGACCAGTCCCGCCGGGACATCGACCGGGAGCGTGAGGCGGAGCGCAGCCGGATCCTCGGCGACCTGCACGACGGCCTGGGCCCGGCCTTGGCCGGCATGAGCATGCGGGTACAGGCCGAGCTGAGGCGAGGCCCCACCCCGCTCCTCACGACCATCGCGGGTGAGCTGGCGGACGCACGGGAGGACCTCCGCCGGGTGGTGTCGGACCTCACCCCCTCCGCCCTCCACGGCGTCCGGCTGGCCGAGGCGCTGGAGCACCTCGTCGCGACCCTGACCGACGGCCGGTCGACCGTGGTCCTCGATGTCGGGCTGGGGTCCGAGCCGTGTCCGGAGACCGCGGTGGCCGTGTACCGCTCCGTCGCGGAGGGTGTGACGAACGCGCTCCGTCACGGCCGGGCGGAACGGGTCCAGGTGGTCGTCCGGTCCGCTGCGTCGGGTGAGGTGGTGGTCGAGATCGTCGACGACGGGGACGGCGGGCCGGTCGTCCCGGGCATCGGCCTGACGTCGCTGCGCCGGAGGGCGGAGCGTCTCGGTGGCCGGCTCGAGATCACGCCGAGGGAGCCGCGGGGCATCCGCCTCCACGTGAGCCTCCCCGTGGAGACCGCCGCATGACCCGGGTCCTGGTCGTCGACGACCACCCCGTCGTCCTCTCGGGACTGGCCGCGCTCGTCGACTCCGAGAGCGGGCTCGAGCTCGCCGGCACGGCGACCACCACCGCCGGCGCCCTGGCGATCGAGGAGGCGCCGGACGTGGCGGTCGTGGACCTCCGGCTCCCGGATGGTGACGGGATCGATCTCGGGTGCCTGCTCAAGCAGAGGTGGCCGCAGGTCCGCGTCGTCGTCCTCACCATGCACGCGGACGACGACGCGGTGCGACGTTGCCTCGGGGCGGGGCTCGACGGCTACCTGCTCAAGGACTCGGACCCGGAGGACGTGCTCACGGCGATCCACTCCGCCGCCCGCGGCACCCTCGTCCTCGGAAAGGGGGCAGCCGCCGCCGTCGTGGCCGCCGCGGCCGGCGCCCCGCGCGTGGACGTGCTGGCCGCGTTGGACAGCCGCGACCTGGAGATTCTCGAGCTCCTCGCCCGTGGGCTCCCGACCTCGCAGGTGGCGGCACGGCTGTTCCTGGCGCCGAAGACCGTCCGCAACCGCGTGTCGGTGATGCTCGGGAAGCTCGACGTCGCGTCCCGCGACGACGCCGTCGCCCTGGCGCGCTCCGCCGGACTGGGTCACGGCGACACCTCCCCTCGCCACTGACCGGCGGCCCTCGTGGAGGATGGGGCCATGACCCAGCCGAGCTTCCGCGTCACCGTCGTCTGCCACGGCAACATCTGCCGCTCCCCGATGGCGGAGTTCGTCCTGCGCGAGGCCTTCGAGGACGCCGGGCTGGCCGACCGGGTCGAGGTCGACTCCGCCGGCACCTCCACCGAGGAGCTCGACAACCCGATGCACCGGCGTACCCGCGCCGCCCTGCAGCGGCACGGCCACCGCGACCTCGGCTGGGCGCAGCACCGAGCCCGTCAGTTCCGCCCGGACTGGTTCGACGAGGTCGACCTCGTGCTGGCGGCGGACCACCCGCACCACCGCCGGCTCGAGCAGCTCGCGCGCGACAGGGAGGAGGCGAGCCGGATCCGGATGCTGCGCTCCTTCGACCCCGAGGCCGTCGCTGCCGGCGAGCTCGGCATGGACGACCCGTGGTGGGGGACCGACCCGGACTACGACCGGACGCACGAGGAGATCGTCGCCGCCGTTCCGGGGATCGTCGAGCACGTGCGGCGGGAGCTCGACTCCCGCTGACCCAGGACCCCGCTCAGCGAAGGACGTCGTACACGGCCAGCTGCACCCCGTTGCCGTAGGTGGCGTGCTCGGCGAGGCGGAGCCGCTGCTTCTCGCCGCCCTCGGTGACGAACAGCCGCCGACCCGACCCGAGGACGACCGGGAACTCCAGCAGGTGGTACCGGTCGACCAGCCCGGCGGCGGCGAGCCCCTGGGCGAGTGTTGCGCTGCCCTGGACCAGGATGGGTCCGCCGTCGTCCTCCTTGAGGGCGGCGACATCGCCGAGTGAGCGCAGGATGGTGGTCTGGCCCCACTCGGGGTCCAGGTCGGAGTCGGCGAGCGTGCTCGAGACGACGTACTTGGGCATCGCGTTGTACCGCTCGAACTCGTCCATCGTCTTCCAGACCGGGGCGAACTCGTCGTAGCTGACCCGGCCCATGAGCATTGCACCCGCCTCGTCCTGCTCGCGCCCCTTGATCTCGTAGGCGGCCTCGTCGAACTCGACGTCCGTGAAGGTCCACCCCGCGGAGGGGTGGGGGCCACCGCCCGGGGAGTCGACGACTCCGTCGAGGCTGATGAACTCGGTGACGATGAGGCTGCGCACGGTGCTCTCCTGCATGTGGTCGGGTGCGGTCGCCCATTGTGACCCCGCGGGTGCTCCGAACTCATCGGTAGGGCCTCTGGGACACTGTGACCATGGCCAGCACCCGCGATGCCGCGCCCCGCCCGGGCCCCGGGACGGACGGCGCGGTGAGCCTCGCCGACGTGACCCCGCCGATCCCGCTGGGCGCCCTCGACGGGCGGTACCGGGGGGTCGTCGCGCCGCTCGTGGACCACCTGTCGGAGCCGGCGCTCAACCGGGCGCGCCTGCACGTGGAGGTCGAGTGGCTCATCCACCTCACCGAGCGCGAGGTCGTTCCCGGTGTGCGCCGGCTGAGCGAGCGCGAGCAGTCAGCGCTGCGCACGGTCGTCACCACCTTCGGCCCCGACCAGATCGACGCCCTCGCCACGACCGAGCGGGTGACCCAGCACGACGTCAAGGCCGTCGAGTACTTCCTCAAGGAGCGCCTGGGCGCGATCGCTCCGCAGGACGCCGGGCTCCGCGAGCTCGTGCACTTCGCCTGCACGAGCGAGGACATCAACAACCTCTCGTACGCCGTCATGGTCAAGGGCGCCGTGCAGCAGGTCTGGCTGCCGCGCGCCACCGCCCTCGTCGACGCGATCACGGTGATGGCCCGAGAGCTGCGCGACGTGCCGCTGCTCGCGCACACCCACGGCCAGCCCGCCACGCCGACGACGATGGGCAAGGAGCTCGCCGTCCTCGCCTGGCGGATGCGCCGGCAGCTCGCCCGCGTCGACGACGCCGCGTTCCTCGGCAAGCTCAACGGTGCGACGGGCACGTACGGCGCCCACCTCGCGGCGGTACCGGGGGTCGACTGGCAGGACATCAGCCGGTCCTTCGTCGAGCACCTCGGCCTGACGTGGAACCCGCTGACCACCCAGATCGAGAGCCACGACTGGCAGGCCGAGCTGTACGCCGACATCGCGCGGTTCAACCGGGTGCTGCACAACATGTGCACCGACGTCTGGACGTACATCTCGATGGGCTACTTCGCCCAGGTACGGGGCCAGGGCACGGTCGGCTCGTCGACGATGCCGCACAAGGTCAACCCCATCCGCTTCGAGAACGCGGAGGCCAACCTCGAGGTCTCCACCGCCCTGCTCGACGTGCTGTCCGCCACCCTGGTCCAGAGCCGGCTGCAGCGCGACCTCACGGACTCCTCGATGCAGCGCAACATCGGCTCGGCCCTCGGTCACAGCGTCCTGGCGATCGACAACGCCGAGCGGGGTCTCGCCGGGCTCGACGCCGTCCCCGAGGCGATGGCCGCCGACCTCGACGAGAACTGGGAGGTGCTCGGCGAGGCGGTCCAGTCGGCGATGCGTGCACTCGCCGCACAGGGCGTCCCCGGGATGGACGAGCCGTACGAGCGACTGAAGGACCTCACCCGGGGCCGCCGGGTCGGCCGCGAGGACCTCGTCACCTTCGTCCGTGGGCTCGGCCTCCCGGCCGACGTGGAGCAGCGGCTCGTCTCCCTGACCCCGCACGGCTACGTCGGGCTGGCCCCCGAACTCGTCGACCACCTGCCGTGACAGGGACACGTTCACCGCGGCACGGCTGATGCTGATACCCCAGGGGGGTATCATGGCCTCCGTGAGCACGACGACCCACACGACGCCGCCCGGGTACGCGGAGAACAAGGCGGCACACCTGCGGCGCCTGCGGCGCATCGAGGGGCAGGTGCGCGGCATCGCCCGGATGGTCGAGGCGGACACGTACTGCATCGACGTCCTGACCCAGGTGAGCGCCGTGACCCGGGCCCTGCAGGCCGTCAGCCTGGGCCTCCTGGACGAGCACATCGCGCACTGCGTCGTGGACGCCGCGCGCGAGTCCGACGAGGCTGCCGCGGAGAAGGTCGCCGAGGTCCAAGCAGCCGTCGCCCGCCTCGTGAGGAGCTGAGGGGAGCACCATGACCCAGACCACCGGCACACCGGCCGACGAGGCCCACGAGGTGGACCTCGCGATCACCGGCATGACCTGCGCCTCGTGCTCCGCCCGGATCGAGAAGAAGCTCGGCACACTCGACGGGGTCGACGCCGTCGTCAACCTGGCCACCGAGAGGGCGACCGTCAGGTACGCCGGCGCGGTGACGGTCCAGGACCTCCTCGAGACGGTGCGCAGGACCGGCTACGGTGCCGAGGTCGTCGCCGGCGACAGCGAGGCGGAGTCCGGCGCCGCCCCGGCCGACGCCGCCGACCGGGCGGCCACCGCCGCACGGCACCATCAGGTCGCCCGCGTGGACGTCCTGCGACGGCGTGCGGTCGTCGCCGCGGTGCTGACCCTCCCGGTCGTCGTCCTCGCGATGTGGCCGGGCCTCGAGGTCCCCTACGAGCCCTGGGTCCAGCTCGCGCTCGCGACCCCGGTCGTCCTCTGGGCGGGCTGGCCCTTCCACCGTGCCGCCGCGACGAACGCGCGGCACGGTGCGTCGACGATGGACACGCTCGTCTCCCTCGGCGTCCTCGCCGCCTACCTGTCCTCGGTGGTCGTGGTCCTGCGTGGAACCGCGGCGACCGGGATGACCGGCGACGGAGCGCACCTGTGGTTCGAGTCCGCCACGGTCGTCACGACGTTCCTGCTCGTGGGGCGCTGGATGGAGGCACGCGCCACCGACCGGACCCGCGACTCCCTGCGCGGGCTCCTGACCCTGGGGGCCAAGGAGGCGAGCGTTCTGCGCGAGGACCCGGCCACGGGCGCGACGACGGAGCGGCGCGTCCCCGTGGACAGCCTCGTCGTCGGGGACCGCTTCGTCGTGCGGCCCGGCGAGAAGGTCGCCACCGACGGCCTGGTGGTCGAAGGACGCAGTGCCGTCGACACCGCCCTCGTGACCGGGGAGTCCGTCCCCGTCGAGGTCGCCCCCGACTCGGAGGTCACCGGCGGCACCGTCAACACCACCGGGCGCCTCGTCGTCGAAGCCACCCGGGTCGGTGCCGAGACCACCCTCGCCGGGATCGCCCGGCTGGTCGAGAAGGCACAGACGTCGAAGGCTCCGGTCCAGCGTCTCGCCGACCGCATCTCCGCCGTGTTCGTTCCCATCGTGCTCGTCCTCGCCACTGCCACGTTCGCGGGCTGGTGGTGGGTGTCGGGCGATCCGACGCGGGCGCTCGAGGTCGCCATCGCGGTGCTCGTCATCGCGTGTCCGTGTGCGCTCGGACTGGCCACGCCGACAGCCCTGCTCGTCGGCACGGGCCGAGGGGCCCGGCTCGGCATCCTCATCAAGGGTGCCGACGTCCTGGAGGACACCCGGCGCATCGATGCCGTCGTCCTCGACAAGACCGGGACCGTGACGACCGGCCGGATGACGCTCGTCGACGTCGCCACTGCGGGGCGCCTGCCCAAGGACCAGGCGCTACGGGCGGCGGCAGCAGTCGAGAGCGGCAGCGAGCACCCCGTGGCTGCGGCGATCCTCGACGCCGCGCGCGCCCGCGCCCTCGACGTCCCCCGCACGACCGCCTTCGAGGCGCTGCCCGGGTCCGGGGCGCGGGCCACCGTCAAGGACACCGAGGTCACGGTCGGGCGCGCTGACCTCTTCGACGAGGTCCCGCGGGAGATCGCCCAGCCCACGGTCGAGGGCACGACCGTCTGGGTCGGTTGGGAGGGACGCGCCCGGGCCACACTCACCGTCGCCGACACGGTGCGCGCCGGCTCGGCCCGGGCCGTCAGCGACCTCGGCGACACCGGGCTGCCCGCCTACCTGCTCACCGGCGACCACGAGCGCGCCGCGCTGGCCGTGGCCCGTGAGGTGGGGGTCCCCGCGAGCCGGGTCGTGGCCGACGTGCGCCCGGAGGACAAGCACCGCATGGTCTCCGACCTCCAGGCGCGCGGCACCGTCGTCGCGATGGTCGGCGACGGCGTCAACGACGCCGCCGCGCTCGCGCAGGCGGACCTCGGCATCGCGATGGGCTCGGGCACCGACGTCGCCGCGGACGCCGCCGACATCGTGCTGCTGCGTGCCGAGCTGCCGGCGGTCGTGGACGCCATCGCCCTCTCGCGGGCCACGCTCCGCACCATCCGGCAGAACCTCGGGTGGGCCTTCGGCTACAACATCGCGGCGATCCCGTTGGCCATGGCCGGGCTGCTCAACCCGATGATCGCCGGCGCGGCCATGGCGATGAGCAGCGTCCTGGTCGTCACGAACAGCCTGCGGCTGCGGACGTGGAGCCGCCGGTCCTGAACGGGAGGTCCGCCGGGGATCAGACCGTGACGGCACCCTGAGGGGTGTCGAACGTGACGGACATGAGCCCGGGGGTGCCGTGCGGGGCGACGAAGCTGAACCCGATGACGGATGAGGTGTTGTCGGCCGGCAGGCCCAGCCACTCCCGCACCCGATCGGGGTCGCCGGCGATCTGCAGCGAGTTGATCGTGACCGTGGTGTGGGCGTCCCTCGAGGGGTGCGGTGCACCCTCATCCCACTCGATGAAGAAGGGCAGCTGCGGGTCGGCCTGCAGCCCACGGATGCCGATCTGACGCCAGCGGAGCTCGACCCCGTCGGGGCGGTGCCGGTTGCCGTCGACCGCCTCGCGTCCCAGCCGCTCCTCCTGCTCGTGGATGTCGTCGACACTGACGACCCACCCCAGCCAGCCACCCCCGGCTTCCGACCGCGCTCGGACGACCTGGCCGAACGGCGCCTTGTCGGCCGCCGGGTGCTCCAGGACCTCGACCACCTCGACGTACCGCTCGTGGGCCAACGGCAGGATGATGTTGCGGGTCCCGAACCGCGGGTGGACTCCCCCGTCGACCGGCCGGACGCCGATCGTCTTCGCAAGACGCTCCGCGGTGGCCTCGAGGCCATCGTGCTCGGCTGCGTAGACGACGTGGTCAACTCGCATGTCGATCATCGTCGCACACCGCCAGAACGCCCCTGACCACCCCCCAGGCAAGGTCACGGCATGGACACGGTCCCGGGTGGCAGCCCTACCTCGACGGCTCGCGACGCGCCGCGCCCGACGCGCGCTGCCGCACCGCCTCGTAGACGACGACCGCGGCGGCTGTCGACGCGTTGAGCGAGTTGACGCGCCCGGTCATCGGGATGCGTACCCGCTCGTCCGCGCCGTCGAGCAGGCCACGGGTCAGCCCCTCCTTCTCCGTGCCGACGGCGAGCGCCACCCCCCCGCGGTAGTCGACCTCGGTGTACATGCGCGACGTGTCAGGCGTCGTGGCCACCAGGCGGATACCGCCGTCGCGCAGCCAGGTCAGCACGTCCGACGTGGGGGCCGCAGCGACCGGCACGGAGAACACCGTGCCCTTGCTCGCCCGGACGACGTTGGGGTTCCCCCAGTCGGTCACCGGGTCGGCGGCCACCACCGCGGCGACACCCGCGGCGTCGGCGGTCCGCAGCACCGCACCGAGGTTCCCGGGCTTCTCGAGGCCCTCGCACACCAGGACGAGTGGGTCGGGTGGGAGTCGCAGCCCGTCCAGGGGCACCCCGGCCACGGGCACGACCGCCAGGAAGCCGTCGGGCCCCTCCCGGTAGGCGACCTTCTCGAACGCAGCACGGCCGCACCGAACCGTGCTCGACCCCGCCGCCCGGGCCCGCTCCACGAGTCCCGAGCGGGCCTGCGGGTCGGCCATCAGCTCCGGACAGTGCAGCACGGTCCTCGGCACGACGCCGGCGTCGAGGGCGAGCACGAGCTCCTCGTAGCCGTCGACGAGCGTCAGCCCCTCCGTCTCCCGGGCGCGGCGCCGGCGCAGTGCCGCGACCTCCTTGAGCCGGGGGTTGGACGCTGAGGTGACGTGCAGCTCGGCCATGGCTCGTCAGCATCCCACGGCACTCGACCCGACAGCCCGCACACCCGGGGCCCCGGACCCCGACCCGTAGGGTATGAATGACCGGTGACCAGCGAGGACACCCCGACCCACGACCGGTCGCGCGCTCGTCGGCTGGCCCGGTCGGCGGTGTACGCCGCCATCACCGCCGGACTCCTCTTCGGCGTGGGGTTCCTCGTCCGCAGCAGGTGGGACCCCCTGATCTCGTTCGACGACGAAGCCATCCGCCGAGCGACGGACCTGACGCGCGGCAACCCCGCGTTCCTCGACGCGTTGGTCGTCTGGCAGGAGGTCACCCAGCCGCGGAACCTGTACGCCGTGGGGACGCTCCTCTGCCTGTGGGTGTGGCTGGCCAAGGGCTACCGCACCCGCGCGTGGTGGGCGTTCGGGACGATGATGTTCGCCTGGTTCGTCGGTTTCGCCGCCAAGCTGGTGGTCCAGCGGGCCCGCCCGGCGGTCGAGGACCCGGTGTCCGAGGCGCCCGGCTACTCCTTCCCCAGTGGGCATGCCCTCAACGCGGGGGCGTTCTGGACGACGGTGGTCATCCTGCTGTGGCCGCTCGTGCAGTCTCGGGCCTGGCGGGCCGTCATGGTCACCGTGGCGGGCATCGTCATCGTGCTCACGGCACTGGACCGGAACTTCCTCGGTGTGCACTATCCGAGCGACGTCACCGTCGGCGTGCTCACCGGTGTCGGGCTGGTCCTCGCCTCGTACGCGGGCTACACGGGGTGGAACCCTCCGGACGGCACGAAGGTGGCCCGCGATCCCGACACCACATCCACCGGGTCCCGGCCGGACCCCGACCACGAGGAGACCAGATGGCGTTCCTGAACCGCTACGACGAGGACCGCTCGCGGCCGGCGTTCCTCCCGGCCCTGAAGGACGCGTTCCTGCGTGCTGCCCTCCCGTCGGTCGGCGTCTTCGCCCTCATCCTGGGGGTCGGCTTCCTCCTCATGGGCCCGCTGCACTCGTTCGCGAAGAGCGAGAACGCGGTCAACGTGTGGTTCGAGGAGCGCCGCACCTCCACGATGAACTCGGTCAGCCATCTGATGTCGATCATCGGCAACACCGAGTACGTGATCCTCATGGCCGTGCTCGTGTTCGGCATCGTGTGGTGGCGGACCAAGGAGTGGTGGTTCGCCGTCATCCCGCTCATCGCGATCTCGCTCCAGGCGACCTGGTTCGTCATCGCGGCCTACCTCGTCGGCCGGGAGCGCCCGGAGGTCGAGAAGCTCGACCCGGCGCCGCCGACGTCGAGCTACCCGAGCGGGCACGTGGGGGCGTCCACGGCGCTGTACGTCTCGTTCGCGCTCATGGCCACGCGCATCTCACACCCCGTGGCGCGCCGGGTCGTCGTCGTCCTCTGTCTGCTCGCGCCGGCCCTGGTCACCTTCGCCCGGCTCTACCGGGGCATGCACCACGTCACCGACGTGACCTTCGGCATCGTCAACGGCGTCGCGTGCGCGTTCCTCGCGTACAACTACCTGCGTCGGGACGGCTCCCACGCGGGCGAGACCGAGAAGGACGCCAAGACCGGGAGCACGCTGTCGAGAAGCGCCCAGGACTGAGCCGCCGGGACGAGAGCGCTCGGATCGGCGCGGGCGTGTCCTCGGTGGGGTGGAGCGTTACCATGGCGCCGAGGATCAGCGCGGCCCCGACGACCGCCGGCCAGGGAAGGAGTTCGCCGGGCAGAACGACGGCGAGGGCGGCGGCGGAGATCGGCTCGACCAGGGTGGCGATGGTGGCGGCCGAGCCGCAGGTCGTGCGCAGCCCGGCGTACAGCAGCCCGTAGGACAACGCCATGGTCGCCACCCGAGGTACGGCACCAGCGCGAGGGAGGTGCCGCTGCTGGGGAGCGCCGGATGATCGTGTGCGGTCGCGAGCACCGCCCGGGCACGGCAAGGTCAGTACGGCGACGCCGACCAGGGTGGCGGCGGCGATCACCATCCGTCAGGCACTGACCGTCAGTGCTCCCGTGCCGTCGCGCTCGTTCAGGACGGTGACGACCAGCCCACCGGTGCCCCAGAGGAAACCGGCAGCGCAGACCTGGAGCAGGGCCGAGCGAGCGCTCAGAGGTCGGCGTATCTGGCCCTGGCGAAGGAGTAGACCCCGTAGGCGGCGATGCCGAGGGCGACGAGGGTGAGGATGAACGGCCCACCCGGAGCGTCCTTGAGGGTCTTGAGCGCGCCGTCGAGCCCCTGGGTCTTCTCCGGGTCCGCGGTCACGGCGGCGTAGACGAAGAAGAAGCCGACGACGACGAGGGCGATGCCCTTGGCGATGTAGCCGACCTGGCCGGCGCGCACGGCCCACTGGCCGGGGTGCTCCTCGAGGTCCTCGAGGAACTTCTTCTTCCAGCCCTTGTAGATGTGGTAGCCCGCGACGCCGAGGACGACCAGCCCGACGGCGCCGACGAGTGCCTGGCCGAAGGGGTTGCCCATGAGCGACGCAGCGAAGCCCTCGGTCTGCTTCTCGCTGTCGCTGCTCTGACCCAGACCGACGATCTTGAAGGTCGTCCACGCGAAGAACGCGTACATCACGCCCTTGGCCACGAGCTTCCCGAGGTCGCTCTTGTCATCTCGGTGCACGATGCCCTCGGTGAGGTTCCAGAACGAGAGCAGCGCGAAGCCCACCACGCCGATCCACAGCAGGAACGGCCCGGTGTCCGAGCTCGCGATGGTCTTGAGGGCACCGGAGGAGTCGGCCTCCTTGGAGCCTCCGCCCACCCCCCAGGCCACCTTCAAGGCGATGTACGCGATGAGGAGGTGCAGCACGCCGAGGATGCCGTAGCCGAGCCGGGCCCCCCATTCGACGGCGGGGTGTTCGTTGGCCTGGTAGGTGGCCTGACTCGCGCTGGTGGTGTCCATGGGTGGACACCCTGCCACCTGCACCGATGCTGTGCCGTCTTCGGAGCGCACCGGTTCGGCCGAGCCGTGAGCCTTGGTGCTGGGGTGGTCCGTGCGTCAGGAGGTGCCGGAGGACAACGGATGGAGGACCGCGACCAGGCCGTCGTCGTCCACGTCCCCGGCGACCTCGTCGGCCACGGCCTTGACCTCGTCGGGGGCGTTGCCCATCGCGACCCCGCGCGCGGCCCAGTGCAGCATCTCCAGGTCGTTGCGCTGGTCGCCGACGGCCAGCGTCATGCCCGGCTCGATCCGTAGCCGGCGCCGGACGCCTTCGAGGGCTGCGGCCTTCGAGACGCCTTCGGGGGTGATGTCCAGCCACGCGCTCCAGCCCACGGCGTACTCGACCCCGTGCAGACCGATCCGGTCGGTCCCGGCGAGGAACTCCTCGCTCGTGCTCTCCGGGTCACGGATCGTCAGACGGGTGACCGGGTGCTCCATCAGCTCCTCGAAGGACACGACGCGCGGGACCCCGTCGAGCTCGCCGTCGGGGAAGGGGGCCGAGACCTTGAAGCCGACGCCCAGCTCCTCGACGGCGACCAGGGCGGAGGGAAACTCACGGCGGAGGACGTGCAGCGCCGGCCCCGGGTCGAAGGTGACGGCCTCGAGCACCTCGTACCCCTCGTCGAGGGCCGGGTCCAGGCGCAGGGTGATCGCGCCGTTGGCACAGACCGCGTACCCCTGGAGCAGGCCCAGGGAGTCGAGGACCGGCAAGGTCCCGACGATGGCGCGTCCGGTGGCGAGGACCACGTGGTGTCCGGCGTCGGCGACCGCCCGCACGGCGTCGCGGACCGCGGGGGAGAGCCGGCCGTCGTGGTCGACCGTGGTGCCGTCGATGTCGAGGCAGACCAGATGTGGTGATGTCATCGCCGCTCACGCTACTCACGCGGGTGTCGCGGCGACGAACTGACGACGACGAACGGGCGACGAGCGGAGGTCCCGACGAGTAGGACGTCCGCGCGGCGCGGCTGCCGCGCGGGTCCGTCAGCGGGCGTACGGTGGGCAGATGCCGATGGTCGGACTGATCACCACCCTCGAGGACCCCGGCCCACCGCCCGGCCGGTCGCCGTGGGTGGACGGCGCCCTTCCCTCGCGCGACGTGCGCGTGGTCGACCCCGACCCCGCGTGGCCGCACCGGTTCGAGGAGCTGCGTGCCCGGATCCTCGCCGCGCTCGGACCGCGGGTGCTCCAGCTCGACCACGTGGGGTCCACGTCGGTCCCCGGACTCGCCGCCAAGCCGATCATCGACATCGACCTCATCGTCGCCGCCCCGGACGACGAGCTGTCCTACGTCCCCGCGCTCCGGGCCGCAGGCTTCACCCTGCGCCTCCGCGAGCCATGGTGGTGGGAGCATCGGATGCTCCGCGCCTCCGACCCCGACTGCAACC
>Ga0316575_10000385_pt1 | contig 12582 bp, 15 predicted proteins | sample J5NA_FD_203072 | JGI IMG/M metagenome (GOLD analysis project Ga0316575, IMG submission 203072) | Rhizosphere microbial communities from salt marsh grasses in Alabama, United States - J5-7_050615r2r3 | ecosystem: Host-associated > Plants > Roots > Rhizosphere | place: USA: Alabama | collected...
CTCGAGGATCCGGAAGATGGGGCCCCGCCGCTGGCCGAGTCGGAGGTGGAGACCCAAGAATTCCTGCTCTTCGCCCGCCCGGGCGTGCAGCGCCGACTCCTTGCGGACCTCCAGCGCGGGGCCATCGAGGTGGGCCTCGAGGTGGATCTCCATGGTCTCACCGTCGAGCTCGCCCGCCGCACCCTGTCCGAGTTCTTGAGCGAATGCGCCCACCGCCGCATCCGCTGTGTCCGCATCATCCACGGCAAGGGCCGACGCTCGTCCGGCCACCAACCGATCCTGAAGCAGAAGGTCAACTATTGGTTGCGGCTCTACGATCAGGTGCTGGCCTTCTGCTCGGCCACCCGGAGGGACGGTGGCACCGGGGCTGTCTACGTCCTCCTCCGAAATCCCAACAAGGCGAAACCGAGGGATCCGGTCTCCGCGAGGGCCCGCTGACCCCTTCACTGCTTGGCGCGACCCTTGGCGTGGGTGGCCGCCCCGGTTGAGACCTTGGGCTCTTCGAGGCGCCCGTGCGGGCCAAGGATGGCCGGCTATTCTCGAGCACCGAGTGGTTTGGAAATTGAGGCGAGCCTAATCCGCACGCTTGGCCTTCCGACTCGAAGAATCCCATCCAAGGGAATTTGTCCGGATCTCTGAGAAGTTTCGACCAATGGAACCGCCGCATGCGGCGGGCCACGTCAGTCGGCGATATCCCTTTGAATAATGGAAAGACATTTAAGACACGTTACGCATTTCTCCGCCCGGGTTAACGCGGAATGCGCCTCGATCGCGTGATATTTGTCACAGCATCTAAACGCCGGTTGCGAATTGTCAATGACCGTCTATCCGCTGCAAGCGACCATTGAGCGGAAATAATGCTGATCTGCTATTATTTTTTATGAATGCGCTTTTGCGCGTCTCGCTCGTGCCCATTCCACGTTAACGTTGCATTGGGAGGTCGTGTCATGAAAAGGCTGTTTGCAATGACATCGGCGCTCGTTGCGCTCTTCGTTGCCGCTCCTCTATTCGCTCATCATATGGCAGAGGGAATTGTGGATGATGACACCTATGCGATGATCGATGAGCGCCTGGCGGAGGCGGATAGCCCGCATCTCACGTTGGATCTGAGCACCATTATGGACGACGCCAACGAAACGGCTACCGCCATGGTGGTGACGATTACGGTAGAAGAGGCGCAATTAGATGAGGTTCTTGAGATCGTCACCGATGTTCTAGCGGAGGTTCTCCCTGGCAATGGGGAGCAGATGCAATCATCAGTGGATGTTTTGATTGAGCCAAGCGACGGCATCTATACGATCACCATCACTGAGAGCATTGGAGCGGGGGAAGCGCCTCAGGAACAGGCCCTTGAGGAGCCCCTTGCATAATTGAACGTCCTGCGAGGCGCAAGGATGCGCCCCCGACGCCGTATGCCCCAGCGGCAAAAAAAAGTGAACGGACTCGATCGCTTCCCAAAGTTGGAACGGATTGGAGTGGCAAGTCGGTCGCATGCCAGGGTGGTATCCAGTTCGTATCTTCTGACGCTAAGCTGAGTTTGACTCCGGCGGCCAGAGGAACAGCTCCCGAACCACCGCTGTTGCGTAGGCCCCCGCGGGAAGCGTGAAGGTCAGCCTGAGACCTTCGGGCACCAGGCCCCAATCGAGGTCGGGGACGGGGAGACGCAGGGCCCGCCGCTCCTGGGACAGACCGAAACGGGCGAGACCCTCGCCCCATCCCGGCAGAGATGCCGCCATTGCTTCCTCCAAGGCACGGACTTCGCCGCCGGTAGGCGGGTCGCCCTTGCCCCAAAGGGGACCCGTGGGGTGCAGGTCGAGCCCCTCGCATCGTTCGATCAGATCCTCGTCGATCGTCTCAGCGCGAAAGTAGGAGTGACTTCCGTCCAGGTTGAGACAATCCCCGGGCACGGGCCTGTTCCAGCTCTCCTGGGAGACACGCCGAGCCAGCACGCGGTTGAACAGCTCGGAACGCGCGGCCGAGAGCCAGAGCCCCCGCTGATGCCGGGGCGTCCGGCGCGGTGCGCCCCGTAGCAAGGCATCGGCACGCAACAGATTCGCCCCCCCGTGACCGAAGCGCTGCTCGCCGAAGTAATTGGGCACCCCCAGGCGCCGAATCTCCCCAAGGCGCTGCTCCACCAGCGCCGCACTGACGACCGCCGAGAGGGATCCCGATAGCGGGACCGGATCCCGGACCAGAATGCGGAAGCGATTGCCCCGCAACGCCCCCCGACGGAGCTTGCGGCGATGGGCGGCCACGTCCAAGACCTCTATCCCCTCGGGGAGCGACGACCAATCGGGCTCCCCGCCCCTAGTGGCCGGCACCGAGAACCACTGGGTGGCCACCGCGCGACGGTCCTTGAGGCCGGCGAACCCCACGTCGGCGGGCCGCACCCCGGCCAGCTCGGCCAGCCGACAGGCGACCCATTGCGTATTGACATTGGTCTTGCGCACCCAGAGGAGGCGATGGTCCCCCTCCCCGTCCGGCTCGAAGCCCAGGTCCTCCTCCACCCGAAAATCCGCGGGATCGACCCGCAATCGTCCATGTCCCAAGGGGGCGCCGTGCACGCGAGGCAATGCCTGAAAAGGGATGCCGATGGGCGTCATTGGGCTGCGCCTGGACGCGCAGGCGTGGGGCCCTTCACTCCGCGAGCAGGACCACCGCGAAGGCGGCGATTCCCTCTCCGCGTCCGGTGAAACCCATCCGCTCCGTGGTGGTCGCCTTGACGTTGACCCGAGCCGGATCACAGCCCAGGTCGGTGGCCAGGATCTCCCGCATGGCGGGGATGTGAGGGGAGAGCCGGGGACGCTGGGCAATGACGGTGAGGTCCGCGTTATGGACCCACAGGCCCCTGCCCCTCAAGTCTTCCATGACGCGGCGCAGCAGGACCCGGCTATCGATGCCGGCAAAGGCGGGATCCGAGTCCGGGAAGTGGCGGCCGATGTCGCCGAGTCCGGCGGCGCCCAACAGGGCATCGCAGAGGGCGTGGATCACGACATCGCCATCGGAATGGGCCTCCATGCCCTGGTCATGGGGGACCTGGACACCGCCGAGGATCAGCGGACGCCCCGCCGCGAAGCGGTGGGCATCGAAGCCTTGTCCGATCAGCATCGAGAGCTCCAACGCGGGTGGCTACTCCAGTCGTCCCTGCTGGGCCAGAAAGAATTCGGCGAGGGGCAGATCTGCTGTCCGGGTGATCTTTATGTTGTCGGCGTGGCCCTCGACAAGCCTTGGCCGGTGTCCCAGGCGCTCCATGGCGGATGCCTCATCGGTCACCAAGTCGCCGCCGGCGATGGCCTCCCGCAACGCATCGGCCAGGGCGCCGAGGCGGAACATCTGGGGCGTGTAGGCGTGCCACAGGTGGGCCCGCTCGACGGTGGCGATCACGTGACCACTCGGATCTCCGCGCTTCATGGTGTCTCGTACCGGAACGGCCAGGAGACCCCCAACCGGGTCCTGCTCCAGCTCCTCGATCAATCGATTCAAGTCCTCCAGGCGCAAGCAGGGCCGCGCGGCATCATGGACCAGGACCCAGTCCTGGGGGTGCGCCTGCGCGAGCAGCGCCTCCAGGGCGTTGAGCACCGAGTGGCATCGTTCCGCGCCTCCCGCCGCCCGAGAGACCTTGGGATTGCGCGCATAGGGCTGGGAGTCCCAGCGTGGGTCCGCCGAATCCAGCACCACCCGGACCCCGGCGATACGTGGGTGATCGACGAAGGTCGACAGGCTCCGCTCGAGCACCGAGCGGCCCCCGAGCTCCAGATACTGCTTCGGGATCGAGGCCCCGAATCGACGCCCGACACCGGCCGCCGGCACCACCGCCCAAACCTGGGGCGGCGTCATGGCGCCTTCGCGGGCTCGCGGCGCTCGATCACCTGCAGAAAGATCTCCCCGGGCTTGATCATCCCCAGCTCCACCCGGGCCCGCTCCTCCAGGGCGTCGAGGCCGGTGCGCAGGTCATCCACCTCGGCCTGAAGCTCCCGGTTGCGCGCGGCCAGCTGATCCAGCTCCGCCTCCTGGGCGGTGATGGCTTGCCGCAGGGAATGGACCTCCGCCAGGCTGCCCTCCCCGACCCAGAGTCGGTACTGGAGGAACCCGATCAGGACCAGAAGCAGGACGATCAGGAGCCGCATCGAAGACCTTCAGCGCGGTATCAACTCAGCCACCGGAAGGCGCCGCGACCCGCGTAGACCGCCTCGTCCCCCAGCTGATCCTCGATCCGCATCAGCTGATTGTACTTGGCGACGCGGTCGGACCGGGACAGGGAGCCGGTCTTGATCTGCCCGGTGGCGGTGGCCACCACCAAATCCGCGATGGTGGTGTCCTCGGTCTCGCCGGACCGGTGGGAGACCACGGCCGTGTAGCCCGCGTTGTGGGCCATGCCGATTGCCTCCAGGGTCTCGGTCAGGGTGCCAATCTGATTAACCTTGATCAGGATGGAGTTGGCGATGCCCTTCTCGATGCCCTGGGCGAGGATCTTGGTGTTCGTGACGAACAGGTCGTCGCCCACGATCTGGACCCTCTCGCCCAGCCGCTCCGTGTGATACTTCCAGCCCTCCCAGTCCCCCTCCGCCTGACCGTCCTCGATCGTCAGGATGGGATACTTGTCGACCCACTCGAGCAGGAGCTCGGTCATGGCGCTGGAATCCAGCTTGCGGCCCTCGCCCGCCAGGTTGTAGAGGCCGTCCTCGTAGAACTCGGAGGCCGCCACGTCCATGCCGAGGTAGATGTCGGAGCCCGCCTGGAAACCGGCCTTGTGAATGGCCTCCAGGATCGCCTCGATGGCCGCCTCGTTCGAGGGAAGATCGGGGGCGAAGCCGCCCTCGTCGCCCACGCCGGTGGAGAGTCCACGGCCGTTCAAGACCGACTTCAGGGCATGGAAGACCTCGGCCCCGTAGCGCACGGCCTCGCGCATGGAGGAGGCACCCACCGGCAGGATCATGAACTCCTGGAAGTCCACGCTGTTATCGGCGTGCTGCCCGCCGTTGATGATGTTCATCATGGGCACGGGCAGGCGATAGGGCCCCCCGGAGAGGGAGCGGTATAGGGGCAGCGTCCGCTCCTGCGCGGCGGCATGGGCGGCCGCCAGCGACACCCCGAGGAGCGCGTTCGCCCCGAGCCTGGCCTTGTTGTCGGTGCCGTCGAGCTCGATCATGCGCCGATCCAGGGCAGGCTGATCCTGGCAGTCCATCCCGGTGACGGCCGCCTTGAGCTCCCCCCGGATGTGGCCCACGGCCTTCAGGACTCCCTTGCCCCCATAGCGGGACTGGTCGCCGTCGCGCAGCTCCAGGGCCTCTCGGGAGCCCGTGGAGGCCCCGGACGGGACGATGGCCCGGCCGATGGCCCCGTCGGCGGTGATCACATCGGCCTCGACGGTGGGGTTCCCCCGCGAATCGAGGACCTCTCGGGCACGAACGTCGACGATCTCGGACATGACACTAGACTCCGGTGATTTGGATTTCGGAAGACGGACTTCGGTAACTTGGGCCCGAGAAGCCTCGGCGCTCAGCCGTCGAGGCTCTGCTCGGCCAGCCCAGCGGACTTCACCAGCCGGTCGATATCGCGCAGGGTGCCCAGCAGCGCCTCCATGCGTCCCAGGGGCCAGGCATTGGGGCCGTCGCTCAGGGCCGCCTCCGGAGTGGGGTGGGTCTCCATGAAGATCCCCGCGATGCCGGCCGCCACCGCCGCCCGGGCGAGCACCGGCACGAACTCCCGCTGTCCCCCGGAGCGGTCGCCCTGCCCGCCCGGCAGCTGCACCGAGTGGGTCGCGTCGAAGACGACCGGGCAACCGGTGGCACGCATGACCGCCAGCGCCCGCATGTCGGAGACCAGGTTGTTGTAACCGAAGGAGACGCCGCGCTCGCACACCAGGATCCGGTCGTTTCCGGTGGCGCGGGCCTTGTCCACCACGTTCTTCATGTCCCACGGGGCGAGGAACTGGCCCTTCTTGATGTTGACCGGCAGACCCTGCTCGGCGACGCGCCGGATGAAGTTGGTCTGACGGCAGAGGAAGGCCGGGGTCTGCAGGACGTCGACCACCGCTGCGACCTCTCCCAAGGGGGTATCCTCGTGGACGTCGGTGAGCACCGGCACCCCGATACGCGAGCGCACCGCCTCCAGGATCTTGAGCCCCTGCTCCATCCCGGGTCCCCGAAAGCTGGTCCCGGAGGACCGGTTGGCCTTGTCGAAGGAAGACTTATAGATGAAGGGGATACCGAGCCTGTCGGTCATCTCCTTGAGGTGGCCGGCGGTCTCCTCCGCCAGTGCCTCGCCCTCGATGACACAGGGTCCCGCGATGAGGAACAGGGGCCGATCCAACCCCACCTCGAAGCCGGCCAGCCGCATCATTCGGGATCGCCCCCGCGTTGGGCGCGACGCGCAAGGGCGGCCTTGACGAAACCCAGAAAGAGCGGATGGCCATCCCGGGGGGTGGACGTGAACTCCGGATGGAACTGAGAGGCGATGAACCAGGGGTGATCCGGGATCTCGATGATCTCCACCAGCTGGTTGTCCAGGGACCAGCCGGAGAAGCGCATGCCGGCGTCCTTCATCAGGTTCAGATAACGATTGTTGAATTCGTAGCGGTGGCGGTGACGCTCCCGGACCTGGGCGGTGCCGTAGACGGCGCGGGCGAGGCTCCCCGGCTCCAGCCGGCAGTTCTGGCCCCCCAGACGCATGGTGCCGCCGAGGTCCGAGGACTCGTCCCGGGTCTCCAGCTGACCCCGCTCGTCACGCCACTCGGTGATCAGCCCGATCACCGGGTGAGGGGTCTGGCGATCGAACTCCGTGCTGTGGGCCCCCTCCAGCCCCGCCACGTCCCGCGCGTACTCGATGACGGCGACCTGCATGCCCAGACAGATCCCGAGATAGGGCACCCGCCGCTCCCGCGCGTACCGCGCCGCCTGGATCTTGCCCTCGATCCCGCGCTCCCCGAAGCCGCCAGGGACCAGCACCGCGTCCACCGATTCCAGGGATCCGGTGCCGTCGCGCTCGATCTCCTGGGAGTCGATGTAGACGACCTCCACCTTGGTGCGGGAGTGGACACCCGCGTGGCCCAGGGCCTCGGACAGGGACTTGTAGGCCTCGGTCAGGTGCATGTACTTGCCAACCATGCCCACGCGTACCACCTGCCGCGGGTGATCGAACCCATCCAGCACCCGGTCCCATTCGGAGAGGTCCGCCTCCCCCACCTCGAGCTGGAACTGGCGCACCACGAGCTCGTCCAGTGCCTGGGCGTGCAGGAGCCGCGGGATGCGGTAGATGTTGTCCGCATCCACCGCCGAGATCACCGCGTCCTCCGCCACGTTGGTGAAGAGCGCGATCTTGCGCCGCTCGTCATCCGGGATGTGGTGCTCCGCCCGGCACAGCAGGATGTCCGGCTGGATGCCGATCGATCGCAGCTCCTTGACCGAGTGCTGGGTCGGCTTGGTCTTGATCTCGCCCGCGGTGCGAATGTAGGGCACGAGGGTGAGATGCATGAAGAGGGCCCGCTCACGCCCCAGCTCCACCCGCATCTGGCGGATCGCCTCCAGGAACGGGAGTGATTCGATGTCGCCGACGGTGCCCCCGATCTCCACCATGGCGATATCCGCCTCGTCCGCGCCAAGCCGGATGCTCGCCTTGATCTCGTCGGTGATGTGGGGAATCACCTGGACGGTGCGGCCCAGGTAGTCACCGCGCCGCTCCTTGCGGAGCACGCTCTCGTAGATCTGACCGGTCGTGAAGTTGTTGTTGCGACCCATCCGGGTGCGCAGAAAGCGCTCGTAGTGTCCCAGGTCCAGGTCCGTCTCGGCACCATCATCGGTGACATAGACCTCGCCGTGCTGGAAGGGACTCATGGTCCCTGGATCCACGTTGATGTACGGATCCAGCTTGATCATGGTCACCTGGAGCCCGCGTGCCTCCAGCAGGGCGCCGAGGGAGGCGGAGGCGATCCCCTTGCCGAGGGACGAGACGACCCCGCCGGTGATGAAGATGTAGCGGGTCTGCGCGCTGCTCCGGGGCGGCTCACCAGACGAAACACCGGGGCTGGAGGTCGGTGAAGACATGGGCGGCACCGCGATCTAGGGGATGGGCGTGACTGCCTGGACACGCTATCAAATTCGACCGTGCCCCTCAATGCGCGCACGCCGGCTCCGGCCGCATCCTGAGAGTGACCCCGGAACAAGCCAGCCCTTTCCTTCACAAACTCACGAGGTGCGCGTATAGTCTGTGGGCGTTTCGCCCGTCGAAACGCCCCGTCCAGATGCCAAGGACCCTCGCGAGGTACCCGTCTGGGCCGGGTTTGCGAATACCCAACGACCAGTGCAGATTTAGGAGCGTCAGAACGATGCAAAAGCTTGCCAAAGTAATCAGTGTCGCCGCCTTCGCCGGCGCCGCCGCCTTCTCCATGACCTCCGCGAACGCCTGGTGGGGCGGTGGTCCCTGGGGCGGCGGTCCCGGCTACGGCTCCGGCTGGGGCGACGGCCTCACCGATTGGTTCAGCGATGCCTTCGGCGACGGCTATGGCGACTTCAACATGAGCATGAGCGGCGGCGGCACGGGTCGCGGCTGGGGTCGCGGTCGCGGTTACGGCCGTGGCTATGGCTACGGTTATGGCTATCCGGGCTACGGCTACGGTTGGGGCGGGTATCCGGGTTGGGGTGGGTACCCCGGCTACGGCTACGGCGCCCCCTACGCCGCGCCCTATGGAATGCCTTACGCGGCGCCTGCCGCACCGGCTGCCCCCGCTGCGGGCGAGTCCAAGTAAGGTACCCGAGCACCCGCTCGCGGGAAGGCCGCGCCCTCGAGGCGCGGCCTTTTTTTTTTGCCCCCTACGACCGCGCGCGGCCCGCGTTTCAGGCGCTTTCGCCGGCGCTCAGGTACGGCGAAAGATGACGATCTCTTGATCGGGATCAACTGACGGCTCAGAATAGAGCCCAGTGGAAATCCAGGGGCGCTCCACCTTGAGCCAGCGAAAAGTCATATCATTCGACACGATACGCGTGGCGTGCAAAAACTGCACCCTTTCCACGCTCTGCCTCCCCATGGGACTCACCATGGAAGACGTGGAACGGCTGGATGACATCGTCAAACGAACGCGACCCCTCCACCGCGGGGACTTTCTGTTCCGCAACGGCGACCGTTTCCGGTCACTCTACGTGGTCAAGACCGGCTCCCTGAAGACCTTCGCGCCCAGTGCCGAGGGGGGAGAGCAGGTGCTCGGATTTCACCTGCCGGGCGAGATCGTCGGGCTGGACGCCATCGACAAGGAAGCCCACGCCTGCTCGGCCAAGGTATTGGAGACCTCTGCCATCTGCGAGATCCCCTTCTCGCGTCTGGAAGAGCTCACCGCCTCCATCCCGAGCCTGCAGCACCAGATGTTCCGGCTGCTCAGCAAGGAGATCGGCTACGACACGGACATGCTGCTGCTGCTCGGCAAGAAGAGCGCCGAGGAACGTCTCGGGGCATTCCTCCTCAGCATGTCGCAGCGGCTCGCCAAGCGTGGCCTGTCCCCCACGGACTTCTACCTCAGCATGTCGCGCCACGAGATCGGCAACTATCTCGGGCTCGCGGTGGAGACGGTGAGCCGACTGTTCACCCGCTTCCAAGAGGATCGCCTGATGCGGGTCGACCGCAAGCACATCGAGCTCTTCGACCTGGAGGGTTTGGAGTCGTTGGTGAACGGCGTAGGACCGACCCGCACGCAACAGCAGCACCCCTGAGTCCCGCTCCGAGGCTCCGCCGGAGATGCTGATCAGCTGCCATCCCAAGGATTCGATCCGCTCGGGCCATTCCCGGCCCGCGCGGGTGCCGCAGTAGGCCAGCGCTTCCCTAGTCGGCGTCCTGCCCGGTCGGTCGCGCCTGCTCCGCGGGCAGGCTGAGCCACAGACAGATCCCTCCATTGGCCGCCGCGATCGACGCCAGCCGCTCCGCGTGGGCGGACAGCGCTTCGGCATCGGCGCGCACCACCCGGAGACGGCGGCGGTTGGGATCGAGCCGGCCGCGGTGCCGTGTCGCCGGGTCCCGTCCCGGCTCCACCGTGGAGTCACCGCCCAGGGCGAGGGCCACCTGACCGCCGGTCATTGCCAGGTAGACATCCGCCAGGATCTCGGCGTCCAGGAGGGCCCCGTGCAGATCCCGATGGGAATTGTCCACCCCGTAGCGTTTGCACAGGGCGTCCAGGCTGTTTCGCTGCCCCGGATGGAGCCGACGCGCGAGGCCGAGGGTATCCGTGACCTCACAGAGGTCCCGAATGCTCGGGCCCTCGCCGCGCCACAGACGCAGCTCATGGTCCAGGAATCCCGTATCGAAGTCAGCGTTGTGAATGATCAGCTCGCTGCCGCTCACGTAGCGGAGGAAGTCTTCGGCGACCTCCGCGAAACGGGGCTTGTCCGCGAGCATCTCGTTAGTGATACCGTGGACCTCCACGGCCGCCGCGTCCACCTCCCGGTCCGGCTGGAGGTACTGGTGGAAGTTGTTGCCGGTCAGACGACGGTCCTTGAGCTCCACGCAGCCAATCTCGATCAACCGGTGACCCTCCTCGGGGTCGAGTCCAGTCGTCTCCGTATCGAGGACTATCTGGCGCATGACGGTGAGACTCCTCCGCAAAGGGATACCGTGGAAGTCGCGCCGGGAGCGGGATCGGCCGTGGCGCCACGAACTTTCATGTTCTGGGGTGGCGCGGGCGCCATGGCCCTCAGCCGGGTATTCCAAGATTGGCGAGGCGGTCCGCCCGCTCGTTCTCGGGATGGCCGGAGTGGCCCTTCACCCAGTGCCAGCGCACCTCGTGGGCACGAAGGGCCCCGTCCAAGCGCTCCCAAAGGTCTCGGTTCTTGACCGGCTGCTTGCCCGCCGTGAGCCAGCCGTTGCGCTTCCAGCGGGACATCCACTCCGTCACGCCCCGCTTCACGTACTGGGAGTCGGTGGTGATCTCGATGCAGACCGGGCGCTTGAGGGACTCCAGGGCCGCAATCACGGCCATGAGCTCCATCCGGTTGTTGGTGGTCAGAGACTCACCGCCTCGAAGCTCCTTCTCGGCCCCGCCCCAGCGCAGCAGCACGCCCCAGCCGCCGGGCCCGGGGTTGCCCTTGCAGGCGCCATCGGTGAATGCCTGAACGCAGTCAGCCATCGCCCATCCGACCGGCGCACCCTCGCAGCCCGTCAGCCGAGGCCCGATCCGGGTAGCCGCGCCGCGCGGTCGGCTCGATAGCGCCCGGCACGAGGGCCCTGCGCGCGGGCCACAGCGGCTTGATCGGGGTGAGGGTCGAGACCCGCTTGACCGCCCGGATCACATAGACGGCCCCGAGGGCCGGCCACAGGCGCCGTCCCAGTTGTTCCAGGGACGCCAGGCGCATCCCCAGGGCCCGGTGTATGGGTGGCTGAAACAGGATGTACTCGCGCCGCTCCACGTCGAAGCCCAGCACGGAGAGCCAGTCCTCGACCCGATAAGGCGTCAGGAAGCGACCGCACCAGGGTACCCGACGGCTGCGGCGGTGCAGGAGTCTGATCAGGCCCCAGCTGCTCAGGGCGTTGAAGCCCAGAACCAAGACCCGCCCCTCGGGGATCAGGACCCGTTCCACCTCCCTCAGGACCTGCCGAGGATCGGCCACAAAATCCAGGGTATGAGGCAGCAGGACGGCGTCCACGGCGTCTGAGGCGAGCGGAAGTCTTGTTGGATCGCCCACCACCTGGAGGTCGTGCCCCTCCTGGCTGTGCCCGCTGGGCACCAGCACCCGATGGCGGATACGGCTCGCCGTCAGGGCCCCCTCGAAGCCACCCGCGACGCCCACTTGGACCAGATAATAGCCGAAGACGTCCCCCAGCATCCCGTGGAGGCAGGCACTCTCCTGGGCTCCGACCGCGGCCCCCAACGGGGATGCGTACCACTTTTCGAGCCCGGCGAGGGCGGACCCAGCGCCTCCAGGTTCGGTCATCGGAAGCTCTCGTCGGATGAGCGATCCGCCAGTCCCAAGTACCTAGCGGCGCGGCGGTTTCCAATTGTCGGGCCCAGTAACGCCTCCCAGCCCTCGACATGCCTCGAGCGTCGTGGACGGCTGCACCTTACGAGCGGGGCCCCATGGAAGGCCGGCGTGGGCGGTATGGATATTACCGGGTCGCCAGTCTCCTGTCCCGAATCCGGAGCTAGGGAAAACCCGAAGATTGGACTGGCTATTTGTCGGGAATTTTCGTATGCTCTGTCCCGAACTCTAAGAAATTCAACAGAGTCCAGGCGCGACGGCTACTGTTCGGGGGGGAACTGATGCCAGCTTCGAAACGCTTGGCGCGCCGAGGCGGCGTGCCTATTCTTTATGCGCTCACCTTCTCTGCCACTCTCCTAATCACCGCAGGTTGTGCCTCGGACCGGAGCCTTTCCGGCACCGCGGGCTCGGACTACGACGAGTCCATTTCGGCGCGGGAGTACGGCTATGTGCGCCCCGCGGCGGACATCTGGGTGCTCGAGGCGACTCAGAGATCCCAGCGGAACAAAAAGGGAGGCGAGGCCCGGCCGGGCGGATCCGATCTGTGGGAGCGGGTTCGCAGCGGCATGCGGCTGTCGCATTACGCGGACCCCCGTATCGATTCCAAGGTCTCGGCCTTCCGACGGGA
>Ga0316575_10000386_pt1 | contig 12552 bp, 9 predicted proteins | sample J5NA_FD_203072 | JGI IMG/M metagenome (GOLD analysis project Ga0316575, IMG submission 203072) | Rhizosphere microbial communities from salt marsh grasses in Alabama, United States - J5-7_050615r2r3 | ecosystem: Host-associated > Plants > Roots > Rhizosphere | place: USA: Alabama | collected...
TGCGAGGAGAAGTCCGAGTTTCTTCATGGGCCCATCATGCCGTGACTCGGGCGCGACGCGCAGCCCGGGCGCCTACCAGCTGCCCCCGCCGCCGCCGAATCTGCCGCGTCCGGCGCCGCCGCGCCGCGAGAATCCGCTTCCGCGCGATCGCCCGCTGCCGAGACCGCCGACCATCGCGCCGAGGAAGCCCGCGAAGGACGAACCGGTATCCGAACCGCCCGATCCCCACGCTCCGCCGGGGTCGGAACTCCAGTTCGACAACCGAGGTTGGTGCGCGATCACGGTGTCCGCGAGACCGCTCACTCGGCGCAGCAGTCGGCCGAACTCCGCCCAGTCCTCCCAGGACGAAACCGACGAGCCGTCGAGCCACGAGGGCTTCGCGAGCGTCGCACCCTTCTTCGCGAGTTCGGCGAATGTGTCGGTCCACTTGTCGGCGACCCCGAAGGCGATCGCGTACGGCAGGTACTCGCTGAAGATGTCGCGCTTCTCCTCGAATCGCAACATGTCGCCGTCCGCCGTGGACAGGAACTCCATGAAGCCCCGCGTCTGCGCGAGCACGCGCGATCCCTCCGCCGTGCGCGCGGGTCCGGGGCCCGGCGTGAGCGCGGCGATCACGCCGACGATCGCGAGAGGAAGGGGCGCGATCCCCCAGGAGCTGGTCACCGCCAGAGCGATGGTCGCACCGATGCCCGCAGCCGCGACGAGGATTGCTGACGCCACCCACCGACGGCGCGCGGTCGACGCCTTCTCCCGGAACCACCCGCGAGCCGTCACGTCCTCGAAGAGTCTGCTCTGGACGGTGCGAAGGTTCACGGCGAAGGTCGCGGCCAGGCGGCGGAGGCTCGTCTCGTCCGTGGCTCCGAGGTATGCGCCGAACAGCGAACGGAACAGCGTCTGCTCGTACGAGGAAAGCGAATCGTCGGCGTCCTTGAGCTTGAAGAATCGATATTCGTCCTTGCCCAACCCCTCCTCGATCCTGATGTACCCGCGCACGGCGAGATCGACGATCGTCGCGGTCACGTCGCGCACGTCCACCTTCTTGTCGAGGAGCGTGCCGAGGTGCCCGGGAAGTAGTCCGGGCGGAGGCTCGAACTGCACGGCGACGGGGGCGTCGTCGCCGCCCTCCGCGACGTGGGCCTCGTCGTTCGGCCCCGGGGCGAGGCCGGGGGTCACCCCCACGTATCTCTCGTCGCGGCTGCGGCGGCGCATCCACAGCACCCACGCGATCGACAGGCCGAGTGCGACGACGAACACGGCGAGCGTCCTCGCGTTGACGCTGAACGCATAGAGGAAGTCGTTGTTGGTGCGGATGATGGGCTCGGTATCGAACGAACCCGCAGGAAAGGCGATGGCCACCGTCATCGACTCGCCGGGCGTCACGCTCGTCTGGGCGAATCGTCCGACGCCATCGCTCACCCACGTCCCGAGGCACGGTGTCGTCGAACCCTCGCGGCCGACGAAGCATCGTGCGTCGACCGCCCCGTCCGACCCGGGCGGCGTGACGGTGATCGCCCTCGCGTCTCCCTCGACGATCACGGTGACGTTCTCGATCGGAATGGACCATCGCGAGCCGATCGCGTTGACGTAGAACTCGTCCCACAGAGGCTCGGCGTCCTCCTCGGTGATGGAGGAATCGTAGTCCCGGGTAGTCGTGAGGTCGAGCAGACCGTCGATCGTGTATTCGACGTGATACCGCTGAACTCCGCTCACGTTCCCGATTGCCGGATCTCCGATGCGGTACTCGACCCAGCCCCTGCCGGCCTTCCGATTCACGTCGGCGGGGGCGCCCGTCGGGCTCGTCGCCGTGAAGCCGCTGATGCGATAGACCCGATCGTTGTGCTCGTCGTAGGGCACGCGAATGGGATATGACAAGAACGGGCCGTGTCCCGGCCGCCCGTTGAAGTCGTACGCGAAGTCGATCGTCACGTCGACCGTGCCGTCGGCGTGAATGTGGTAGCGCTCGACGAACGTCGCGATGTACGGGCCCGAGTACGACGACGCGACCGTGGGAGCGGACGCCGTGTCCGGCGGCGCCTCGGCGGCGGAGGCGGCGTTCGCGGACAGCGACGCCACGGCTAGCGCGACGGCGACGACGAGAGTTCCCCGGAATCTCATGCCGTAATAGTGCCGCGTCAGCGCTGTTTCCGCAGGCTCATCGCACCTTGGGCCTCGCGGTCGTCCTGCTGCCGACGCAGCGTTTCGCGCTTGTCGTACAGCTTCTTTCCGCGCGCGACGGCGATTTCGACCTTCGCGCGCCCCTTGACGAAGTACAGGCGCAACGGGACGACGGTGTGACCCTTCTCGCGGGAGCGCTCGGCGAGTCTCTCGATCTCCTCGGCGTGGAGCAGAAGCTTGCGCTTACGTCGAGGCGAGTGGTTGGTCCACGTGCCCTCCGTGTACTCGGGGATGTGCACACCTTCGAGCCACGCCTCGCCCCTGTCGACGCTGACGTAACCGTCGGTCAGCGTGGCCCGCCCTTGGCGGAGCGATTTCACCTCGGTCCCGGTGAGCATGATGCCAGCCTCGAAGACGTCGTCGATGAAGTAGTCGTGGCGCGCACGACGGTTACTCGCGACGACCTTTTCGCCGGCCACGATCCACCTCCTCGACGGTCCCCGGCGTTCGCGCCGGGGCTACAAGGTTAGCCCTTGCCGAGGATCGACATTGGGTCGATGTGCTCGCCGTTCTTGTAGATCTCGAAGTGGAGGTGACAGGCGGTGGACGAGCCCGTGGTTCCCGAGAAGGCGATGACGTCTCCGCGGAGCACCAACTGGCCGGGCGTGACGTTGAAGCTCGTGAGGTGGTTGTAGCTCGACATGTACTTGGGCCCGTTGCGCGGGATCGGTCCGTGGTTGATGAGCACCTGGTTGCCGTAACCGCTCACCCACTTGGTCCACACCACCTCGCCGTCGGCGGCGGCGAGGATCGGCGTGCGGCAGTAGGCGCGGAAGTCGGTGCCGGTGTGCATGCGCCACGTGCCGTAGATCGGGTGGAGCCTCCATCCGTACGGCGACGTGATGTACGGGTGGGCGACCGGGTAGCCCCAGGTGCCGTCGGACAGGACGGTTCCTCCGCTTTGGAGGCGCGTGAGCTTGAGCAACTCGATGCGCAGGTTGTATGCGTCCTGCTCGAGCTCCTTCTGTTTTGCGACGTACTCGGCCTTCTTCGCCGCGATCGTGTCGTGGATCTGCTGCTGCTCGGCGAGGTTCGCCTCGATCTCCTTCTTGCTGTCCTCGGCGGCCTTGCGAGCCTTGTCGGCGGTCTCGACCCATTGGTCGGCCTGCTTCTTCAGGTCGCCGATGTAGGCCTGGACCGCGTCCTGTCGAGCCGCGAGGTTGCGGTCCGTCGCGGTGATCTGCTCGATCTGCGCGAGGGCGTTTGCCTGCGTGCGGGTCGCCGCCTGCTGGGCCGAGTACTCGGACACGAAGTCGTCGGTGGTCGCGGCGCCGAGCACGAGCCTCAGGAAGTCGCTCTCCGAGTCCCCACGATAGGCGGCGCGGGCGAGTTCGGCGAGCAGACCCTGGAGCTCCGTGAGCTTCGCTTGGTCCTCGTCGAGCTGCTTGGTGATGCGTGCGTCCTGCGCCTCCGCCGCCGTGAGCAGGTCCTGCGTGTACTCCTGCTGGAACAGCGCCTTGTCGAGCTGTGCGTTCGCGAAGTCCAACTGCTGCTGGGCGACGGGGAGTTGGTTCTCGAGCTCCGTGAGACGGGCGTTCGCAGCGACGAGTTCGGCATCCGTGTCCTCGAGCGCGGCCTGGTTCGCGTCCTGCTCCGCCTTGAGATCCGCCTGGTCCTGCTGCTTCTGCGCGATGGCGTCGGCGTAGTCGTCGTCGTAGGGCATCGCCGACGGGCCGGACGCCTGGGCGAGCGTTCCGAAGATCGCGGACAGGAGCACCCCCACCGCGGCGATGGCGGCGATCGAGGCCCGGCGTGCGCGCGTCACGCGGACGTGTACCTTCCGAGGGTCACGAGGGAGGCGATCGCGCTGAGGACCACCGCGATCAGCAGCATCCACGGAGCGACGACGAAGACGTCGGACGCGCGGATGTAGTCGATCCAGTTGAACTGGGTCGACAGCCAGTCCTCGATGAGGTACCTCACCGTGAGCCATAGTCCCAGGATAGACAGCACGGCTCCCAGAGTCGCGGCTATGGCGCCCTCAAGCATGAACGGCAGCTGGATGAGCGTCTTCGACGAGCCCACCATGCGCATGATCGTCGTTTCGCGACGCCTCGAAAGCGCGGACAGACGGATGGTGGTGGTGATGAGCAACACGGCGGCGAGCAGCATGACCGCCGCAAGCGCCGCGGCGATGAGCGTCGCCCGGTTGAGCACCTGGAACAGCGTCTTGAACACGTCACGCTGGTCCTTGACGTACTCGACCCCCTCGAGTTTCTCCGTCGCGTCGGCGACGACCTGGAACTGCTCGGGATCCTTGAGCTTCACCCGGAGGCTCGGTTGCATGGCGTCCGCCGTGAGGTGCTGGGAGAACACGCCGTCGGGGTCGCGCTCGACCAGGTTGTTGTACGCCTCCTGCTTGCTCTCGTAGTAGACGGATTTCACGATCTTGCTGACCGCCCCCGTCGTCAGCACGCGCTCGATGGCATCCTGCTGCGACTTCGTCACGGGCCCGGAGGCGCAGTTCGCGACGCTCGAGACGTCCGGGCACAGGAAGATCGACACCTCGACCTTGTTGAGCCAGTCGTTCTTGAGGTTCGTGACCTGCATCTGAAGGAGCGCCGCGGAACCGAGGAACGCGAGCGAGACGAACGTCACGATGACGACGGCGATGGCCATGGTCGCGTTGCGGCGCAGGCCCTGCCACACCTCCGACGCGATGAACTGGAGCCTCATACCGTCTCCAGTCCGTACACGCCCTGGAGTTGATCGCGCACGACGCGCCCGTCCCGGAGCTCGATGACGCGCTTGCGCATCTGGTCGACGATCTGCTCGTCGTGCGTCGCCATGAGCACCGTCGTCCCCGTCCGGTTGATGCGGTCCAAGAGCCTCATGATTCCGACGCTCGTGGAGGGGTCGAGGTTCCCGGTCGGCTCGTCGCAGAGCAGGATCGGCGGATGGTTGACGAACGCGCGGGCGATCGCCACGCGCTGCTGCTCGCCGCCGCTCAGCTCGTGCGGCATGCGTTTCTCCTTGCCGCCGAGGCCGACGAGGTCGAGCGTCTCCGGGACGGTGTTCTCGATCTGGCGCTTGCCCTTGCCGATCACCTGGAGGGCGAAGGCGACGTTTTCGTAGACCGTCTTGTTCGGCAGGAGGCGGAAGTCCTGGAACACCGCGCCGATCTCGCGCCGAAGCGTCGGCACCCTCCACGACGCGAGGCGCCCCAGGTCGCGCCCGGCGACGTGGATACGGCCCGCGGTGGGACGCTCCTCGCGCAGGACGAGCTTGAGGAAGGTCGACTTGCCGGAACCGGAGGCGCCCACGAGGAACGCGAAGTCGCCGCGCTCGAGCGTGACGTCCACGTCCTCGAGCGCCGGTCGCGCACCGCGGAGGTAGACCTTGGTGACGTTGTCGAATCTGATCACGGTGGTGTGGGCGCGTGGGGTCGACACTGCCCCTGCCATGGTAGGCAGTCGGCGCGTCGACGGGCCATACGCCGCGCCCAATCCGGTGTGTCCAATTCATCACACTTGGGCGCGATGTCGGACCGCCGCCGACAGGCCCGGGACCCTAGTGCCCGTTCGCGGAGAAGTGCGTGTAGTCCTTGAGGCTCGACCAATCGCCGCCCCAGCCCCATCCGATGTCGTGGAACGCCGTCCATACGAGGTCGCCGTGGTGCACCATCCCGGGGAGGTGCTGGGAGCGATCCAGGTACGACCCGGACAACTCCGGGACGACGAGGCTGCCGTTCTTGTACGGGTTCTGGAACGGGTTGAGGTCGATCGCGAGGCCGTACGCGTGCATCGACCAACCCGAGCTCTTGGTCGCGACGGGACGGCACGTGTACGAGTCCGTGATGTTGAAGTCTCCCGTGGGAGGGGCGTTCATCTCCGCGACCGACCACACCCGCATCTCCTCGATCGGATAGCGCGCGTCGTAGAGGGTGTGGAAGACCGTCACGATGTCCTGCGCCACGGCCTTGTTGACGAGCATCTCCCCCATGTGCGTCTTCTGGTCGAATCCCCAGTACGTCATGCGGATGTACGCGAGTTCGTCCGGCTCAACGGGGCAGCCGTGGTACCAGGTCGACCGCTTGAGCACGTAGTCGGGAACCGCGGTGACGGTCGCCTGCCACTCCTGCGTCTGAGGGTCGACGAACCACGGGCGCGGCGGCATCGCGCGGTTCACCAACTCGGGGGGCGTGGGCTGGGCGTACCCGAAACCGTCGCCGCGCTCCTTGAGGACGCGCGTTCCGATCCAGTCGGGGCGGGTCATGGCGGGGTCGGGCGCGATGTTGCGCGCCGGCGCGGGCGAGGGCTCGGGCGCGGGAGTCGCGGTCGGGAGAACGACGGGGTAGGCGACGGGGTCGGGGGTGATGACGGGGCTTGGGGTTGGGCTCGGGGGCGCCTGGGTGCACGACGCGAGGACGGCGGCCACGGAGAGGCCGACGGCGATCGCCGTCGCACGGCGCCCCACGCGAGCGGTCACCTACCCAGCGTACGTCGCCGCGACGGGCGAATCCCGGCGCCACCCTAATCGCCTAGTCGCGCGGGTCCGTGCCCTCCCAGACGACGCGCTGAACGTAGGAGTCGTGATCGACGTTCGCCCAAATGACGGGAGTCCGCGTTCCTCCGGCGGGGACGACGAGGAGGCGGTCGAACGAGTCGACGAGCACGTACCACGCACCGTCCGGCGAGCGCCAACCCTGGTCGACGGTGTAGCGGCCCGCCGCGTCCACCTGCCAGATCACCTCGCCGGAGACTCGGTCCCGGACGGTGAGGCCGCCGTTCGAGTCGACATCGACGTCGCCGAACGGGCCGTAGTAGTCGGTTCCCGGGTACGGGTCGCTCGCGGCGATCAACCCTGTATTCGGATCGCGATACGTCAGGACGCGCGCCTCTTTGGCCCATCCGAGGAATGCGATACCCCGGTCCGTCCACCCGACGAGTTCGCCGAGGCCGTCGTCGCACGCGACGACGCGCGTCGAGCCGTCGGCCCGGGCGACCACGAGCGCCTCGCACCCGTCGCGGTCGTTCCATTCCGTCCACGCGACGCCACCGGGAGGCGTCGACCCCGATCCCGCCAGGGGCTCGAGCGCCGGTGGGCGGACGACGCCGAAGACGAGAACGAGGCCGACGACCACGCCGATGAGCGCGACCGCCGCCACGAGGTAGCCGATCGTCCCGCGCCGCGGCGACGCTTCGGTCACGCCGCGCCGTCCTTCGCGGCCGCGCCTCGACCGCGGGCCAAGCGCACCGACACGACCACGAGCAGCAGGCCGACCACGAACATGGTGATCAGGGCGCCGATCGCGTTGCCGAAGATGTCGATGACCACCTGCGGGAGGAACACGAGGACGCCGATCGCGCCGATCGTGACCATGTACGCCTCCGCCCGCGCGACGCCGCGCCCGAGGAGGACGCCGGCCGTGGCGAGACCGAGGCCGAGCATCGCAAGGCGCGCGGAACCTTCGGAGCCGATCTGTGCGGACACGAGCGCGACGACCGTGCCGAATCCGGCGGCGATAACGACGGGCCGGAGCCATTCGCCGAGCCCGAGCAACGCCCACCCGAGCCCGACCGCCCACGCCGTCAGGCCGAGCCACGTCGAGGTTCCGTCGAGTCCCGGGCGAGAGAAGATCGCGCCGACGATGACGAGCACGCTCGCGAGCATCACGATCTGCGCGAGCGCGCGGGGCCTCCATAGGTAGAGGAGCGTCGCGAGAACGAGCGATACAAGGCCGACCGCGAGCGCCACATCGTGCGCGAACCAGTGGAACACCTCGTCGGCGACGATGCCGACGGTCCACCCGACCCCCGCGACGCCCGCCGTGACCAACAGGCTCACGAGCCGCCGGATGGGCGCGCTCTCCGAGCCTCGGAGCGCGAATCCCGCCCCGGCCACGATCACCGTCAACAGCCCGACGAGCCCGAGCCGCCCGCCGACGTTCAGTTCTTCCCAGCGGTCGCCGAGAAGCATGGCGGCCGCGACGACGGCGATGGCCGCGCCGACGTAGCCGAGGGCCTCGGCGAGCAGGATGCCGCGGCCGTGGTCCGGTCGGGTTTTTGCCTCGAATGCGGCGATCGTCGCGACCTGTGTGTCGGTGATGATCCCGGCCTCGCGCCAGGATCGAAGCTGGTCCTCGAGATCGGCCACTGCCGCCCCTCCCCACCCGTAGAAGACGCGCGGCACGACGCCGCATACCGCTCACTGTACGCATTCCGCGAACGCCGGATAAGGGAGAAAACCGCCCTCCGGGAGCCCGACACGCCGTGGGTTAGGCAAACCTGACCTAATATGCGGGCTTCTTCGCTACCAACAAGGGACCTTCGTCCTGTCGGCCCCTCCCCCTGCGGGCTGAGCATGGAACTGCACGAGGAGGGAACAGAGATGTTCCAGGTCCACATCCATGGTCGTGGCGGCCTGGGCGATCCGACCGCCGCCGCGTTTCTGCGCGCCCTCTCCCACTTTTCCCCCCGCATCCGCCGCCACCGCGACGCCTTGAGCGGGGCCATGTCCACACCCGGACGCTAGACACAGATAAAGAGGAACATCATGCCTCAGCCCTCGAACCGGCCCGCCAGCAAGCCGAAGTATCCCGGCCTCGAAACCGTCATCAACGGCAACGGGGCGGTCGCCCACGTCATGCAACGCGTGTGCGACGGCGTCATCGGCTACCCCATCACCCCGTCGACGGAGATCTCCGAACTGTTCGAGGAGGCGCGCTCGCAGGGCAATCTGAACGTCTGGGGCCGTCACCCGTTCTTCGTCGAGACCGAGGGCGAACACTCCGCCCAGAGCGGCGCGCTCGGCGCCGCACTCACCGGCGGCCAGTTCATCTCCAACGCGTCGTCGAGCCAGGGCGTGCTCTACGCGATGGAGTCCCACTTCGTCAGCGTCGGCAAGAAGATCGGCGGATTCGTCCTCCAGGTCGCCGCGCGCGTCGTGTCCAAGCACTCGCTGAACGTCATGGCGGGCCACGACGACGTGTACGCGCTCCTCCCGGCCGGGTACACCATCTTCTTCGGCTCCAACCCGCAGGAGGCCGCGGACCTCGCGGCGATCTCGTACCGCACGTCGGCGCTCTCGCTCATCCCCGTCTGCAACGCGATGGACGGGTTCGCGACGAGCCACGTCATGAGCGAGGCGCTGATGCCGGAGCCCGAGCTCCTGCACGAGTACCTCGGCGACCCCGCGTCCCGCATCCAGTGCCCGACCGTGGCGCAGGAGATGCTCTTCGGCGCGAAGGGCCGCGTCTTCCAGCTGGGGCAGTACCTTGCGCGCCACGCCGAGGACATCCCGGCCGACGACGTCAAGGCCGTCGAGGCCTACCTCGACGCGAACGCGGCGAAGGTCGAGAAGGACAACGACGGCAAGCTCGTCGACAAGACGACGGCGTGGATCCCCGAGGAGCTCCGCGGCCAGTGGCGCCGCCAGTGGGTGAACGCCCACGAGAAGGGCACCCGCGAGATGGTCCCCGCACTCGTCGACATCCACAACCCCGGCGTAACCGGCCCCGTGCAGAACCAGCCCGACTTCCAAGCGGGTTCCGTCGACCACCGCACCCACTTCGCGAACGCCGTGCCCGGCATGGCGAAGCAGGCGATGGAGGAGTACTCCGCCCTCACCGGTCGCGAGTACAAGCCGGTCATGGCGTACGACTGCGAGGACGCGGACTACATCATGGTCGGGCTCGGCTCGATCACCGACGACGTCCGCGCGGTCGTGCCGTACCTCCGCAAGCAGGGCCTCAAGGTCGGCGTCGTCTCCATCAAGCTCCTGCAGCCGTTCCCGGAGGCCGAGTTCATCGACGCGATCAAGAACGCGAAGGCGGTCACCGTCCTCGAGCGTTCGGACGACACGGCGCTCACGCGCTCCGTGACGCAGGCGCTCTTCCGCGCCCAGTCGAACGCGAACGGCGCGGCGCACGAGGGCATCCCCGCCCTGGGGACGCTTCCGCAGCTCACGACGGCGATCTTCGGGCTCGGCGGCCACGACGTGCAGCCGCGCCACACGATCGCCGCGTTCAAGCACATGGCGGAGGGCAAGAAGACGCCGCTGATCTACCTCGGCTCGCAGTTCTTCGACGACAAGCCGTCCGGCGCGATGGCGGACCTGCAGAAGAAACTCCGCGACGCGTACCCCGAGACCGTCGACATGGCGCTCGAGACCGAGGAGAACCCGAACCTCCTACCCGAGACGGCGATGCGCATCCGCTTCCACTCCGTGGGCGGCTACGGAACCGTCGCGACCGGCAAGCTGCTCACCGACATCCTCGCCGGGGCGCTCGGCATGCACTCGAAGTCCGCGCCGAAGTACGGCTCGGAGAAGAGCGGCGCCGCGACGAACTACTACATGACGCTCAGCCCCGACCCCGTGCTGCTGACGAACGCGGAACTCGAGGACGTCGAGGTCGTCGTGTCCCCCGACCACAAGGCGTTCGTGCACACGAACCCGCTCAAGGGCCTGGTCGAGGGCGGCACGTTCATCCTCCAGTCCGACCAGTCGCCGGAGCAGACGTGGCGCTCGCTCCCGTCGTACGCCCGACGCACCATCCGCGATAAGAAGATCCGCTTCCTCGTCGTCGACGCGTTCAAGGTCGCCAAGAAGCACGCCCCGACGCCCGAGCTCGAGACTCGCATGATGGGCATCGTGTTCATCGGTGCCGTCGTCGGCCACGTCGACCGCGTCTCGAAGGGCACGTCGCAGAAGGCGATCATGGACAAGGTCCGCGCCCAGATCTCGAAGAAGTTCGGGAGCAAGGGAGAGGCGGTCGTCGAGGGCAACATGTCCGTCATCGCCGACGGCATCGACGCCACCGTGCTCGTCGACTACGACAAGCCCGAGTTCGCCACGATCGACTCCGAGCCGGTCATCGCTCCGGTACGCACCGGAGCGCTCTCCGCGTCGATGTGCGCCGCCTCGACGGTGGAGCGCACGACCAACCTGTTCGACCCCGCCTACTACGAGGACCTCATGGCGAGGCCGTTCCGCGAGGGCACGATCAGCGAGGCCGCGGTCCTGCCGGGCGCCGGCCTGTTCATGCCGGTCGGCACGGGCACGTTCAAGGACAAGGGCCTGTTCCGCAGGACGGTTCCGCAGTTCGACGCCTCGGCCTGCACCGGGTGCCTCGAATGCGCGCTCGTCTGCCCGGACGTCGCGATCCCGAACACCGTGCACGAGATCCACGAGCTCCTGATCACCGGGATCAACCAGATCGAGGCGACCGAACCTCAGCGCAAGGCCCTCGGCGACAAGGCGTACGCCTGGTCGGAGAAGGTTCGCGAGATCTACCGCAAGGACAGCAAGGACAACCGTGCGTTCTCCGAGGTCGCCGCCGAGGCGTCCACTGTCCTCGACCTCGACAAGCCGGCGGTCGCCGCCAACGTCGAGAAGGTCGTCGCGACGCTCGCCACGTTCCCCGTCGCCCGCACGCGTCCGTTCTTCGACGCGGCGGAAAGCGAGAACCCCGGCAGCGGCGCGCTGTTCTCCGCGACGATCGACCCGTGGAAGTGCACCGGCTGCCTCCAGTGCATCGACGTCTGCGGGGCCGGCGCTCTGACCGAGGTCGATCAGAACGACGACATCCTCGCGACGCTCGAGGAGAGCTTCGAGTTCATGACGAAGCTGCCGAACACTCCCCCGAGGTTCCTCGAGGGCGCGACGAGCATCGACGGCGACATCAAGCGCCTCATGCTCGACCGCGAGAACTACTACGCGACCACGGGCGGTCACGGCGCGTGCCGCGGATGCGGCGAGGTCACGGCCATCCGGCTCGTCACGTCGATGAGCCGGGCGCTCGGCGAGGAGCGCCGACGGGTCCACGTCCGCGAGCTCGAGTCGACCATCGACGCGCTTCGCGAGAAGCTCGACGCGATCGACGCGAAGGACAAGGACCGCAGGAGCCGGATCGGCTCGATCATCGGCGCGCTCGACACGAGCCTGTACGAGTACGAGGCCGGACCGACGGGCGGCGGCCCCGCCCCGACCGTCGTCGCCAACTCGACCGGCTGCTCGAGCGTCTACGCCTCGACGGTGCCGAACACGCCGTACCTCGATCCGTGGGTCAACAGCCTGTTCCAGGACGCCCAGCCGCTCGCGGCCGGCCTGTTTGAGGGGATTTCGGCGCACGAGGTCGCGGCGGTTCGCGCGATGCGCAAGGCCCGCCTCGAGCTCGAGGACGCGTACGACCCGGCACTGCACGACAAGGAGCTCAGCCTGCTGTCGTGGAAGGAGTTCACCAAGGAGGAGCTGTCGCTCCTTCCCGCGGTGCTCACGATCGGCGGCGACGGCGCGAACTACGACATCGGCTTCGGTGCGATGTCGCGCGTGCTCGCCTCCGGGACCCCGGTCAAGATGCTCGTGCTCAACACCGGCTCCTACTCCAACACCGGGGGCCAGGCGTCGACGGCGAGCTATCACGGCCAGGACGCGGAC